>Ga0335076_10007055_pt1 | contig 11326 bp, 8 predicted proteins | sample Lox_Sample_25_FD_206717 | JGI IMG/M metagenome (GOLD analysis project Ga0335076, IMG submission 206717) | Soil microbial communities from Loxahatchee National Wildlife Refuge, Florida, United States - Lox_Sample_2.5 | ecosystem: Environmental > Terrestrial > Soil > Wetlands | place: USA: Florida... | reverse complement strand
ATCGGCGACGGATCGACCGGCGCCGCGCTGATCGAGACGGTCGACTGCGTCATGTTCACCGGCTCGTCCAAGACCGGCAAAGCCGTCCTCGAGAAGTCCGCCGAGGGGCTGATCCCGTGCTACCTCGAGCTCGGCGGCAAGGACCCGATGATCGTGTGCGCCGACGCCAACATCGAGCGCGCGGCCACCGCCGCCGCCTACTACTCGATGAACAACGCCGGGCAGGTGTGCATCTCGATCGAGCGCGTGTACGTCGAGGCGCCGGTGTACGACGAGTTCGTGCAGTGCGTCATCGACAAAGTCCGCAACCTGCGCCAGGGCCCCCCGACCGGCGAAGGAACCGTCGACGTGGGCGCGGTCATCTTCCCGCCGCAGCTCGAGATCGTCGACGAGCACGTCCACGACGCGGTCGCCAAGGGAGCCAAGGTACTGACCGGAGGCCGGCAGCGGCCCGGGCCCGGGCGGTTCTACGAACCGACCGTGCTGGTCGACGTCGACCACACGATGAAGATCATGTCCGAGGAGACGTTTGGACCAACGCTGCCGATCATGAAGGTCTCCGACGCCGAGGAAGCCATCAGGCTCGCCAACGACACGCCCTACGGTCTGCAGGCAAGCGTGTGGACCTCGGATGTGAGGCGCGGCCAGGCACTCGCGCGGCGGATCGAGGCCGGAGTCGTATGCGTAAACGACGCCCAGATCAACTACACCGCGCTCAACTTCCCGATGGGGGGATGGAAGAGCTCGGGCCTCGGCACCCGCCATGGCGCCAACGGGATCCGCAAGTTCACCAAAGTCCAGTCGCTCCTCGTCACCCGCCGCGGCCTCAAACGCGAGCCGTTCATGTTCCCCTACCGCGCCGAACGCACACTGCTGTTGCGACGCCTGGTCAGACTCATGTACCGACGCGCCCTACGTGTACGGGAGGCGAACTGATGTCGACGACCGTCGGACTCGCCGACCGGATCTTCCTGCTGCAGGAATCAGACCACACGCCGCAGCACGTAGCCGTCCTGGGGACGTTCAGCCCCCCGGCCGACGCCGCGCCTGACTACCTGCCGGCGCTCGTGGCGTCCTTGCGCGCCGCGCGAACGTTCGCGCCGCCATTCAACTACCGGCTGCGCAACCCCGCGCTCAAAGCCGTCGCGCCCTCGTTCGTCGAACTCGACGACGACCAAGTCGATCTCGACTTTCACTTCCGGCACAGCGCGGTGCCAAACCCGGGCGGCGAGCGCGAGCTGGGCGCGCTCGTCTCGAGGCTCCACGGGGCCCCGCTGGACATGAGCAAACCGCTGTGGGAGGCCCACCTGATCGAAGGGCTGGAAGGGAACCGATTCGGCTTCTACTTCAAGGTCCATCATGCCCTGATCGACGGGGTCGGCGGCGCGCGCCGGTTGCAGCAGATGCTGTCGACCGATCCCGCCGACGACGAGTTGCGACCGCTGTGGACGACGGTGCCCAGCCGCTCGCCGCGCCGGCGCGGAGGCCGCTCGCTGCCGGCGAGGATCGGAGGGGTAGCCGGGGGCGTGTGGGGCCACACCCGGGCGGCCGCCGGTCTCGGACGCGCCGCGGGCGGATTGTTCAAGGACAGCATCCTGCCCGTGGATGAGGCGATTGCGGCACCGTACCGGGCGCCCGGCACGATCCTGAACGGGCCCATCGGCCAGCACCGCCGGATCGCAACACACGCGATCGAGTTCGACCGCGTGCGGGCGGTGGCCGACCGCGCCGACGTCACGGTCAACGACGTGTTTCTCGCCATCTGCGCCGGTGGGCTCCGCCGCTACCTCCACGAGCAGGACTCACTGCCCGACTCGGGGCTGACCGCCGGCACCCCGATCTCCGTCCGCGTCGGGTCCGGGGACGATGCCGCCAACGCGTTCACGATGACTACGATGAAGCTCTACACCCAGATCGCCGACCCGATCGAGTGCCTGGCCGCGATCCACCGCTCGAGCTCGCGGACCAAACGGTCGATGCAGCGCTTCTCGAAGCCGGTGGCCGAGAACTTCGGCGCGCTATTCATGACGCCGTTCCTGGCCGGGCATCTCGTCGGCCTTGGCGGGCGAGCCCGGCCACCGTTCAACCTGATCCTGTCGAACGTGCCCGGGCCGCTCGAGCCACGGTATCTCGCCGGCGCGAGGCTCGAGTCCATGTACCCGCTCGGGCTCGGCTACCACGGGATGCGGCTGTTCATCGCTGCGCTGACGGTGTCCGGGACGATGAGCATCGGATTCGTCGGCGACCGCGACACCCTCCCGCACCTCGAGCGGCTCGCCGCGTACACCGGCGCGGCCTTCGACGAGCTCGAGGAGGCGCTCGCATCACGTGGGCGTCGCAGCGACCGCCGCCGGCCCGGCCAAACTCGGCGTCAACAAGGGCGACAGCGTCGCCTTGATGCACTCAAACCGGCATGAGTTCACCCGCGGAGGTCGAAGCGCTCGCATAGGCGCTTGGACCTGCCCCGGTCTCAGGCGAGCAGAGCGATCGTCGGCTGTCGGCCGGTGCTAACCGGCAGACGGGCCCGTAGCTAACGTCTTCGAGTGACTCGGTTTCCGCGCGTTGCAGGCAGCGACCGCCGCGCCGAGATACTCGTTGCGCAATGACAGCAGGACTGGAGCACGATCCATTCACTGGGCTTGGGCACAGTCGGCGGGCCGCTTGATGACATCTGGAGCAGCAGCCCCGCTAGCGACGGCGAGCTGGCTGCTCCGTCACGGATGGAGCATTACGATGCGCGCGGCCGGCAGACGCTCGCCGAAGCGGAGCGCTTGGCCCAGCGCGATCGCTCGATCTGAGCCCGTTAGTGCTCTCCCGTTGAACTTCCGGTGCAAACTCGGCATCGAGGCCGTGTGTGGGATGGGCGGCGAAGGGGCCGGGCGAGCGCGCCTCAATCGCGTACTCGTTGCTCGAATAGTTCGGTGACGAAGGTCGGCGCGACGGGATCAACGAGAGCGCCACGCACCGACCGCTCGTCGGGCCATCCGGCCGTGAGGATCCGTGTACCTGCGGCCTTTGCGTCATAAGCCGTGGAGCGCAGTTCCGGAGTGCCATCGATCACCCAGACCCACCGCGCAGCCCCATCGCCCTCGTATGGCAGGCCGACGCTTCCGGCGTTAACGAAACGGACTGTGCCGACCTTCCGATCATCCTGTTGGTGCGTGTGACCGGCGATCACTACCCGTGCGTCAACGCCAGCCAACACCTCGGCGAACCGTGCGGGCGTCGACGCTCGCGTAACCATCTCGGCGTCGGCCCGCGGAGTGGCGTGGCAATAAAGCACGCCATCGAGTTTGACGATGAGCGGCAGGCCGCCGAGCGCCCGCGCGCGGTCGGCACCAAGCTCGGAGGCGGTAATTGCGGCGGTGACGCCGGCGAGGTCGTCCTCAGCTGGGGGGCTGGTCGCCGCTGCCGCCTCGGCCGTCTCTCGTTCGCCGTTGCCGCGTATGTAGTAGATGGGACCGCTGAGCGCGTCTAGACGGTCGAGCACGGCACGGGCGAACGGACCAGGCACGGCGTCGCCGCCCACGACAATCGCATCGGGCGCGGCGGCAGACGAATCGGCGAGGACAGCCTCGAGCGCCTCGACATTGCCATGGATGTCATACAAGGCGAGCACCTTCACGCGCACAATCCTACGACGCCGCCAAATCGCATACTCCCCTCCTTGCACGCGGCGGCGCGAGCTGCTTCATACCCAGCGGCGTCGTGCCGCGAGTGGTACAACGGCAGGCTCTGGACGCCGATTCCCGAAGCACGACCCCGCCGGAACCTTCCTAACCCCCGGAGAAGCATCCTCGGTCGATCCAAGCGTGCGTCTCGCGGTCGAACCAGACGGGTGCCTGCTCCGCGCGGAGTCCGCAACCGACGCCGGGGCCCTGCTCGCGACCTCGCAGCAGCAGCGCGTAGCGCGATCTGACCGGGTCAGGTGCGACCAGCCACAGCGATTAGGTAGTCAAGGGGGAGCAGAAGCTCGTCGGCGTGCTGCTGGCCTCGGTCAAAGACGAAGGCCGTGAGCTCGTCACGCAGTCGGTGCCAGCGACCTGCGGCACGGAGCGTGTGTTGGCAGCTGACGATATGTCCGGCGGTTCGGATCAGGAAATCGGCGCCGGCTCGCGCGTCGTCGAACCGAAGCGTCAAGTGCCCAACTGTCGTGAGCTGAAGTGTCGCTCCCGCAACCTTGAGCAGTACTCGCAGGGCCTCAGGGTCACCCCACTGGCTTGGAGGCCCGCTGGCCGGAGGTGGAGGCGGAAGGTAAGGTGCGATGACGCCTCCCATCGCTGGCATGACGCTCCCAGGAGTCCACGCTGCGAGCGCGATCCGGCCGCCAAAAGCGAGCACCCGGACGAGTTCCCGGGCGGCTGCGGCGTGGTCGGTCGCGTACATCGCTCCAAAGACCGACACCACGACGTCGGCGTGCTCATCGGCTACGGGCAGGGCCTCAGCGTCACCCTCGATCCACCTGACGTCCAGGCCGGCGGTGACGCGTCCGCGTGCCAACGCGAGAAGCGCAGGTTCGGTGTCTACGCCGAGGACGTCGGCGCCGCGGGCGGCCGCCAGGAGAGCGGCGTTGCCGGTGCCGGTGGCGACGTCGATGACCCGCTCGCCCCCCAATACGTCGACCGCGTCGATCACCCGCGCACTGGCCGGCTCCAGCGCCTGCGCCATTAGGGCGTACTCGCCAGCGCCCCATGTCGTCTTCGCCGCATACATTGGTCCCATCCTCCCTAGCCGGAGGCGCCATTGCTGGCACGAGCGGGAGCGACGCTGGCCGAGCTCAGTCGCGGTGCATCTTGCGCCGATCGGAACGCCGTAGGCGCTGCCGATGCTGCGTGCCCAACCGAAGATCGGTGGGTGGAGACGACTCGCGCGGCCACTTCGACAATCTCGGCCAGCTCCTGCTCAGGGCGGTTCGGTGGAAGCACGAGGTTCACCTCGTCGGCCCCGGCAGCGAACCACGCGGCGACCGTTGCTTCGGCATGTTCGTATGTTCCGAACAGGGTGACCTCGTGTGCCAGGCCCTCCGCGGCGACCGGGAGCTTAGGATTGTGGCGGTCGCCGGCCGCTGCGATGACGGCGTTGACGGCCGCGGCCATGCCGAAGCGTCGCGCGAGCATCTGCGGATACAAAGGCCCCATCCGGGTCGCATACGTTGATAGCCACCATGCGGCACGTTGGCGCGCGCCTTGCTCCTCGGCTGCCAGCGCAACGGGTACCCCGACGACGACCCGCGTCCGCTTCGCGGTCTCTGATCGCGACTCGCCGTCTTGAAGTAGAGCTCGTCCTTCGTGGAGGCGGGATCGTGCCCACAGGAAGGGAACCCACGCGTCGGCGAGTTCGCCAGCGAGGCGGATCGATCCCGGCGACAGTGCCGCCAGGACGATCGGGACCGGCGGTTCGGGAACGACGCCCAGGCGAAGCGGTCGTGCCCCGCCCGCGGCATCTGGGAGGCGGTCGCCTCTGAGTAGCGCCCTGACCGCGGTCAGCGTCTGGCGCAGACGCGCCAGCGGCCGGACCCAGGGGATGCCATGGAGCCCTTCGGTCAGCGGCGGGCTGCTGGCGCCGATCCCGAGCGAGAAGCGACCTTGGCTGCATGATTGGAGGCTCGCCGCGCCGAGGGCGATGGAGGCCGGTGTGCGCCCCCATGCCGAGACAACCGACGTGCCGAGACCGATGTTCTGAGTGCTCGCCGCGAGCTGAGCGAGCAGGATCATCGAGTCGTGCGTCCACCCCTCCGCGACCTCGACACGGGCAAGACCCAGCTCGTCGGCCTGGCGGCCCAGGCGCAGAATGAGATCGGCGCGGGTCTCAAAGGGCGTGAACGCCACGCCGACACGGCGCCGCGCAGCATCTTCTCGATGCTCGAGCGACCCATCGGATCGTCGGGGTGGTGGGTAGTTGTGATGCGTATTCATGAGACTGTCGGTCCCTTCCTAATCGAGTCACCCTTCAAGCCCAACCGCCGCTGATGTGCGGTCACCGGACGCATGTCTCGCCTTCCGGGGCGAGCACGCTGCGAGACGCGCTCAGCCAATCCGAGTTGCGCCTCGGCGACGAACAGTGCCGCGATTACCGTGCTGGAAGGCGGCATGGTTGCTCCTCTCGTGTTGCAGGAGGGTTCGGCCGGCCTGGATCGCCGCGGCAACTGGCGCCCGCAGTCACTAGGTACGGGCGTCAGTTCGAGTCCGAACTCGATCTCGTGGCGGTTGCGCGCGCGTCGGCGGAAGTGCAGAGCGCGCAGCAGGGCGCGGGCGGGTGCGTTCTGGTGCAGCGTGGTCGCGGTCACGTGCGTGATGCCGTTGGCGCGGGCGCGCTGCAGCGTCTGGATTGCGAGTTCCGTTCCGATGCCCTGTCGTTGGGCGTCGTCTGCGACTTCGATCGCCACCTCGGCAGTGCGTGGCTGATCTGGCAGCTGCACGTATCGGGCAGCCGCGACGAATGAGCCGTCGCTTTCGTCGACCGCGGCCAGAGCCTCGTGGTGGACGTGGTCGATGTCGACGAGGTAGGTGAGTTCATGCTCGGTCAGCTCGGGCTTTGGTGAGAGGTAACGCCGGTAGCGCGATTCGGGCGTCAGCCGCATGAACAGCCGTCTCAGCCGGTCTCGGTCCCGGGGCTCGATCGGCCGGATCTTCAGGCGCCTGCCGTCGGCGAGCAGGAGCGGCTCCGCAGCCGTCGGTCTGGAGCGCTCAGCCGCCCTGCGCAGGCGCGCAACGCGCTCCTGGGCGATGAGGTATGTGAGCTGGGGATGCATCGCTTCCTCCTGGGCGGGCTCAGACGCGAGCCTCGAGCACTAGGTTCAGGGGTGTCTCGGCGGCGCGGCGGACGGAGCCGAAGCCGCCGGCGAGCATCACCCCGCGCAGGCGGGCCTCGCCGGCCTGCGTGCCCAGCCCGGCGCGGCCGGGTTGCGAGAGCGAGCCGGGTGTGCAGACGAGCGTCGAGAACCCGTAGTACATGCGCCCGACCGGGTTGAGGTTGTCCTCGATCCGGTCGCCGGCGAACGGCTCGACGAGCATGCACGACCCATCGTCGGCCAGTGCCGCCCTGGCGTGGCGGGCCGCGCCCACCGGATCACCGAGGTCGTGAAAGGCGTCGAAGAACGCGATCAGGTCGTAGCCGCCGCCTGCATATCCCGTGGCGTCGGCCACCTCGAAGCGCACGCGATCGGCGACGCCCGCGTCCTGCGCACGTGTGCGGGCCGTGGCGATCGACTCGGCATGGACGTCGATGCCGGAGAACGTTGAGGCCGGGAATGCCTGCGCCATGAGGATCGTCGACGCGCCGTGGCTGCAGCCGACGTCAGCGACGCTGGCCCCGCGTTCGACCTTCTCGACGACGCCAGTGAGGGCCGGAAGCCATTCGGACACGAGGTGCATGCGGTAGTTGGCGCCGAACGAGCGCTCGGTGCCGCAGAACAGCCCGCCGTGGTGCTCGTGCCAGCCGACTCCCTCGCCGGTGCGAAAGCGGTCCGCTACCCGCGTGCGGCCGTCGATCACTGCGGTCGCGGCCTGGAAGATCCCGGCCATCGCCACGGGGCTCGTCTCGTCCGCGAGGATGAACGCATGCTCGGCGGGGAGGGTGTAGCTGTCCTGGGCGGGGTCATAGGTCACGAACCCGCCTGCGGCCTGCGCGTTGAGCCACTCGCGCACGTAGCGCTCGTGCGTTTTGGTGCGTGCCGCGAGCTCGCCGGCGCTGACGGGCTGGGCGTCGGCCATCGCGCGGTACAGGCCGAGCTCGTCGCCCACGGTGACGAGCGCGGCGTTCAGCGCGGCGCCGACCTCTGTGGCGACCTGGCCGGCGAATGCCTCGATGCGACTCTGGTCGAGTTTCTGCATGGTGTCCTCCTTGTGGTTGGTGAGGCGGCCACCGTATGGCGTGATTGGCGGTGATTCCTGAGACGTGTCTGAGGGATGTCTGAGGCAGCCCGGGCCTGGTGCCGCGCGGCGAGACGGACTTCAGGAACCCCTCAGGGAGTCCTCACGGGACGGGCTCGGACACCGCCTAGGTTTGTGCATCACCAAACAGGAGGTCACAATGAATCCCACCGAGCACATCCAGATCGTCACGTTCCAGCTCGTGGGCCTCGAGCCCGAGGCCTACCGGGCGCACTGTGAGGCGGCGGCACCAGCGTTCGCCGAGATCCCCGGCTTGCGCGCGAAGGCGTGGCTGGCGAATTCCTCCACGAACACGTACGGCGGCGTGTACGCCTGGGAGACGCCCGAGGCGATGGAGGCCTATGTCAGCGGCCCGATCTTCGGCGCGCTACTCGCAAACCCCGGAGTCGCCCACGTAACCACACGCGACTTCGGAGTCCTCGAACGACCGACGGAGATCACCCGCCGCCGGTAGAACAGCCGCCTACGCTGTTTCAGCGGTTGGTAGGCTCCCACCTAACGATGTAGAGTCGCCCAGGGGACCGATGGGACCGCGCACCTTGCAGTCGACGCTCGATCAGCGCGCCAGCGCGCTGATCGAGCGCGAGCGCGAGCGGCATGCGTTGCTCGAACTCGTCGAGCGCGACATGCCGCTTGTCGCCTTCGTCCACGGCATCGCGGGCGTCGGCAAGTCGACGCTCCTACAGGCCGTCGCCGTGGACGCGCGCGCACGCGGCACGCGTGTCGTCGCCCTCGACGGCCGCGCGTTCGAGCCGACCGAACGCGGCTTCCTCACGTCATTGGGAAATGCGCTCGGCACGCCCATGCCCACAATTCCCGACGCGACCAGGGCGCTCGCGGGCGACGCGCGCGTCCTGCTGACGATCGACACGCACGAGCAGCTACGACTTCTCGACGCATGGCTGCGCCAATCATTCGTGCCCGCGCTTCCCGAGAACGCGCGTCTCCTGCTCGCCGGGCGAGACACCCCGTCGGCGTGGCAACGGGACCTCGGCAATCTGATGCGCACAATCCGGCTTGAGAACCTGAGCCAGGACGCGGCGCTGACCATGCTGCGCCGCACCGGCGTGGATGCTGCGATCGCCCAGCGTGTCGCCCGCATCGCCCGCGGGCACCCGCTCTCGCTCCAGCTCGCCGCGGGCGCGCTGGCGGAGCGGCCAGGTCTGCCGGCAGAGGACGCTGTCCTGGGGCCGGTCGTCGAGGAGCTGGCGCGCCTTTACGTCGACGGGCTGGATCCAATGACCCGCCGCGCCCTCGACGCCGCTTCGGTCGTGCGGCGTACGACGCTCACGCTCTTGCAAGCGATGCTGCCCGACGACGACCCAGCCGAGCTGTTCGCCGCGCTGCGATCACTTCCGTTCGCCGAGCTAGGCGCCGAGGGGCTGGTCCTTCACGACACAGTGCGCGCAGCCACTAGCGCGCTGCTACAGGCATCCGACCCAGCCCGTCACCGCGCCCACCGCCGCGCCGCGTGGACCCGGCTGCGCGCGGAGCTGCGCAGTGCCGGGCGGGCCGACCTCTGGCGCTACACCGCCGACATGCTCTACCTCGTCGAGAACCCGATCATCCGCAACGCCTTCTTCCCAAGCGGCTCCGACGAACTCACGATCGAACCCGCCCAGGCCGCCGATCACGCAGCCATAGCAACGATCAGCGCAGCCCATCAAGGGACCCAGGCCACAGCCCTCCTCGAAGTCTGGTGGCACTCGGCGCGAGACACCTTCCGGGTCGTGCGCGACGCCGCGGGGGACGTGCTGGGATTCTCAAGCCTGTGCCAGCCGCAGGACGTCAGTCGTTCACTGCTGCGCAGCGATCCGGTCACCGCCGCATGGATGGAGCACCTTCGCCGCGACCCGGTGCCTTCTGGCCAGCGCGTGCTGTTCGCCCGCCATGCGCTGGCATCCGGCGACCCCGCCACGGCGATGCTGTGGCTGGACGTCAAACGTGCCTATCTGGAGCTACGCCCGCACCTGCGGCGGCTGTACGCATCCTTCCCGGACCTCGATCACGCGCTGACCGTGCTTACTCCCTTGGGGTTCGCCGCACTGCCGGGCGCACCGGTTCAGATCGGGGAAGACGCTCACTGGACACTCGTGAACGACTTCGGGCCGGGCTCGATCGACGGCTGGCTAAGCGAAGTCGTCGGCCGGGAGCTCGCGGCCGAGGAGCCCACGGTGGTGGACGCGGAAGCGCGGCGGCTCGTGTTCGACGGCCGAGCGGTCGACCTCAGCCGCCTCGAGCTCGACGTCCTCCGCCACCTCCAGCGCCGCGAGGGGGTCGCGGTCACCCGCGAGGAGCTGCTTCGTGAGGTGTGGGGGCACGAGTGGACGGGCGCAAACTCGAACGTCGTCGAGGTAGTCGTCAGCGGGCTGCGCAGGAAGATGGGCGACCGCGCCGGCGCGCTCGAGACGGTCCGCGGAGTCGGCTACAGGCTCGGTCCGCTCAACTGAGCCGCAAGAGGACACGACACGCGCACCCATGAGCGGCGCCATACGGTGCCACGTGCAAGTCAAAAATTCCGGGCAGGCAGTTTCGCGCGCGAAGAACATCCGAGCCCGACCGCTTTCGGGCGCAGCAGCCATGCCACCGGAGTCACGGCGAATACCCGTAGAAACACGAAGGCAGGGCTCGTTGCCGCGAACCACAAGCGCCGTCCTTTTCGCCAGATGCGCGTCCGCTTGAATCGTTAGCTACTGGCCTGTCTGCCGGTTAGCACCGGGCCGCGCACCGTCATGCGCTCCCGCCGGCGTTCCCACCACGCCCATGCGCCCATCACGCTGCCGGCGTATATCCACCCAAGCAGGACGTCGAAGAAGTAGTGCTCGCCCGTGGCCATGAGCGTCAGGCCCATGGCCAGCGGATAGAGCACAAGCAACGGCCGCAATGCGCGGCGGGCGCGAGGCCAGAGGAACAGCGCCACCAGCATCGTGAACGCCGAATGAAGCGACGGCACCGCGGCGACCAGGTTCACGGTTGCCTGGCCTTCGTCGAACAGCTCGACCGTCCTCCCGCCGATCACCTGCCAGCCGTCGGATGTGGTGCGGACGACGCCGTGCAGCAGACCCATGTTGGCGGCCATCCACGGCGGGGCGGCAGGGAACGCGATGTAGGTGGCAAGGCCGGCGGCGGAGAGGGTGACGATCCGCCGGGAGAAGCGCAGGAACTCGAGCCGGTCGCGCGTCCACAGGAACCCCGCGACGGTGAACGGGACGATGAAGTAGGACGTGTAAATCAGCGTGAAGGCGACGTCGATCCAGTTGACGACCCGCGGGTTGTTCACGTGCGCCTGCAGCCACTGGGTTGGCGTTGTGCCGAAGAACACGAAGCGGTCGAAGTCGATCATCACGTGGGCATGGACCCCGATCCCGAGGCGGTCGGCCGCGCCGCGCGTAAAGTCGTAGGCACTCAGCAGGATCATCATCGGCAGCCAGTCG
>Ga0335076_10007054_pt1 | contig 11327 bp, 7 predicted proteins | sample Lox_Sample_25_FD_206717 | JGI IMG/M metagenome (GOLD analysis project Ga0335076, IMG submission 206717) | Soil microbial communities from Loxahatchee National Wildlife Refuge, Florida, United States - Lox_Sample_2.5 | ecosystem: Environmental > Terrestrial > Soil > Wetlands | place: USA: Florida... | reverse complement strand
CGTTGCGCGCAGTCGTCTTTACATTGATCACGCCCTTGCCGCCGCGCGATTGCAGACGATACTCATCCACGTCGGTGCGTTTGCCATAGCCAAGCTCGGTGACCGAGAGAATCAGGTTGGACTCGTCCTCGCCGTCCTTGGCCTTTCTGCGCTCCTTGGGCGTCACCGCCATGCCGACGATGTAGTCTTTGTCCTCCAGGTCCATGCCCCAGACGCCGTAGGCGACCCGGCCCATCGGGCGAACACCCTCCTCGTCGAAGCGAATGGCCATGCCTTCATGCGAGGCGAGGAAGACAATCTGGTTGCCGTCGGTGCAACTGGCGGCTACCAGCTCGTCGTGCTCCTCGATGGCGATGGCGTTGATGCCGATCGAGCGAACGTTGCTGAAGTCCTTCAGCGGCGTCTTCTTCACCAATCCATTGCGGGTGACGAAGAAGACGTAACGGTTTTCCTCTTCGAGATCACGGATGGTCAGCCATGCGCGCACGCTCTCGCCTGGCTGGAGTGCAACCAGGTTCGCGATGGCCTTGCCCTTGCCCGCGGCGCTGAGTTCGGGTACTTCGTACACCTTGAGCCAGTACACGCGGCCTTTGTTGGTGAAGACCAGGATGTAGTCGTGGGTGGAGGCGACAAACAGGCGCTCGACAAAGTCCTCCTCGCGCGTGCTCATCCCTTTGCGGCCGGTGCCACCGCGACGCTGCTGCCGATAGGTCGAAATCGGCGTGCGCTTCAGGTAGCCGGAGTGGCTGACCGTGACCGCAACCTGCTCGTCCGCAATGAGGTCTTCCAGGCTGATCTCGGCGGCTTCGTCCTGAATCTCGGTGCGGCGCGCGTCGCCGTACTTCTTCTTGATCTCCTCGAGTTCCTTGACGATGACGCCGCGCAGCTTCTTTTCGCTGGCGAGAGTGGATTCGTACTCGGCAATGCGCTCGCGCACCTCGCCCAGTTCCTTGACAATTTCGTCGATCGACAGCCGCGTCAGCCGGTGCAGTTGCAGTTCGAGGATCGCGTCGGCCTGCGTCGCGTCAAACGGCTTCGTGAGCTGCGTCGGCGTTACACCTTTCAACGACGCTGTTTTGCCGCTCTTGCCTTCCGAAACGCTGACCGTGCTTCCGGTGAAGTAGGCAACGAGGTTACTGCGTGCATCGGCGCGGTTCTGGCTGCCGCGAATAATGCGGATCACATCGTCCACGCGATCCAGCGCAACCTGATAGCCCTCGAGGATGCGCTCGCGTTCGCGCGCCTTCTCCAGCAGGTACGCGGTGCGGCGCCGCACCACGTCGATGCGGTGATCGACAAAGTGCTGGATGGCCTGTACCAGGCCCATCTCGCGCGGCTGGCCATTGACCACGGCCAGGAAGATCATCGAGAAACTCTCCTGCATCGAGGTGTGCTTGAAGAGTTGGTTGAGCACGATCTGCGCTTCGCAGCCGCGCTTCAACTCGATGACGATGCGCATGCCCTCGCGGTCGCTCTCATCGCGCACGTCGCTGATCTCATCGATGACCTTGTTGTTCACCAACTCGGCGATGCGCTTGATCAGGTTGGCCTTGTTCACCTGATACGGAATCTCGGTAACGACGATGGCCTCTCGGTCTTTAGTCAGGTGCTCGATCGCGGCTTTCGCCCGCATCAGGAAGCGGCCGCGTCCGGTGCGATAGGCCTCCATGATCCCGCTGCGCCCATGAATAAAGCCGCCGGTCGGGAAGTCCGGCCCTTGTACGTGCTTCATCAGGTCGGCGAGTGTGGCGTGCGTATTGTTCACCAGCGTGATGCAGGCGTCGACAATCTCGGTCAGGTTGTGCGGCGGAATCTTTGTCGCCATGCCTACGGCGATGCCTTCCGAACCGTTGATAATGAGGTTCGGAATCTTCGTGGGCAGGACCAGCGGTTCGACCGTGCTTTCGTCGAAATTCAGCACGAAATCGACTGTGTCCTTTTCGATGTCGGCCAGCATCTCCTCGGCAATTTCTGCCATGCGGCACTCGGTATATCGGTAAGCCGCCGGCGAATCGCCGTCCACCGAACCGAAGTTGCCTTGGCCATCTACGAGTGTGTAGCGCAAGTTCCACGGCTGCGCCAGGCGTACCAGGGCGTCATAGACAGCCGTATCGCCGTGGGGGTGATACTTCTTCAGGCACTCACCGACAACACCAGCGCACTTCATGTACTTACGATTGTGCAGCACGCCCATGTCGTGCATCGCGTACAGAATGCGGCGATGCACGGGCTTGAGGCCGTCACGGATGTCGGGCAGCGCGCGCCCGATGATCACCGACATCGAATAGTCGAGATACGAGCGCCGCATCTCCTCTTCAATGTTGACGGGTTGCACGTTGGCCGCGCCGGGGCCGATATTGTCGAGCGGGAGTTGCTGGTTGGGATCGTCAGCCATATTTTGCCGTCAGCCATCGGCTCTTAGCCGTTAGCGTGTTCCTTCCTGGATTTCTTCGTCGGTCAAGCTACCACTCCGACCGGGGAATGCTCACTGCTGGAGATGCATTTCGGAGTTTGCGCCAAATCCCGCGCAAGTCATTGCAAATACAGGATTTTATCTACTGAGGAGCACTACTGATTGTAGCACAGGAAGGGCTGCGGTTCATATACCACAATGTGGGATTATAACCAATCGTACTGCCACTATTGTCCCTTGCCGGTCACGGTGGCGGGATCGGACATCTCCGCTAAAGGAAGTACCTGATAGGAAGCATAGTTATACACCGGAGACATGGCGAGCAGGCGATCGAGCTCCTCGTTGGAGTCCACGTTGTAGATCCATGCCCCGCCGTGACTGCCGACGACATGGTAACGGCACTCAAGCTTATTCTGCGCTTCGAGTTTCTCGCCATACTTGGGCTGTTCGCCGATAGCGCGAATGACTTCAGGCGTCAGCCGCGTGACCTCGAAGTGCCACAGGACGAGGAATTTCATAACCCCTCCTCACGTTCCGATGAAGATGATCGGTATACCCTGTGCGCATTGTACCTTCGCTCCTGGTCCGCGCCCAGCGAACTCGCCATTGCTGCCCTTGTGATACAACGCATGAAGGGACGTCGCTGAAGCAACTTAATCCGTCACTCTGCTGATCTCACCTTCTTTGCAAGCGCCTGAATGGCGAGTTAGGATTTCAGGGCCTCCGGGATTCCGGCCATTCCCTCCGGCGTCTGCCAACACGATGAGTGGATTCTCACTGCGCCGCGCCTGCCGGTTGTTTGTGCTCATCGCCTTGTTTGGGAACACTACATTCCTGCGCGCTGCAGAACCACAATCGCGCGAACTGAACGCGGGCTGGGAGTTCCGTGCGGTCAACGCAGCCGGTCACCCTGAGGTCAACCAGTGGCATCCCGCTCAGGTTCCCGGTGTCGTTCAGACAGACCTTCTTGCCACTCACCTCATTGCTGACCCTTTTTACGGCGACAACGAATCGCGCCTGCAATGGATTGGCCTGACTGACTGGGAGTACCGTACAACGTTCCAGGTTGACGCGGAGACGCTGCAACACGAACACATCGATTTGATTTTCGATGGGCTGGACACCTTCGCTGAAGTCTTTCTGAACGAACAGTCGATCCTGATCGCCGACAACATGTTCCGCCGCTGGCGGGTCCCTGCAAAGCCGCTGCTCAAACCGGGCGCAAACACGCTGCGCATTGTCTTCCACTCGCCGGTGACGGCGATGATCCCGAAGGTGAGAGCGTTGCCGTACATTCTGCCGTCGGTTTCGACAGTGAACGAAGGCAACGAGGAGAATGTCGCCACCGCTCCCTACACGCGCAAGGCGGCCTATCAGTACGGCTGGGATTGGGGACCGCGATTTCTGACCATCGGCATCTGGAAGCCGGTGAGGCTGGAAACATGGGACAGCGTGCGCATCGAGAACTTCCATGTTCGTCAGGCAAAGATCACGCCGGAGTTGGCGGAACTCAGTGCGGAGCTGGAAGTCGAGTGCAGTCGCGCGATGACGGTGACGGTGTCCGTCGACCATAGCGACGCTGCAGTGCAGGAAGTGCTCGGCCCTGCTCAAACAACGGCAAAGACGAGGCGTTCAGATATCAAGAGCAACGCAATCAGCCAGACCCTGCAACTCGATCCTGGAATGAATCACGTTTCCATTCCAGTGCGGATCGTCTCGCCGAGACTGTGGTATCCCGCCGGCTACGGTGCACAGGATCGCTATCGCTTTTCCGCGACCATCAAGAGCAACAAGGCGACGATCGCGAGCACGACCGTTAAGACGGGCCTGCGCTCGGTTGAACTGCGTCGCGCACCCGACCAGTGGGGCAAGAGCTTCACCTTCGTTGTGAACGGCATTCCGATATTCGCCAAAGGCGCGAACGTTATTCCGTTCGACAGCTTCCCCAGTCGCGTTACCCTCGGCCGCTACCGCGAGATTTTACAGGCCGCGCGCGATGCCCACATGAACATGGTGCGCGAGTGGGGCGGCGGCATTTACAAGAGCGACGACTTCTACGACATCTGCGACGAGCTGGGCCTTATGGTTTGGCAGGAGTTCATGTTCGGCGGCGACATGGTGCCCGGTGACCTGCCGTTTCAGCAGAACGTGCGCGAAGAGGCCGTCGAGCAGGTAAAGCGCCTCCGCGATCATCCCAGCATCGTGCTCTGGTGCGGCAACAACGAGATCGAAGCGGGCTGGCAGGTCTGGGCCGACCGGTTGGCGTTCAAGGAATCGATCACACCACCCGAACGCGAGCGCGTCTGGCAGGACTACGTCGTGCTCTTTCACGACATCATCAAGAGCGTAGTCGAGCAGTACGGTACGCCCACGCCTTACTGGCCAAGCTCCCCCAGCGCCGATTTCGAAGAGCCGTCCAATAGCCAGGACAACGGTGACATGCACTTCTGGGGCGTCTGGCACGCGCTGGAGCCGATCGATAACTACAACCTGCAGGACCCGCGCTTCATGTCGGAGTTCGGCTTTCAGTCGTTCCCTGAGATGCGCACCATCGCCAGCTTCGCGCCACCCGACCAACTCGCGATGGATTCCAATGCGATGCTATCGCACCAGAAGAACCACGGGGGCAACGAGCGCATCCTCACGTACATGCTGCGGGAGTATCCCGAGCCGAAGGACTTCGCATCGTTCGTGTACGTCAGCCAGGTGCAGCAGGCCGAGGCCATCAAAGTGGGCGCAGAGCATCTGCGCCGTAACCGCCCCCGGACCATGGGTGCGCTCTTCTGGCAGTTGAATGACTGCTGGCCGGTAGCGTCGTGGTCGAGTATCGATTACTTTGGCCGATGGAAGGCGCTGCAGTATTACGCGCAGCGCTTCTACAATGACCTGCTCGTCTCGCCCTACGCGCATGGCGGAAACGTGGACGTGTACATCGTCTCTGACAGGATGCAGGCGGTGAATGCGCAGCTCCGCACCCGGCTGCTCACTTTTGATGGCAAGTCTCTGCTCGATACCACGCAACCGGTACAGGTTCCGGCGCAGTCGAGCCAAATCTATACGAGCGTGAGTGGGGCAACGATAGCAAGTTGGGAAAAAGCATTGGCGAGCTTTGCCGGCCCAGATCGCACATTCCTGGTCTTCGAGTTGATGGTGAACGGGCAGACCGTTTCGCGCAATAAAGTATTCTTCGACCGCATGCGCAATCTAAAGCTGCCCTTGAAGCCGGCTATCGAAAGCCATATCACCGGAACTGCGCCGAACTACACTCTTACGCTGCGCTCGCCGGTGCTGGCGCGCGATGTCTATGTCTCTTTCGGTGATCTGGATGCTAAGCCGGCCGACAATTATGTCGACCTGCTACCGAATGAGGAGACAGCAATCAGGCTAACAAGTTCGGCAACTCTGGACCAGCTACAAGACGCGATGAAACTGATGTCGCTGACCGACGCCTTCTTCGACGAACGACCAACCTACCGTGAGCACGCTGCGTACGGGGCTGCGACTCCAAATTCCACCAGCGAAGCAACAAAATAATGAAACTCTGTATTTCGCGTTACATTGCTGCTTCTGTTGTTTTCCTCGGCCTGGCTTTCGACCCGCACTCGGCGGCACAGTCCAAGCCCGCCGCGGATCATGCTCAAGCTAAGCCGCCCGCAGTCGACGCCGCCGGCCATCAATGGTGGCAGAACGCAGTTTTCTACGAGATCTATCCGCGCAGCTTCGCCGACAGCAACAACGATGGTATCGGCGATCTGCCGGGCATCACTTCCAAGCTCGACTACTTGAAGCAGCTCGGTGTTGACGCCATCTGGATCACGCCTTGCTTCCCCTCGCCCCAGGTCGACTTCGGCTACGACGTCTCCAACTATGAAGACATCGATCCCATGTACGGGAACCTCTCCGACTTCGACCGCATGGAGGACGCCGCGCAGGAGCGGAGCATTCACATCATCCTCGACTTCGTGCTGAACCATACTTCCGACCAGCACCAGTGGTTCATCGATTCCAGCTCGTCGCGCACCTCCAAGCATCGCGACTGGTACATCTGGCGGGATGGCAAGGCGCCCAACCAGCCGCCCAGTAATTGGGAATCCGTTTTCGGCGGCTCGGCGTGGCAGTTCGATCCGAAGACCAACCAGTACTATTACCACCTCTTCTACCCGCAGCAGCCCGACCTGAATTGGCGCAACCCCGCGGTAAAGGACGCCATGTTCGATGTCACGCGGTGGTGGTATCGGCGAGGCGTGGCGGGCTTTCGCCTGGATGCAGTCGGCGCTCTCTTCGAAGACCCCAACCTGCACGATAATCCGGTGCTGCCGGGCAAGAATGCCTTCGGCGACCCGAACATGACCAATCAGTACAACGAGAATTTGCCCGAAGTGCATGGAGTGCTGCAGGGTCTCAGACAGGTCGCCGACCAGTACAATGCTGTGCTCATCGGCGAGACTTGGACGGGAAGCGTCGAGCAATTGCGAGAGTTTTATGGTGCACATGGCAACGAATTGCAAATGCCAATGGACTTCTTCCTGATGGCAATCAACAAGCTGTCTCCTGCCGATTTCCGCAAAGGCATAGCTGAGGCGAATGCAACGGGCGGCTGGCCGGTTTACGTCCTCAACAATCACGATCGCCCACGTTCTTACGACCGCTATGGCGACGGAAAGCACAACGACGACATCGCCAAGGTGATGGCCGGCCTGTATCTCACGCTGCGCGGCACGCCCATCCTGTATTACGGCGAAGAGATCGGGATGGAGAATAACGACGCCAAGTTCCGCAAGGACGTGAAAGATCCCATCGGCAAGCTGGGTTGGCCAAAAGAAAAAGGCCGCGATGGCGAGCGCACCCCCATGCAGTGGGACAACACCGTTAATGCCGGCTTTACCAAGGGCACGCCCTGGCTGCCGGTCCCGGTCAGCTACAAGACCCACAACGTAGCCAGCGAGCGGAAAGATCCCAACTCGATTCTGGTGTTCTATCAGCACTTGCTGGCTTTGAGGCACACGAACGTAGCGCTGCTCGACGGCGATTACATCGCCCTTAATGAAGACGATCCGAACGTGATGTCGTATCTGCGCCGCTATAAAGACGAAGCAGTACTGGTCGTGCTCAACATGTCGGCCGAGCAGCAGAAGGTGAATTTCAATCTCGCGGCGCAAGGGGTTACCTCAGCGCAAGCGAGAACCTTGCTGACCACAATGAACGAGCTGAAGGATACCGCCAGTCTTTCCGGCATGTTGTTAGCGCCGTTCTCGGTGTACATTGGCGAGCTTTCGATGGCCGAACAGCCGAGCAAGCGCTGATGATAAGCTGCTGCACCTATGCGAGCGCCAGGGAGACCGCGCGCGGCTCAACCTGCGGTTGGGGCGGGCCGGGAATCCGACCCAGTTGTCTGCAAATTCCCGGCCGCGGCTCCTCGCGGATCCTCCGCGCTCATGTTCGCCTGCAATGCGTAGGCAACGTGCGACAGCAGCACGCTCACGGTAAACGGCTTCTGAATGTGCATTGCAGATCCGGACATTACCTTCTTCAAGATGTCCGACGTTGCATAGCCTGACATGAAAATCGTTGCCAGATTCGGCCGCACCCTACGCATGCGATCAGCCAACTCGACACCGTTCATCTCGGGCATGACGACATCGCTTAAAAGCAGGTGGATATCTCCCTCATATGTCCCGGCGAGGTGCAAAGCCTCGCGTGGGCTGCTGGCTTCCAGAACGGTGTATCCCGCGCTCTCCAGCACTTGAGCGGTGATCTGTCGTACTACTACCTCATCCTCAACCAGCAAAATTGTTGAACAGGATGCTATGCTCGCGGACGATATCGGACGGCGACCCTTCGTTTCCATTTGCCACCTGGCTAGCGTTGACTTGCAGTGTGCACAAACGCAAACAGATCGCCGTTCCGCCCCAAACAACCTGCAGGTTATGAATCAAGAAGATACGAAGAAAAGGCGAACAAGTTCGGCTCTAATCTCATACCACAATGAAACTTGTTCGCTCTTGGGAATCTCGCTTCGGGAGCGAAGCTCCGTCACGGTCCCCCCGCAACGGGCTCCTTGTAGTGTCGGGTCAAAGGGATGGCTGCTCCTCCGCTCCCCCTAGCAGTTCGCGAATTTGCGCGATCAACGCATCGGGGCCGTCATCTTTGGCCACGAATCGATCGACGGATGCGGTGGAAGAGGAACTTACGACGCCGAAAGATGGCGACAAGACAACGGTAATAACGTCGGGGCAGATTCTCTTGACCTGCTCCGCGACTTCGCGCCAATCCATGCCTGAATCGCCGTTGTCCATCAGCAGCATGTCAGGGCATTGCTGTTTCACGATGGTCTTGGCGTGTTCGTCTGACGTTGTAGGCAAGACACTGTAGCCAAAGTGCTCTAGCAACATGCGCCGGATGAGAAGCATGTTGCTGTCATGACACAGGCAGAGAATCGCCTTGGTGCGTTGCGACATATGTGCTCCAGGACTGACCGTCTTTGTCATAACGTAGTTTCCGAGTTGCGAATGTCTGCGAGCGCCGCCGCTCGTGTATCGAGAGAGCAGTGCAACGGTCTTGCCATTACTCCATTGCAGCAAAATGAAGGGCTTACGGAAGCAGCCCGGGGTGATCGCGGGAAAGTTTTACCCGGGCGCGGAATTGCTACCAAGGCAGGAGCGCGAGGAGAGTAGTTAAGCTTGTTGGTTGATTTTATTCTTTCCAAACAACCATTTTGCTGCGTCGAGATTCCGCATGGAGCGGCGGATCAAGAGTGGTTGTGAGCATCACGAAAAGAGACAAGGCCCGACGCTGCCAAAGCGGGCCTTGTCCCGGATCGTCTTCACGCCTGTGCCGGCACACCGGCATTCGACATCCAGCGGTACGCAGGCTTGGCCGGGGCTTTCGGCAGAATGTCGAGATAGATAACCGCGTAGCGAAACGCCATCACTCCGGCGGCGACGACGAGCACGCTCGACGCCAGCTCGCTCCACTTGGGAACATAGTGCGCTCCCAGCGCGCTTTGCAGCGAGTTAATGGAGACATTCAGCCGGTCCACCATGAAGCCGGCGACCACGATGGCGCAGCTCCAGTACAACTTTTCCAGATTCTCGCGCACGCTCTCGAAGCTCAGCAGCGTGATGGGAATCGCCAGGAACAACAGCATCTCAAGCCAGAAATAGCCGGCCTCGGCGGTGCGCTGGAAGGCGTAACCGACGGCCCCATTCGCCACCAGGTCCAGCACCTTGAAGAACGCGTACACGATGAGCAGCATCTGCACCATGCGGCCGCAGTCGCTCAGGATGCTGGGATCGACGCTCACGTTCAGCGAGCGCATGCTCAGATAGATTGCCATGATAGTTAGCGCCAGTCCCGCGGGTATGGCGGACAGATAGAACATCGCGTGCATGTAGGGCGAGTACCACAGCGGATGCACCTTGCCTGCCGCAATCAGGTACAGGCCGCCGAGATACGACTGATGGCATGACGACAGCAGCACGCCGGCGAGCACCATGCCGATCAGGATCTTGTGATGGTAGTGCAGAACGGTTTCGCGAAACTCCTTCCACGGCAGCTTCTCGATGACCGCCGGAGCAAACTCAAACGTCAGGATGCTCGTGTACGTCATGATGCATACGCACACGTCGAAGAGCACCGAGCGGTGGTTCCACATGACGATCGGGTGCCAGAAGCGCCAGGGCAGGCCAATCTCGTAGAGGTATCCGACACAAACCGTCAGGTATCCGAGGAACGAGATGAGGATTGCCGAGCGCAGGATCGGGCGATAGCGCTCCATGCCCAGCAGGTAGACCGCGGCGCTGATGCCGAAACCCGCAGCCGAGAGTCCCACTCCGCAGAGCGTGCCGAGGCCGACCCACAGGCCCCACGGCATTTGATCGCTGAGATTCGTGCTCGCCCGGAAGCCATGGAAGAAGCGGATATACGTGGCGTACATTCCGGTCACGAAGATGATGCCGACAATGACCCGCCACAGCGTGATTTCCTTCTTGATTTGCGCGAGCATGACTATCTCCTCTCCTCTTTCATCTTGTTGAGCGCTGCTTTCTCTTCTGCTTCGGCGAGGGCAACCTCACGGCGGCGTTGCGTTACCCAGTACAACGCCGACAAAATCGTTCCGCCCATGATGACCACCTTGGGCGAATCGCCCAGCGCGCTGGCGGTAAGCGTTGGCATCGGCTGATTGCCCGTCGGCGCCGCCTTGAAGCCGAGCTTCTCGAAGGGCACATCGGACACAAACAGCACGCAGCCTCCGCCGAGCTCGTCCAGGCCGTAAATGTGCGGCACGTAGGATGAGTCGCTGCGAATGCGGTTCCAGGCCTCGTTGATCAGTTCGTTGCGATTGCCGAACACGGTCGCCTGTACCGGGCAGGCCTCGGCGCACGCCGTCGGTTTGCCGGCCTTCACGCGATCGATGCACAGGTCGCACTTCTTCACAAACGGCGCCAGCTTGGTCCACTGATACCGTGGCACCTGGTAGGGGCAGGCCAGCATGCAGTAGCGGCAGCCGATGCACTTGCCGGCGTCGTACATCACCGGGCCGAGCGGCGACTTGCTGATGGCCTCCACCGGGCACGCAGACGCGCACGCCGGATCTTCGCAGTGCATGCAGAGCTTGCGTACAAACTTGTTGCCGCGCGCCTCGACCACCGTAAAAGCGGTGTCGGAGAGAGTGGGTTCGGGATCGGGGCCGAATCCATGAAGCTGCTTGCAGGCTGTTTCGCAACTCATGCAACCGATGCAGCGCTTGATATCGATGAGAAGTGCTTTTTCTTGTGCCATGGTGCCCTCCGGGGTCGCTGGTCGCATCGCAATCGGCGCTAAGTAAGAAAGAACTCCTTGGTCAGTTGTTCCTGTGTGCCGTTGTCTACCTGGAACAGCAGACCTTTGACGGGCAATCCTCCGTCCTGCGCCA
>Ga0335076_10007053_pt1 | contig 11327 bp, 12 predicted proteins | sample Lox_Sample_25_FD_206717 | JGI IMG/M metagenome (GOLD analysis project Ga0335076, IMG submission 206717) | Soil microbial communities from Loxahatchee National Wildlife Refuge, Florida, United States - Lox_Sample_2.5 | ecosystem: Environmental > Terrestrial > Soil > Wetlands | place: USA... | reverse complement strand
GGCGGATCAACCTGACCGGGCCACTAGGAGTCTGCCAGCCAGGCCAGGAAGTGGCCCTGCGACCAGCAGCGGCCGATGGCCTCGGCGTGCAGGGCCTGCTGGCCGAACACGGCCAGGCCGATGATGCCGAGTCGCCGTCCGCCGCGGCATAGGCTGCCGCAAGTGCCGGGGCGCGTCCGGCCAGGGCGAGGTCGTGCAGCGCGGCGAGGATCACAGTGGGGTGCCGCTTGCGGGCCGGCGCCGCCTCGATGGCCCGCAGCGCCTCGCCGGACTCGCTCAGGGCAAGGGCGACGCGCTCGTACAGCGGCGATGTTCCGGCCACGTCGGCCTCGCCGAAGCGCCGGTACACCTGAGCGAGTGTGCGGGCCCTGCCCGCGGGTACGGCGCGACCCGTGGCCGGCCCGGGCAGCCCAGTGGTGCTAGCCATCGGACAGGACACTAGGCCGGATTTACCACCGTGGCGAGCGTGCCGATCAGTTGCCGGAATCGCCGCACTGGCCCGCGCTCTCCACTGATGTCGAGGCCGGCGTCCGATCCGGCGAAGATGAGAGCGGTGAGGGCTTTACTGGTCCCCGTGATCGTGACGTCGGCCGGTGCGGATGGAGCCTTTGCCGCAAGTGACCAGTGCTGGCCGTCGCTTTCGGCCAGGTAGTCCGCGCCGTCGGCGCGGAAGTGCCAGCGGGCTGGCCGGTGATCACCGGTGCCACGGTCAATGGCCTGGACGACGCTGCGGAGCAGGTGCTCGGCGTGCAGCGGTTCGCCGTCCTCGGGCCGGCGCCAGGCATGCCGCAGCCCCCACCAGTTGAGCCCATCGAGCACCGGCCCGAGGTCGGCACCGGCCGGGGTCAGCTGGTACCAGACCTCCCGCCTGCCCGCCTGGCGGTCGGCGGTGAGGATCCCGGCGCCGTCAAGCTCGCTGAGGCGCTGGCTGAGCGTCTTGGGCGTGATCCCGCCGAGGCGGTCCATCAGGTCGGTGAACCTCTTGGGGCCGGTGAGCAGGTCGCGGATCACCAGCAGGCTCCACCGGTCGCCGACGCGTTCCAGCGCGCGTGCGGTCAGGCAGAAGTGGTCGTAGGTGCGAACGTTCCGGGTCACGTCCTCCATAATACTAGTTGACAGATACTAGTTACAAGATAGTAGCTTGGAACTACTGTCTACGGGTGGAGGATGTCATGTACGACCCGCCTGCCTACATCTGGGCGATCACCATCGGCGCGACCGCCGCGATGGCGGCTGCGACCTGCATCGTGCTGTACGGCGGCGCGAAACGGGCCGGCCTGGGCCGAAGGCGCGCGGCGCTGCTGGCCGGGGGCGCGGCCGCCGTGCTCGGCGGCTGGTTCACCGCGAGCGCGGTGATCGCGGGCCACGGCTGGTACGACACACGGCTCGGTCACGGGGTGCCGTGGCTGCCGATCGCGGTGGCCGGCTTCTTCGGCACGCTGCTGGCCCTGCGCCGGATCCCGGTGGTCGCCCGCGCCCTGGCGGCACCAGGCCAGGTCAGCCGCCTGGAGTACCCGCACGTGTTCCGGGTGGAAGGGGTGGCCTTCCTGATCGTCATGGCCCTCGGTCATCTGCCCGCACTGTTCGCCTGGCCCGCGGGCCTGGGCGATGTCGCCGCCGGTATCGCCGCACCGCTGGTCGCGTACCGGCTCGCGCGGGGCACGGGCCACCGCGCCGCCCGGTGGCACACCGCGTTCGGCATGACCGATCTGGTGGTGGCCCTGACCCTCGGCGCCCTCACCGGATTCCAGCTGATCCACGTCACGCCGTCCGCCACGCCGCTGTTCGGGCTCCCGCTCGCGCTGATCGTGACAGCCGGCGTGCCGCTGCTACTCGTCTTGCACATCAGCTCCATGTCCGCGCTGGCCAAAGCCCCGCGGCCAGCGACCGCCCCGCTGGTGGCCGGCGCGGCGCCGCGAACTGCCGTCACGAACGGCCCCGGCTAACCCGGCTCGCGTGAGCTGGGCACGACCAGGCCCGTTTCGTAGGCAGCGACCACGGCCTGCGTCCGGTCGCGCAGCCCGAGCTTCGCCAGTATCCGGCTGACGTGCGTCTTCACGGTCTCCTCGGTGACCGTGAAGCGGGCCGCGATCTCCGGGTTGGACAGCCCTTCCGCGACCAGGCGCAGTACCTGCGTCTCACGTGGGGTGAGCGTCTCAAGCCCGGCCGCGCGCGAGTTGTCCGTCCGCGGCCGCTGCCTGGCAAACTCGCTGATCAGGCGGCGGGTGACGGTCGGTGCGAGCAGCGCCTCGCCTGCCGCGATGACGCGCACGGCGTGGAAGAGCTGTTCGGCGGTGACGTCCTTGAGCAGGAAACCGCTGGCCCCGGCGCACAGCGCGTCGTACACGTACTCGTCCAGGTCGAAGGTGGTCAGGATGACGACACGCGGCCGGTCCGAGCCGGGACTGGCCAGCTGCCGGGTCGCCTCGATGCCGTCCACGCCGGGCATCCGGACGTCCATCAGGACGACATCGGGTGCGGTCTCCGTGCAGACGCGGACCGCTTCCGCCCCGTCCTCGGCGGTCCCGACCACCGTGAAGTCCGGCTGCGTGCCGAGCAGCGCGGTGAACCCGCTGCGCACGATCTGATGGTCGTCGGCCACCACGATGCGGACCGGCGCGGCCGGTGTGCTCATCCGCCCGGCTCTCCGGCACCGGGCAGGCGCGCCTCGACGAGGAAACCGCCGACCGTCGCCGCGCCCGCGCGCAGCTCACCACCCACCGCCACCGCGCGTTCCCGCATGCCGAGCAGCCCGTGGCCGCCATCCGGCGCCGCCCGCTGCGGTCCCGGCCCGTTGTCCCGGATGACCAGCCGCAGCTCACCGTCGCCGTAGCGCACGGCCACGTCGACGGCGGCTCCGGGAGCGTGCCGCCGTGCGTTGGTGAGCGCCTCCTGGATGATGCGGTAGGCAGCGAGGCCTACGCCCGGATCGACGGTGACCGGCGTTCCGGAGATGATCAGCCGGTAGCCCGCGCCGGAGGACTCCCTGGCCTCGTCGACCAGGCCGGGTAGCTGCTCCAGGCCGGGCTGGGGGTGCCGGTCCGCCGCCGCCTCGGCCTGGGCGTCCTCGCGCAGCACGCCGAGCAGGCGCCGCATCTCGGTCAGCCCGGCCCGTGCCGTGTCCCCGATCTCGGACAGCCGCTGCGCCCCGGCGGGCGGCATGCCGGGCGTGGTCAGCCGGGCGGTCTCCGCCTGGACGGCGATCATCGAGATGTGGTGCGCGACCACGTCGTGCAGCTCACGGGCGATGCGCGCCCGCTCACCGCGCGCCGTGTGCTCCACCAGCGTGCCCGCGATGGCCTCCGCCGCGGCGGTGTGCAGCAGCGCCTCCGCGTGCGAGCGCCGGGCTACCCCGGCCCACGCGGCGGCCGGGACCAGCGCCGCGAGCACGACCGTAAGCACCCAGGTATCCGCCCCCTCCGCCCGCAAGGTAGCGCCGGTGGCGAGGGCCAGGACCAGGAACGGCACGCTCAGCCCAAGCGCGGCGTACTGCGCGCCGTCGAAGCGAGCGGCACCGGGTGCGTCGCCGCCACGCCGGGTGCCGCCGCGGCCGGACCGGTAGACCGCGACCAGTTCTGCAGCCGCGCCGGCCAGGGTCAGGAAGTGGAACACGCCCAGCGACAGCAGGCTTGCCGCAGACAGGACGACGGCCGCCGGAGCCGGGCGGAGGAATGCCAGCGGCAGCGTGGTGGCCAGGCCGAGCACGCAGTACAGCAGGCCCAGCCCCAAGAACACCAGCGCCTGGTTCTGGGGGGCCGGGGTGGCGTGCGCGGCGACCGCGGCCCGGGCGAGCGCCTCGATGATCGCGGCCAGCCCGATCAGCGCGGTGGCCACGGCGAGCCCGTTCCGGGCGGCGCCGATCCGCTCCACCCGGCCTGCCCATCTGGCGTGCCAGTCAGCTGTCAGGCTCACGCTGTCCATTGTCCCCGCTGGCCAGGGCGTCCGCGTCCCCCTGGCGGGGCATCACAGAGTCCCCTGCGCGAGGGACCGGCGGCCGGGCAGGTCCCTCCGGCCAGCGACGCGGAAGACGGCTCCCGGGCGGGACGACCCGCTGGGCCGCCAATGTCTAGCCTGCCTGGCATGGAACCAACCATCGAAGTGACCGGCCTGCGCAAGCGGTTCGGGCCGACGCTGGCGCTCGATGGGATGACGTTCAGCGTCCTTCCCGGGCAGGTCACCGGCTTCGTCGGCCCGAATGGGGCGGGGAAGACCACCACGATGCGGGTGATCCTTGGCCTGGACGCGGCCGATGCGGGCACCGCGCTGGTCGGCGGCCAGCCGTACCGGGCGCTGCGGCACCCGCTGAGCCAGCTCGGCGCGCTGCTGGACGCGGCCGCGCTGCAGCCGAGCCGCAGCGCCCGCAACCACCTGCTGTGGCTGGCTCACTCGCAGGGCCTGGGCGGTCGGCGGGTGGACGAGGTGGTCGAGCAGGCCGGGCTGCAGTCGGTGATCCGCCGCAAGGCAGGTGGCTACTCCCTGGGTATGCGGCAGCGCCTTGGTATCGCCGCGGCGCTGCTCGGCGACCCGCCGGTGCTGATGATGGATGAGCCGTTCAACGGCATGGATCCCGAGGGCATCGTGTGGATGCGCGGTTTCCTGCGCAGGCTGGCCGCCCAGGGCCGCGCTGTGCTGGTATCCAGCCACCTGATGAGTGAACTGCAGGACACCGCCGACCACCTCGTGGTGGTCGGCCGCGGCACGGTCATCGCCGATGCCAGCGTCCGGGACATGATCGCGGCCGCGTCCGGGGACGTGGTCGAGCTGCGCACCGCGGCGCGCGCCGAGGCCATGACCGTACTCGCGCGCGCGGGCGCTGAGGTCGCCGTGACCGCGCAGGACATCATCACGGTCAAAGGCCTGTCCGCGGAACGGACCGTGGCCGCGCTCACCGCCAGCCAGGTCCCGTTCACCGAGGTAAGCGCGCACCGGGCGACGCTGGAGGAGGCCTACATGGAGCTCACCCGCGACGCGGTGGAATTCCGCGCCGCACCGGCGGCCGGTGGAGCGGCGCAATGACCACCATCACGCCTTACCGGTCAACCGCGCGGAACGCACGCGACGGGTTCGGCCAGCTGCTGCACGCGGAGTGGACCAAGTTCCGCACGGTGCGCGGCTGGGTCATCGGCATGATCCTCGCGGTCCTGGTGACAGGCGGGCTCGGCGTGCTGATCGGCAAGAGCACCGTCCCGTCGTGTTCGGTTCAGACCAGCTCGGGTCAGAGCGGCCCGGTCCAGCACGGCGCAGCCTGCAGCGCGCCCGCTTACCCCCTGGGCCCGGGTGGCGAACCGGTGCGGGACCAGTTCTACTTCGTGCGCCAGCCGCTGGCCGGCAACGGCAGCATCACGGTCCGGGTGACCTCGCTGACCGGACGGCTCCCGGGACAGGGCGCGGGCTCCGCACCCGCCGTCGTGCCGTGGTCCAAGGCCGGAATCATCATCAAGGACGGCACCCGCCAGGGTTCCGGGTACGCGGCTGTGATGGTCACCGGCGGCAACGGGGTACGCATGCAGTGGAACTACACCGGGGACACGCCGGGACTTCCCGGCACAGTATCGGCCGCCCGCCCGCGCTGGCTGCGGCTCACCCGTGACGGCGACACGATCACCGGCTACGACTCGGCCGACGGCACACACTGGACACGAGTGGGCGCCGTCGCGCTGGCCGGCCTGCCGTCCACTGTCCAGGCCGGGCTCTTCGTCACCTCGCCGGACTCCGCGGCGTACTCCTCGAGTCTCGGCAGCGGCAGCGTGAACAACGACCCAACCGAGGCCACCGCCGTCTTCGATCACGTCAGCCGGACCGGCAGGTGGCCGGCCAGCGCGTGGACCGGCGATTACCTCCAGGATTCGACGAGCATGGGGATCTCCGGGTACACCCCCGGGTATCACCAGGTAGCCGGCCGGTTCACCGTGACCGGGTCCGGTGACATCGCGCCGCTCATCGCGGGAGCCCTGAACGATGGCCCGGCCATCACGGTCCGGGACTACCTGCTCGGCACATTCGCCGGGCTGATCGCGGTGGCCGTGGCCGCGGCGATGTTCATGACCGCCGAATACCGGCGGGGCCTGATCCGTACCACGCTGGCCGCGAGCCCGCACCGGGGCCGGGTGCTCGCGGCCAAGGCGGTCGTGATCGGCTCGGCCGCCTTCGTGGCCGGCCTGGCCGCTGCCGCAGCGGCGGTGCTCCTTGCGACCGAGGTGGCGCGCGGCAACGGCTCCTCGGTCTTCCCCGAGCCGTGGCCGACCGAAGTGCGCATCATCGCCGGCACGGCGGCGCTGATCGCAGTGGCCGCCGTCTTCACCCTCGCCATCGCCACCGTGGTCCGCCGCAGCGCGGCCGCGATCCTCATCGTGATCGTGACGATCGTGATCCCGTTCGTCCTGTCCGCCCCGCCGGGGATACCGGCCGGTCTCACCGAATGGCTGCTGCGGGTGACCCCGGCCGCCGCCTTCGCCCTCCAGCAGCCCGCGCCGCAGTACTACCAGGTCCAGGCCAACTACATCCCTTCGTCCGGCTTCTTCCCGCTGGCCCCGTGGACCGGATTCGCGGTGCTGTGCGGGTGGACGGCGCTGGCCCTGGTCCTGGCGGGCTACCTGCTGCGCCGGCGGGACGCATGAATGTGCCCGCCGCCGGGCTGACCGCCGTAGGACCGGCCCGTGCCCGGTACGGGAGGGAGACCCTCCACGCGGAGTGGACCAAGCTCCGCACCGTGGCCAGCACCGGCTGGCTGCTGGCCGGCGCCGCCGCGCTCACCACTGGAGTGAGCGCGGCGGTGGACGCCGCAGCGGCCTGCCCGGCCAGCGGCTGCCAGCCGGACCCGGCCAAGCTCAGCCTCACCGGCGTCCAGGCCGGCCAGGCGATCGTCGTGATCATCGCCGTGCTGGCCGTCAGCAACGAGTACAGCACCGGCATGATCCGGATCACGCTGGCCGCGATGCCGCGCCGCCTGGCGGTGCTGGCCGCCAAGGCCACGCTGATCACCGGCCTGGTCGTCGCGGCCAGCGCGGTGGCCGTGCTGGCGTGCCTGCTGGCCGGACGGCTGATCCTGCCCGGGCACGGGTTCACCGCGGCGCATGGCTACCCCCCGCCCACCTCCCCTGCCCTCCTCTCGCTGAGCCACGGGCCAGACCTGCGGGCCGCCTGCGGTTCAGTCCTCTACCTCGGCCTGATCGCGCTGCTCAGCCTCGGCGTCGCCACCGCGGTGCGGGAAACGGCGGTGGCGATCGGGCTCGTCCTCGGCCTGCTGTACGCGTTCCCGGTTGTGACCAGCGCGATCAGCAACCAGCACTGGCAACGGCACCTGGAGCAGATCGGCCCGATGACGGCCGGCCTCTACATCCAGGCCACGGCCAATCTGCGCAGCCTGCCGCTCACCCCGTGGCAGGGTCTCGGCGTGCTCGCCCTGTGGGCCGCCGGAGCGCTCACCATCGGCGGCCTGGTCTTCCGCTGCCGCGACGCCTGACCGGCCCGGCAGCCGCTAGTAGTCGCTGAGCAGGCGGGCCTGGTAGCCGGCTTCCAGCCGGGCCTGCCCCGCGCCAGATAGCCGCACGGCCAGCGCGGCGGCCGCGTCATCCTGGCCTACGGCAACACCACCACCTCGATCGTGGTCTCCACCCCCGGTACCCAGGCGCCCCCCTCTAAGCTCTTCGCATGGCCAGGTACTTTGACATCCATCCGGCCAGCCCACAGCGCCGCGCGATCGCCCAGACGGCGGACATCGTGCGCGACGGCGGCGTGATCGCCTACCCGACGGACTCCTGCTACGCGCTCGGCTGCCAGCTCGGGAACCGGGACGGGCTGTCGAGGCTCAGGTCGATCCGCGGTCTCGACCACCGGCATCACCTCACGCTGATGTGCCGGGACTTCGCCCAGCTCGGCCAGTTCGTGTATCTCCCCAACCCGGTCTTCCGGGCCATCAAGGCGGCCACACCGGGCAGCTACACGTTCATCCTGCCCGCGACCAAGGAGGTCCCGCACCGGTTGCAGCACCCGGGAAAGAAGACCGTCGGGGTACGGATCCCCAAGCACGGGGTGACCCAGGCGCTGCTCGCCGAACTGGGCGAGCCGCTCGTCTCAACCACGCTGCTGCTGCCGGGGCAGGACGAGCCGATGACCCAGGGGTGGGAGATCGACGACCAGATCGGCCACGACCTGGACGCGGTGGTCGACTCCGGCGACTGCGGCACCGAGCCGACGACGGTCATCGACTTCTCCCAGGGCAAGCCGGAGATCCTGCGGCGCGGAGCGGGCGACACAGCCGCGTTCGAGTGAGCCACGGCAGACCCGGCGCACGCTAGGCGGCGGCTATCTGGCCGTCTTCCAGGTGGAGCCAGACGTCGGCGATGTCGAGAAAGGCGGGATCGTGCGTGGCGACCAGCGCGGTGACGCCCTCGGTGTGCACGACGGAGCGGATCAGCTGCATGATCTGCCGGCCGGTCTCCGAGTCGAGCTGCCCGGTGGGCTCGTCCGCGATGAGCAGCTGCGGGCGGCCGGCCAGCGCCCGGGCGATGGCGACCCGCTGCTGCTGCCCGCCGGACAGCTCGCCGGGGCGCTGCCTGGCGTGCTCGGCCAGGCCGACGACGTCGAGCATGGCCCGTACCCGGTCGTCCCGGTCCTTCGGTTCGGCGCCGGCGATACGCAGCGGGACGCCGACGTTCTCGGCCGCGGACAGGATCGGGATGAGCCCGAACGACTGGAAGATGAACGCCACCGAGGACCGGCGCATCAGCGTGCGCTCCCGCTCCCCCATGGCCGCGATATCCCGGCCATCGATGCGCACCGACCCGGTGTCCGGCCGGTCCAGCCCGCCGATGATGTTGAGCAGCGTGGTCTTGCCCGACCCGGACCGGCCGGACAGCGCGACCAGCTGGCCGCGCTCGATGGTGAGTGAGACGCCGCGCAGCGCGTGCACCGCCGCCGGCCCGGTGCCGAAGGTGCGGGTGACCCCGCTGACCTTGGCCAGGACTGGGTCCTCCGCTGGTTCGGCGGTCGCCGCGGCCCCAGTCCCCGGGCGCTGGCCCGTCGGCGGCTGGCTCATCTCAGCTGTCCCTCCCCTGGCGGCTGGCTGTCCGGGCCGGCCGGGCTCGCACCATTGTGCTCCTACCGACCCGACGTTCAGCTGCCGCCCAAGGTTCCCCAGCCGGGGCGGTCAGGCTACGTCGAACTCGCCGTCCTGGACGCCTAGGGTGAAGGCCTTCCACTCGTCCGGGGTGAAGGTCAGCACCGGGCCGTCCGGGTTCTTCGAGTCGCGCATGGTGATCACGTAGTCGCTGCCCTCTTTCGAGCCAGGTACGACCGCGACCTCCACGCAGGCCCCGCTGTTGCCGCCGCTATAGGAGGACTTGCGCCAGGCGGCGCCAGTCAGGTCCATCCCTTGATCGCCTTCCTCGTCATGTGGGGGTACGACGCACCGGAACAGCGCCGCTACCTTCAGTATGGCGCACCCGCGGCGGCCGGGTGTTACGTTGCCTCGGTGCGTATCGGGGTCTACGTGGACGGCTTCAACCTGTACTACGGCGGCCGGGGGCTGTGCGGGCGGGGCACCCCGGGCTGGCGCTGGCTGGACCTGCGCGCGCTGGCCACCTCGCTGGTCGCCCGGCGCACGAACTGGCCGGACGCCCGGGTGACCCGGCTGGTCTACTGCACCGCCCGGATCGACGGGCTGAGCAACCCATCGGGCCAGGCCGACCAGGACGTGTACCTCAAGGCGCTGGCCGCAGTGGGCAGCGTGGACCACATCGAGTACGGCAGCTACGTGGCCCGGGTCAAGACGGCCCCGCTGGCGGTCAAGGACAAGACCGGCCGGCCCGAACTCGTCGGGCCAGCCTGGCCGGTGATGGTGCAGGACGGCCAGGGCGGGGTGGTGGACGGCGCCGTGTTCATGGTGTCCTACGCCAACCGGGAGGAGAAGGGCTCGGACGTCAACGTGGCCTCGCACCTGCTGCTCGACGTGCTCGGCGGCGCGGTGGACGGGGCGCTGGTCATCTCCAACGACAGCGACCTGCGTTTCCCGGTCGAGCAGGCCCGGGCGCGGGTGCCGGTCGGCGTGGTCAACCCATCCCCCAACCACCTGGCCGGCGCGCTGCGCAGCGAGCCGTCCGCGGGCGCGGGCCGGCACTGGTGGGCCCGGCTGAACTGTGCCGACCTGACCAGCCACCAGCTGCCTGACCCGGCCGGCAAGTACCGCCGCCCGGACGGCTGGTAAGCACCGGCCGGGAAGGATTAGCGTGGCGCTGCTGTTAAGATGTCACGCATATACCACCCGGCTCCTCGTGGGCCGGGTTTTCTCATTCCCGGGGTCAGCCCGCCGTCTCGTGCCGGTCCCGGAGCAGCGCCAGCGGCGGCAGGCCGGCCAGCTGGCTGCTCTCCCGGGTCAGGTGCGCCTGGTCGGCGTAACCCGTCATGGCGGCCAGGCCGGCCAGGTCGCTCGGGCCGCCCGGCGCGGCGTCGATCCGGGACACGAACCGGCGGAACCGCAGCACCCGGCGGAGCAGGGCCGGCCCGTAACCGATCGCGGCGCAGCACCGCCGGTTCAGCTGCCGCTCGCTGATCCCCAGTTCCCCGGCCACGTCCCGGACCTGCGCGCCCGGCCGGGCCAGCCGCCGTGCGGCCGCCGCGACCAGCGGGTCCGGCGGCGCGCTGGTCACCAGCTCGCCGGTGAGCCCGACGAGCCGGCGCAGCGCGTCGTCCGGGGCCAGCTCGCCCGGCACCTCGGCGGCCAGCCGGGCCCCGATCCCCCGGGGCAGCTCGCCGCGCAGGTCGGCGGGCCCAGGCCGCTGGTCGAGCAGCCCGGCCAGCGGCCGGCCCAGCGCCGGGCCGCCCGCACCGGGCCGCAGCCGCACCCCGGCCAGCACGGTGCCCGGCGGCATCGGCATGATGGCCGGCCCGGTGTCCGGCCCGGCCAGGAATACGCCGCTGCCGCGCTGCCAGATCAGGTCCACGCAGGCATCCGGCAGTACCCGGGTCGGTGGCGCCCCGTCGGCCGGGGTCACCCCCACCCACAGGCACGCGACTGCACCGGCCAGCGCCGCGGGCGGCGCGGCCTCGCGGTATCCCGGCGACCAGTCCACCTCTCGAGTCTGCCACCCGGCACCGACAGATGACCGATCCGTTCAAGCCACCGGCCGGGACGGGCGCGAGGATGGCGGCATGACTAGACCAGACTTCGCCGCGGCCGAGCAGTTCCTGGCCGCCACCGGCCGGGTCCTGGACCGCCGCCGCTTCGCCCGGCTGTTCGGCCCGGATGGCCCGGAGCCGGTGTGCGACGCGGTCGCCGCCTACCGCAACCCGGACGGCGGGTTCGGCCACGCGCTGGAACCGGACGGCCG
>Ga0335076_10007050_pt1 | contig 11330 bp, 10 predicted proteins | sample Lox_Sample_25_FD_206717 | JGI IMG/M metagenome (GOLD analysis project Ga0335076, IMG submission 206717) | Soil microbial communities from Loxahatchee National Wildlife Refuge, Florida, United States - Lox_Sample_2.5 | ecosystem: Environmental > Terrestrial > Soil > Wetlands | place: USA... | reverse complement strand
GGTCCACAAAGTGGGTGCGCTTGCGCTCGCGCAGAAGTGTTGCCGGGCAGCTGAAAATGCGCTGAAATCTGTCTTGACATGGCCGACTTCGTTAGACATGTCCCCAAGTTTCGCCTGGGCTAGGGCGAAGCGGCCCATTCGCGAGCGCGGTCGAAAGTGCTTTGATACGTCCAGACAGACAGGTCTGCTTTGATGAGGGAATGAAAGGCGGCTTGGGTCGCGGGCTTGTCCAGTACTAATGAAGCCAAGAACGCAAATCGGTTGGCATTGAGGTTGGAAGTTCCGTATAGATGATCGAGGTTTGTATATCCCTCTTTGATTTTGGCGAAAGAGGTGCTCTGCAGATCTTCCATGGCTTGTTTGCAATAGCAGGCGAGGGAACTTATGACCTGGAAGTACAGGATAGAGCCCTCAGGTTCCGGGCGCAGTGCAGAGACTTCCTCGGCGAGAGCCTTGATGTCACCGGGTTCGCCATACCACTGCGGCTCCAGATAACGCGCATACATCCGGTAATAGTGAAAATACGTCGGCTCGAACGCTATAGCTTGATCGAGTAGTTCCCGCGCGCTAGTTTTATCCCATCCTTCGTGATGGGCGACCATCTGCATTACCTGATACCAGAAGGGATCTCTGTCCTTCAACTTACTGGCGAGAAGAAGTTGGGCTTTTGCTTGCGCTGTGCGCTCGTTGTATAGCTTCCACTGCGCTTGAGTTACTTCGTTCGCAAAGCCATTGCCCCGGCCAAAGTCAGCGTAACTGATATATAGATAGGCCAGAGACAGGTGTGGGACCGCGGACTCAGGATAGGAGTCCTCCCAGTGTTTCAAGCGATCGATCATCGAAAGGAAGTCGGAGTCAACGATTGGGCTGGAATGTTCCGGGAACGAGGTTCCGTCGTAGAAGGAGGGGATTTTCCAGTTGCCACCCAAGACACGGCCCTTTTCGGTGCGATTTTGCATCGCCATTTTTTCTAGTTGCGCGAAATCTCCTCGGACCAGTAGCACACGCGTGTGTGCCTCGTATAATTCATCTGTTTCGTCGGGGATAGCAGGAGGAGGGTGAACGGCCGAGACTTCATGGCCACGCCCGTAGTCGTGGATTGCCTGCCTCACGATATCCTCGGAGATTTTGGTGGAGCGCGCTTCGGAGTGGCCACATGCACCCGTGCTGAACGAAATGAAAAGAAGCAAGAGATATAAAGTCGTTCGTAGGTGATTGCACCTGACGGAATCACGCATGCCTAAGTATTCCTGTCTGGAAAACGTTAAAGCTACTGTACGAGAGGGCTAATTAGCCTAATGAATAACTATATTGCGACCTTGCAGCAACCAGACATCTTCGTCCTAGCAGCCACTTGTCAGGTTTCCGACCGGCGCTTGCGGCGTGGTGACGTGTATGCGGAAGGCCAAGAGAGTCTGAGGTCGTTTTGGCAGGCGCGGTTCTACGATTTCAATGTGTTCAGCGAAAAGAAGAAGAAAGAGAAACTCGAATACATGCACAGCAATCCAGTGACACGAGGATTGGTGGAGCATCCGAGAGACTGGCCGTGGAGCAGTTGGTCGAATTACGCGCAGCGAGGGAAGGGGCTCATTGCTGTGGATTTGCGATAGAGAAGAGAACCCCAAGACCCAGGTTCAAAAAACGAACCTGGGGCACCCGGCGAGCCCACTCCTTCCCACCAATGAAGTACAGTCCTAGCACTGTTCGACCGGCCCTTCATTCGAAATCCATTTCTTGTTCTTTTGTACCGTATTCGCAATCTCCCCGCGAAGTTATCCTAGCTCCGCGCGACTGAGACACGCGCTGAGCGATGTGTCGCTATCTGTATCCTCAAAACGAATCTGGTACCCCCTTCGGTTCACGGCGAAGACTTGGCCGGTCATCCTTTCGCGCAGTTGCGAAGGGTGCCACGGTTTGCTGCTCCGGGAGCACGGGAAGGGTTCGTCGATTTTCACGGGAGGTAGGGGGGAAGTATCACGCCAGTTAACATGCGCGGCAGTGCTTCAAAACACGTGACTTATCGCTTGGTGTCCCATAGTCTGCAAATTCCCGGAGGTTAGACAGGGATAAAACGGAGGTGCATGTTACAAAACGACGACCGCGGACGTTGTAACTCGGAGTGCTCGGTAACACTCTCAGAGAGGAGCGCGTGTCAAGTGCGATGCGCCGGAAACGTGTGCGAATTTTGCTGGGGAATGCGAGAATAGGGAGGAATAAGGGTACAGAGAGATGAAGGATGTTCCTCTAGCTGGTGCATTCCTAGCAGGACTAATCTCCTTTCTATCGCCGTGCGTGTTGCCGCTGGTTCCGGGGTATATTTCGATGCTATCGGGGATCAGCGTAGAGCAGTTGCGGCAGGGAGAACAGCCGAAAGGCGGATTGTTTGCGTCGGCACTGTCGTTCGTGATCGGGTTTTCCGTGGTGTTTATCGCCTTTGGAGCGTCGGCAAGCGCGGTGGGCGGATTTCTGCAGTCGCACAAGAATTTACTGGCTCCGGTGGCGGGGGCGTTGATTCTGCTGTTCGGGCTGCACTTGCTGGGCGGACTGATCAAGATGAATGTGCGCGCCGGAATCATCCTTGGCGTGGTGCTGGTGGCGCTGGGCGTGGCGGCGCTGTTGCACGGCGGGCCACTGTTCGCGGGGCTGGGCGCAGTGCACTTCTTCTCACTGTCAATCATCGGGTTTTTCGGGCCGGTGCTGGCGCGCTGGTTGAACCAGGACGTGCGGTTACACAGCAAAGATACCAAGCCGGGAATGGTCAGCGGGTTCCTGCTGGGATTTGCGTTTGCGTTTGGATGGACACCGTGCATCGGGCCGATTCTTTCGGCGGTGCTGGTGCTGGCGGCGGCGAGCGGGACGTTAATTCGAGGGGTGTTGCTGCTGGCGGTGTACGCAGCGGGGCTGGCGGTGCCGTTTCTGCTGACGGCGGTACTGCTGAACCAGTTCATGCGGTTCTATCAGAATTTCCGGAAGCACCTGCACACGGTGGAATTGTTCAGCGGCGCTTTGTTGTTGTTTGTGGGCGGGCTGGTGTTCTTCAACAAGCTGGCGTGGCTGGCGGGGAAGCTGACATTTTTGAACCGGTTTAATCTGTAAGGACATTGGGTGAAGGGTTATGAAAAAAGTAGCAATCATCATCGCAACGGTCGTGGTGCTAATCGGGTTGACGATTTATGTGGACAAGGCCACGCGGCTGCCGAATAAGCCCGCGCAGATCGAATCGCTCCAGGCGGCGACGCCAGAAAGCAAGCCCGCTCCCGATGTGAAGCTGAAAGATCTGAACGGGAAGGATGTGACGCTGGCGGACTTGAAGGGCAAAGTCGTGTTTGTGAACTTCTGGGCAACGTGGTGCGGGCCGTGCCAGGACGAGATTCCATCGCTGATCGACATGCAGAGCAAGTATGCCGATAAGGGTTTTACGGTGCTGGGCATCGCCATGGACGACGAAGGGAAAAGCGTGGTGGCGCCGTTTGTGGCGAAAGAGAAGTACGACGTGAACGGGCAAAAAGAGCTGATCAACTATCCGATCGTGCTGGGAAGCGACGATGCGGCGGACAAGTTTGGTGGTGTAATGGGCTACCCGACGAGTTTTCTGATCTCGCGAGCCGGCAAGCAGATTATGAAATTCCAGGGACCGCCGGACCTTTCGATCGTGCAGAAAGCGATTGAGTCTTCGGCGGACTGAGCAAACGGATGCTAAGCGAACACGATTTCCAGAAGAAGGCGGACGCGGCATTTGAGGATCTGAAGAAGCGACTGCTGAATCTTGGCGACGAACACGGATTCGATGTCGAGGGCGAGAGTGGAAAGCTGGAAGTAATTTTCGAGGAGCCGGAGCCGGCGAAATTCGTGATCTCGCCAAACACGCCGATTCGAGAGATCTGGATTTCGGCGCTATCCACGAGCTTCAAGTTGGGATGGTCGGAAGAACGCGGAGCGTTTGTGCACGAAAAGAGCGGCGAAGACCTTCGAGCGGTGATGAGCCGGGTGGTTTCGCAACAGCTAGGGACACAGGTGACGGTGTGAAACGTACGATGAGAGTGCTTTCTGGCGTGCTGATCGCCGCGGGTTTGCTGCCTGGCGCGGCTGGGGTGAAGGCGCAGGGCGTATCTGGAAAAGACGTGCTGACGCCGACGCCGTATGTCTCCTACGACCCAGTGGCTCGGGGAATGGCGTTTCAGGTCGCGGTCGTGTTGAAGATCCGACCGGGTTTTCACGTGAACGCCAGAGAAGTGACCTTCGATTATCTGATTCCGACGGACTTGCGGGCGGAAGTGCCCGCCGGATTTAAGGTGGGCGATGTGATTTATCCCAAGGGAACGCTGGAGACGTTTACGTTCTCGAAGAACAAGCAACTGAACGTATATACGGATACGGTGACGATCAAGCTGCCACTGACGGTGCTGGCGAGTGCGCCGCTGGGAGCGCAGCAACTGGCCATGAAGCTACGCTATCAGGCGTGCAGTTCGGAGATTTGCTTACCGCCGGTAACGAAAGATGTGGATGCGACGATTAATGTGGTTGCTGCGCATTCCGGGGCGAAGTCCGCAAACGCCAGCGTGTTTGGCAAATAGCGAACGATTACTGCCAGTGTTGCAGCGCGTCGCGGAGACGACCAACGACGCGTTCCTGGCCGAGAACGACCATGGTATCGAACAAGGGCGGAGCCACGGTCTGGCCAACAATGGCCACGCGGGTGGCGTTGATGAGCAGGCCCGCCTTGACGCCTGCATCTTCGGCGACTTTACGTGCAGCATGATCGCACGCATCGTGATTCCACTCGGTAAGACCGGCGAGCGCGTCCGCGAGATTCTTTAGCAGTGACGGAACCTTGTCATCTTTCCAGAACTTCGCTTTGGCGGCGGGATCGATGGAGAACTCGTCGCTGAAGAAGGCACGCGACCACGTCGAGAAGTCGGGCAGGAGACGAATGCGCGGACGCAGCAGGTCCACGGTTTTGGAGAACCAGTTATGGCCCGCACCCGTCGCCCACTCGTCCTTCCACAAGCCGTCTTGTTTCAGCTGCTGCTCCACTTGAGGAAGAAGATCGTCGATCGGGAGTTTCTGCAAGTACTGAGTGTTGAACCACTCGAGCTTGGCGCGATCAAAGACACCGTTGGTACGGCTGACACCTTCCAAGGAGAATTTTTCGAGCAGGTCTGCGGTGCGGAGATATTCCTCGTCGCCGCCGGGAGCCCAGCCAAGCAGCGCGAGGAAATTGCGAAACGCCTCGGGGAGAAAGCCTTCGCGACGGTACAGGTTGACGTCGGTGGCGCCGTGGCGCTTTGAGAGCCGCTTCTTGTCCGCGCCGAGAATGAGCGGAACATGCGCGAAGATCGGAGGCTCCACACCCAAGGCGCGGTAGAGCAGCACCTGCTTGGGCGTGTTGGAGATGTGATCGGCGCCGCGAATGACGTGCGTGATGCGCATATCGATGTCATCGACGACGACGCTCATCTGGTACATGGCTTGCCCGAAATCTTCGCCGTCTTTGCCGGAGCGCAGAAGGACGAAGTCTTCGATTTCGTCGTTCGAGAAGGTGTTCTCGCCAAAAACGGCGTCGAAGAATTTGGTAGTGCCACCAACGGGAACCTGGAAACGGATCGCCGGCTTGGTGTCGGGAGAAGAAGGCTTGCCATCGCGGCAGGGGCAGCGTACGACGCGGCGAACCTGGCTTTTCTCTGCCCCTTCTTCGGCGTGATCGCCGCCTGCATAGCGCTCCGGCGGGCAGTAACAAAGGAAGGCGCTGCCGTTGTCGAGTAGTTTCTTGGCGGCATTTTTGTAAAGCTGGGTGCGCTGGGACTGGTAGAACGGACCTTCATCCCAGTCCACGCCAAGCCACTGCAGGCCGTCGATGATACCGTTGACGAGTTCCGGCTTGTTGCGTTCGGCGTCGGTATCCTCTATGCGGAGGATCATGGTGCCATGATTTTTGCGGGCGAAGAGCCAATTGAAGAGAGCGGTGCGGGCGCCTCCGACGTGGAGATAGCCGGTGGGAGAAGGGGCAAAACGCACGCGCACGTTTCCGGTTGGGGTGTGACTTGTGTCTGGCATTGTATGTGGCTTTCCGTAGGTGAATCTGAAAACTTCAGTTTAGCGGAAGGCTGGGGTGCGCGTCCAACGTGCGAGTTAGTCGGGAACGATGCGGAGGAGCATACCGGTACCACTTTCGAGCTTCATGTCGTCTTTGTCGAAGTGCAAGGTGATGTAGCCTTCGGGGGGTGCCTTCCCGGTCTGGGTGATTTTCACGCCACGCAAGTCGTAGACACCGCAAGCGTCGGAAGAAAAGACCCAAAGAGCCTGAGGCGCCTCCTCGCCGTTGAGCGAGCCGTCGCATCCTAACGCAGGATTTGCATGAAGCTGGACGAGGACCCCGCCGCGGACTCCGGTTCCGACTTTTTGTTTGGCGCGGTTGCGGACGAGGCCCCCGTCGCCGTAACGAATGTCACCGCCAATCTGAACGGTGTCGGCCCAGCCGGAGGGCGTACCGGCATCCGGGCCAGCCAAGGGCAGTTGCGCATTGCGGACGGCCCGGAGCGAGGCTATAGCGCGAAGATAGGTGAGTATGCGCACAGATTGGTTTCGATATTCGAGTTGCTGAAATTTCAATGTGAGGCGCAGGCCCGGACCGTTGGTGTCGTGCTCGATGCCCATGATGGCGCCGGTCAAAGTGGACTTATAGGGAATGGAACCGGAGGGGAGAGGGACTTCCTGAGTAGTTTTCGCCTGAATGACCTGTTCTCGACGAGCGTCCTTTAGGGAGAGGCCGCCGTCGAGTCTCGCGGGCAAAACTGTCCCCTGCGGAATGGGCGACCTTTCGACGGGTTGGGCTTCGGCTGCGGGAAAAGAGAGGAAAGGAACCGAAGAAATGGCGCCGAGGACCAGCAGGGAGGCAATCAAACGGCCACGGATGGCGAGTGCTGAGAGGGATGCCGCCACGTAAGCCTGGTTTGGAAACATTGATCTACCCTCCGAAGCTAAGCACCATACCGTGGGGAGAGGTAGCAAGACAAGCCGAGCCGCAGGCCGTGCGCCCTGCTACCTCTTACGCCAACACGGCGGGCAGTACGGTTGCCGGTGTATTTTCCTGTGCCTCATAATCGCAAATGATTCGTTTTGTGTGTGGTTGGGTCCCCGCGGTGCTTCTAAAAGGCGACTGAGTCCGGGTCAAAAGGCAGCCAAGTTGTGCTGCCCGATTGCCGGAGTGCCCGATTGTGGCATTGCGCGCGAGGTTAGGACTCGCCACGCGAAGGAACATCGCAGACTCTTCATGGTTCACAGCCTCATCGCCATCGGATTCCTGATCGCCATCGTGCTGGTGGGCGCGTTCTTCGCGTGGATCTATTCCCTGAAGCGGCAACCCTACCTGTTTCTGTGGGCTATCTCCTGGTGGTTGTATGCGGGGTCCCTGGTGCCACAGGCGATGCTGCACTGGATTGGCGCAAAGGGCGCGATTGTTTGGCTGAGCAGTGTTTTCTTTGGGCTGGCGGGGATTGGATTTTTTCTCGGGACGCAGCGGTATACGCGGCAGAAGCTATCCACAGGTCTGGCCATCGGGATGGGAGCGGTCGTAGCGGCATGGGCCGGCCTGAATGCAGTGGGTGTGGTACGGGTAACCTCGATAGTGCCGGGGGCGCTGATTTTTGTGGGGGTGGCATACCTGTTCTTCCGCGAAAGCCGTGTGCATGAGACGCTGGCGGACCGCTTGCTGGCAGTGGCATTTGCGATTTGGGGCGTTCTGACGTTCCTGCTATTTGCATGGCCTGCTGCGAACACATTTTTTGGAGAAGCGGTGCAGCCGATTGTGGTCGCCCCTACATTGTTTGTCAGCATGTTGCTGCTGATGGCGAACTATGAAGAAGAGAAACGCCGGGTCGAGAGGAACATGCTGGCACTGTCGAATCTGAATCTGGCTACGTCGAGCTTTGTCGGGGGAGAGATCCAAAGGATGCTGGCGCAAGCGCTGGATCGGGTGCTGGGCGTTGTGCGGCTACCGGCTGGCGCGTTGTTCCTGCATCACGGCGATCCGACCGGACCGACTTCGGTGGTATGCGTTGGGATTTCCGATGAGTTTTGCGAAGCGGCACAGAACGAGGGATTGGACGACTATCTGGTGGGGTTGGTGTCGCGGCTGGGTGGTTTGCTGGGATTCCGCGATCTGCGAGACGACAACCTTTCGGCTTTGGAGAAGGACGAACCGATCCGGCGGTTCCGGGAGTTGGCGCTCAAGCACGGACTCCGAAGCGCGGTAGTCATCAGTTTGCAAGCTAAGGAACAAGCGTTTGGATTGCTGCTGCTTGGAACTCCGGACAACCGGCGATTCACGCCGGCGGAACTGCGTTTGCTGCTGGCGTTGGGGCATCAAATTGGAGTTGCGGTTGAGAACAGCTATCTGATCCAGCAAACATCGCGGCGGTCCGAGGAGTTGCACGTACTGAACGAAATCGGGCGTGCACTCAGCTCGACGCTGAATAAAGAGGACCTGCTGTGCAAACTGTGGGAAGAACTGCGGCGGCTCTTCGATGTGGAAAATCTTTATTTGGCCACATTTGACGCAGCGCGGGACCAAATCCAATTTGACCTGGAGCTCATCAAAGGCGTGCGGATGCCGCGACGATCGCGGCCCGCCGGGAACCATTTGACGGAGTACATTCTGCGAACGCGACAGCCGGTGTTGATCCGGGAGAATGCCGCTTCGGAGATTCGCAAGTTGGGCGTGGAACCGCTGAGGACGACGGGATCGTTTTGCGGTGTACCGCTGGTGGCGTATGACCACGCTATCGGGGCGTTATGCATCTTTTCCGACAACGAACGAGCTTACGACGAGGGCCACCTGGAATTGATGCGCGTGTTAGCGAGCGAAGCGAGCATCGCGATTGAAAACGCGCGCCTGTTCCAGGAAGAGAGGACGAAAGCACGACACTTGAGCCTGCTGAACCTGATTTCGCGCGATGCCATTGCGACATTGAATCCCGATGAAATCCTGACAAAGATTGCCGGTCAGTTGGAGAACGGGCTGTCCTACGACCATATCGGCATCGCCGTACTGGACTACACGACGCGCGAGTTGATCGTGTCGGCGGAAAGCGGAAAGCGGCGGGGAGCGCTGGGAAAGAAAGTACCGTTGGATTCGGGGTTGATTGGACAGGTAGCCCGGACGGGGAAGGCTGGGACGTACCGGGCCAACACGAATTCCGGGAATGTGCCACGGCCGGTGCTTCCTGATACTTGCATGGCGATGGGCTTACCAATCTTCTATGGCGATCATCTGCACGGCGTTTTGTATGTGGAGACACTGGAGCATACGGAGTTCTCCGAGGAAGAATCGTTGTTGTTGCAAACGCTGGCGGACCTGATTGCGGGGGCGTACCACAACGCACAAACGTTCCAGAAGGCACAGGAGCAGGCGATCACGGATGGCCTGACCGGGGTGAAGACGCATCGATTCTTCATGGAAGCGTTGTCGTCGGAATGGAAACGATCGTCGCGAGCAGGCCGGTCCTTCGCATTGGTGTTGATGGACCTAGATCGGTTCAAGTTTGTGAACGACTTTTACGGTCACCTGGAAGGCGATCTGGTGCTGCAACGGGTGGGTCAGATTCTAGAGACGAATTGCCGCCGGTCGGATGTGGTGGCGCGTTACGGCGGGGACGAGTTCGTGATCCTGATGCCGGAAACGACGATGGAGCAGGCGCGGCAGTTATCGTCCAAACTGCGTGGGTGGATCGCATCCGATCCGCTGTTGCGAGAGAAGAATATCAGCGCGAGCTTTGGAATTGCATCGTATCCGTTGCACGGTTCCGCTCCCCAAGAATTGATACAGGTTGCTGACGCCTCGATGTACCTGTCGAAGCACCAGGGAGGCAATACCGTTTCGACGGCAGAGCATATCGATCCGAACGAGGCGAGGCGGTGGAAACGGGACGTTCTGGAAGCGTATCTTGGGGTAACGCTGAAGAGGTTGTTCACGACGGGCCCCGAGGCGTTTGAGGAGATTCACCAGCGGCTGAAGCAATTCTCCGAGTCTTTGCCGGCATCGGAAGCCGTGCGGCTGAACGCGGAAGGGTTGCAGGCTGTGCCGCAATCGATCCTGGAGACGGTGACGTCATTGGCATATGCGATTGATGCGAAAGATCAATACACGCAAGGACACTCGCAGAAGGTCTCCGCGTATGCGGCACTGTTGGCGGAAGCGGTGGGGATGTCCGAGGCAGAAGTAGAAGAAGTTCGGTTGGGGGCAGTACTTCACGACGTAGGAAAAGTAGGAATTCCAGAGAGTATCTTGAACAAGAGCGGGCCGCTAAATCCCGAAGAGTGGGAAACGATGAAGACCCACGTCACATACGGCGGAAAGCTGCTGGCACCTCTCGGTCCGCTGGCGCGGGTTCGGGACATGGTGCTGCATCACCACGAGTTTTTTGACGGGTCGGGTTACCCAGAGGCTCTTACGGGGAAGGGGATTCCCATAGGAGCGCGAATCATCACGATTGCGGACTCCTATGACACGATCACCAGCGACCGGAGCTACAAAAAAGGCAGAACCGCAGAGGAAGCACTGGCCGAAGTAGAACGGTGCGCAAACACGCAATTCGATCCGGAGCTGGTGGAGGCGTTTGTGCGCGCGATGAAACAGCAGCCGAATCCGATCATCGAAGTAAGTTCCTTGCTCTCGCGCAATTCTTAGCAGGCTGCGGAACAAGATCGATAGCGGAGGCTGCTAAAGCCCAATTCAAGTCAAGGGACTTACGTGGGGGCTAACATCCTCCTCGTAAAGAACAGAGTTTATTCCGCAACCTGGCAGACCTGATCGGCGATAGGGTTCGGCTGCCACCCGTGTAGGAAATCGATTTTTGATAAAGTGAACCAGAAGACTTGCGGGGGAGATCCCGTTGTGAGGGCGTAATGCAAACAGCGATCGTGAAGTGGGTGGGCGGCGAGAAATTTGCGGCTACGAGTCCTTCGGGGCACTCGGTGGCGTTCGATTCTGACCGCGAATCGAACACCGCACCGGGCGCAATGGAAATGGTGTTGATGGCTCTGGGGACCTGCACGGCCACGGACATCGTGATCATCCTGGAAAAGAAGCGGCAAAAGCTGGAATTGTTCGAGGTGATTTGCTCGGGGGAGCGGGCGGAGCAACCACCGACGGTGTGGGTAAAGCTGGAGGTGCTGTTCCGGGTGCGGGGGAAGGTGGACGAAGGCGCGTTGAAGCACGCAATCGAATTAACGAAGGAGAAGTATTGCTCGGTGGCTGCGATGTTGAAGAAGACGGCGAAAATCTCGTGGCGGTACGAAATACTCTCCGCGAATTCGAAAGGCGATTAGCTTGT
>Ga0335076_10007048_pt1 | contig 11332 bp, 10 predicted proteins | sample Lox_Sample_25_FD_206717 | JGI IMG/M metagenome (GOLD analysis project Ga0335076, IMG submission 206717) | Soil microbial communities from Loxahatchee National Wildlife Refuge, Florida, United States - Lox_Sample_2.5 | ecosystem: Environmental > Terrestrial > Soil > Wetlands | place: USA... | reverse complement strand
TCGCCGCCATCGCGATCAGGAGCTTGTCTTTTTCGCGCGGCGTCAGATTCATGGGCCCTTATCCCTCCTTTTGTCCCTCGTCGGTCCAGCAAATTCCGCGCCCCGCTCATGCCCAGAGCCGAGGCTTGCGCCCGCCGAGCGCGACAATGGCCGCGATCAGCGCAGCGCGCAATCGGAACGGCGAAGGGGAGAGGAGGCGAGCGACGATGAGACCGTCGAAGGCGCTGGCGCCGGCTTCGACCCCGCCGCTCTCGGCCTCGAGCGCCGCCCGCAAATCGGGCAGGCGGGCCTCGATATTGGGCACCGCAGCGACGATCGTCGTGAGCGCTCGGGCGCCCGCGCCGACCGCCTTGCGCTCGAGCGCCGCGCCGGCGCGCTCGAGCCGCGTCTCGTCGGCGAAGACGAGCCGGCCGTCACGACGTAGACGCCAGGAGTCGCGCAGGCTGGCGGCGATCCGCTCTTCGCCCATGGCGAGGCGGCCGAACACCACTGTCTCGGCAATCAGGAGACCGGCTTCGGCCGCCATCTCGGCCTCGAGCCGCCGCTCGAGCCGGGCGCCGTCGAACATCAGCGTCTCTTGCGGAAGCCAAAAGAGCCGCGCGCCGGAGGCGAGCGAGAGCCGGGTCGCGACGGAGGCCGCGGGGCCGTCGCTGCGATAGATCCTTTCCGCCGACGGCGTGGTCGCCTCGACCTCGGCCCCTTCGCCAAGCGACAGGCTCACGCGATAGGAATCGCCGCCGGCGACGCCGCCGCCGGTATTGACGATCGCCGCCTCGCAAGGGTTCGACGAGCGGGGAAAGCGCCAGCGTAAGCCCCCGGTCTCGAACAGCCGCTGAGGCTCGGTGCGCTGGCCCACCCGCGCAAAGGAGCCGCGCGTCTCGGCTTGGGCTCGCTGCCGGGCCGCATCGCCGCCCGGCTCGACGAGGACAGGCGAATCCATCACTGTGACTCTTTCATGACAGAGGAGACTCACCTCAGTTCCGGCGTGCTTGCCGCGGTGCTTGGCGCGGCGGCCCTTCATGCGTTGTGGAACTCGCTCGTCAAGAGCGCGAGCGACAAGTTCCTGTCTTCGGCGGTTGTCGCGCTCTGGTGCGGCGTGGCCGCTTTCGCGGCGGCTCTCGTTCTGCCACGGCCTGCGGAGGCGGCCTTTCCCTTCATCGTCGCCTCGGCGGTCATCCATATCGTCTATTTTCTGCTGGTCGGACGGCTCTATCACAGCGCCGACCTCTCGGTCGCTTATCCGATCATGCGCGGGCTAGCGCCCCTGATCGCAGCCGTGATCGCGCTTGCGACATTGGGCGAGGCGCCGGGGCCGATCGCCAACCTCGGAGTGGCGGCGCTCGTCGTGGGCGTCCTGGCGATGGGCGCGAGCGGCCTCGCGCATGGTCGAATCGACGGGCCGACGATCACTGTCGCGCTCGCCAATTCGGTCGTCATCGCGGTCTATTCGGTGATCGACGGGCAGGGCGCGAGGCTCTCGGGCGCGGGCTCGGCTTTCGCCTTCGCCTACAATTCATGGGCTGACGCGCTGACAGCGCTCGCCTGTCTGCCGGTGATTCTCTTCCTTCGCGGGCGCGGGGCGGCGGCCGCGTTTGCGCTGGACTGGCGGCGCGGCCTCGTCGGCGGGCTCGCCGCCTTTCTCGGCTACGCGATCGTCGTCTGGGCGATGACGCGCGCTCCGATCGCCGCCGTCGCCGCCCTTCGCGAGACCTCGGTTGTGTTCGCCGCGATCATCGGCGTCGCGGCGCTCGTCATTCTTGTCGGAATCATCCTCTTGCGCATCGGCTGATCAGAGGCGCCGCCGAGGCTAATCGACGAAAGCCGCGTCCGTCACGACGCGCATCGCCGCTCGAGATCGACTTCGCCGCGCGCGCAGACGGGGTCGAGAACCGGCGCGTAAGGGTCGGCAACCCGGTAGAGCTCGTAGACTTCGACCTCGTCCGCGGCCCCGCGCCGCTCGAGCACGCCGGCCGGCTCGACCTGATGGAAGCGCATCCCCAGAATGAGGTCGAACCGGCGGCCGGGTTCGCCGAGCGCCAGGCCCGGCGCGGCGAACAGCGTCTCCGCCGGCTCAGGCTCGAAGATCCAGCGCATCCGCTGCTCGGGCTGCACGACCGCGATCGCCGGATCGCCGTAGTAGGTCATAAGCGAGGTCAGCGCGTAGCCCTGGGTGAGGACATAAGGCGCGTGGCTCAAGCGCGCCCTGGCGTCGAGATCGGGGGCGAGCGCGCGAAAGCCCTCGAGCCGCGCCAGCGGATCGACCGGCCCGAGCGGAACGGCGCCGGTCAAAATCTCGGCGAACGCCAGCGCCGCGAACACGAGCCCGACCGGCGCCGCCCAGAGCGCAGCCTTGGCGGCCAGCGCCGAAAGGCCGACGGCGCCGGCGCGGCGGACCTCGATCACCCAGTCGGCGGCGAGAACCGCCACCGCCGGGTAGAGCGGCGCGAGCCAGTTGCCCTGGACGCGGTCGTGAAGCGAATGGAAGAGGAAATAGGCCGCCGCAGGCGCGATCGTGCAGCCGAGGATCCGGCGGGCTTCGTCGCGCGAGCCCGGCGCGACGGTCGCGCGCCGCGGGATAGCGGCGACCGCGGGGATGAGGGCGGCGAAGACAAGCGGATTGATCAGCGCGACCTGCGAAACCAGGAATTCGGCGAGATAGAACGGCGCGAATCCGCTCGGCGGCGCGCGCCCGAGTTGCTTGGCGAAAGTCGCCCAGCCGTGCGCGGCGTTCCAGGCGACGAACGGAGCAAAGATCGCCAGCGCGACCGCCAGACCGGCAAACAAGGCCGGCGAGGCGAGCCAACGGCGCAGCGACGGCGCGGCGATGAGCGCGAAGCCGACGCCGGCAGTGAAAAAAAAGGCGGTGAACTTCGATTGCAGCGCCAGGCCGAGCATGAGGCCGAGCGCAATCAGCCAGCGCGCCTCGCCGCTGCGCCAGAGCTCGACCAGCGCCATTAGGCCAAGAGTCCAGAACACGACCAGCGGCGCGTCGGGGGTGACGAAAACCGCGCCGATGACGACAAGCGGCATCGCGATCCACATCAGCGCCGCGAGCGCAGCCTTTTCCCCCGAGCCGAACAGACGCCAGGCGATCCACGCGATGAGGGCCGGCATCGCGCCGACGACAAGTAGCGAAAGCGCCCGGACGCCGATTTCCGAGTCGCCGAAGAGCGCCGTCGACGCGCGGATAAGGAGGGCGACCATCGGCGGATGGTCGAGGTATCCGAAAGACAGCGAGCGCGACCAAAGCGTGTAATAGGCTTCGTCGAAAGTCAGCTCGAGCCGCCAGGCGACGAGGGCCTGCGCGGCCAGGAGCGCGATCGCCGCGGCCAGGGCGCAAAGGCCGAGCCGCGCGGCGCAGCGCTGACTTGCATCGGTCCGCGCGGCGGCGGCGACGGTCGAATTGCCGCTCACCTGTCGCCTTTGCCTTTTCCTCGCCGTCGCGCCCGCCGCGGCAGTCCGTCGCACGCAGGCGCGGCTTACGTCAATCAGCGCCTGCCGCCTAAGTCGCTTGTCGGCATTCGGGAAAATGACGCGAAGGTGTTGCGCATCGCACACAGGCGCCTCGCGAACGACGTCGTATAAGTCCTGGAGGGCGAGGCGAAAAGCAGGCGGCGCAACCCGGCCTTGGAGTGATGACGATCGCGGCGGACAGGAAAAGGCTGAGAGACTCCGATCGCGACGACGCTGCCGACGCCTCGCGGTTTTTCTCGCGCATCGGCTATCTCCTGCTCGCGGTCGGCGCGCCGGTCGGCGTGGTGCTGCACCCGCTCGGCCTCTATGTGATGTTCTCGATCGGGGTCGCTCTCATTCTGATCGCCGCGGCGCTCGACGCCGAGCCCGGGTTTTTCGACCGCTTCCTGCGGCCCTTCGTCATTCCCGCTTTTCTCGCCTTGCTGGCTGGATTGGCCTGGGCGGCGCTCTCGGTCCTGTGGGCGCCCTATCCGGTTGCGGCCGGGCAGCTTCTTTTGAAAATGAGCGTGCTGCTCACGGCGACGCTCCTTGCGGCGGCCGCGCCACGGGAGAACGCGAGCGCGACCGATCTTTACCTGTTCCCGATCGGCGTGGTCGCCGGCATGGCGACCACCGCGGCGCGCGCGCTCGCCGAGACTTTGACCCACGCGCCGGACGACGGCCGCATCGAGGCCGGCGCGGTCGCGATTGCGGTGCTCCTGTTTCCGGCGATCGGCGGGCTTGCCGCGCGCGGACGCAACGGATTGGCCCGCCTGCTGCTGATTGTCGCCTTGTGCTTCGCCTATATCGCCAGTTACGCGCCCCTCGCCGTCGCTGTCTTCGCCGGCTACCTCGTGCTGTCCTTCGCGATCTCCGACCTCAAGCGAACGGCCCGCGAATTGGCCTGGGCCGCGGCGGCGCTGATTCTGCTGTCGCCGCTCATCCCGGCGCTCGCGCCGACCGTCTCGGCCTGGGTCTTCCATGTGCGGCTCACGTCGCTGCCGGCGCCCTACAAGTCGCTTTCCGTGGCGGCGGACGTGTTCACCCACGACAAACTGAGGCTCATCACCGGCCGTGGATTTGCGACGGTCAGCCGCGGCGTCCGGGAGGCGATCCTCCCGCCCGAAACGCCGCGCGCCCTCGCGTTCACGGTCTGGTACGAGCTTGGCGTGGTCGGGGCGACGCTGGCGGCGGCAGGCGCGTGGCTCGCGTTCCGCGACCTGGCCCGAGCGCCGCCGCGGCTCGCGCCCTACATGGCCGCGGCCTTCTCGGCCATTGTCGCGCTGGCCTTCCTCAACGTCGATTTCGTCGAGATGACGACCCTGACCCTGATCGCGGTCGCCGTGCTCTCGACCGACGTCGCGGCGCGCAGCCAATACCGCACGACTCGACCTTCAGCAGCGAGCCTGGCCCACTTATGAACTGAGTCTCGCGCCGCTCAGCGCTTGCCGGCGAACGACATGGGTCCGCGGCCCATGCGCGGACGCTTGTACTCGACCACGACCGCGCGCGTGCGCCCGGTAACGAGGCTCGCCCGGCCGCGCGTCCTCGCTGCCTGTTTTGCCGCGAGCACTTTGACCTCCTCGACCGGCACACCCATGAGCGAGGCGGCGATTTCCGCGCGCTGGGCGGGGTCATTGGCCAGACTTTCCGCCGCAATCAGGGCTTCTTCGATCGTCGGAGTGTCGCGCCGAACGCGCCGAACACCCCATTTCGTCTTCCAGGTGGCCGCCATGCGCCCCTCCGAATTCTGGACTTGAGCTCTCATATATCAGGATTGCTGCACCGCAGCAAATCGATTCGGACGTCACGATTCCGTTACCCACAACAGCCACGCGTTTTAAACGTACGAAGTCTTGCGCATGGGACAAGGGCGCTCCCATAGAGTGTCCCGAGAGTTCTGGAAACGCCGCCCTCGCGCACAGTTCCTCCTATGTCCTGACTCCGCGCGGGCTTGACAGACCCGGCGCGCGGCGCGCACGATTGACCGATCGGTCAGGAACGGGCTTGGCCGGTCCCCACGAGGCCCTTGGGATTTGCCATGACGATCGCCGCCAGCCCGCTGGGCGCGTCCGATATCCGCCCCGGCCGCTTGGATGGCGCGACTCTCAAGTCCAATTTCGCCGACCTGCATCCCCCGCTGACCTTCCACGAAGCCAAGGTTGAGGCCGAGCGTTGCTATTTCTGCTTCGACGCCCCCTGCCAGCAGGCCTGCCCGACAGCGATCGACATTCCCCTGTTCATCCGCCAGATCGCCGCCGGCAACCGCACCGGGGCGGCGATGACGATTCTCGACGCCAACATCATGGGCGGGACCTGCTCCCGAGTATGTCCGACCGAAACCTTGTGCGAAGAGGCGTGCGTGCGGGAAGCCGCGGAGATGAAGCCGGTCAGCATCGGCCAATTGCAGCGCTACGCGGTCGACCCCATGATCGAGGCCGGCAGATCGCCCTACGCGCGCGGAACCGCGACCGGAAGGCGGGTCGCAATCGTGGGCGCCGGCCCGGCGGGCTTGGCTTGCGCGCATGCCCTCGCAGTCGCCGGCGTCGAATCGACGATCTACGACCCGCGCGAGAAATCCGGCGGCCTCAACGAATATGGCATCGCCGCCTATAAGATGATCGACGACTTCGCGGCGAGGGAGGCCGCGTTCATCCTCTCGATCGGCGGCGTCGAGGTGCGTCACGGGCAGGCGCTTGGCCGCGACGTCAAGCTTGAGAGTCTGCGGCGCGACTACGACGCGGTGTTCCTAGGCATGGGCCTCGGCTCGACCAACAAATTGGGACTGCCGGGAGAGACCGAACTCGAAAACGTGATCGACGCGGTCGATTATATCGCCCGCTTGCGCCAGGCGAAGGACCTCGCCGCGCTGCCGGTCGGCCGGCGTGTGGTGGTGATCGGCGGCGGCATGACCGCGGTCGACATCGCGGTGCAGTCGAAAAAGCTCGGGGCGGAAACCCTGACCATGGTCTACCGGCGCGGGCCGGAGCAGATGAAGGCGAGCCCTTACGAGCGCGAGCTGGCGCAGACCAACGGCGTCGTCATCCGCTATTGGGCCAAGCCTGCGTCGCTCGAAGGCCACGCCGGGGCGCTAAGCGGCGTCGTGTTCGAGAATACCCGCGAGCACGCCGGCATGCTGGCCTCGCCTGGCTCGGTGTTCCGCATTGAGGCCGATGTCCTGTTCACCGCGATCGGCCAGCGCGGCGCGCCGGAAGCGCTGGACGGGGCGGCGGTCGAGATCAAGGACGGCCGCATTGTTGTCGACGCCGAGCGCCGCACCAGCCTCAAGGGCGTCTGGGCCGGCGGCGACTGCGTGTACGGCGGCCAGGATCTGACCGTCAGCGCCGTCGAGGACGGCAAGCAGGCGGCGCGCTCGATCGCCGCCGCCCTCGGCGCGGCGCGCGCGTGACGTAAAGCGAGGATCCCATGGCTGATCTGCGCGTGAACTTCCTTGGCGTCAAATCGCCCAATCCGTTCTGGCTCGCCTCCGCGCCGCCGACTGATCGCAAGGTCAATGTCGAGCGCGCGTTCCGCGCCGGCTGGGGCGGCGTGGTCTGGAAGACGCTCGGCGAAGCGGGGCCGCCGGTTGTCAATGTATCGGGAGCGCGCTACGGCGCGATCCATGGCCCCGACCGCCGGCTGATCGCGATGAACAACATCGAGCTCATCACCGACCGCGACCTCGAGATCAACCTCAAGGAGATCAAGGAGGTCAAGCGCGCCTGGAAAGACCGCGCGCTCATCGTGTCGCTGATGGTTCCGTGCGACGAGCCATCGTGGCAGGCGATCCTGGCAAGGGTCGAGGAAACCGAATGCGACGGCGTCGAGCTCAATTTCGGCTGCCCGCATGGCATGTCGGAACGCGGTATGGGCTCCGCGGTCGGCCAGGTGCCGGAATATGTCGAAATGGTCGCGCGCTGGTGCAAGGCGCACACCCGCATGCCGGTGATCGTCAAGCTCACCCCGAACATCACTGACATCCGCCAGCCGGCCCGCGCGGCGAAAAACGGCGGCGCGGACGCGGTGTCGCTCATCAACACCATCAACTCGATCATGAACATCGATCTCGACGCGATGACTCCCGACGTCGCCATCGACGGCAAGGGCACGCACGGCGGCATGTGCGGGCCGGCGGTCAAGCCGATCGCGCTCTCCATGACTTCGGAGATCGCTCGCGATCACGCCTGCGCCGGCCTGCCGATCTCGGCGATCGGCGGGATCACCACCTGGCGCGACGCGGCGGAGTTCATCGCGCTTGGCGCCGGAACCGTCCAGGTCTGCACCGCGGCGATGACCTATGGCTTCAAGGTCGTGCAGGAAATGACGACCGGTCTGGCCGACTACATGGACGCCAAAGGCTATGCGACGATCGAGGACTTCCGCGGCCGCGCCATCCCCTCGATCACCGACTGGCAGTATCTCAATCTCAATTACGTCGCCAAGGCCGAGATCAACCAGGCTCTCTGCATTCAATGCGGCCGCTGCCACATCGTCTGCGAGGACACTTCGCATCAGGCGATTTTCGCTCGTGTCAACGGCAATCGGCAGTTCGTCGTCAACGAGGCCGAATGCGTCGGCTGCAACTTGTGCGTGCTAGTCTGCCCAATCGAGAACTGCATCACGCTCGAGCATAAAGTCGCGGGCGTCGATCCGCGCACCGGGTTCCGCTACGACCGGCCGTTCGCGGACTGGACGACCCACCCGAACAATCCCAGCGTCGCCAAAGCCGCAGAGTGAATCGGCGAATCGGCCTCATCTAGCTCCCGGCGGCACCTTGTCCTTGAGCTTGCCGAACACCGAATTGACGTCGATCTTCTCCTCAGCAGGCTTGGGCTTGGAGGCCGGCACGCCGAACACTTCGAGCTGACTCGCAGGCGCAGGGGCCGGACGGGCGGTGGTGATCTCCGCCGACACCAGCGTCTGGCTGCGGTCGTCCTCGACCTTCGGGCGTTCCTTGGCGGCGCGGTTGACCTCGAAGTCGAGGTCGATCTGCGAGCACAAGCCAAGCGTCACCGGGTCCATGGGCTGAAGATTGGACGAGTTCCAGTGGGTGCGCTCGCGAATAGCGGAAAGCGTATGCTTGGTCGTTCCGACAAGGCGCATGATCTGCGCGTCCTTGAGCTCGGGATGGTTGCGCAACAGCCACAGGACCGCGTTCGGACGATCGTGCCGGCGCGACAGGGGCGTGTAGCGCGCGCCACGCGGCTTCTTGAACTCGGGGGTGCGCACCTTCGAAGTCGAGAGGTGCAGACGATGATTGGGGTCCTGCTCGGCGGCCGCGATCTCCTCGCGCGTCAGCTGTCCGGTCGAGATCGGATCATAGCCCTTGATCCCGGTCGCGACTTCGCCGTCGGCGATTCCCTTGACCTCGAGGGGATGCAGTTTGCAGAACTCGGCGATCTGATCGAAGGTCAATGAGGTGTTCTCGACCAGCCAGACGGCGGTCGCCTTGGGCATTAGCGGCGCGTCGCTCATGCAAACAGCTCCTTGATGATCGGATTTAAGCATGCGCCCGCGGGTTTCGCCCTGCAGCAATGCTCAACGGATCAAACTTGAGGGAAAGGCGTTGTATAGGCGCGCGCAAGCCAAATTGCAATGATCGGCCGCGCGTGCGGGGGGTTCCGCGCGACTTGCCGCCGTCAGGCCTTGCGAAGGAGCAGGATCAATCCCAAATCGCGAGCCGACTTCGCCTATCCACGTTGCCTTCGGAATAAAGGAATATCGTCATGAAATCGGTAGCTTTCGCCGCTGCAATGCTGGTTGCGCTTCCCGCTTTGGCAATCGGGTCTGCGCCTGCAGACGCCAAAGGCTGCCTCAAAGGCGCCGTTGTCGGCGGGGTCGCCGGCCATTACGCAGGCCACCATGCGGTCCTGGGAGCAATCGGCGGCTGCGTCGTCGGCCATCACATGGCTAACGAAAAGGCCAAGGAGCAGACGGCTCCCGAGGGCGCGCAGAACGCGCCTTCAGTCCCACCAGCGCAGGGTCCTAGCCCGAACTGAGCAAGGCCGCCCGCTTCAGGCTTTCCTGTTGAGCGTGCGCTCAGATTTCAGGTCGAGCGGCCAGCGCGGCCGGCCCGGGACGTCGAGCGCGTCGATCAGCCCGAGTCTCAGCCGCTCAATCCCCGTCCAGGCGATCATCGCGCCGTTGTCGGTGCACAGCTTTTGCGGCGGCGCGACGAACGGCAGTCCGGCCTCGGCGCAGAAGCGGGTCAGCGCGTCGCGCAGCGCGGCGTTTGCCGCCACGCCGCCGGCGACGACCACGGCGCGCGGCGAGGCGCCGATCCGCCTGCGGAACAGCTTAAGCCCGGTGCGAATGCGGTCCTCGACCACATCGACGACCGCCGCCTGGAACGAGGCGCAGAGATCGGCGACATCGCCCGGACGTAACGGCGCGATCGATTCCGCCGCCAGCCGCACCGCGGTCTTCAGCCCCGAAAGCGAGAAATCCGCGTTGGGCCTGCCGACCAGCGGTCGCGGCAGTGCGAATCGCGTCGGATCGCCATCTTTCGCCGCCGCCTCGACTGCCGGCCCGCCGGGAAACGGCAGCCCCATGAGTTTCGCGGTCTTGTCGAACGCTTCGCCGATGGCGTCGTCCATGGTCGCGCCGAGCCGATCGTAGTCGCCGACGCCGTTGACCGCGAGAATCTGGGTGTGCCCGCCCGATGCGAGGAGGATGAGATAAGGAAAGGCGACGTTGGAGGTAAGGCGCGCGGTCAGCGCGTGGGCCTCGAGATGATTGACGGCGACGAATGGCTTGCCGCAGGCGAGCGCCACGCCCTTGCCCGCCATCAGTCCAACCAGCACGCCGCCAATCAGTCCAGGCCCGGCGGCGGCCGCCACCCCGTCGACATCCTTGGCCGCGACGCCCGCTCGCCCGAGCGCGCGCGCAATCAACAAGTCGATGATCTCGACATGGGCGCGCGCGGCAATCTCCGGCACAACGCCGCCGAAAGGCGCGTGCGCCGCGATCTGGCTCATCACCTCGTCGGCGAGAATCTCGCCGGCGCCGTCGGGTCTGAGCCGCACCACCGCCGCCGCCGTCTCGTCGCAGGTGGTCTCGATGCCCAGAACCCGCATGCCTCGACCTGATCCTCCGGGCGAGCCGAAACGAGCCCGTAACCAAAAGTCCTTAGCCTGACCGGAAAGCGGAGAAAACCCGCCTCACCGGCGCAGAGCCCCGCTCGCCCGAGGCTTTCGCTCGCCTTGTCGCCGCTTTTCGAGGCGTGATAGGGTCCCCTGGCTGGAGAAAGCAATGGGCAGCGCGATCGGGTCAAATGAAATTCGCGTCGTCATCCGTCCAGTCGAGGCGCGCGACTATGATCTTGGTCCCATACCGGCCGAACTGTTCAAGAAGACCTTCGACGCCTTTTTGACCGCCCTGCAAGTCACCGACCGCGAATTGCAGCCCAAAGCGCGATCGAGCGAGTTCCTCATCTCGCAGCTCGCGCTCAATCCGTACGAATTCGGGATCCTGGAAAAGCGAAGGCCGCATACTCAAAACAGTCCTTCGGCGATCGAGTTCTTCCGTCGCTGCGCGGAAGGCATTTACCGCAGCGATTATCAGACCGTCGTTCGTCATCCGCGCCTGACGAGGGCGTTCATCCGGATCGTCAGGGCGCTCGATTCCGATTTTCACGTTCTCGCTCAATTCGCCGACACCGAATTGCCTATCGACGACTTCTTCGGCCGTCAGGTCGACCGGGTGGGAGCCAAGGACGATCCCGCGACGCAAGGGGATAGTTGGTTCCTCGGCAGCGCAATGATGTCGTTCGAAGGCAGGCTCGACGAAATCGACTATCGTGGAGCAGTATGGACCGGCGATTTGATGCTCCCGGCAGGGACAACTCATATCGAGTGCGTTTTTGACAAGTCGCAAGGCG
>Ga0335076_10007047_pt1 | contig 11332 bp, 12 predicted proteins | sample Lox_Sample_25_FD_206717 | JGI IMG/M metagenome (GOLD analysis project Ga0335076, IMG submission 206717) | Soil microbial communities from Loxahatchee National Wildlife Refuge, Florida, United States - Lox_Sample_2.5 | ecosystem: Environmental > Terrestrial > Soil > Wetlands | place: USA... | reverse complement strand
TGACCGCGCTCGGATTGGCCGTGGCGGTGCCCGCCGTGCTTGGGTACAACTGGCTGATCCGCCGGAACAAGACCGCCATGGATTACGTGCGCAGCTTCGGTGCCGACGTGCACGCGGTGCTGATAAGCGCCCCCAAAGTGACGGCGCCGGCCGGCACCCCGAGGGGCGCTGCAACGGCGAGGGCGTAGATCATGGCGATGGGTGTCGGACCGTCGATCGACGAGGAAGAGGTCGTCTCCGCGATCAACACGACGCCGCTCGTCGACGTGATGCTGGTGCTTCTGATCATCTTCCTCATCACCATTCCGGTGGTAACGACTTCGATTCCCGTGCAGCTGCCCAAGGAGCGCAACGAGATCCGAGAGACCAAACCGGAGAACATCACGCTGTCGGTCGACGTCGCCGGGCATATCTACTGGAACGAACTGAAGATCCAGAGCACGTCGGCATTGATCGACCGGCTCAAGAAGATCTCGGTGCTGACGCCGCAGCCGGAAGTGCAGATCCGCGGCGACGCCGGCGCGCAGTACGAGGGGGTGGGGCGGATCATTTACGCGTGCCAGCGGGCGGGCATCGCGAAAGTGGGCTTCATCACCGAGCCACCGGTCAAAGGGGGCGGTTGAAATGCCCGTCGCTAAGTCTGTCTTGGAGATTTCCCCATGGCGATGAACATTGGCCAGCGCGCCGGGCGCGATCCCGACGTCATGATCGACATCAACACGACGCCGCTGATCGACGTGATGCTGGTGCTGTTGGTGATGCTTATCATCACCTTGCCGATCCAGCTCCACGCCGTGAACCTTAATATGCCCATCGGCAATCCGCCGCCTCCGGTGATCTTGCCGCAGATCGTCAAGATCGATATCGACGCCAGCGGTACGACGTATTGGAACGGCGAGGTGGTGCCCGATCGGGCGACGCTCGAGGAGAAAATCAAGGCCGCGGCGGCGCAGACGCCGCAGCCGGAGGTGCACCTGCGGCCCGATAAGAGGTCGAAATATGGCGTCGCCGCGGGAGTGATGGCCTCGGCGCAGCGCCTCGGCCTGACCAAGATCGGCATCGTCGGCAGCGAGCAGTTCGTAGAGGAGTAGCGGCCCGGATACACGTCCAGCCTACCCTGCACGCAACCGGAGTTACAGCGCGATGGACTTTGCCCGACAGCAGAGAGACCCGACAAGGCATGTGATCGGAATCACCTTCGTGATCCTGTTCCATGCGCTGGTCATCTACGCCCTGGTGACCGGTCTGGCCCGCAAGGCGGTCGAGGTGATCAAGAAGCCGCTCACGGCGACAATCGTGGAAGAAATCAAGATGCCACCGCCGCCGCCGCCCCCACCGAAGAAGATCGAGCTGCCAAAGACGCCGCCACCGCCGCCACAGGTCTACGTACCGCCGCCGGACGTGCCTCCGCCGGTGACCCCGACCGAGCCGGTCATCACAGCCGTCACGCCGACACCGCCGGCGACCCCACCCGTGATCGCGCCGCCGCCCCAAGTGGCCGCGGTGGCACCGAAGCCCGCCATACGCAAGGGGATCTCCGCACTCACGCGTGTCGACCCCGAATATCCGAAAGAAGCGGTTAAGAAGGGTATCGAAAGCGGCAAGGTCATTGCGCACGTGTTTGTGGACGAAAAAGGCAATGTGACCGAAGTCAAGATCATCAGCGCCGAACCGCCACGCGTTTTCGATCGAGCAGTTATCACTGCGCTATCGCAGTGGAAGTTCCAAGGAGAAGGGGAAAAGTTTATCGGCGAAATCGAGGTCAACTTCAGACTGGAGTGACCTGTTGCCCAACGACGGTCAATCAGTCGGCCCTCGCAGCCAAAACAAGCGCACCGGACGTTGCGGCGAACAGCAGGGTTAGCGCAACGGCGGCATCGGACAGCGTGAAGCGGTGCAGCACCAGCGCAGCAACACTCCCGAATACCTCGTCGAACCATGTCGGGAGCGCCGCAGCAATTGCGATTCCCGCAACCACCCATAGCAGCGCCAGAACCGGGCGCCGCCACGCCGGGAGCGCGGGCTGCGGGAGCCGACTCACTACGCGCGCCGTGAACCCGTCGTCTGGCAAGTAGACCGACAGATGCTCCCGTGCGTCGGCCCGGAGCGCCTGCTCCAGCCAGTCGTCGGAAGCGGTCTGTTGCGCGTCTTTGCTCATGACTCCGTCGGGGCCCACGCGCCGAGCCGTGCCTTCAACTTCTGCTTTGCCCGGAACACGTGCGTCTTGACCGTGCCGACCGGGCATCCCAGCACACGCGCTGCCTCTTCGTGCGACAGGTCATTATGATAGCACTGCACGATAGCTGCACGTTCGTCGTCGCTTAAGACGGCCATCGCACGCTCCAGGTCGATCTTGAGCGTCGCGGCGCGGGCGGCGGGCGCCGGTTCCGAATAATGTTCGTCGGACTCGGGTTCGACATCATCAGCGAGGGCGGATTCCTTCGTCTTGCGCGCATCGGCGAGGAAGGCGTTATATGCGATCCGGTAAAGCCAGGTGGAGAATTTGGCTTCCTGCCGGAACGACTTCAGATTCCTGTACGCGAGCAAGAACGTCTCCTGAGCTAGATCGTCAGCCAGCGCCGCATTGCCACAGGTGAGCTTGCGCAGGCAGGCTCGCACGGTCGACTGATGGCGCCGGACCAGCTCGCTGAACGCGTGGCGATCATCCTGGACCAGGACGCGTGCGATAAGTTGCGCGTCGCTGATCGCGGGTGACGACATGAAAGCCGACCGCTGACGATATTAGCCTCCGCTCGAACCTGCAGCGCCGCCGTTGGCCGAGCGACGCGCGGCCGCCTGGGCGAAATTGCGTCTCTCCAGCCACCAAAGCGCGACGTAGCCGGCTCCCAGGAACAGCAGGATCAGTCCGACCAGGAGGCCCCCTCCTGCGTTACCCGAGGTGATCTCCCACAGCACGAACGCCGCGCCAAGCGTGGACAGGATGATTCCCTTGCGCAAGTCGGGCCACGCCACACGTTTGCGCAGCGAGACCGCCTGCTGGTAGAGCTGCGGCGCAGCGCTTGCCGGTGTTGCGCCGAGCGCGAGTGCTTCGGCCGCTTGTGCCGGGGGCACGACGCCGGTTTCTGCGAGCTTCAGCATCGCCTCGTTCTGCAGCCTGGCCTTGCGCAGCTTGTACCAGATGATTCCGACCAGGAGCACGACTGGCGTAAGAAAAATGGATCCGACGACGAGGAAAATGAGCCCGATGATCCACGGGTTCTTGTGCACCTGAGAGCTGAAGGGATCGAAATCGTCGTCGGCATCAATGCGGATGCGCGCTTTACCATGCCGCGTCGTCGCCTTGTCCTCGGAGGCATCGTCGCTGTTCTCCGTCGTCGCATCCACCGTGATTGACGGAGGGAAAGCCTTTATGTTGATGGTCGTGTCGTGGTCGTTCTTCTTCGCGGGCGCGTCCGCGGCCCCGGCGGGTGTCGCCATGCCGCAGAGTGCTGCTGCTAGCAGCAGGGCGCCGAGTAAAGCCGCCACCGTCGGAACGGGTTGAAGGGCGGTCGTGCGAGGCATCGGATTCTCCCGGAAATCGCGTGTTTGGACCTTAGATGCCGCGAGCCCGGCCAATGGATTCAGGCAGATGGGCACGGCGGGGCGGCCGGAGCCGCAGAGGGCCCATGCTATCATTCCCCACCCCGCGGCGCCGTTGCCCCATCACGTGCTCCGCTACCCGGACCCGGCGACGTGACCCTACCCATTCCGCGCCTGCTTGCCGCCTTGGCTCTCGCTGCCGCCTTTGCGGCGGCCCCCGCCCGACCGGCGGACGACGCCGTGACGCTCAATTTCGTCAACGCGGACATTGAGGCGGTGGTCAAGGCAGTGGCGGAGATGACCGGACGCAACTTCGTGCTGGATCCCAAGGTCAAGGGAACGATCAACATCGTCTCGGCCCGGCCGGTGCCGATCAGCCTGGTCTACCCGACGCTTCTGTCGGCGCTGCGGCTGCAGGGCTTTGCCGCGGTGGAGACCGATGGCCTGACCAAGATCGTCCCCGAGGCGGAAGCCAAGCAGCACGCCTCGCCGGTGAGCGTCGGTGCCGTCACGGCTGGCGGAGACCGGCTCGTGACGGAGGTCTACGTGCTGAAGAGCGAGTCGGCGGCGCAGCTCGTCAATGTGCTGCGCCCACTGATCACGCCGAACAACAGCATTGCGGCCGTGCCTACCGGCAACGCGCTGGTGATCACCGACTACGCGGACAACCTGAAGCGAATCGATCGAATCATCGCTTCGCTCGACGTGCCGCCCGCCGGCGAGCCGATCATTGTGCCGCTGCGCTACGCCTCGGCAATCGACCTGGTACAAGTCCTCTCGCGCCTGCTTGTCGATTCGGGTGGCGCGCCGGGCGCCGTTGCCGATCCGCAGCAGCGCGTATCGCTCGCGGCGGACCCGCGCTCGAACAGCGTTCTCGTGCGCGCCGACAATCCGTCCCGGCTCGCACGCGTGCGCGCACTGATCGAGCAACTCGACACGCCCGGGCGCAGTGGCGGCAACATCTTCATCATCTATCTCAAAAATGCCGACGCGGTGCGGGTGGCGCAGACGCTGCGCGGCCTGCTCACGGGGAGCGGCGGCGATACCGGCTCCCCGCCGGCGATGGCGCCTGCCCCGTTGAGCGCAGCGCTCGGCGCGATCGGCGGAACCGCGACGCCCGCGGCGACCACGACTCCCGCCGCGCTGTCGGGCGGATCGCCCGGCGCATTCACCGCCGGCGGGGTCACCATACAGGCGGATTCGGCGAACAACGCCCTGATCGTCATGGCGCCCGAGCCCCTCTACAACAACATTCGGGCGATCGTCGAGAAGCTCGATACCCGGCGCGCGCAGGTGTTCATCGAAGCTCTGATCGTCGAAATCAGCGCCGACCGCGCGTCGGAGTTCGGGATCCAGTGGCAGTATCTGCAGCCCAACAGCAACGGTACCTACGTAGGCGGGGGCACGAACTTCGGCGCCCGCGGCTCGGGCACCAACATCATCGACACGTCGGTCAATTTCGGCAGCGCGGGACAGGGGCTCAACCTCGGCCTGATTCGCGGCTCGATCACGATCCCGGGCCTTGGGCTAATCACGAATCTCGCCTTGCTCGTGCGGGCGTTGCAGGGCGACAACACGGCGAACATCCTGTCGACGCCCAACCTGCTCATGCTCGACAACGAGGAGTCCAAGATCGTCGTCGGGCAAAACGTGCCCTTCATCACCGGCCAGTACGCGCAGACCGGCTCGACATCCACCGTCACTCCATTTCAGACGATCGAGCGCAAGGACGTGGGGCTCACCCTCAAGGTGAGACCGCAGATCACCGAAGGTGGCACGGTCCGGATGGCAGTCTACGAGGAGGTGTCGCGCGTCTCCGACACCACGAACCCGGCCGGCATCATCACCGACAAGCGATCGCTCGAATCCACCGTGCTGGTCGAGGATGGACAGATCATCGTGCTGGGCGGGCTGATCCAGGACAGCCAGAGCGACAGCACGCAGAAGCTCCCGTTCCTTGGCGACATCCCGGTCGCCGGCGCGCTGTTCCGCTACGACAACCGCACGCGCAGCAAGACCAATCTGATGGTGTTCCTGCGACCGACGATCGTTCGCAACAACACGATCGGCAACACGCTCTCCACCGACCGTTACGACTACATCATCGGCGAGCAGAAGGCTATCCGCACCGATCCGAACACCATCCCGCCGATCCTGCCGAACATGGACGACCCGAAGCTACCCGCCGTGCAGAAGCCGTTTACACAGATGCTTCCCTCGTCGCCCGTGCCGCTGCCCTCGCTGCTTCCCTGGGGCGCGCCCGCTCCCGAGCCCGCCAAGCCGGCGGAGCCCGCGAAGGCCGAGCAGCCCAGCAAGCCGTAGGACGCGACGTTGGCGACGGCGCCCGCTCCGTCTCAGCCGCTCCCCGGCGCAGCCTCGCCGCTGCAGCGCATTCCGTATGCCTTCGCACGGGCACACGGCTTGCTGCCGTTGCGTGATGAAGGCGATGCCGTGGTCGTGCTCGCACGGCCGGACGCGTCGCTCGAGGGCATCGCCGAGTTGAGACGAGTACTGCAGCGCCCGCTCAGGACCACGACGGTCAACGCCGAGCGCTTCGCCGCCGAGCTCGCGCAGGCGTACAACCAGGCGTCGATGCCGGTCGCACAAATCTCCGAAGATCTGTCGCGCGATTCCGATCTTGCGCGGCTGCTGCAGGACATTCCCAAGGCCGAGGACCTGCTTGGCAGCACGTCGGATGCGCCGGTCATCCGCATGATCAACGCACTGCTGCTTCAAGCACTGCGGGAGCGGGCCTCGGACATACACTTCGAGCCCTACGAGTCGCGCTCGGTCGTTCGCTTTCGCATCGACGGCGTGCTTCGCGACGTGATCGAGCCGCCGCGCGCGCTGCACGCCGCGCTGGTGTCGCGGCTCAAGGTGATGGCGAGTCTGGATATCGCCGAGAAGCGCCTGCCTCAGGACGGGCGCATGGCGCTCAAGCTCGGGGACAAGAGCGTCGACGTACGGGTCTCGACCCTGCCTACCGGCCCGGGCGAGCGTGTGGTGCTTCGGCTTCTCGACAAGGACGCGGCACGACTCGACCTCGCGGCGCTCGGAATGAGCGAGTCGACGCTGGCGAGCGTCGATCGGCTGATTCGCGAGCCGCACGGCATCGTGCTCGTGACCGGGCCGACCGGCTCCGGAAAGACGACCACACTCTACGCGGCGATGTCGCGCCTGGATCGCGGCACGCTCAACGTGATGACAGTCGAGGATCCGATCGAGTTCGCGCTCGACGGCGTGGGGCAGACGCAGGTCAGCCCTCGCGTCGAGCTCTCTTTCGCGCGCGCGCTGCGCTCGATCCTGCGCCAGGACCCCGACATCATCATGATCGGCGAGATTCGCGACCTTGAGACGGCGCAGATCGCCGTGCAGGCGAGCCTCACCGGGCATCTCGTTCTCGCTACGCTGCACACCAACGACGCGGTGAGCGCCGTCACCCGTCTCGACGACATGGGCGTGGAGCCGTACCTGCTCGCGTCGAGCGTTCTTGGCGTGCTTGCGCAGCGTCTGGTGCGCTGCCTGTGCCGGGAGTGCCGTCAGCCGGCAGCCCCGTCGTCAGGCGAGGCGTCCATGCTCGAGCGGCTCGGGCTCGATCGAGGGCTGACGCTCTACCGGCCGATCGGCTGCCCCGCCTGCACGCAGAGCGGGTATCGCGGCCGCACCGGCATCTACGAATTGGTAATCTTCGACGAGACGCTGCGCCGGCTGGTTCACGATCGCGCAGCGGAGCCCGCGCTGCGGAAGGCGTGTGCTAGCGCGGGCACTCGCTCCTTGCTGCTCGACGGAGCACGCTGGCTGACTGCAGGCACAACTTCGCTCGCCGAGCTTCTGCGCGTGGCTGGCGCAGCGGCGTGACGCATGGCGAAGGCAACGCGATCGCATTTGCTCGAGCAGCTGCGCGTGCAGGCCGACGCTGTTGCGACGAAGCGTTTGCAGGAGCTCAAACTCTCTCGCGAAGTCGTCGACCGCCTCGATCGCCGCTTGCACGCCGTGTTCCAGTACTTCGACGAGGCCTGCAGGCTGCTGGGTGTCATTTCTCCTCTGGTCGAGCGCACCTACGTGCTCGGCGATCTGGCGAAATTCGAAGGGTTGAGTTTCGAAACCGGGAACGTCATGTTCCGCAAGCGGCGGCTCCAGGATCACGATGTTTTCGCCTTCGTCGCGATCTACTACCGACTGGCAGGTCCGGCCCCGGCTCCGCTGCAGGTGCCGATCAAACGCTCTGGCGATATCGAGCGCGCGCTTAACGCCGCCAACATCGAGTTCGTCTCGGATACCGACTCGAACATTCGAGGTGGGGCCACGTCGAATCTGATCCGCATCGCACCGGGCCTGCGCTGCGAGGTGCGATTCGATCCCGACTTCGAATCCGACTGCATCGTCGTGAGCTTGCACAACGTCGATCGTCTGGAGCCGGTGATCCTCGACTTTCCGACCGATTCGCTCGATACCGACGCGCTCGACGATCTGGTCAACCTCATGCTGGCCAAGCAAAGCCAGTTCCTGCTGCGCGCGCCGCTGCGCGGTTTCAACCGCTGACGGCGTGTCCGCGTTCCGGTACGAGGCGGTCGACCAAGCCGGACGCGCACGGCGCGGCATCATGGACGCCGCGACCGCCCGGGCGGTGCGAGATGCGCTGCGCGGCGAGGGGCTTTTCCCGACCGCCGTGGAGCCTGCCGCGACTGCGGCCGCGGTGCGCACCGATGCAACGCGGCTTGCACCGGCGCTGCTTTCCCTGCTGACACGCCAGCTCGCCACCCTCGTCGTCTCGGGCATGCCGCTCGATCAGGCGCTCGGTGCCGTCGCGGAGCAGGCGGACCACCCGGCGGCGGCGCGCGTGCTCGGCGCGCTGCGCGAGCAGGTCGCTGCGGGAGAGCCGCTGGCTGCCGCGATGTCGCGCTTCCCTCGGAGTTTTCCGGACCTGTATCGGGGTCTCGTGGCGGTCGGAGCGGAGAGCGGGCAGCTGGGCGGAGTGCTCGCGCGCCTCGCCGATTACCTCGAAGCGCGCCTCGCCCTGCGCCAGAAATTCAGCATGGCCCTCATCTATCCGGCGCTGGTCACCGCGGTGGCTCTCGCGGTGATTGCGACTCTTCTGCTCTACGTCGTCCCGCAGGTCGTGGCCGTCTATCAGCAGAGCCGTCAGACACTGCCCTGGCTTACCCGCGCCCTGATCGCCGCCAGCGATTTTGTGCGCGCCACCGCGTGGTACTGGCTTGGCGTGCTCGCCGCTTTGGCGGTCGGCGCAGCCGCGCTGTTGCGCATCGAGCGCTGGCGCGCTCGCTGGCACGGCGCGATGCTGCGCCTGCCCATCGTCGGGGCGGTGTTGCGTGGCCTGGACACGGGGCGATTCGCGAGCACGCTTGCGATCCTGACAGGCAGTGGCGCTCCGCTGCTGCGCGCTCTGGAGACAGCGGGCGATGTCATTTGGGCGCTCCCGCTTCGCGCTGCGGCCCGCGGCGCCTCCGCCCGGGTGCGTGAAGGCGTCACGCTGGCGCGCGCCCTGGCAAGTGAGCGAGTCTTTCCACCGCTGCTCGTGCACCTGGTAGCCAATGGCGAGCAGAGCGGCCAGCTTCCCGCCATGCTCGAGCGCGCTGCACGCGAACAGGAGGCCGAGGTCGAGCGGCGGCTGACCTGGCTCGCGGCGCTCGTCCAACCGGTGCTGATCATCATCATGGGTGCGATCGTTCTCGCGCTCGTGCTGGCCGTGATGCTGCCGATCGTCTCGATGAATCAGCTCATCCGCTAGATGGCGCGCGACCTCTGGCGCGCGATTGCCCAGGCGACGTGCTCGCGCACGATCGGAGAGGGATCGTCGGCGCGGCGCTGCAGCGCTGCGAGGGTCCGCTCGCTGTAGGGCGCGTTGCCGAGTCCGACGGCGAGATTGCGCAGCCAGCGCTCATGGCCGATGCGATGAATCGCGCTGCCCGCGGTGCGGGCCTCGAATTCAGGCGCGCTCCAGCTGAACAGCTCTACCAACTCGACGTCATCGAGCCCGTGGCGCACCGCGAAATCGGCCTCGGCGCTTGGCCGCGCATATTTGTTCCAGGGACAAACGAGCTGGCAGTCGTCGCAACCGTAGACACGGTTGCCGATCAGCGGGCGCAACGGCTCGGGAATGCTTCCCTTGAGCTCGATGGTCAGATACGAGATGCAGCGGCGCGCGTCGAGCTCGTAGGGGGCAACGATCGCTTGCGTGGGGCACACGTCGATGCAGGCGCGGCAACTGCCGCAATGCTCGCTTACCGCTGATGTCACGGGCAGCGGCAGATCGGTGTAGATCTCGCCCAGGAAGAATAAAGAACCGGCATCGCGCGTGAGCAGCAGTGTGTGCTTGCCGCGCCAGCCGAGACCCGCCTTCGCCGCGAGCGCGACCTCGAGCACCGGTGCGCTGTCGGTGAAGACGCGATAGTTGAACGGGCCAACGGCATCCGCGATCCGCTTTGCCAGCCTCCCGAGCTTGCGGCGCAGGACTTTGTGGTAGTCGCGGCCCAGCGCGTAGCGCGATAGGTAGGCGCGATTCGGGTCCGCGAGCACGGCTGCGCTGTTGCTCGCGCGCGGGGGCAGGTAATCGAGCCGCGCCGTGATGACCCTGATCGTTCCGGGTACGAGTTGCGCAGGGCGCGCGCGGCGTACGCCGTGGCGTGCCATATAATGCATCTGACCGTGGCGCCCCTGTGCGAGCCAAGTCAGTAGCCGTGTTTCCTCGGTCGAGAGATCGGTGCCCGCGACACCGACCTCGGCGAAGCCCAGGGCGCGACCCCATTCCCGGATGTCCCGGGCGAGCCGCGCATAATTGACGCGCTTCGCGCGGCGCTGTCGCTCAGGCACCCGAACCCCGATCATGAGGACGACAATTATAGAAGCGCATCAGCGCTTCCTTCCCGATGCCCCGGCCACGATAAGGGTGGGAGCCGAGATCGCTGCGGCACTGCGGGGTGGAATGGTGATCACATTGTCGGGCGAACTCGGAACCGGCAAGACGACATTCGTGCGCGGCATGCTGCGCGGGCTTGGCTGGACGGGACCCGTCAAGAGTCCTTCGTATGGGTTGGTTGAGCATTACGTCGTTTCGAGTTTATACTTCTATCACTTTGATTTTTATCGCTTCGACGATCCGAGCGAATGGCGATACACGGGATTTGCCGAGTACTTCCGGCCGGACTCGATCTGCGCGATCGAATGGCCGGAACACGTCGCGGGCTGGCTCCCGGTGGTCGATCTTGCGGTTCGCCTGGGGCACGCCGGCCCGGGTCGGCAGCTCAATCTCGACGCGATGACCGCGGCAGGTAGCCAGTGCCTCGCGACTCTCGACGCAGCAAGCAATTGATCGAGGTCTCTCTCGAGCGTCGGCGCATCTGCAGTTGGCTCCTCGTTCCAGCCACGCAGCTGCTCCTGCCCCTCTCGGCCCGGGCCGCGACTATTGCGTCGGCGCGCCTCTGGCCCGCCGAAGAGTACACGCGCCTCATCATTGAGAGCCCTGAGCCTATCGCGCATCAGGTGATGAGCATGAAGAACCCGCCGCGCCTGGTGCTCGACCTGCAGGATGTCGACCTGAATGCGAACGCGCAGCTCTCGCAACTGCCGCGACTGGTCAAACCGACCGACCCTTACATCGCCGCCATCCGTGTCGCTGCGTTCAAGCCCGGCGTGCTGCGGATCGTTCTCGACCTCAAATCTGAAGTGAACCCGCAGCTCTTCGCACTGAAGCCGGTTGCTGGCTATGGCCATAGAGTCGTGCTGGATCTGTATCCGCTCACTCCGCCCGATCCGCTGATGGCGCTGCTCGAGC
>Ga0335076_10007046_pt1 | contig 11332 bp, 6 predicted proteins | sample Lox_Sample_25_FD_206717 | JGI IMG/M metagenome (GOLD analysis project Ga0335076, IMG submission 206717) | Soil microbial communities from Loxahatchee National Wildlife Refuge, Florida, United States - Lox_Sample_2.5 | ecosystem: Environmental > Terrestrial > Soil > Wetlands | place: USA: Florida... | reverse complement strand
CGGGCCGCCCGAGCCAGCTCGCGCCGTGCGCCTGCGCCGCATCCTCGATGATCACGATGCCCGCTGCGTCAGCGCTGCGGCTGAGCAGGTCCATGTCCGGCATCTGGCCGTAGAGGTGGACGGCGATTACCGCGGCCGTCCGTCGGCTCAGCGCCGCTTCGAGCTGCGCCGGCGTGAGCAGCAGGGTATCGGGGCTCACGTCGGTGAATACCGGCGTCGCCCCGGCCAGGACCACGGCCTCGGCGGAAGCCACGAACGTGTTAGCGGGCACGATGACCTCGTCGCCGGGACCGATGCCCAGGGCCATGAGCGTCAGCAGCAGCGCATCGGTCCCGTTGGCCACGCCGACCGCGTCCGGCACCCCGCAGTACGCCGCCCACGCCCGTTCGAAGTCCTCGACCACGTCACCGCCGATGAACCTGCTCGAGCTGAGCAGCCGCGCCCAGGTCGGCTCGACCACGGCGCGGATCTCCCGTGTCATCGCGGCCAGGTCGGTAAACGGCACGCCCTCGCTCATCGCGCTTCGGGACGTACCAGCGCGAACGTCGGCCCGGACCCGGCCGCGCAGCGTGGCTGCGGATGCCAGGAGAGGTGGTCGGCCAGGTGCGAGCGGGTCAGCGCGACCGCTTCGAGCGTCGAGTGCACGCCGAGCTTGGCCATGAGATTCTGCACGTGGGTCCGGACGGTGTTGGGCGACATGTGCAGGCGCTTGGCCACGTCGCCGCGCCCGGCGCCGTCGGCGAGGCAGACCAGGACCTCCCGCTCGCGCGGAGTGAGCGCCTCGAGCAGCTCGCCGGGGGTGTCCGGCTTGGTATCGGGCCTGCGCAGCAGCAGCCGGAGCACTTCTCCGGTCTCGTCGGGGGGCAGCCACGTCTCGTTCCGGGCGACGCCGCGGATCACGTCGATCAGGCGATCGAGCGATTCGTCCTTGCGTACCCAGCCGACAGCGCCTGCCTCGATCGCGCGCACGATGCTTCTCGGGTCGGTGGACTGGCTGAGCAAGATCACGTGCGGTGCGTCGTCGAGCCGGGACAGTTCCTCGCACAGGTGCAGGGCGGCCTGGTCGGGAAGGTCGCCATCGATCAGCACCACATCGGCCGCGCTCCGGGTGAACAGGCGGGTCAGCGGGCTCCTCGTGTGCAGGGCCGCCACGATCTTGATGTCCTGCTCGGCTTCGAGGCGGGTCGACAGCGCATCGGCGAACGTGCGTTCCTGAACCAGGATCAGGAGCTTGACCGCCATGCGTGCCAGCCTCCCGCGCCGGATGCTGCCAGTGGAACCCCCGCTTGCCGTGGCGTGGCTACGCCGAATGGAGGAATCCGTGCTCATCGCCGGGTGGCGGCTCACGGGCCGCGGATGGCTTCGTCGGCAGGTCGGCCCGGCTGGCCACGGCGGCCGCCTCCAGCCGGCTGTGCGCCCCGAGCTTGCCCAGCAGGTTCCGCACGTAGGTCCGCAAGGTGCTGATCGCGATGCTCATCTCGCGGGCCATGTGCTGCGTGTCCTCGCCTGCGACGATCCGGCCCAGCACCTCCGCCTCGCGCGGGGTGAGCGAAACCGGCGGAGCCGCGCTCGGTGCCTCCTGCGGCAGCACCCGGTCGAAGACGGGCTCACCGCCGACGATCGTGTGCAGCGCATCGACAATCTGGCTGACGCTGCGGTCCTTGCCGAGAAGCCCGGCGATGCCCAGCTGCCTGACTTCCACCCAGAGGCCGGGATCCCTGAGGTCCGACACGACGACCACCGCCGTGTCCGGGCAGCGGGCGCGTATCTCGCGCACGGCTTGCAGGCCGTGTTCGGGTTCCGGGAGATGAAGATCCAGCTCGCAAACGTCGGGATGATGGCTCGCGACCGCCGCGACGCACTCGTCGGCGGTCGTAGCTAAAGCGAGCACCTTGTGACCATATGCCTCCAGCGCAGCAGCCAGCGCTTCGCACAGGATCCGATTGCCGTCGCAGATGACCAGACGCATAGGCTCCGCTCCCTTGCGTGTCACTAGGTTCCGGGCGCTTGGCCCGTCACTGACCTAGATCACTGGGCCAGGAGCCTGGCGACGTCACGTAGGGTGACGCGCTCTGGGAAGGGAGAGGTTACCGAGATCGCGCTTCAGCCAGCAGAGTTGACTGTTCTTTTCTTTGTGGCCTTGCTTGGGCAGTTTCCCTTTCTCTAATTGACACGGATCTCAGGAGCCTTCTGGTACAACATGTGTCTCGTTCGCCACAGCCGACCGGCCCGGTTCAGCACCTGTGCGCTTGGTCCCCGGGCGCGGATTCAGGCGCTGTTACCTGATTGTCTTGTGTTGTTGCGAGCGTTCATCGAGTCAACGACGATTACCGAGCTTAACACCCTAGGTCAGCGCGGTCTGGGCCGGTCAGGTGCAGTGCTCGAGGGCGCGCCGGGTCAGGACGCGGGCCAGGTGCCGACGATAGTCGCGGTCGGCGTGCACGTCCTCGCCGGGCGCGGTTCCGTCGGCCGCGAGCTCGGCGGCCTCGGCCGCGCTGGCCCCGCCGGCCAGGGCCTGCTCGGCGGCGCGGGCGCGCAGCGGCGTGGGTCCCATGTTCGCCAGCGCGATGCGGCCGTCGACGGTCGCCGCGCCCACGATCGCCCAGTCGTTGGCCCGCCGCACGAACTTCTGGTACCCCCAGGGCGCGCCCGGCCTGCGCGGGACGCGGACCGCGGTGATCAGCTCGCCGGGCTCCAGGCTGGTCTCGAAGAACCCGGTGAAGAAATCCTCCGCCGCGACGTTCCTGGTCCCGGCCTGCCCGAGCACGTCGACCGATCCGCCCAGCGCGACCAGCGCCATCGGCAGGTCGGCCGCTGGATCGGCGTGAGCCAGCGAGCCGCCGATCGTGCCGCGGTGCCGGATCTGCGGGTCACCCACCAGCGAGGCGGAGTGCGCGAGCAGCGGCGCGTCGGCGCGGGCCAGCTCGGAGGTGGCCACTGCGGCGTGCGGCGTGGCCGCGCCGATCACCAGCTCGTCGCCCTGCGCCTGGATGCCGATCAGCTCGGTCAGCCTGCCGATGTCGATGAGCACCGCGGGAGCGGCCAGGCGCAGCTTCATCATCGGCAGCAGGGAATGACCGCCGGCCAGCAGCTTCGCGTCGTCGCCGAGGCCGTCGAGCAGGTCCAGGGCGTGCACCGGGGATTCGGCGGCGACGTAGTCGAACGGCGCGGGGATCATGCGCTCACCTCCGTGCGCTCGCCGTCGGCGGCGGTGCGCATGGTCCCGGCAGTGCCCGTGGTACCGGTGCCCGTCCCGGCCGTGCCCGCCCCGGCGATCCCCGCCGCGGCCGCCAGCACCGCGCGGACGATGTTGTGGTAGCCGGTACAGCGGCAGAAGTTGCCCTCCAGCCCCTCCCGGACCTCGGCCTCGGTCGGATCCGGGTTCTCCGACAGCAGGCCCACCGCCGCCATCACCATCCCCGGGGTGCAGAACCCGCACTGCAGGCCGTGCTCTTGCCGGAACGCGGCCTGCACCGGGTGCAGCTCCCCACCCGCCTCCCCTGCCCCCTTCACGGCGAGGCCCTCGGCGGTGGTCACCTCCTGCCCGGCCGCCTGCACGGTCAGCACCGTGCACGACTTCACCGACGTGCCCCCACCCACCTCCCCTGGCCCCTTCATTAGCACCGTGCACGCGCCGCACGAGGTGGTGTCACATCCGACGTTGGCCGCCCGCAGGCCGCACACCTCGCGCAGGTAGTGCACGAGCAGCAGCCGCGGCTCGACCTCGTCGGACCGCCGCTGACCGTTGACGGAGAGCTCGACCTGCATTTACGCGTTCCCCTTTGCTGCCTGGATGGCCTGCCAGACCCGCTGCGGCGAGGCAGGCAGGTCGATGTGCCGGACGCCGAGGTGGGCCAGCGCGTCGATGACCGCGTTCTGCACGGCCGGGGTCGCGCCGATCGAGCCCGCCTCGCCGATGCCCTTGACGCCGAGCGGGTTGTAGGTGGTCAGGGTCTGCATGTCGGCCAGCTCGAAGCTCGGCACCTCGGTGGCGGACAGGAACGGGTAGTCGGCGAAGCTCGCGGTCAGCGGGTTGCCGTCGCCGTCGTACACGACCTCCTCGACAAAGGCCTGCGCCGCGCCCTGGGCGATGCCGCCGTGCCGCTGGCCCTCGGCCAGCAGCGGGTTGAGCACGAACCCGGCGTCGTCCACGGTCACGATCCGGCGCAGCACCACCTTGCCGGTCTCGGTGTCCACCTCGACCACCGCGACGTGCGACCCGAACGGAAAGGTCGCGCCCGGGGCCGTGAACACGGTGCGCACGACCAGCCGCTCCTCCTCCGCCAGGTGGGCCAGCGGGACCGACGCGTCGGGGTCTCCCGCCACCTCGAACGCGCTGCGCTCGACGTCGAAGCGCAGGTCCGCGGGGTTGGCCTCGAGCTCGCTGGCGGCGCGCTCCCTGGCCACCTCGATCAGCTCCTGCGCGGCCTGGCGCACCGCGGAGCCGCCGTGCTGCAGGCTGCGCGAACCGCCGGTACCGCCGCCCTCGGGGATCAGGTCGGTGTCGCCCCACTTCAGCGTGATCTTGTCCACGGGGATGCCGAGCTCATCGCTGGCCAGCATGGCCCAGGCGGTCGCGTGGCCCTGGCCGTGCGGGGAGGTGCCGGTCAGGATCGTCGCGGTCCCGTCCGGATGAACCTCGACGGTCGCGTTCTCCTGCGGCGGAGCCTCTTCGCCGTCGCCCATGCCGGTGATCTCCACGTAGCTGGCCAGGCCGATCCCCAGCGCGACCGTGTCGCCGCGGGCCCGGCGCTCGGCCTGCTCCCGCCGCAGCTCGTCGTAGCCGGCCGCGGCCAGCGCCTTGTCCAGCGCGGCGACGTAGTCGCCGGTGTCGTAGAGCGCCCCGAACTTGGTCCGGTGCGGCTCGGTGAACTTCGGCAGCAGGTTGCGCCGGCGCACGTCGGCCGGGTCCATGCCGATCTCGGCGGCGAACAGGTCCATGGCCCGCTCGATCGCGGCCGTGGCCTCCGGCCGGCCCGCGCCGCGGTAGGCGCCGATCGGGGTGGTGGTGGTGACCACGCTCTTGGCTACCGACTCGGCCCGCGGGATCTCGTAGGGGCCGGAGGTCATCAGGATGGTCAGGAACGGCAGCATGGCGCCGATCCGGACGTGGGCCCCGGCGTCCTGGACGATCTCCAGGCGGTAGGCCAGCACGGTGCCGTCCCGCCTGCCGCCGATCGTGACCGTCTGCAGCTGCGCCCGGCCGTGGGTCATCGCGACCAGGTTCTCGTACCTGGTTTCGGTCCAGCGGGCGGGGCGGCCGAGCTGCCGGGCCACCCAGGCCACCAGCGCATGCTCGGGATCGGCGCCGAACTTCGCGCCGAACGCGCCGCCCACGTCGGGGGTGATGACGCGTACCTGCTCGGGCGGCAGGCCCAGCAGCCGGGCCAGGCCGCCCTTGGTGCCCTGCGCTCCCTGGTTCGGAATCCAGGCGGTCAGCCGCCCGGCGGAGTCCCAGGCGGCCGCGGCGGCCCTGGTCTCCATCGGGGCCGGGGCGACCCGCTGGTTCACGATCGTCCGCGTGGCCACCACCTCGCACTCGTCGAACAGGTGCTCGTCGAGCTGGCTGGCGTCGCCGAAGTTCGCGGCGACGTTGGTGCCCGCCTCCTCGTAGAGGATGACCGTGTCGGCTGCGGCCCCGGCGAGGTCGATGACCGCAGGCAGCGGGTCGTAGTCGACGTCCACGAGTTCCACGGCGTCCTCGCCCTGGTAGGCCTGCTCGGTGACCACGATCGCCACCGGGTCGCCGACGTAGCGGACCTTGTCCGTGGCCAGGATCGGCCGGGCCATCTGCTTGTTGAACATGGCCCCCGGCTTGATGGGGGCCAGGTCGCCGAGATCCGCGCCGGTGAACGCGGCGATCACGCCGGGGGCCGCCAGCGCCGCGCTGACGTCGATCCCGCCGATCCTGGCGTGCGCGACCGGGGAGCGGACGAAGAACACGTGGCAGGCACCGTCCAGCTGCTCGTCCACGACGTCCTCGGTGTAGACCCCGCCGCTGGTCAGGAAGCGCGGGTCCTCGGTCCTCAGGACGCGCGTACCCAGGATGCTCACCAGCGATCAGCTCCCCTCGAACCCGGCGCCGGCCACCTCGGAGGGCCGGCCTGCCGCACTGCAGTGCTCCTCGTGACGCCCGGCGACCGGATCGGTCGGCTGGCGAGCGAACGCGGCTGCGCACCTCAGAGATGATCGTGCCTTGTCGCGCTCCGGAAGGTCAAACCGAGCAGCCGCCGCGAACGCGCAGGCCCGCCGCGTGCCCGGCGCCCGGAGGCGGCCCGCGTTCACCCGGGAGCCGGCCGGGAATCAGGGCCGGTCACGCGGCGTTCCCACAGGGGCGGCGGGCCAGGGCCGCCGAAAATCGGTTTTCCGGCCCGTGCCAGCCCGGCTAGCATCGAGTCCCTGTCCCAGGCCCGGCGAGTCAAGATCGGAAGTCAGCCATGTTTGCGCGCGCGGTCGTGCGCCGCTTCCCCGTGCTCGCCTACCGCGACTTCCGGCTGCTGCTGACCGACCGGCTGCTGGCCCCGGCGGCCTTCGCCTTCTCCCTGGTCGGGGTCTCGTTCGCGGTCCTGGACGCGACCGGGTCCACCGCCGACCTCTCCTACGTCCTGGCCGCGCAGATCGCGCCCTCGCTGGTCTTTGCGCTGATCGGCGGGGTCATCGCCGACCGGGTCCCGCCGCAGTGGGTGATCGTGGCGGGCAACGTGATGATCGCGCTGGGTGAGGGGACGTTCGGCGTCCTCGTCCTGGCCGGGCACCCGCAGCTGTGGCAGATGATCCTGCTCGAGACGCTCACCGGTACCGGCATGGCGATCTTCTATCCGGCCTCGCAGGCGCTGCTGCCCCGGCTGGTACCCGGCGACCTGGTGCAGGAAGCCAGCGCGATCAGCCGCCTGGTCATGAACGGGGGGCAGATGGGCGGGGCCGCGATCGCAGGCCTGTGCGTCGCGGTATTCGGTCCCGGCTGGGCGCTGGCCGTGTGCGGCATCGGCACGCTGATCTCGGTTCCCATGCTGCTGAGCATCCGCGGCGCCCGGAAGGTGCGGGCGCAGAGCACCGGGATGCTCCGCGACCTGCGGGACGGCTGGTCGGAGTTCCGCTCGCACACCTGGCTGTGGGTGATCTCGGCCCAGTTCGGCGTGGTCCTCATGGCGTGGTACGGGGCGTTCCAGATCCTCGGGCCGGTAGTCGCGAAGGCTCACCTCGGCGGTCCGGCGGGGTGGGGAGCCATCACCGCCGCCGACTCCGTCGGCCTGATCGCGGGGGGCGTCGTCTCGCTGCGGTTCACGCCCCGGCGGCCGATGCTGTTCGTGGTCGCGATCGGCGCGGCGATAGCGATCGCGCCGCTGGCGCTCGCGATGCTCTGGCCGCTGCCCCTGGTCTGCCTGGCCTCGTTCGGCCTCGGCGTCACGATAGAGATCATGATGGTGCAGTGGACGGTGGCGCTGGCCCGGAACATCCCGCCGGACAAGCTGGCCCGCGTGTCCTCCTATGACCTGCTCGGCTCAGTCATGGCGATGCCGGTCGGCGCCCTGGTCGCCGGGCCCCTGGCCGCCGCCGTCGGCGTCTCGGCGGTCCAGTACGGCGCGGCCGCGCTGATCATCGTGGCCTCGGCGCTCGCCCTGATCCCGCGCGATGTCCGCACCATGCGGGCGGGCGACGGCCATGAGCTCGACGCGGTACCCGCGGACGCGGGCGATCAGGAGACCAGCTCGGCTTCGCCGGTGAACGTCGCCCACATCGCCGCGTAACGGCCGTCGGCGGCCAGCAGCTCGGCGTGGGTTCCGGTCTCGGCGACCTGGCCCGACTCCATCACGATGATCCGGTCGGCCCGCGCCGCCGTGGTCAGCCGGTGCGCGACCACGAGCGTGGTGCGCCGCGCCGCGAGCTGCTCGGTCGCCCGGGTGACCGCCGCCTCCGCGGCCAGGTCCAGGGCCGCGGTGGCCTCGTCCAGCAGCAGGATGGCCGGATTTACGAGATAAGCACGCGCGAGGGCGATCAGCTGGCGCTGCCCGGCCGAGAGGTTGCGGCCGCGTTCCGACACCTCATGCATGAAGCCCCCGGGCAGCCGGGCGATCATCTCGATCGCTCCGACGCCCCGGGCCGCGGCCTCGACCTCGGCGTCCGTGGCGTCCGGCTTGCCGTAGGCGATCGCGTCCCGCACCGTGCCCGGGAACAGGTAGGACTCCTGCGGCACCACGCCCAGCTGGTGCCGGTAGGAGGCCAGGTCGTAGTCGCGGACGTCCACCCCGTCCACCAGCACGTGGCCCGAGCTGATGTCATAAAACCTCGCGATGAGCTTGACCAGCGTCGACTTGCCGGCCCCGGTCTGGCCGACCAGCGCGACCGTCTCGCCGGGCGCCACCGAGAGGTTGACCCCGGCCAGGGCCTCCTGGCGCTGGCCCGGGTACGCGAAGTACACGTCACGCAGCTCGATCTGGCCGCGGAGGTGGTGGTTCACCGGAACCGGCGACGCCGCTTCGGGCGTGGACGTCGGGGTGCGCAGCAGGCTCTTGATCCGCTGCAGGCCGACGTTGGCCTGCTGGAAGCCGTCAAAAACCTGGGACAGTTGCTGTACCGGGGAGAACAGCAGGTCGATGAACAGCAGGTAGGCGATGAGCGACCCGGCGCTGAGCGCCCCGCTGTGCACCTCGCCCGTGGCCACGAACAGCACCAGCGCGCCGGCGACGGTCGACAGCGCCTGCACGAACGGGAAGTACAGCGCGATGTAGCGCTGGGCCCGCAGCCGGGTGGTCAGGTAGGCACCGCTCAGCCCGGCGAACCGCCGCTGGTTGATCTCCTCCCGCCGGTAGGCCTGGGCCACGCGCAAGCCCGCCACGTTCTCCTGCAGGTCGGCGTTGACGACGCTGACCTTCTCCCTGGCCTCGCCGTACGCCCGCGACGACTTCGCGCGGAAGACCACGGTCGCCGCGACGAGGAACGGGATGATCGCCAGCAGCGTGAGGCCGAGCTTGAGGTTGATGATGAGCAGCGCGATCAGGACGCCGATGAAGGACAGGCCCGAGTTGACCATGGTGATCAGCCCGGTCTGCAGGAACGAGGACAGCGCGTCGACGTCGGTGGTCATCCGGGTCATGATCCGGCCGGTGAGCTCGCGCTCGTAGTAGTCAAGCCCGAGCCGCTGCAGCTGCGAGAAGATCTTTACCCGCAGCGCGTAGAGCAGCCGTTCCCCGTTCCGCCCGACCACCACGGTCTGCACCACGTTGACCAGCCAGTCGGCGGACACGATCGCCACCGCGGCCAGCGCGATCAAGACGATCGTGCGGAAGGCCCCGGCGAGCACGCCGTTGTCGATCCCGTTGCGGACCAGCAGCGGCATGGCGATGCTGGCCAGCGCGTCCAGGCCGTCCAGGATCAGGCCGGCGGTCAGCGCGATCGCGAACGGCTTCAGCAGCCTGCGCAGCGTGAAGTGCGGATCGGCCGCCCGTGCCCAGGAGCGGCTGACGTTCGGGACGTCGGTCGCGGGCGGCAGCGCAGCCACCTTGGCCAGCAGTTCCGGGCTCGGCGGTATGTCGGCCAGCATCCCGGTCACGGCGCCCGCCCCGCCGCGAGAGCCGCGTCCCCGGGCGCCGGAGCCGGCGCTCAGCCCGCCGGTCCGGCCGGCGGTTCCGGGCACGCTGGCCGTGGCCGTGGCGCCCGCGGCACCGGGTCCGGCCGCCGCGACCGAACCATCCGCCGCTGGGCCGTGGCCGTTGGCGGCGGCCGGCCACAGGGCCGGCGTCACGCCGCCGGCCGGCGCCGCGCCGCGGCCCGGCTGGCCGGCCAGGTCCGCCGCGCGGCGGTCCGCGTCGTCGGAGTAGCACTCGAGCTCCCCGGCGTCGATGCCCTCGGCGTCGTCGCCGGGCCCGGCCAGCAGCAGCCGGTACAGCGGGCACCGGGCGGTCAGCTCCTCGTGGGTTCCGGTGTCGACCAGGCGGCCCTCGTCGAGCACCGCGATCCGGTCGGCCAGCTGCAGCGTGGATCGCCGGTGCGCGATCAGGAGCGTGGTGCGCCCGGCCATGACCCGGCGCAGCGTGGCGTGGATCTGCGCCTCGATCCTGGCGTCGATGGCCGACGTCGCGTCGTCCAGGACCAGGATGGCCGGGTCGGTGATCAGCGCCCGGGCGAGCGCTACCCGCTGCCGCTGGCCGCCGGACAGCGTCAGGCCCTGCTCGCCGATGACCGTGTCGTATCCGTCGGGCAGCCCGGCGATGAACTCGTCGGCCTCGGCCGCCTGCGCCGCCGCGACGACCTGCTCCCAGGTTGCGTCCGGCCGGCCGTAGGCGATGTTGTTCCGTACCGTGTCGGAGAACAGGAAGCTCTCCTCCATCACCAGCCCGATCGAAGCCCGCAGTGAGTCCAGGGTGAGATCGCGGACGTCGTACCCGCCGACCCGCACCGCGCCGCCGCGTACGTCGTAGAACCGGGGAAGCAACAGCGAGATCGTGGACTTGCCCGACCCCGAGGCGCCGACGACCGCGACCGTCTCGCCCGCCCGCACCCGGAGGGACAGCCCGCGCAAGACCGGCTGCGACGGAACGTATCCGAAGGTGACGTCGTCCAGCTCGATATCGGGGGTTCCCGCGGGCAGCGCGACCGCGTCCGGCTTCTCGGTCAGCACCGGCCGGGAGTCGATCACCTCGTAGACCCGGATCACGCTGGCCCTGGCCTCCTGGCCGATCGTGATCATCCCGGCCAGTGCCCGGACCGGGCCGACCATCTGGGCCAGGTAGGCAGAGAACGCGAAGAAGGTCCCGAGCGAGATCTGATGCTGGATCGCCAGCCAGCCGCCGAGCGCGAGCACCCCGACCTGGCCGAACGCCGGGACCGCCTGCAGGGCCGGGTTGTAGCGGGCCATCAGCCGGACCGCGCGGACCCGGGCGGCATACAGGAAGCCGCTGGTCTCCTCCACCCGCTCGATCTCCTGCTCCTCCTGCCCGAAGCCCTTGACCACGCGAACCCCGGTGACCGCGCCTTCCACCACGCCGGCCACGTTCCCGGCCTGCTGCTGGGCGTCCCAGGTGGCCGGGAACAGCATGCGCCGCGACGCGAGCGTGATCACCCACAGCGCCGGGCCGACCGCGAGCGCGACCACGGTGAGCAACGGGGAGAGAAAAGCCATGATCACGATCGACAGGACGAACAGCACGGCGCTGCCGGACAGCAGCGGCACCATGCTGAGCAGGCCCTGGATCATGTTGAGGTCAGAGATCGAGCGGCTGACGATCTGCCCGGTATGCAGCTGGTCCTGGCGCGCGCCGTCCAGCCGGGTCAGCGACCCGAACAACTCGGTGCGCAGGTCGTGCTGCACATCCAGCGATACCCGGCCACCCTG
>Ga0335076_10007045_pt1 | contig 11333 bp, 10 predicted proteins | sample Lox_Sample_25_FD_206717 | JGI IMG/M metagenome (GOLD analysis project Ga0335076, IMG submission 206717) | Soil microbial communities from Loxahatchee National Wildlife Refuge, Florida, United States - Lox_Sample_2.5 | ecosystem: Environmental > Terrestrial > Soil > Wetlands | place: USA... | reverse complement strand
TCACCGGGCCCGGCCGACCCGCCCGGTTTCATGATTACGGCAGCACGTGGACGCGAGAACGGACTTTCGTCACCCTGGTACCGCCCGCACCAGATCATAAAGCGTGGATGCCACCTTCATGCTGTTCCAGCGACGTGGATGCCCCATCCACGTATCCGCGGAGCCCGAGCGCCAGATGGCTCACGGCCGGATGAACACGGCGTGGACGGTGAGGGTGCTGGTCGCCGCGACCATGCCCAGCCAGTTCCAGGTGAGGCCGAAATCGGCCCGGTTGATGCGGACCTCGGCGTCGAGCCGGATCTCGCCGTCGCCGTGGACCGACGCCGCGGCCGGGAAGGACAGCGGCCGGGTCTGGCCGCGCACGGTCAGCACGCCGGTCACGGTGACATCCTGATCAGACGGCCGGATACGGTCCGCGGTGAAGGTGATATCCGGATGGTTGCCGATATCGAAGAAGTCCGCCGAGCGCAGGTGCGTGTCGCGCCGGGTGTTCTTGGTGTCGATGGACGCGGCGACGATCGTGAGGGTGCCGCTGGCCTGGCCGTCCGGCGAGACGATGCCGTTGCCGCTGACCTGGCGGAAGACGCCGTTCACCGGAATCAGGCCGAGGACCTTGCTCGTCAGCCGGATGCTGGACGCGTGCGGATCCAGCGCCCACGCCCCGGCCAGGGCTCCGTCCTTCAGCCGAGCCTGGACCACGGGTGCGGTCCCCTGTCCAGACGGTGCGTGCATGATTTGACTCCTTTGTCCGCTGGAAGGTGTTGTCGTAGTAGTCCGACAAAATGGCCGGCCGGAATGTGAGGCGGCGGACCGGGCTCACGTTCCGGTGCGGTGTTTCGTCGAACCCGTGCGGGCAGATACGACCTGATGGAGGCGCTGGCACCATGAGCACCCGAACCGACCCGGGCGCGGTCATGAGCGAGCGAGGCCGGCTGATCAACCTGGCCTACCGGCTGCTCGGCTCGCTGGCCGAGGCCGAGGACGCCGTCCAGGAGACCTACGCCCGCTGGTACGCCATGACCCCGGAGCAGCAGGACGCCATCGAGTCCCCCGCCGCCTGGCTGACCACCGTGGCCAGCCGGATCTGCCTGGACCTGCTCGGCTCGGCCCGGGCCCGGCGCGAACGCTACGTGGGCGAGTGGATCCCCGAGCCGCTGCCCGGCCAGGCCCAGTGGGCCAGCGCCAGACCCGGCGCGGACCCGGCCGACCGGGTCACGCTGGATGAGTCGGTCAGCATGGCCTTCCTGGTCGTGCTCGAATCGATGACCCCGGCCGAGCGGGTCGCGTTCATCCTGCACGACGTCTTCGGCTATCCGTTCGCCGAGGTGGCCGAGATCGTCGGCCGGACCGCCGCGGCCTGCCGCCAGCTCGCCTCCTCGGCCCGCCGCCGGGTCCGCGCGGCGCAGGCTCCCCCGGCCCCGGCCGCCGCGCAGGCCGGGCTGGTCCGGGAGTTCAAGCGGGCGTGGGAGGCCAAGGACATCGGCGCCCTGATCGGCCTGCTCGACCCCGGTGCCACCGTGATCGCCGACGGCGGCGGCCGGGCCGCCGCCGCGCTGCACCCGATCGAGGGCGCCGCGCAGATCGCCCGGTACGTGGCCGATCTGGCCGATCGGGCCGACCAGATCCTCAGCCTGACGCTGCTAGAGCGCACGGTCAACGGCCAGCCGGGGCTGGTGGCCGAACAAGACGGCGTCATCGTGACCGTGTTCGCGTTCGAGGTCGCGGGCGACCGGATCACCCGCATCTGGGCCGTCCGCAACCCCGACAAGCTCCGGCCCTGGACGGCCGGCTAGCTGGACTTGCGGCGCCTGACCGGTCGGAGGGATGCTTCTGGGGCGAGGAGGGGCGATGGTGCGGCGCAAGTTCTGGGGCTGGGGCCTGGAGGGCGAAGGGCTGGCGGCGAGCGAGATCGAACAGCTCGGGGCCGTGTTCACCGAGCGCCTGGGGACTGATGGCGTGCGCGTGCAGGAACCGCCCCGGGTCGAGGAGCTGAACCTGCCCGCGCCGCGGCTGGCGCCGCCGACGTCGCTCGAGCCGGCCTTCAGCGCCGAGCCGTACGACCGGGCCGCCCACACCTACGGCCGGTCATTCCGCGATCTGGTGCGTGCCTTCCGCCGGGACTACGCGCACGCGCCCGATCTTGTCGCCTTTCCCCGCGGCGAGGACGAGCTGGTGTCGGTACTGGACTGGTGCGGCGATGCCGGGGCCGCGGCGATCCCGTTCGGCGGCGGATCCAGCGTGGTCGGCGGGATCGAGCCCGACGTGGGCGACGGCTACCGCGGCGTGATCAGCGTGGACCTCCGCCACCTGGAGGGCGTGCTGGAGGTCGACCATACCTCGCGGGCCGCGCGGATCGCGGCGGGCACGCTGGGCCCGGCGCTGGAGGCGCAGCTGAAGCCGCACGGCCTGACGTTGCGGCACTTCCCGCAGTCGTTCGAGTGGTCGACGCTGGGCGGGTGGATAGCGACCCGCTCCGGTGGCCACTTCGCCACGCTGCACACGCACATCGACGAGTTCGTGGAGGCCGTCCGCGTGGTGACGCCGCGCGGCGTGCTGCAGACCAGGCGGCTGCCCGCCTCCGGGGCGGGCCCGTCGGCGGAGCGGCTGTTCTGCGGCTCGGAAGGCACGCTGGGCGTGATCACCGAGGCCTGGATGCGGGTGCAGCCGCGGCCGCGGTTCCGGGCGGGCGCCTCGGTGCTCTTCGCCGACTTCGCCGACGCGGTGCAGGCGTCCCGGGAGCTCGCGCAGTCCGGGCTGAATCCGGCCAACTGCCGCCTGCTCGGCCACGACGAGGCGCTGATGTCGGGCAGCGGTGACGGGTCGCACTCGATTCTCGTGCTCGGCTTCGAGTCGGCGGATCACGAGCTGGGGCCGTGGCTGGCCCGGGCGCTGGAGATCTGCGCCGGCCATCGCGGCGAGGCCCGTGGTGGGGCCCCTGGTGGGGCCCGTGGTGGGAAGAGCGGCGGGGACGGCGACCCGGCCGCGGTCTGGCGGGCCTCGTTCCTGCGCGGCGGGTACCTGCGCGACGGCCTGGTCCGGCTCGGGCTGATCAGCGAGACCTTCGAGACGGCCGTCACCTGGGACCGCTTCTGGGAGTTCCACGAGGGCGTGCTGGCGGCCACCAGGCAGGCGGTGCGCCAGGCCTGCGGCGGCGGCGTGGTCTCGTGCCGTTTCGCGTACGTGTATCCCGACGGCCCCGCGCCGTACTATTCGGTGTTCGCGCCCGGCCGGCCGGGCCGGGAACTGGAGCAGTGGGACGAGATCAAGCTGGCGGCCGCGGAGGCGATCGCGGCGCTCGGCGGCACGATCACCCACCACCATGCCGTCGGGCGCGACCATCGACGCTGGTACCTGGCCGAGATACCGCCGCTGTTCGCCGCCGCGCTCCGCGGCGCGAAGGCCGAACTCGATCCAGCAGGCATCATGAATCCAGGGGTTTTGCTTGAGCCGACAGGAGGCCTACGGTGAACGACGCGCCCGTGTTCCGTTCGGAATTGAACCCGGTCGATTTCCTGTACCGGGCCGCGTACCTGTACCCGGACAAGGTCGCGGTCGTGCACGGCAAGCGCCGGTACACCTACCAGGAACTGGCCGAACGGTCCTGGCGGCTCGCCAGCGCGCTGCGGTCCGCGGGTCTGGCCAAGGGAGAACGCGTCGCCACGCTGCTGTTCAATTCGCCGGCCATGCTGGAGGCCCACTTCGGCGTGCCGGCCGCGGGCGGGATCCTGGTGGCGGTCAACAACCGCCTGTCCAGCGCCGAGGTCGGGTACATCCTGCAGCACAGCGGCGCGCGGTACCTGCTGCTGGATGCGGGGCTCGCGGCGGTCGCCGAACCGCTCGACCTGGCCGGGGTGACCGTGATCCGGTGTGACGACACCGGCGACCCGGGCGACCCGTACGAGGAGTTCCTGGCCGGCGCCTCGCCCATCCGGCCGGCCAGCTGGCTGGAGCACGAAGAGGAGACGATCTCGATCAACTACACCTCCGGGACCACGGGGCAACCCAAGGGGGTGCAGTACACCTACCGCGGCGCGTACCTGAACGCGCTGAGCGAGGTGATCGTGGCCGGCCTGAGCACCGATTCGGCCTACCTGTGGACGCTGCCGATGTTCCATTGCAACGGCTGGTGCTTCCCGTGGGCGGTCACCGCGGTCGCGGCGCGCCACGTGACCATGCGCGCGGTGGACCCCGAGCTCATCTGGGAGCTGATCGACGGCGAGGGGGTCACGCACTACAACGGGGCCCCGACCGTCCAGCTGATGGTGCTCAACCATCCCCAGGCGCACCGCCTGGAGCGGCCGGTGACGGCGATGGTGGCCGCCGCCCCGCCCTCCCCCACGCTGCTGGCCCGGATGAGCGAGCTCAACTTCCGCGTCGTGCACGTATACGGCCTGACCGAGACCTACGGCCCGATCACCGTGTGCCCCGAGCAGGAAGCCTGGCACGAGCTCCCGGTGGAGCAGCGCGCGAAGCACCTGGCCCGGCAGGGGCAGGCCTACCCCTCGGCCGACCTGGTCCGGGTCGTCGACGCCGAGATGAACGACGTCCCGCAGGATGCGGCGACGATGGGCGAGGTGATCATGCGCGGGAACAACGTCATGAGCGGCTACTTCGACGACGAGACCGCCACCGCCAAGGCGTTCGCCGGGGGCTGGTTCCATTCCGGTGACCTGGCCGTCTGGCATCCCGACGGCAACATCGAGCTGCGCGACCGCGGCAAGGACATCATCATCTCCGGCGGCGAGAACATCTCCAGCATCGAGGTCGAGCAGACGATCTCCGCCCACCCGGCCGTACTCGAAGCCGCGGTCATTGGGATCCCGCACGAGTACTGGGGCGAGCGGCCGAAGGCGTTCGTCACGCTCAACGAGGGCGCCGCGGCTGACGCTGATGAGATCATCGCGTTCTGCCGGGAGCGCCTGGCGCACTACAAGTGCCCGGATTCGATCGAGTTCGGCCCGCTGCCGAAGACATCGACCGGCAAAACGCAGAAGTTCGTGCTGCGCCAGCGCGAGTGGGCGGACCAGGACACCCAGGTAGGCGGCGTGTAACGGCCTGGTGCCCATCCGGAGGATGCCGATGGATCACGAAACGGTGGCGGCCTACCTCAACCGCGTTGGCGTCACCGGGCCGACGGCCGGTGACGCGGCGGGCCTGCGCACGCTGCACCGCGCGCACCAGATGACGGTGCCGTTCGAGAACCTGAGCATCCACCTGGCCGAGCCGATCTCGCTCGATGAGCGTGACCTGATCGACAAGATCGTGCGCCGCCGCCGCGGCGGCTTCTGCTACGAGCTCAACGGGGTCTTCGCGCTGCTGGCGGCGTACCGGGACCACTTCGGCGTCGAGCTAAGCCGGGTGCCGGACAACCCGGCGGAGTGACCCTGGTGCTGTCCCGGCGTATGAATCCCCGAGTCAGATCGGGTAGCGGGTGGGCTCGGTGTCGTAGGTCCGCCCAGCGGGCGTCGTCCAGCGGAAGGTGCCGTCGGCGAGCTGGTCGACCGTCCAGCGGGGGTGCTGCTTGAGCCGATGGTCGTGCCGACATTTGGGGCCGGTGTTGCACAGGCAGGTCCGGCCGCCCGCTTCGTAGGGGGTGTTGTGCTCGTGGTCGCACTGGGCGGCCGGCCGACGGCAGACAGGACTGGTGCAGGTGGCGTGCCGGACCTGTGACAGGTGCCGGAGCCGGATCCCGGGGTCGTGGCCGCGGGCCTGGAGCCGGTGGTCGCAAGGGTCGGTGATAAGAGGGTCCAGGGCGATGATCAGGTCCGGCCCTGATCCCGGGGTGCGCAGCCGCCAGGTGCCGTAACCGCCGGGCGGCCCGTCCCGGCGGACCGGGGCGAAGGAGAACCCGGGCAGCCCGGGACCCGCGCGTTTCCTGTGACTTCTGGGTTCAGGACGGGCGCAGCCGTGGCCGATGGCATGCCCCTTCGCATCGGTCACCGTCACGCACCACGTGGTCTTCGGGTTGCGCGCCGCGGCGGCGGCCAGGTCGCGCGCCAGCCAGGGGTCGATGGGGCCCAGGCCGGATAGCTCGCCGGGCCGATCCACCAGATCGGTCAGGGTGGCCAGCGGGGCGATCAGATTGACCCGGCCGGCGAACCCGGGCGGAACCGCGCCGCCGCCCGGTTGCGCGGGAGGCGGTCCGCCCGGCTCTGGCCCGCCCCCGCCGGCGGTGGTCTCGCGGCGGGGGCGGGAGTCCTGGCCCAGCAGCAGGTCGAGGTAGGCGCGGGCGCGCAGCTGATCCATGCTGCCGTCCAGGCCGGCCTGGCGCAGCTCGTGCGCCCAGGCGGTGATCCGCTGGTCGGCGGCCAGCACCTCGTCCGGGGGCAGCTCGCAGCCCATCAGGGCGGCGTTGCCGGAATCCTCGATCCACCGCTCCACCCGCGCGTCCTTCGCGGCCTGCTCCCGGCGTTTCCTCGCCTTCTCGGGGGCGACTTCCATCACGGCGCGGGCGGTCGCGGCGCGCAGCGCACCCGGGGTCAGCCGGGCAGCGCGGTCCAGCACCTTGTCCTCGACGCCGCGGGCCTCGGCCGGGTCCAGCAGCGCAGTAGCACCTGCGAGGGTCTCGGCCTTGTACCGGGAGATGGTCCCGTCCAGCAGCGACGCCTTCGTGCCGGGCAGCCTGGTTTCGAGAGAATGCGCGAGGTCGAGGAGGCTACCGGCGTGACCGCGGGACTCAGCCAGGGCGTAGGCCAGCTGGTCGGTGGCGAACTCATCCCAGGCCGCGGGCATCCGCGCCGCCCCTTCGGCGGCGCAGCCGGGGCCGGGGTTCCGGCGGATCAGCTCCGCGGCCGCGGCCAGCTTGCGGGCGGCGGCGTGCGCTTCGACCCGATCCCACGCGCACAGCACCCCCACCAGCTCCGCGTCGGAGACACCGTCGAAGTCGTCATCCTCGCCGGCCGCCGCGCCGGCGGCGACGGCCAGGCCCGGGCAGCCCGGCAGCACGTCCAGCGCCATCCCGGGCCCGAACGACGCCGTCCGGCTCGATGATTCACCAGGAAACACCCGCGCCGAACCGGGCTGGCCCGGCCCGCGCCGCCCGGTCGTGGCCGCCTCCACGGCCAGCAGCTCATCGGCGGCCGCCTCCTGGATCTCGGCGAGCTCCTCGGCGGTGAGCGGGGCGTAGTCCTCGTCGTCCTCTTCCCTGGGCGGCTCGTCGTGCTCGCAGGCCCAGTCCAGCCACGCCTCCCGCTCCTCAGCCGTCATCGGATCCCGGTCCAGCCAGGCGAGGTCGTCGTCTCGCCCGGGGTCCGCAGGATCCGGCTGCTGGGGCATGAGCCACCATCCGTTCGGGAGGATTGTTCTTCGAATATGATAGCGTATTTGACCCGTAATTACCGGTATTTATGCAGATTAGATTTATTTATCAAATAAAGTGACGATTGTGATCAGGGCCGCGATGCCGGTCAGCCTGGTACCGGTACGCCCAGCCGCCGGAGGGCGGCCTCGTCCAGTCCGGTCAGCGAATCCAGGACCAGGTCGGCCTCGCGGTAGCGAGGATCGGCCGCCAGGAGCGGGTCGGGCAGGGCCACGCAGCGCATGCCCGCCGCCTGGGCCGACGCGATTCCGTGCGGCGAGTCTTCCAGCGCCAGGCAGCTCACCGCGGCGACCCCGAGCCTGCGGGCCGCGGTGAGGTACACATCGGGGGCCGGCTTGCCCCGAACCTCATCCATGGCCGAGCACCGCACCTCGATGCCGGCCAGGCCGAGCCGGTCGCAGACGGCGTCGATCAGCCGGAGCGGCGACGACGACGCGATCGCGAGCCGCAGCCCGCACCGTCCGAACAGCGCGATCGCCGCGGTCACGCCCGGCATCGGCCGTCCCCCGGCCTCGACGTGCGCGATGACCCGGTCGGTGATCCGGCCGGCCAGCTCGGCGTCGGTCAGCGGAGAGGCCCCGGGCGATCGCCGCCGCCAGACGGGTATCAGCTCCTCGATCGGCTGCCCGGTCGAGGAGAGCAGGTCGCTCTCGCTGAGCTGGACGCCAAGTCCGGCAAAGACGTCGGATTCGGCCGCGCGCCAGGCCGGCTCGGTGTCGATGAGCACGCCGTCCATGTCCAGGATGACGCCCTCAACCGGCGGCCAGGTCAACTGAGGACGGCGGGCGCGGCGCGGACCTCCCGGGCGGTATCGGCGAACCGGCGAGCCCGGGCGGGATCGACGGGATTCCAGGTGATGCCGTCGACCTTCAGGCTGGTGCCCACGATCACGCCGTCGGCGACGGCGAGGATCTCGCCCAGCCGGTCGGCGGTCACGCCGGTATTCGCCAGCACCGGAGTCTGCGGGGCCGCCTGCTTGGCCGCGCGCAGGTCGCTCATGGCGAACGGGACGCCCGCCTCGGGGCCGCTGATGAGGATCACGTCGAGGCCGAGGAAGCTGGCGCTGCGGGCCCGTTCGGCCACGGTGCGGGTGCCGAGCGTGGAGCTGAACTCCGGCGTGATGTTGCCGAAGAAAGCAACGTCCGACGCGCCGATCGCCTCGCGGTAGGCGGCCAGGTCACCGAGCGAGGGCGCGATGAGGCCCATGTCGCTCTCGTAGACGCCGGTCAGCACCTCCCGGATGAAGGACGCCCCGGTGGCCCGGGCGACGGCCAGGCTGGCGTGCGCGTCCCACAGGACGTTGACCCCGAACGGGACCCGGATCGACGGGTGCAGCTCGCCGATCACGGCCGCCATCGCGGCCGGGATCTCCGGGCCCACCGCGAGCTGATAGGGGAATGTCGGCCTCGTTGCAGAACAGCACCGCGTCGACACCGGCGTCCTGCAGCACCTCCAGGTCCCGCCCGACCACGTCGAGCAGGCGAGCCCGCCCGGCGTCGCGGTCGTGCCGCGGCCGGCCCGGCAAGCCGGGGAAGTGCACCATCGCGATCACGGGCTTGGCGGTGCCGAACCTCTCCTCGAACGACATAGCCGACCTTTCTGTGTTCAGGTCTGTGTTCAGGCGGACGTGCCGTGGCCACGGACGAAATCGATGACGGCCCTGTTCCACGGCCCCGGGTTCTCCCAGAAGGCGGCGTGGCCACCAGGCACGACGACCCAGGTGCCGACGCCGGGACCGAGCGCGTCGAACAGCCACCGCGACAGTTCCGGCCGGATGATGATGTCATCAGCGGCGGCCAGCACCAGCGTCGGCACCGTCACCGCGCCGATCCGGCTGGCGCAGTCGTGACCGGTGAGCGCGGCCATCTGCGCGGCGAACGCCGCGGCCGGCTGCGTGCTCCCCTGCGCCGCCGCGATCAGCTCGGTCACCCGGTCCGGGTACTGCTGGTAGAACCCGGGGCTGAAGATCCAGGGCGCCTGCTGCTGCATCATGACCAGCATGCCCGCGGTTTCCGCGACCGTCGCCCACGTCTCGAACGCGGCGGCGGTGAACGGGTCGGCCACGGCGAAGGTGTTGGCCAGCACGAGCGAGAGCAGGTCACCGGGATGCGCCACCGCGTACTCCTGGGCCGGCTGTTCGTCCGCAACAGCACCGGGCTCGTGCGTTCCGCGTCGGCCGTCGACGCGACCATCTTCAACGCGGTCATCTCCGCACCGATCGGCTCGACCCTGGCCTGGTCGATCTTCTTCACCCTGGTCGCCTTCCCCGGCGCCGACCCGGTCGGGGTGCTGATCATCGCGGCGATCATCAACATCCCGGTGCTGATCATGTTCGCGCTGCTGGGCGCCAGCATGCCCCGGGTGGGCGGCGACTACATCTGGGTGAGCCGGATCCTGAACCCGCCGCTCGCGCTGATCTCCAACCTGTGCATGATCATGGGCGGCCTGCTCGGCGCCGCCTACTTCGCCAAGTTCTTCTCGGTCTTCGCCCTCGGGCCCGCGCTGGTCGCGGGGGGCAGCCTGGCCCACAACAACACGCTGGTCAGCTGGGGCAACTCGTTCGAGACCAACAAGGCGTGGATCCTGGCCGGGGCCCTGGTCATGGTCGCGCTGCAGACCTACATCCTCATCCGCGGCACGAAGTCGACGTTCCGCTGGCAGAACGGGGCGTTCCTGATCGCGATGTTCGGGATGGTGGTGGCGTTCATCGTCCTCGCCTTCGCCACCAAGGGTGGTTTCCAGCACAACTTCAACACCTTGAACAAGAGCTTTGGCGGCGGGACCGCGCAGAGCGTGATCGTGGCCGGGGGCGGCACCCACGCCGCGCCGGACCTCGGCAACATGAGCGCGACGCTGCCCACCCTCTTCTCCATCCAGGGCTTCATGATGTGGAACTTCTGGTCGGTCTACATGTCGGGTGAGCTGAAGAGCGCGTCCAACCGCCGCCGTCAGCTGTGGATCATGTTCGGCGCGCTGGGCTTCGACACGGTGCTGCTCGTCCTCGGCGCGCTGCTGATCTTCCACGTGGTGGGGTACAACTTCATGTACGCGGCGAACGTGTCGCCGAACAAGGCGTACGCGATCCCGTCCGGGCCGTTCTACCAGTTCCTGGCCGCGCTGTCGGTCAACATCCCGGTCCTCACCGTGATCATCCTGGGCTGCTTCCTGTTCTGGTCGCTGCCGTCCATGATCGCCAACACGTTCATGCCGATCCGGTCGTTCTTCGCGTGGTCGTTCGACCGGCTCATGCCGGAGAAGCTCGCCGACGTGAACGACCGCACGCACTCGCCCGTCATCGCGATCATCGTGGTGAACGTGATCATCGCCGCGCTGGTGATCTGGAGCGTCACCTCCAACGTCTTCCAGCTCGTGCTCGGCCTGATCGTGCTGGCCGGCTGCCTCGGCGTGGTGATCGTGGCCGCCGCGGCGATCGCGCTGCCGCTGCGCCGCCCGGAGCTCTACCGGGCCTCGCCCGCGAACGTGAAGTTCCTCGGGATCCCCGTGCTGTTCATCGTCGCCCCGCTGTCCATCGCCATCTTCATCGCGCTGGCGGTGATCTCGACCCAGTACCCGGCGCTGGTCATGAACGGGAACAGCGCCAACTTCTGGTGGATCCCGGCCTGGTTCGCGGGCCTGATCGTGGCCGGCTCGCTGCTGTACTACATCCCGCGCTTCATCCGGGCCCGTCGCGGCATCAACGTCAGCTTCGTGTACAAGGAACTGCACCCCGAGTAAGGCAGCTCCCGCCTCCGGCACGGGGACCTGGGCGCGGGCACGCGGCATCCGTCATCGTGGAGACTTACCCCCCGTTTTCCGCGGGTAACGATCCACGATGATGGGCGCCGTGACAGCAGTGGCGCATGATGCTCCGTGCTCAGCCTCTGAACCCGGCGGGTTACCTTCGGATGAGCACCAACGACGTGAACGCGGTCAGCCTTTACCTCCGGCCTTAACTCCTGGTACTTCTGTGATCCGGGCACGCTCTCGCGGCCTGTGATACGCGTCCTCGCCGTCC
>Ga0335076_10007043_pt1 | contig 11333 bp, 9 predicted proteins | sample Lox_Sample_25_FD_206717 | JGI IMG/M metagenome (GOLD analysis project Ga0335076, IMG submission 206717) | Soil microbial communities from Loxahatchee National Wildlife Refuge, Florida, United States - Lox_Sample_2.5 | ecosystem: Environmental > Terrestrial > Soil > Wetlands | place: USA: Florida... | reverse complement strand
GGCATCTCGACCGATCAGATCAACGAGCAGGACGTCGGGCCGACGTGGGGGAGCACGATCTCGGCCAAGGCGCTGCAGGGACTGATCGTCTTCCTGATCCTGGTCACCATCTACATCTCGCTCCGCTTCGAACCCAAGATGGCGGCGAGCGCCCTCGTCGCGCTCGCGCACGACCTGATCATCACGGCCGGCATCTACGCGCTCGTCGGGCGCCAAGTCACGCCCGAGACGGTCATCGCCATCCTGACGATCCTCGGATACTCGCTCTACGACACGGTGGTCATCTTCGACAAGATCAAGGAGAACACGAGCGTCGAGACCATCGTCGCGCGCGAGACGTACTCCGGCGTCGTGAACACCTCCTTGAACCAGACGTTGATGCGATCGGTCAACACCTCGTTGGTCGTGCTGCTGCCGATCGGGTCGTTGCTGCTGTTCGGCGGGCAGACGCTCAAGAACTTCGCGTTCGCGCTGTTCGTCGGCGTCGCGTGCGGCACGTACTCGTCGATCTTCGTCGCCGCTCCGTTCCTGGCGTTGCTCAAGGAGCGGGAGCCCCGGTACCAGCAGATCCGGGCGCGCGCCGCGGTCCGATCGGCACGGCCGGGGCTGCGCGCGGTGTCGCCGAAGCCGGCGGCGGCGGCGGCGGGCAACGGCGAGGTGGAGGCCGAGGCCGCCGTGGCCGGAGGCGCGGGCGCCGTGGCCACCGCGTCGAGCCCGTCCAACCGGCCCCGGCCGGCGGGATCGAGGAACAAGAAGAAGGGGCGTCCGCAGGGCAAGCCGAAGCGTCGGCGCCGGTAAGGAGGAGGCCATGGCGAACGAGGCGGGAGGACGCGCCTCGGAGGGCTCGTTCGGAACCGTCGAGCGGTTGCGATCCCTGATCCGCGACGTTCCCGACTTTCCGCAGGAGGGCATCGTCTTCAAGGACATCACGCCGCTCCTGTCCGACGACGACGGGTTCTCTTCCGCGATCGACCTGATCGTCGTCCACTACGGGCGGGGCAACGTCGACAAGGTGGTCGGGATCGAGGCCCGGGGGTTCATCATCGCCTCGCCGGTCGCGTACCACTTCGGGGCCGGATTCGTCCCCGTGCGCAAGGCGGGCAAGCTTCCCTGGGAGTCCGAGAAGCAGGAGTACCAGCTCGAGTACGGGACGGCCGTGCTCGAGATCCATCGGGACTCGATCCATCCGGGCGACCGAGTCCTGATCGTCGACGACGTCCTGGCCACCGGCGGCACGGCGAACGCCGCCGCGTCGCTGGTCGAACGGCTCGGCGGCAAGGTGGTCGGCATCGCCTGCCTGATCGAGCTCACCGCGCTCGGCGGCCGGGCCAACCTGGGCGGATACGACTTCTTCGCGCTGATCGACTGCTGAGCGCCGCTGGGTCCCCGGTCCTTCCCCGGTTACACTTGGCCGTGAGGAGCGCCGTTGGGGCAACCGGAGACCGTCAAGACCGAACGCCGGGGCGGGATCCTCTCCCGCCTTCCGTTCCGGTCGTCCGATTCCCCACCCACCTCCGCCGACTCGTACGAGGCCCTCGCGCGGCTGGTCCGTGAGCGGCGCCCCAAGACCGACTTCCGCGAGCTCCAGCGCGCGTACCAGTTCTCCGAGAACGCCCACCGGGGCCAGAAGCGGCTCTCCGGCGAGGACTTCATCCAGCACCCGCTGGCGGTCGCGTCGATCCTGACGGACCTCGGCATGGATCTGGTCACCCTGCAGGTGGCGCTGCTGCACGACGTGGTCGAGGACACCCCGGTGACGCTCGAGGAGATCGAGGCCGAGTTCGGCGAGGAGGTGGCCGCGCTCGTCGACGGCCTGACCAAACTCGACAAGATCCGGTTCCGATCGCGCGAGGCGGAGCAGGCCGAGAACGTCCGGAAGATGATCGTGGCGATGGCGCGCGACATCCGCGTGCTGCTGATCAAGCTCGCCGACCGCCTGCACAACATGCGGACGTTGCACGCGGTGTCCCGCCAGAAGCAGCAGCAGACCGCGACGGAGACGCTCGAGATCTACGCGCCGCTGGCGCACCGCCTCGGCGTCGACCGCATCAAGTGGGAGCTGGAGGACCTGTCCTTCCAGACGTTGCACCCCCACCGGTTCGAGGAGATCAAGAGCCTCGTCGAGAAGCGCGACGGCGAGCGGCAGGAGCTCGTCGACCAGGTGATCGCCGACGTCCGCGGGAAGCTCGCCGAGCTGAAGATCAAGGCCGAGGTCGAGGGCCGCCCGAAGCACCTGTACTCCATCTACGAGAAGATGGTCCTGCGCGGCAAGGAGTTCAACGAGATCTACGACCTGATCGGGATCCGCGTCGTCGTGGACTCGGTCCGCGACTGCTACGGGGCGCTCGGCGCCCTGCACGCGTTGTGGAAGCCGGTGCCGGGACGTTTCAAGGACTACATCGCGATGCCCAAGTTCAACATGTACCAGTCGCTGCACACGACGGTCGTCGGGCCGCAGGGCCGCAACGTCGAGGTGCAGATCCGCACCCGCCAGATGCACCAGACGGCGGAGTACGGCATCGCCGCGCACTGGCGCTACAAGGAAGGAAAGGGCGACCAGCCCGACCGCGCCGACCTCGCATGGCTCGGGCGCATGCTCGAATGGCAGCAGGAGATGGCCGACCCCCGCGAGTTCATGGAGGGGTTGAAGATCGACCTCTTCGCCGGGCGCGTCTTCGCGTTCACCCCGAAGGGCGACGTGGCCGACCTCCCGGCCGGCTCCACGCCGATCGACTTCGCCTACGCCATCCACACCGAGGTGGGACACCGCTGCGTCGGCGCGCGCGTCAACGGCCGGCTCGTTCCGCTCGACTACCACCTGCAGACCGGCGACTCGGTGGAGATCCTGACCTCGAAAGCGCAGGACGCGGCCCCATCGCGCGACTGGCTGTCGATCGTGCAGTCGCCGAGGGCGCGGACGAAGATCCGCCAGTGGTTCTCCCGCGAACGGCGCGAGGACGCCTTGGAGACCGGCCGCGACCTGCTGCAGCGCTTCCTGCGCAAGCAGTCGCTGCCGATCGGACGGCTCATGTCGGAGGCGACCATGTCGCAGGTCACCCGCGACCTGAAGTACCCGACCACCGACGCGCTGTACGTGGCCATCGGCGAGGGGCAGGTCTCGCCCCAGTCGGTCGTCTCGCGGCTCGCGCGGCTGGTGTCGGAGGCCGACGAGCAGCCGGAGGAGATTCCGGCCGTCCGACCCGTTCACCTGGGGCCGCCGCAGACGGAGGCGGTCGTCGTCCAGGGCCGGAGCGACGTCTGGGTCAAGCTCGCGCGGTGCTGCACGCCGGCGCCGGGCGACGCGATCGTGGGGTTCATCACGCGCGGCCAGGGCGTCTCGGTGCACCGCAGCGATTGTCCCAACGTGAAGTCCCTCGCCCGCGAGCCCGACCGCTTCATCGACGTGTCCTGGAGAGCCGGCGGCGCCACGACGTTCGCGGTGATGATCCAGGTGGAGGCGCTCGACCGCACCAAGCTCCTGCGCGACGTCGCCCAGGTCCTGGGGGACCTGCACGTCAACATCGACAGCGCCTCGACGCACGTCGGCAAGGACCGCATCGCCAAGCAGCGCTTCACCTTCGAGTTGGCCGACATCGCGCATCTGTCGTCGATCCTGGCCGCGGTCCGGCGGGTCGACGGCGTGTTCGAGGCCTACCGCGTCGTTCCTCGCTGAAGGGCAGGCGGGGTGCGACTGGTCCTGCAGCGCGTCTCGGAGGCGAGCGTTTCGGTCGACGGCCGCCCGGTGAGCGCGATCGGCCCCGGGCTCCTCATCCTGGTCGGCGTGGCGGTCACCGATGAAGGGGCGACCGACGAGGCCGCCGAGCGGCTGGCCGAGAAGGTCGCGAACCTGCGGATCTTCGCCGACGACGCCGGGAAGATGAACCGGGCCGTGACCGAGGCAGGCGGCGAGGCGCTCGTCGTGTCGCAGTTCACCCTGCACGCGGACACCAGGAAGGGCCGCCGCCCGTCGTGGACCGACGCCGCACGACCGGAGGTGGCCGAGCCCGCCGTCGAGGCGTTCGCGCGGGCACTGGAGGCGCGCGACATCCGCGTCGGACGGGGCGTGTTCGGCGCCGACATGCAGGTCGCGCTCGTGAACGACGGCCCCGTCACCATCCTGCTCGACAGCTGACCGGCGGCTCCGGGGGCCGCTGTTACGATGGCGCCGTCATGTACCTGGAGGTCTTCGCGGACAACCCGTACGCCACGAACTGCTGGTTGCTGGCCGCCGAGGGCCGCGACGAGGCGATCGTCGTCGACCCGGGGTTCAGCGCCGACCGGGTGACGTCGCTGCTCACCGCGGCCGGCAAGCGGCCGGCGGCGGTCTTCGCCACCCATGGGCACTCCGACCACGTCGGCGCCGCGGCCGCGGTGTGCGGCAGCGACATTCCTCTCTACATCCACAAGGACGACGAGCTCGCCCTGACCGATCCGGCCGCGTGGGGGGCGGGCTTCCCCTCGCCCGTCGACCGGCCGGGCGTCGTGCGGACCGTCGGCGACGGGGACGTGATCGACGAGGCCGGGCTCGCGCTCGAGGTCCTCCACACGCCGGGGCACACTCCCGGGAGCGTCTGCCTCCGCACCGCCGACCTGGTGTTCAGCGGCGACCTGGTGTTCAAGGGCACGATCGGCCGGTACGACTTCCCGAACTCGTCCGAGGAGGCGATGTTCGCGAGCCTTCGCCGCTTCCTCGAGCTACCCGACGCGCTCGACGTGCTCCCGGGGCACCTCGAGACGACGACGGTCGCCATGGAGCGCGCGACCAACCCGTTCCTCCGGGATCTCTCCTGACGTCATGAACCTCTCTCCGCCTCGAGGCACGCAGGACCTGTTGCCACCCGACTCGGAGCAGTTCGGCGCGCTGTACGAGCGCGCGTCCCGGCTCGCCGAGCTCTTCGGATACGGCCGCGTCGAGACGCCGGCGTTCGACCAGACCGAGCTGTTCGCGCGGTCCTCGGGCGCGACCAGCGACGTGGTGGCAAAGGAGATGTACGTCTTCGAGGACCGCGGAGGCCGCTCGATCGCGCTGCGTCCCGAGGGGACGGCGTCGGTCATGCGCGCGTACCTCGACCGAGCGGGCGACATCGCGACTCCGTTCAAGGCGTACTACCTCGAGCGCATGTACCGGTACGACCGTCCGCAGGCGGGGCGCTACCGCGAGCACCGTCAGTTCGGCCTCGAGATCTTCGGCGCCGAGGAGCCGGCCGCCGACACCGAGGTGATCGTCGTCGGCGATACGTACCTGCGCGAGCTCGGGCTGACGCGGTTCGAGTTGCAGATCAACAGCATCGGGGACGCGGCGTGCCGCCCGGCCTACCGGGAGGAGCTCCTGACGTTCCTGGAAGCACACCGCGAGCGGCTGACCGACGAGCACCGGGACCGGTTCCGCGAGAACCCGTTGCGCGTCCTCGACTGCAAGAACGAGGATTGCAGGGCGGTCGCGGCCGAGGCGCCGAAGATGCTCGACCGGTTGTGCGGCCCCTGTCGCGAGCACTTCGACGGCGTCCTCGCCGGGTTGGAGGAGGAGGGCGTCAAGGCGGTTCTCACGCCGTCACTGGTGCGTGGCCTCGACTACTACACGCGGACCGCGTTCGAGTTCGTGAGCCTCTCGCTCACACAGGCGCAGACGGCCCTGTTCGGCGGCGGCCGGTACGACGGCCTGGCAGAGGTTCTGGGCGGCCCGTCGACCCCCGGGGTTGGCTACGGGATGGGCCTCGAGCGCGTGCTGCTCGCGCTCCGGGAGGAGGGCGTCGAGCCTCCCTCGACCGGTGGGCTCGACTGTTTCGTCGTCGCGTTCGGCGACGATCCGTGGAGCTGGTCGAGCCACGTCGCCAAGCGGCTCCGCGGTGCGGGGCTGCGGACCGGGCGCCCGTTCGGCCAGCGGTCGCTCAAGGCGCAGTTCCGGATGGCGGGCCGCTCGGGGGCGAGGTTCGCCGTGGTCGTCGGACAGCGCGAGTTCGAGCAGGGCCAGGTGACGATTCGGCGTCTCGCCGACGGCGAGGAGCAGACGCTCGACCTGGCCGCGGCCGTCGAGTGGATCGACGAGGAACTGCGGAGCGCCCGATGACGGGGGACCGAAGCCTCCCCGGCGGCCGCACGAACATGTGCGGCGAGCTCCGCGCGGAGCACGTCGGGACGACGGTCGTCCTGACGGGCTGGGTGGCGACGACACGCGACCAAGGCGGCGTCGTCTTCGTCGACCTGCGCGACCGCGAGGGAACCGTCCAGGTGGTCGCGCATCGAGAGGAGACGCCCGAGGCCCAGGCCGAGGCGTCCCGGCTCCGGTCCGAGTGGGTCGTCCGCGTCACGGGCGAGGTGCGGCACCGGCCTCCCGGAACCACGAACGACGCCCTGGCGACCGGCGAGGTCGAGGTGGCCGCGACCGACGTGGAGGTGCTGTCGGAGTCCGACACGCCTCCGTTCCCGATCGAGGACGGGGTGCAGGTGGACGAAGCGCTCCGGCTTCGCTACCGGTACCTGGATCTGCGGCGCCCCGACATGACCCGCACGCTCCGCACGCGCCACCGCGCGTTCTCCTCGATCCGGGAGTATTTCGATTCCCGCGGATTCGTCGACGTGGAGACGCCGATCCTCACCAAGAGCACGCCTGAGGGCGCGCGCGACTTCCTGGTCCCGTCTCGACTGCAGCGCGGGAAGGTCTACGCGCTGCCGCAGTCGCCGCAGCAGTTCAAGCAGTTGCTGATGGTCGCCGGGCTCGACCGCTACTACCAGATCGCCCGCTGCTTCCGCGACGAGGATCTGCGAGCCGACCGCCACTGGGAGTTCACGCAGCTCGACGCGGAGATGTCGTTCGCCACCGAGGAAGACGTCTTCGAGGTCTTCGAGGGGATGTTCTCCAAGCTCTGGCGCGACGTGCTGGACGTGGAGGTGACCACGCCGTTCCCTCGCCTCAGCTTCGACGAGTCGATGGGACGCTACGGGTCGGACAAGCCCGACACCCGCTACGGGATGGAGCTCGCCGACCTCACCGACGCGTTCCGGGGCAGTGGGTTCCAGGCGTTCGCGCGCGCGATCGAGGCCGGGGGAATCGTCAAGGGTCTGGCCGCGCCGGGCGCCGCGGACTGGTCGCGCAAGCAACTCGACGAGCTGGTGCAGGAGACGAAGTCGCGCGGGGCCGCCGGCCTCGTGTGGATCGCCGTCCGCGCCGACGGGCTGCAGTCTCCGGTCGCGAAGTTCCTGTCCGAGTCCGAGACCGCCGCGATCACGGAGCGGACCGGCGCGCAGGTCGGTGACCTGGTCCTGCTCGTGGCCGACGGCGAGAAGCGCACGAACGTGGCGCTCGACGGGCTTCGACGGCACATGGCCGACCGTCTCGGCCTGATCCCGGAGGGTCGGTGGAACTTCCTGTGGATCACCGAGTTCCCGATCTTCGAGTGGAACGAGGACGAGGGGAAGTGGGACGCGCAGCATCATCCGTTCACGGCTCCCGTGTCGGCCGACCTCGACCCCGCCTCGGCGAGGGCGCGCGCCTACGACGCGGTGCTGAACGGGCTCGAGTTGGGGAGCGGGAGCATCCGGATCCACGACCCCGAGATCCAGCGCAAGGTCTTCGACACGCTCGGCATCGCGGCCGTCGACGCGGAGGAGAAGTTCGGCCACATGCTCGAGGCCTTCCGGCTCGGCGTGCCCCCGCACGGCGGGTTCGCGCTGGGCCTCGACCGGATCGTCATGCTGTTGACCGGCCGCGACAACATCCGCGACGTGATCGCGTTCCCCAAGACCTCCTCCGGTCAGGAGCTCCTGACCGGCGCGCCCTCCGCGCCGAGCGAGGAGCAGCTGCGGCTGCTCGGCATGCGGTGGGTGCAGGATCGCCCGAAGAAGGAAGGGTGACGGTGGCCGAGCCGCTCGCCAACCGCATGCGGCCCCGCACGTTCGACGAGGTCGTCGGGCAGCGGCATCTGTTCGGCGAGGGCAAGCCGCTCACCGCGCTCGCCGGCTCGGGAACGCTTCCCTCGATGATCCTGTGGGGGCCGGCGGGGACGGGAAAGACCACGATCGCCTACCTGCTCGCGGCCGCCGTCGGGGGCGAGGTGCAGCAGCTCTCGGCGGTCGCCTCCGGGGTCGCCGACGCGCGCAAGATCATGGACCACGCCAAGGGCAGCATGATCCCGGTCGTGCTGTTCGTCGACGAGGTTCACCGCTGGAGCAAGGCGCAGCAGGACGTGCTGCTCCCCGGCGTCGAGAACGGGACGGTGACGTTCATCGGCGCGACGACCGAGAATCCCTACTTCTCGCTCGTGACGCCGCTGCTGTCGCGGTGCCTGCTGCTGCGGCTGGAGCCGCTGTCCACCGACGATCTTCGAGGCCTCATGGAGCGCGCGCTCGCGGACCCGTCGCGCGGTCTGGGGAAGGCCGAGGTGAAGGTGGACGACGACGCCCTCGACCACCTGGCCGACGTCGCGGGCGGCGACGCCCGGATCGCCCTCACCGGGATCGAGGCGGCGGTCGCCGCCGCGAAGGCCCGCGGAGAATCCGAGGTCACGCGCGCGCTGGCCGAGGAAGCGATCCAGCGCAAGGCCATCGTCTACGACCGCCAGGGCGACGCGCACTACGACGTCATCTCGGCGTTCATCAAGAGCATCCGGGGATCCGACCCCGACGGCACCCTGTTCTGGCTCGCCCGCATGCTCGAGGCGGGCGAGGACCCGCGATACATCGCGCGCCGCATGATCGTCCACGCGTCGGAAGACATCGGCCTGGCCGATCCGATGGCGCTCGTCATCGCGGACGCGGCCGCGCACGCGGTCGAGTACGTCGGTCTTCCCGAGGCCAGGCTGAACCTGGCCGAGGCGGCCATCTACCTGGCGCGGGCGCCCAAGTCGAACAGCGTGATCACGGCGCTGGGGAAGGCGCAGCGCGACGCCGAGTCGAGCGATCCGGTGCCCCTTCATCTGCGGGACACGGCCTATCCGGGAGCGGCGAAGCTCGGCCACGGGAAGGGATACCGCTACCCGCACGACTATCCCGGGCACGTCGTCGAGCAGGAGTACCGGCCGGCGCGATTCGAGGGAACGCGGTACTACGAGCCGTCGGGCCAGGGCCGGGAGACCGTGGACGACGAGGGCTGAAAGAGGGCCCTCCGCGGGCCGCGGGTATGATGCCCCAACCGCCGGCAGAAGGGGGCGCCGGCGGGGGCCCGAGCCGACACCTCGAAGGAGGGTTCCGTGATTGCATCCACCGACTACGGCGGGATCGCGGCGATCATCGCCGCCTGCTTCTGGGGACTTCTGGCCGTCTTCATGGCCGTCGTCCTGATCAACGTGTTCCGGCTGCTCGAGTCGGTGAAGATCACGGTGGACGACCTCAGGAAGGAGACCGTCCCCCTGCTCGGTGAGGTCCGGGTCACGGTGACCGACGTGAACCGGGAACTCGACCGCGTCGACGGGACGCTCGACTCGGTGGCCAAGATCACCAAGACCGTCGAGCGCGTCACGAGTCTCGTCGAACAGGCGATGTCCGGTCCGCTCGTCAAGATCGCCGCCGCGGGCGCCGGCCTGAGCCGCGCGATGCGCAAGTTCCGCGGCGAGAGGCCGTAGGCATGCGGCGGCTCTTCTGGCTCGGCCTCGGGATCGGAGTCGGGGCGGTCGGGGCACTCGCCGGCTCGCGGTGGGTGCAGCGGCAGGCGGAGCGACTCGCGCCCGCGAACCTTGCCCGGAACGCGCGCAGCGCGATCGCGGACGCGGGCGGCGGCGCAACCGAGACGCTCGCGTCCGTGGCGGGGGAGTTTCGGAGGGGCATGGCCGAGCGAGAGGCCGAGCTCCGGGCATCCGGCCTCGTTCCCGACGGCGAGCCGTGAAAGCAGACGACATCCGGCGGACCTTTCTCTCGTTCTTCGCGGAGCGAGGTCACCGGGTCATGCCGTCGTCCTCGCTGATCCCCCCCGACGAAACGGGCCTGCTGCTGACGACGGCGGGGATGGTGCAGTTCATTCCGTACTTTCTCGGCATGCAGGACTCGCCGTTTCCGCGGGCGGCAACCTCGCAGAAGTCGTTCCGCTCCAACGACATCGAGAACGTCGGGCATACCGACCGGCATCTCACGTTCTTCGAGATGCTCGGGAACTTCTCCTTCGGGGACTACTTCAAGGCGGACGCGATCGCCTGGGCGCACGAGCTGGTCACCGAGGGTTACGGCATCGACGGGGACCGGCTCTGGGTCACGGTCTTCGAGTCGGACGAGGAGGCGGCCGGGGCCTGGATCGACGGCGTCGGTCTTCCGCCCGAGCGCGTCGTGCGGCGCGGCAAGTTCGACGCGCACGGCGAGCCGGCCAACTTCTGGTCGACGCACAAGGCGGGCCCCTGCGGCCCGTGCTCCGAGATCTTCGTCGACCGCGGGCCGAAGCACGGTCCCGAGGGCGGCCCGGACGTCGACGAGGACCGGTTCGGGGAGATCTGGAACCTCGTGTTCATGCAGGACGAGTGCGACGACGAGTCGAACGTCATCGGACCGCTGCCACGGAAGAACATCGACACCGGATCCAGCCTCGAACGCGTGGCCATGGTGCTGCAGGACGTCGACAACGTGTTCGAGACCGATCTCCTGCGCCCGCTGCTCGCCGCGGCCGAGGAGGTCACCGGCCACCCGTACGGCCGCGATCCCCACACCGACGTGAGCCTCCGGGTCATGGCCGAGCACGGGCGCGCCACGACGTTCCTGATCGCCGACGGGGTCCTTCCCTCGAACGAGGGCCGGGGGTACGTGCTGCGCCGCGAGCTGCGGCGGCTGGTGACCCACGCGCGCCGGCTCGGTGTCGACCGCCCCGTGACCGCGGCGTTCGTCGAAAAGACCGTGGACCTGATGGGCGAGGCGTATCCGGAGCTCGTCGAGAACCGGGCGTACGTGTTGCAGGTGACGGCGGGGGAGGAGGAGCGCTTCCTCGGGACCTTCCAGCACGGGATCGCGCTGTTCGAGGCGGAGGTGCGGAAGGCCAAGGACGGGGGCTCGACCGCCTTCCCGGGCGACGCGGCCTTCCGGCTGCACGACACCTTCGGGTTCCAGATCCAGCTCACGCAGGAGCTGGCGACCGACGAGGGACTCACCGTGGACGACGGCGAGTTCGCGCGGTTGATGCAGGAGCAACGAACGCGCGCCCGGGAGGCCGCGAAGAAAGGCGACGCGTCGGGCGGCGCCCTGGGCGAGGTCGCCGCGTCCACCGGCGAGACCGAATCGCTCGCGTACGAACGGCTCTCCGCCGAGGGGACCGTGCGCGGTCTCGTGACCGACGGCGCGCGAACGGAGGTCGCCGAGCAGGGCGCGCAGGTCCAGCTCGTGCTCGACCGGACGCCGTTCTACGCCGAGGGCGGTGGGCAGGT
>Ga0335076_10007041_pt1 | contig 11334 bp, 12 predicted proteins | sample Lox_Sample_25_FD_206717 | JGI IMG/M metagenome (GOLD analysis project Ga0335076, IMG submission 206717) | Soil microbial communities from Loxahatchee National Wildlife Refuge, Florida, United States - Lox_Sample_2.5 | ecosystem: Environmental > Terrestrial > Soil > Wetlands | place: USA... | reverse complement strand
TTCTCCGCTCTTTTCCTCTTTTCCTCAGAATGTCCGCGCGGCCTGCTCTTAGGTCCTCGCCCTTGTATGATGTCGGCGATCGTCGTATTCTCCAGGATCTTCGCCGCCGCATCCCGCACCGACAAAAACACCTGGTACAAAGCCCGGTGATCCGCGTCTTTCGCGATCATTCCTCGCAACTGCTCCGCGTCTCCCAGCGGAGCCAGCGGCCCATCGATCAACCGGATGATATCGCTCAGCGGGATTTCCGCCGGATCGCGCCGCAACTGATATCCGCCGCGCGCTCCCCGCACGCTGTCGACGATGCGCGCATTCTTCAATTCCAACAGGATCAATTCCAGGAACTTCTCCGGCAGGTCGCTCTCCGCGGCGATCTCCCGGATTTTGATGGCTCCCTGGTGGTGTCGCCGGGCCAGCGTCATCATCGCCTGCAGCGCGTACAGTCCCTTTTGCGAAATCTTCACTCCAGTCGACCTCCCGCCCCGCATGATTGTGCCCCATTTCCCCCTCTTTGCCTAGAACCCGCGAAGGTGCCGCCATGCGCACAAGACAGCTATACTTCTAGCGTGCGAGAAGTTCGCCGCCCTTCATCGATTCAGGATGTCTTCTGTGGATAGTACGTTTCCCACTCTTCTCATTGGCATCTTTTGGCTCTTGCTGTTCCTCTATCGCCGCGCCTCCCACGAGAATAGTCCCGCCGAGATCAGCCGCCAGGCTGACGCTTTTGCCGCACAGAAGAATTTCCCCCGCGCCGAGCAATGCCTGAACCGCCTGATCAAGCGCGCCGAAAAGGAAAACGGCCCCAACGGAATTGAGATCGTAGGTTACCTTCGCCGTCTCGCCCGTCTCAGATTCGACCAAGGCGACCAAGCCGCTGCCCTTCTGCTTCTCCAACGAGTTCTTTCGATCCAGGAATCCAGCCTGGGCACGAACTCTCCCGATCTCCTGCAAACCCTCGAGTGGCTTTCGCAATTGCACCGCGGGCGAGGTGACTTTGACGCCGCCCTCTCCTGCATGCGTCGCATGATCTCCATCCGTGGCGAGAACGACTATCGTTCCGCATCCATCCTCAATTCTCTCGGGCTTCTCTTACACCAGAAGGGTGACCTGCCGGCCGCGACGGGAGCCTTCCGCCGCGCTCTCGCACTTCGCGAACACCAACCCGGCACCGGCCCCGAACTTGTCGTCAGCCTCAACAATCTCGGCATTGTTCTCGAGCAACAGCATCAGGTTGAGGAGTCAGAACCTCTTCTCCGCCGTTCGTTGGCCATTCAGGAAAAATCTCTTCCGCCTGACAGTCCGGACTTCGCACCCACTCTGACCGCGCTCGGCGAAGTGCTCTGGAAGAAACAGGACTTCAATGCGTCCGAACCGCTCTATCGTCGCGCTCTCGACCTTTTAGAAAAGGCTTTCGGGCCGGAGGATCCCCGTCTCATCAATGTCCTAAGCCAACTCGGCCGCATGCTTACGCAGAAGCCAGACCTTCCGTCCGCCGAACCGTTCCTGCGTCGTGCCCTTACCCTTCAGGAAAAGATTTCCCCACCCGACTCCATTCCCGTCGCCGAAGCTCTCGAGAGTCTGGCCACTCTGCTCCGCACCAAGGGCGAACTAGCCGAGGCGACGGTACTCCTCCGCCGCGTGCTGCCGATCAAGGAGAAAAACCTTCCTCACGACAGCGCCGCCATCTCCATCACGGTCGGAACTCTGGGCTGGATTCTTTGGCAGCAACACGAACTCCCGGAAGCGGAAGCCTATATGCGTCGTGCGTTGGCCATGGGTGAAGCCGCTGGCGATGAGGCCGCGGGATTCGTCTCCGCCCAACTCTTGAACCTCGCCTCCTTATTGCACGAGAAAAGCGACTTCGCCAACGCGGAACCGCTGGCCTGGCGATCTCTGGCCCTCAAAGAAAAAGCGTTCGGTGCGACCCACCTGTCTTGCGCGCAGGTCCTAGAACTCCTGTCGGCCCTACGCATGTCGCAAACCGACCCCAAGGGCTCCGTGCCGCTCCTGCGCCAGGCCCTCGCCATCAAGGAGAAATCTTTCAAGCCCAATCATCCGCAGATCGCCGTCACCCTCGTCAATCTGGCTCTCACGCTGCAACAGGCCGGAATGACCGAAGACGTCGAATCCTTGCTTCGCCGCTCGCTTTGGGCCTACGAAAATTCTCTGGGATCTGAACATCGTGCCGTGGGATCCACCGCTTTCCATCTTGCCACCTTCCTCCACAAGAGAGGACGTTTCGCCGACGCGGAGCCACTCTACCGCCGCTCTCTCGCCATCTGCGAGAAGTCCTGGGGACCGGAGCATCCCGAAACCGCCAGCACCATGGGCATGCTGGCAAAATTGCTCCACGCCACCGGCGACGTCACCGGCGCCCGCCTCCTGATGAGCCGTGCCTATAACATCGCCTCCAAGACCTTGGGCGAAAAACATCCCACCACGGTGGACATGAAAGCCACCCTCAACGGCCTAATGATGAAGCAAACCTCACAACTCGTGAACTAAGTTGAGAGTGAGGAACGAAAGTGTAGAAAATCGGCCGAGACTGACCACCGACAACTGGTCACTGCGTCAGCGCAGCGGGAGCCCGCTGGCGAAATCCTGAGCAACGCGAGGGACCTCTTTGTCGAATGCTGGTGCCATCGAAGGGACTCGAACTTGAGCCGCTTAGCGGGCGTTAGCGCAGCGGGAGCCCGCTGGCGAAATCCCGAGCAACGCGAAGGACCTCTTTGTCGAATGCTGGTGCCATCGAAGGGACTCGAACCCCCACACCGTTGCCGGTACATGGACCTGAACCATGCGCGTCTGCCAATTCCGCCACGATGGCAATTGGACTTCAATCGTCGCAGCAGCCCGAAGCTGCTGGATTCGGAAGACCTGCACATTCATTCTACAGCCACCAAGCCTGCTGTCAAACCCTCCAACCACCGGCACAGGTCAGTCTCAATTCTTTCGCTCGTTGTCCTCTGAGGAATGCCAGAGGTATATTGTCTACTCCCTTGCCAAACTGCGCGGACGGAGACACCCATGAATTCTCGACTCAACCAACAGTTCTATTCCCGACGGGCAATGCTCCGCGCCAGTGCCGCTTTCACGGGCAGCACCATTCTCTCGTCCATCCTCCCCGTTACGTTGGCGCGGGCAGCTTCGACCGGACTGGGGCAGCAGCCTGCGGCACCTCCCACCGACGCTCTGGCGGCGATGCGGGCAACGCTGGGCGCGATTCCGATTCAGTCTCACAAACTGACGGACAATCTGACGTTACTCTCCGGACCCGGTGGAAACGTCGCCGTGCTTGTAGGCCCCGATGGAAAGATCATCGTCGACACGTTCGTGGCCCCGGCATGGCCCCAGCTGAACGAGGCATTAACCGCAATCGGCTCGGCGCCGATCAAAACCGTCGTAAACACGCATTGGCATTACGACCACACCGATAACAACCCGCATCTCCGCGCCGCCGGAGCCACTGTAGTGGCCCACGAGAACTGCAAAACCCGCATGACCCAGCCTCACGAGGTTGCGGTGTTAGGACTGAAGGTTGCCCCATCCCCTTCCGACGCACTCCCGCAAGACACGTTTAGCGACACCCGCAAGCTCGACGCCAATAGCGAAACCCTGCATCTCGCCCACTTGCCACCGGCTCACACCGACACTGATCTCTACGTCCACTTCGAGAAAGCGGATGTACTCCACGCGGGCGACTGTTTCTTTAACGGGATCTATCCCTTTATCGATACCAGCACAGGGGGTCGCATTAGCGGCATGATTGGCGCTGCCGACAAGCTACTGTCGCTGACCGGCCGCGACACCAAGATTATTCCAGGCCACGGTCCCTTGGGAAACAAGTCCGACCTGGCAAAGTTTCGCGACATGCTGGCCACGGCGCAAGATCGCGTGCACAAGCTAAAGTCGGCGGGAAAATCAATGGACGAAGCTGTGGCCGCGAAGCCCTTTACCGATCTTGATCCAGTCTGGGGCAAGGGGCATTTCAAAGGAGACGATTTCGTGAAGATCGTCTATCTCGCCTTGTAACGCGCCCTTCCGATCCCCCTTGCCACCGGTTTGTATCGTGCGGCTACTCCAGCTTCGCGTTCATCGTGATTTTCGCGTTGAGCACTTTCGATACCGGGCATCCCTTCTCAGCCGCCTCGGCATATTTCTGGAAGGTCGCCGCATCGGCGCCCGGCACTTTCCCGACAACATCAAGGTGACTCGCCGTAATCGTCCATCCCGAATCCAGCTTCTCCATCGTCAGCGTCACATTGGTCGAAATGCTCTCCGGCGTCAGGTTCGCGCTTCCCAACTGCGCCGATAGCGCCATGGAAAAGCATCCCGCATGCGCCGCGGCGATCAACTCTTCAGGATTTGTCCCCGGCGCATTCTCAAAGCGCGAAGAGAACGAATACTGCGTGTTGTTTAGTACCCCTCCCGGCGCCGACAGACTTCCCTTTCCATCCTTCAACCCACCCTTCCAAACCGCACTGGCCTTCCGTTGCATGACTTTCTCCTGTCTATGATTTCGACATAACGCCGACTTATTTTAAACGGAATCTGTCCGCTCCGTCGCAGTGACCGACATTCTTCATTTTTTGGGAAATTGGAGGGACGTGAGGAACACAGCGAAGGATCTGAAAACCTCAAATCAACAATCTCAATAGAAGTCCGAGCAGCTCAAATAGAACCCGCACTGCGGGCACTTCAGCTTGCACCGGCTTTCGCGCAACTTCGCGGAACAGTTCGGACAATATTGTCCCGGATCAGCCTTTTTCATTTCCTGCGGTTCGCGGGCCGGAGTGATCTGCTGATTGCTCATCGTGCGAAAGTATAGCGATATCAGTTCAAACGCAAGTCAACTCGCAAGCACCCGACCGTCGTCCCGTGGTCTACGCCGCCTGCTCGTTCGTGGCAGCCGGGATATGGCTCCAGCAGTCCGCGACTGTCAGCCAGGCACCCAGCCTTCTCCACACCTTCACGTATTTCCCACGTTCCAGCACAAGGGCCCCGTTATCGGCGCGCACCGTTACGGTGAATCGGCCCAGTTCCATTGCCATGTCCCCGGAGTGGTCCACGCGCATCGTCTCCACGCGCAAATTGCCGTATCCTGACTCACCCAACTGCCGCAATAGGCGCTCTACCGGCTTTCGCCCGTAGGCCGCCTCACGAAGAGGAGCCATCAAGACACCATCCGGCGCGAACAGCGCCGCTGCCTGATCATAATTTCCGGTATTAAACGCCGTGGCGAAATCCTGGGTAAGATCCCGCAGCTGAGACTCCACATCCTGAGACGGACGGGAATCCGCTGAAAAGCTGGTATAGGGCCGGTACATCTACAACCTCCTGGGGGAAGGCAAACCGGAAAGCACGCCAGGCCATTTGGCACGCTGTCCGGCAAAGCTCGGTAATTCTAGCTCAAAAATGGTTAAGAGAACTTGAAAAGTTTTCCAAAGTTCGGAGCGACCCTCTGCACCCGGCGTGTTTTATCGTCCTCGACCGCACATGATCGGCAACTGCTGGGGTCTGGTGAACCGCTATTTCTGTGCCTCCGCCCACAGGTTCATCGTGAAACTACTGAAGTTGCTGCGCGTAATCGGACGCAACCCCCAACTTACTACCCGGCCCCAAACGTTGGTGCCGAAATTCCAGAGCGGATTGATAGCGGCCGCCAGCTTCCCCATTCTCCCGCTGATCACATGCCCGTAATGGCAATTGACACTAGCCAATGACTCCGCAAAATCCAGCTCCCCCAAGACCTCCACTCGCGTAAACGCACGCAGCAGATAGCGAAATCCATCCGGCATGAACCGCCAATTATCCGCCGGATATCCGTGTACGGGATAGATCGACGGGGCCGTCACAATCAACGTGCCGCCCGGCTTGAGAACCCTGTGGCACTCGTCCACAATCCGTTGGGGTCGATTGCAGTGTTCCAGCACTTGTGTGCAGAGCACGAGATCGAACTGGCAATCCTCGATCGTCATTTCTTCCGCATTGCAGACCACATCGACAATCGCCGTTTCTACAATATCGAGCGACGTGTACGATTCGCACTTGTTTTGGAATAGCGGATAGTAGGGGCAATATTGGGCTCCCACATCTAGTACTTTGCCTACCGCTTTCTTGTTGGAAAAAAATCGCTCCATCCTGGCTCTGCGGTTGGATAAGACTAGGTAGTTCGACGCAAATATAGACGGGTACAACCGCGCGCGCGCAACCGCCTGCGCCTGCGCAAATTCTTCCGAACTGTACTTGTTCAAGGATCGGGAATCGCCGCCCGACGATCCGTGTGCCATCGAATCCTAGCGCTCGAATGGGACCGAACGGCTGGGTAGACGCACTGGCCCGGCACCGGTTTTCTTCGTCGGCTCAAGCCGCAGTCCGCCGTTTTCGCGCTCCGCGATCTGCTTTTTCACGCGCTCCATCAGAATCACCAGTTTCTTCGCTTCCATATCCCTTTCAGCCTGCTTGCACATCTTCTGGAAGTCTTGCGGAGGTAGCGCGACTCGGTTCGTCATGGGGGAAGACCTCGTATGAATGATTGGCTGAACTAAGAAGGCATAGCCTACCCTATCGCGCAATTCTTGCCAAGCCCGGGGATGCCTGAGCGGCCCAGGAGCAACCGTTCCCTTTCTCCGACCCCCTGTTAGCTCCAGAGGTACATGGCCTTAGTGACCGTTGAGCCCCCTGTCCAATTGGACGAAAATCAACTGACGGCCCAAGCCCGTCTGCGGGAGAACGCGTGCGGATTCATCGCTATCTGTTCCTATCATTATTTCTTGCCTTCGGCGCCTCATTCGCGACGGCGCGTGACCTTGCGCTCGTATCCAACAAAGCTAACGCTCTGAGCGCCATCACCCTGCCCGATCTCGTAAAGCTCGCCAAAGCGCAGTCCAACCGCTGGCCCGACGGTAAGCCCGTCACCTTCATCATGCGTGCGCCATCGGCTCCTGAAATGAGGATGCTGGTGGAAAAGGTTTACGAACTCCCGGAATCTGAAGTGAGAGATCTCATTTCCGCCGCCAATCACGGACGCGCCAATCATCCCGCGATCCTGATCGTCGATTCCGATGAAGATTTGGTCAATAAGGTCGCTTCCATCCCTGGCGCAGTCGGCGTCGTCGACGTTTACGCCATCAACAGCAGCGTTTCGGTCGTGAAGCTCGGCGGCAAGCTTCCCTTAGAACCAGGATATCTGTTGCACGGAAACTAGGCACGGGACCGCCGCAATTGTGACGGCGATACCCTTAATAGAGATTGCATGGCAACCGAAAAGAAATCTACGGCAGCGGCCGCCGGCGCGGAGAACTCAGCCGCCACGTCCAAGTCATCCTCAAGTAACAAATTCACTTTCACGCGCCGCTTTCCCCGTTTCGTAATCGATGTCCGCCTCCAGGTCAAAATGTTCCAGGACGGAGAATTTCGCACCTGCTGGGGACGTTCCACTGAGATGGGTCAGGACGGCATCGGTGCCACACTCACCGGCAGCCTCGAAACTGGCGAAATCGTCACCTTAGAAATCCCGCTGCCTCTCACGCCTTATCCGATCAAAGTCCGAGCCATCGTCCGCTACCGCCAGGGCCTTCGCTACGGATTCGAGTTCCTCACCCTCAACGACCCGCAACGCGATACCATCCGCCGCGTCTGCCAATACCTGGCCACCAAATCCTAATAGCCGCACATCGGAGTAGCGCCCGCGCCTGCCCTGAGCGTAGTCGAAGGGTCTCGGTGACTGTCCCGAGGGCGTCTCGCCTCGCCAAACCCCACCTCGTTCCGCCCTATGAACCCCTTTGTCCTTTGTGGCGAGAAAGAAAAATCGAGAAGAATATCCTCAGGCTCTTCCCCGCCCCGGCTCGCTTCGAATCCGCCAAACGAGATACCCCACAATCGTCACGTTGATCACAAACGCAACGACCTTCGTCGCGCCCGGATGCCGCCAAATCTCATAGAGTTCAACCGGAATCAGAGTACTGGTGATCACCACCGTCAGCCATTCTCCCCATCGCCTTTTCAACCAGAGCCCAATTCCTTCGGTGAGAAACAGCCCGGCATAAAGCAACGTACCCAGTCCCAGTTTCTTGATCTGGGCGGGGCTGAGTCGCGACACCTTCATCAGCGCTAGATCGACGTAGCGATTACCCGGATCCAAATGCAAGGCCCTCACCCAATGCTCGGCAGCCATGCCCACATCCTTATGCAGGAGGTGAAAGATCCCGGCCGACATCGCAATCAGCGCCACGCATTTGAAAAACTTGAACACTGCGATGGCTCGCAGCAACCGCCCATTCGGATTGTGATGAAACGTTCGATCAGGCAAGCATCAGCTCAAGGGCGAAGAAGTATCACGGCTCGTCCGACTGAGTTCTAGGTACAGGTTCCTAGATTACCGCAACGGCCACGCGACGCAGACATTGCTCAATCGCCGGATACATCTCTTCCTGCTTCGCCAGCGCGTGGGCACGCAAAAAAGCCACCCGGCTGGCCACGTCGCACAACGCTGCCCGGGCTTGCGAGTGGTTGTCGCAGATGCGCATTCGCTCGGCGATAACAGCAAAACTGGCGGTGAGATTCAGGGCTTCGTGAGAGGACAACATTGGGAAGAAATCCTTAAGAGGGGGTGCTCACAGTCTATCGTACTCACGTCCTCAATGGAATACGCGAGTTCCCGCAAAATTCCTGAGCGAAAGCTGTAGCTGCAACCTCATGCAAAAGGCAGTCGTAACCATAGACGGCATCTGCTTCCGTCAAACCAACCTCACGCGCTCCGCATCCGAACGTAAAATAGTCACAACGCATGCGTGCTCTTCTGCTGACCGTCGCAGTCGTCTGCACCGTCGCTGCTCAAACCGCCCCTGCTCCTGTCATCGCAGTCGTGGACGAGAATGGCGTGGCGGTCGAGTCGGCGCGCGTCTTTCTCCAATCTCCTGGTCAGCCTGCGGTCCTTTGCCAAACCGACTTCAGCGGACGTTGCCGCTTCCCTTTGCTTCCCGCCGGTTCCTACCAACTGCGGGTGGAAAAGCAAGGCTTCTACGCCCTCGGACAGGCCGAACTCCAGCTTACCCCCACCTCCAACATCGAAGTCGCGATCTCGCACCAACAGGAAGTTCGCGAAGTGGTCGACGTCCACGAATCCCCGGTTGCGCTCGATCCGGCACAAACCTCTGCCCAGGAGACCATCAGCGGACTCGACGTCAACGACATCGTCTACCCCAACACCAACGACTATCGCAATGTCCTCAATTTCATTCCCGGAGTTGTTCAGGATCAGTTCGGCCAGCCTCACGTCGCCGGAGCCCAGACCTACCAGACCGAGACCTTGCTCGATGGCTTCAACGTCACCCAACCCGCCAACGGACTCCTTCTCCTCCGCGTCAGCACCGATGCTTTCCGTTCCATCCAGGTCGAGCCCTCCCGCGAGCCCGCCGAATTCGGAAAGGGCTCCGGTGGCGTGCTCAGCCTGAACACCGGCATCGGCGACGACCACTTCCGCTTCTACGCCACCAACTTCATCCCTTCGGTACAAAATAAACACGGCTGGCGCTTCGACCAGTTTCTTCCCCGCCTCACCTTCTCCGGCCCCATCGAAAAAGGCAAAACCTGGTTCTACAACGCCTTCGACGGCGAATACGACAACCGCATCTACAACGAACTTCCCATTGGAGCCGACAACGATCACATCCTCCGCATCGGCAACCTGGCCAAGGTCCAAACCAATCTCACCAGCCGCAACATCCTTACTACCAGTTTTCTGCTGAATTATCTGAACGATCAGTACGCCATTCTCTCCCCGGAAAACCCGCAACTTTCCTCTCCCAAGAATGTCTCGACCGCTTACGTCGCCAGCATCAAGGACCAACACTACTTCGCCGGCGGACAACTCCTCGAAACCGGACTCGCCTTCAACCAATACAACGTCCGCCTCACTCCCTACGGCAACCTGCCGTATTCGGTAAATACCGACACTGCCGACGGCAGTTATTACCTCGCTAGCCAGACTGTCGCCAGCCGGTGGCAACTTCTCGGGAACCTCTACTTTCCTCCGCACAACTGGCTCGGCCGGCACGATTTCAAACTCGGAATCGACGTCGACCGCATCTCCTACGATGCCGCCTTCACTCGCCAGCCCATTTCCTACCTCAGCGGCACGAACCAACTCACCTCCGGAGATGAGTGCCTGACCACGACCACGCAACCATCCCCTTGCTCTCGTTACTCCACCTTCGGCCCCGCTCCTCTCCATGAGGAGTACAACACCGAGGTCAGTGCCTACGCGGAAGACCGATGGTCCATCACCAACCGTTTGCTCGTCGAACCCGGCCTTCGTCTCGATTGGGATCAAATCATCCGTGAAGGCGCACTATCGCCCCGCCTGGCCGGAACCTACGTCCTCGACAATTCCGGAACCACCAAGCTCTCCGCGGGAATCGGCTTGGTCTACGACCCGACTCCCATTTTTCTGATCGCGCGTCCCTTCGCCGGAACGCGTCTGGACTGCTTCTACAACACCGGCACCACCATCAATCCCGGCTGCAACGGCAGCGCTCCATCCACCTATGTGGCCACCTCGTTCACGGTCAACCGCAACACCGTCGAGTTCCCTCGCTTCCTCAACTGGAGCATCGGCATCGAGCAAAAGTTGCCCCGGGCCGTCTATCTCAAAGCCGAATTCCTTCAGCGTCGCGGCGCCCGTGGATACGTCTACGACCTCGCTCCCGACTCCGCCACCAACACTTACCTGCTCGACAACACCCGCCAGGATCACTTCGATTCATTCCAACTCACTGTCCGCCGAAACTTTCACGAGAGCTACATGATCATGGGTGCCTACACCCGCTCCAGCGCCCGCTCCAATCAGGCCCTCGATTTCAACGTCGACAGTCCCATCCTCAGCGGGCAACAACCCGGCCCCTACTCCTGGGACACTCCCAACCGCTTTCTCACCTGGGGCTACATTCCCTTCTTCAGCCTTCCCGTCTTCCACAAATTCGAACTCGCCTACTCCGCCGAAGCTCGCACCGGGTTCCCCTTCACCGAACTCAACGACCAGCAGGAACTCTACGGCAAGGTCGGAGCACAACGCTTCCCCTATTACTTCTCCCTCAATCTCCAACTCGAAAAGAAATTCCACGTCTTCGGCAACTACTTCGCCCTGCGCGGCGGCTTCGACAACATCACCGGACGCTGCGACCCCTTCGTCGTCAACAACATCATCGACGCCACCCATCCTCAGCCCACCTTCAGCGCTTGCCTGGGCCGCGCCTTCACTTCCCGAATCCGCCTACTAAGTAAAAAATGAAGTTGCCCACGTGGGGGCGGACCCTATGGTCCGCCCAGGAGGGG
>Ga0335076_10007040_pt1 | contig 11334 bp, 9 predicted proteins | sample Lox_Sample_25_FD_206717 | JGI IMG/M metagenome (GOLD analysis project Ga0335076, IMG submission 206717) | Soil microbial communities from Loxahatchee National Wildlife Refuge, Florida, United States - Lox_Sample_2.5 | ecosystem: Environmental > Terrestrial > Soil > Wetlands | place: USA: Florida... | reverse complement strand
CGATCTGCCGCTGACCGAGCGAGGCGAGCGCGATGCGATGCGCCTCCGCGAGCGGCTGAAGGGACTCGTCTTCGCGCACGTCTTCACGAGCCCGCTCCAGCGCGCGTCGCGCACCTGCGAGCTCGCCGGCTTCGGCGGCGTCGCGAAGCCCGATCCGGATCTGGTCGAGTGGCATTACGGCGCCTACGAGGGCCGCCGCACCGTCGAGATCCGCGCGGAGCGCCCGGGCTGGCACCTCTTCCGCGACGGCTGCCCCGGCGGCGAGATGCCGGAGCAGATCGGCGCGCGCGCGGACCGCGTGATCGCGCGCGCGCGCGCGCTCGACGCGGACGTGCTCGTCTTCTCGAGCGCCGACTTCCTGCGCGTGCTCGCGGCGCGCTGGCTCGGTCTGCCGCCCGGCTCCGGCGCGCTCTTCGTGCTCGGGACCGCGAGCTACGGCGTGCTCGGCTACGACCACGACCGCACGGAGCCGGCGATCCGGCTCTGGAACGACACGCGGCACGTCGGATGACCGAGCCCGTTCGCCTCGCGGCCGGCGAGCACGAGGCGGTCTTCCTGCCGGCGCAGGGGATGCTATGCGCATCGCTCCGACACCGCGGCGTGGAGATGCTACGCCGCGTCGACGACCTGTCTCTCGCGGCCGCGAAGGGAACGACGGCCGGGATCCCGCTGCTCCACCCGTGGGCGAACCGGCTCGAAGCGCTTCGCTACCGCGCGGCCGGCCGCCAGGTGCAGCTCGATCCATCGTCGCCGCTCCTCCACCTCGACGCGACCGGCCTCCCGATCCACGGCGTGCCGTGGTCGCTGCTCGCGTGGGAGGTCACCGAGTCGGGTCGCGACCGCGTGTCGGCGCGGCTCGACTGGCGCCGCGAGGATCTCCTCGCGCTCTTCCCGTTCCCGCACCGGATGGAGCTCGCCGCGACGCTCGATCGCGACGGCCTCACGCTCGAGACGACGCTCGTCGCGGAGCGCGAGGGCGCGGTGCCGGTCAGCTTCGGCTTCCATCCCTACTTCGGCCTTCCCGATCTGCCGCGCGCGCGCTGGCGGCTCGCGACTCCGGCGATGCGTAGGCTCGCCCTCGACGCGCGCATGCTCCCGACCGGCGCGGAGGAGCCGTGGGATCGCTTCGACGCCGAGCTCGGCGCGCGCGGCCTCGACGACAGCTTCCGCCTCGATGCCGCCGGCGCCTCGTTCTCGCTCTCGGGAGCGGGCCGCTGGATCCGCGTCGACTTCCTCTCCGGCTACGCGTACGCGCAGCTCTACGCGCCGCCGGGTCAGGACCTCGTCGCGATCGAGCCGATGACCGCGCCGACCAACGCGCTCTGCAGCGGCGCCGGCCTCACGCTGGTCGCGCCCGGCGAGCGCTACCGCGCGGCGTTCCGGGTGCGGATCCACAGCGAGGGGTGATGCAAAGGACCCTTCGCACGCTGCGGCGCGCCAGCCACCCGAGACCCAGCAGCCCGAGGCTGGTCAATGTGAGCGTCGTCGGTTCGGGGACGGGTGTGATGACGGCATCGACGCCCGTCATGTCGTTGTAATAGCTGCCATCGCTCCCGACGCCCACCAGGAAGTCGATCCGATCGCCCGTCTGAGCGAAGAAGGCCGTCGTGAACGACGGACCAGGCCCGTAGGCGTACACCCCGCTCGTGAAGAGCAGGCTGTCGTTGTGCATCACGAAGACGTCCGTGGACGTCGGTCCGACGAAGTCGTCTCCTCGGAACGCGGATGAGATTTCGTATGCGCCTGCGAGCGGTGCGGTCCAGCGGATGACGCTGAGCTCCCCTTGCGAACCCGGATGGAATGCCAGTCCCTCGGGCGGAAGGGTCAGGGTGCCGAACGTCAGATCCGAGCTCGTCCCGTTGTGCGCAACGCTGGGAGTGAAGTTCGCTCCGGGATCGATCGGGGGATATGTCCAGGTTTCGAACCCCGGCGTCCCGAACGATGCCGCGTTGGGCGTGTCGTACAAATGGAAGCTCGAACCCAAGGACGTCTCGAAGCCATAGCTCCAGACGCCGATGGGATTGCTCGTCAGGGAGAAAGCGGCGGCAGCATCGTAGACCGGAGCGGCGTGGACCGACGGCGCGCCAACTCCAACTCCGAGAGCGAGAATGGCGATTGCTCGACGAAACCGAGAGCCACCGCACCGACCGTCGCGCATCGAGGGCTCCTTCTCGATGGGAGCCATTTTTTGATACCACCACGTTCCAGCTGGCGAAGTCAAGAGCAGCGCGAATTCCTCAGTTCGGCCACCAGATCACCTCGTCGTCCGGCGACTCCGGCTGCGCGAGCGTCTTGTCGATCGCGACGGGCATCTCGGCGAACGAGTCCCACAAGGGCTTCGCCTGCTCCGCGTTGTGCGCGTCGAGCAGCGCGCGCAGCTCGGCCACCTTCTCGGGATACTCCGCCGAGACCTCGTGCCGCTCCGTCGGATCCGAGCTCAGGTCGAAGAGCCAGACCCGGTCGGGGTGCTTCGAGACGTGGAGCTTCCAGCCGCCGGAGCGCACGGCCTGGTAGTAGCCCTCGCGCCAGAAGAGGGGTCGCGGCGCGAGCGTGGCGACGGCGCCCGTCGCGAGCGGCAAGAGATCCACGCCGTCGATCGGGCGGTCGTCGGGCAGCGGCGCGCCTGCCGCCGCCGCGGAGGTCGCGAAGATGTCGAGCTGCGAGACGGGGTCGGTGAACTGCCCGCCGGGCGGGATGCGCGCCGGCCACGCCATGAAGAAGGGCACGTGGATGCCGCCCTCGAAGAGCGTGAGCTTCCAGCCGCGGTACGGGCGGTTGATGTCGGGCAGACCGATGGAGTTGGAACCGCCGTTGTCGCTCGTGAAGAAGACCAGCGTATTCTGCGCGATGCCGTTCTCTTCGAGCGCCGCAAGCACGCGCCCGACGCTGCGGTCGACCGCGCGCACCATCGCGGCGTAGACGCGCATGCGGTGGCCCTCGATGTGCGAGAGCGCGTCGTAGTCCGTGCGCAGCGCCTGCAGCGGCGTGTGCGGACCCCGGTGCGCGAGATACAGGAAGAAGGGTCGGTTGCGGTTGGCCGCGATCGCGCGCACGGCCTCGTCGGTGAAGTAGTCGGTCAGGTAGCCCTTCGGCTCGAAGGGCTTGCCGTCGTCGAAGGTCACGGAATAGCGCGTGTTCGACCAGAGGAAGGCGTCGATCGGGTCGAAGCTCTGCTTGGCGTTGACGACGTCCGGCGAGTCCTCGGGCAGATACTTGCCGCCTAGCATCTGCAGGCTCTCGTCGAAGCCCTGGCCCGACGGTCGGAACTCGGGTCGCCCGCCGAGGTGCCACTTGCCGATGTGGAGCGTGTAGTAGCCGTGGTCGCGCAGCAGCTCGGCCAGGGTGATCTCGCTGGTCGGCATGCCGAGCTCCGCCATGTCGGGCATGCGGCGCGCGGCGTCGAGATCGACCTGCGGTCGGAGCTTGCGATCGGGCGGCGGCTCGAAGAGCCCGACCACCGTGCCCATGCCCTTCGGCGTCGGTGTGAACTCGAAGCCGAAGCGCGTCGAATAACGGCCGGTCAGCAGCATCGCGCGCGACGGCGCGCAGACCGCGTTGCCGGAGTAGGCGTTGTGGAAGCGGACGCCCGAGCGCGCGAGGCCGTCGATGTGGGGCGTCGGCGCGCCCGCCACGCCGCCGTGGAGGCTCACGTCGTTCCAGCCGAGGTCGTCGGCGAGGATCACGACGATGTTGGGCGGCCGCTCCGACGGCGGCGCGTCCGCCGTGGCCGGTCCCTGCTGCCACGCGATCGGGTGATTGCCCTCGATCGGATCGAAGACGTCGCGGAGCAGTCCGGGCGCGTAGGTGACGAGCGGGCGCCGGTACACCAGCGCGAGTCCCGCGAGCAACGCGAGCACCGCGGCGAGAGCAAGGATCCGTCGGAGCCAGCGCATGCCGGCTCGCACGCTAGCCTGTCGTCCCCCGCATTCCACGAGGCCCCCATGTCCGAGCCGCTCGAGATCGACGTCTTCTGGTCCTTCCGCAGTCCGTGGTCGTATCTCGCGACGCCGCGGCTCGCCGAGTGGCAGCGTCGCTACGAGCTGCGCGTGCGCTTCCGGCCGGTCTATCCGATCGCGATCCGTACTCCCGAGTTCTTCGAGCGCGTGCACCCGCTGTGGTTTCGCTACTTCATGATCGACGTGCACCGCGTGGCGCAGTTCCTGCGCCTGCCCTTCCAGTGGCCGCGCCCGGACCCGATCGTGCAGACCTTCCACGAGGGCCGGCCGAAGACCGCCCCGGAGCAGCCCTACATCTACCGACTGACGCGGGCCGGTGTCGTCGCGGAGGAGCGCGGCCGCGGCATCGAGTTCGCGGACGAGGTCTCGCGCGTGATCTGGGGCGGCACCGAGAGCTGGCACGAAGGCGTGCATCTCGCGCAGGCCGCGAAGCGCGCCGGCCTCGACCTCGCCGAGCTCGACCGCATCGCCGAGCGCGAGACGGAGCGCATCGAGGCCGTGATCGCGCAGAACGAGAAGGACCACGCGGCGGCGGGACACTGGGGTGTGCCGACCTGCGCCTTCCGCGGCGAGCCCTTCTTCGGTCAGGACCGCCTCGACGTGCTGCTGTGGCGGCTCGAGCAGAACGGGCTGAAGGCGCGCTGAGCGCGGGCCCCGAGGGGTCCCCCCGCGGAACGCCTTCTCCCCTATAAGAGATAGGAAGCGGAGATGGGAAGCGCCGAGCGCGCGTCCTATCTCCGAAACGCCGCGGTGTGGACCTTCTGCGGGAACTCGTGCTCGGCGAGCGGCACGGAGAGCTCGCCCGGCGTCGGCGCGTACTTCTCGCTGAGCGCGGCGAGCTTCTCGAGATCGAAGCCGTAGAGACGCGCGGCGTTCTCGCCGAGGATCGCGCGTGCCTCGCGCCGATCCATGTCGTGGAAGGTGTGGCGCAGCGCGAGCCGCGTGTGCGGATACGTGCCCTCGTAGTGCGGGTAGTCGCTGCCCCAGAGGATGTGATCGACGCCGATCTTCTCCCGCTCGCGCAGCTCGCGCGGCGACGGCGAGCTCGCGCCGTACCAGCAGTTGCGCCGCGCGTAGAAGCTCGGCGGCTCCGGCGTCGCGACGCCCTTCGCGAACTCGAACTCGCCGGCCGCGCCGCCGCGCACGCGCTCCCAGGCGAAGTCGAGTCGCGCGAGCATCTCGGGCACCCAGGCGCAACCCGCCTCGGTGTTGATGTAGCGGAGCTCCGGGAAGCGCTCGAAGACGCCCGAGATCAGCAGCTGACCGTAGGAGCGGGTCGAGAAGAAGGGCGTCTCGATCAGCCGGATCGGCAGCGCGATCGGATAGCGGCCATAGTCCGGCGAGCCGGTGCCGCCGTGATGGTTCAGCACGACGCCCTCTTCCTGGCAGACGGCCCAGAAGCGGTCGTAGTCCGGCGCGTAGAGCGGCTTGATGTACGCGGTGCAGTCGTCCGTCACGTGCGGCAGCAGCACGCCGCCGCGCAGTCCGTGTGACGCGATCCAGCGTACGTCGGCGATCGCCTCGTCGATGTCGTTGAGATACACGATGCCGATGCCCGCGCGCTGCTCCGGGTACTCCGCGCACCAGTCCGCGAGCCAGCGGTTGTGCGCGCGAATGCCGGCGAGCCGCCGGCGGTAGTCCTCGGGCCGCGGGTTGCCGCAGATCAGCACGCTCGTCTTGAAGAAGGGCGGCACGGTGTTCGGGAACACCACCTCGCCGACGACGCCCTCGGTCTGCATGTCGCGCATGCGCTCGTCGTCGTCCCAGTTCTTGTGCTTCTTGCTCCCGATGTGCTCCTTCTGCGGATTCGAGTAGGTGCCGCGCCAGGCGTCGAACTCGTCGCGCAGCGCGGGATCGAGGTAGTCGCGGTAGGTCGCGATGCTCGCGCCGGCGTGCGTGTCGGCGGAGATCACGACGTAGGGCCGCTCGCGCTCGGGCGCAGCAGACATGTGCTTCCTCCGGGATCGAAGCTCCCGCCGATTCTTCCACTCGACGAGGGGGTTGCCAACCGCGCCTCCCGGAATGGATGTCACCCGCATGGGCGGTTGACCGGCCCGCACGCAGCGTGCGACGTTGGCGACGGGAGGGACGGGTCGAGGCCGAGTCGAGAGCTCGAGCGTCCCATGCTGCTGCGGTCGCCGAAAAGTCTCAGCGTGCTCGCGCTCTCGTTCGCCGCCTTGGCTGCGCTCGGCGCGCGCTGCCCCATCGGACTCGACGCCCAGGCCTTCGTCGAGCTACACGACGCCGGCGTCGATCGCTACGTCGGCCGCTTCCAGCCCTCTGCCTCCTGGCCGATCGGCGCCTGGACGGAGTACCGCTTCGACACGCAGGACGGCGACGGCCCGGTGTGTCTCGACGGCACGCCCTTCGCGGTCTACACGCAGACGCGAGACCCGAGCCGGGTCGCCGTCTACTTCACCGGCGGCGGCGCCTGCTGGAGCGGCATGCCTTCGTGCGCCGCGCGCGTCAGCCCGACGCCGCCGGATGCCACGGGGATCTTCGCCGACTCGTACGTGACGGAGAGTGGCGAGACGATCGAGAACCCGCTGGCGGACTGGTCGGTGATGGTCGTCGGCAACTGCGACGGCTCGTTCTTCGGCGGCGACAACGACGTCGTCGACCCGAGCTTCGCGTGGGGAGGCGTGCGCCACCATCGCGGCGTCCGCAACGCGACGGCGGCGCTCGATCTCGCGCACGAGCTCTTCCCGCAGGCCGGGAAGGTGCTGCTCGCCGGAACGAGCGCGGGCGCCTACGGCGTGCTCGGCATCGTGCCGCTGATCGCGCGCTTCGAGTGGCTGAACACGACGCGCCTCTACCTCTTTGCCGACTCCGGCGCCGCCGTCTACAACCTCGCGGAGACGGAGGACGTCGCGGCGCGCGCAGCGGACTGGGGCTTTGCGCAGTTCTATCCCGAGAGCTGCACTGGCTGCGCGGCCGACGCGCAGCCCGCCGAGCTCTTCTCCTGGCTGCTCGATCGCGACGGCCAGGTGCGCGCTTCGCTCTACACGACCGACGGCGACCTGTTCCTGCGTTACTACCTGCGCCTCGCGACGCAGGCGGAGTACCGCGAGCTGCTGCTGTCGGTCCACGATCCGATCCAGGCGGCGTTCCCGGATCGGTACGCGCGCTTCATCGTGAGCGGCAGCGAGGCGCACGCCGTCCTGCCCTACGACGCCTTCTACCAGGCCGAGATCCACGGCACGCCGCTCTACCGCTGGATGCGGGATTTCCTCGAGCAGAGTCCGGGCGTCGGGGGCGGCGATCAGGACCCGCAGGGTTCGGGTTCCGATCCGGGTTCGAGCTGGGTCGATCTCGTCGAAGAGTGGATCCCGGTTCCCTGACGACGCTCGGTGGCGGACGGCCTGCCCCGGCCTCACGAAGCCCCACGAAGCCGTTGACGCCGACTGTGGCTCCGTGGGACTTTGGTGCGCGCGGACCTCGGGGATGGGAGCAATCTGCTCAGGAGGGCACCATGACGTTCCGTTCGGTGAGAAGCCTCGCGATCCTGTTACTCGCGTTCCTGTCGATCTCCATGTTGGGCACGCAGTGCCCGCTCGGTCTCAGCGTCCCGGCCTACATCGATCTGCACAAATCCGGTGTCGATCGCTACGTCGGAAAGTTCGAGCCCGCGACTTCCGAGCCGGCGGGCGACTGGACGAAGCACACCTTCGACACGCAGGACGGTGACGGGCCGATCTGCATCGACGGCAGCCCGTTCACGGTCTTCACGCGAGAGCGCGACCCGCACAAGGTCGCGATCTTCCTGAACGGCGGCGGCGCCTGCTGGCAGAACTTCTACTTCTGCAGCTTCCAGGCGAGCCAGACCCCGCCCCCGGACGTCGGCATGTTCGCCGACTCCTACGACGACAACGGCAACGTGATCCAGAATCCGCTGGCCGACTACTCGATGGTCTTCGTCAGCTACTGCGACGGATCCGTCTTCGGCGGCGACAACACGGTGATCGATCCGGCCTTCACGCCGGGCAACGGCGTGCGGCATCACCGCGGCGTCCGCAACGTCACGGCCGCGATCGATCTGGCGCACCATATGTTCCCGCTCGCCGGGAAGGTGCTGCTCTCCGGCTCGAGCGCCGGCGGCTTCGGCGTCGTGGGCATCAGCCCCTTCATCGTGCGCTTCGACTACGGGAACCTGGTCAAGTTCTACGTCCTCGACGACTCGGGACCGGCGGTCACCAACCTGTCGCAGACCAGCGTGATCCAGACGCGCGTCAACGACTGGGCCTACACCCAGTTCTTTCCCTCGAGCTGCACCGACTGCACGACCGACAAGCAGCCGATCGAGCTGGTCGAATGGATGCTCCAGAACGACGGCCAGGTGCGCGAGGCGCTCTACAGCACGGACGCGGATCAGACGATCCGCTTCTTCCTGTCGATCCCGACGCAGGCCGCGTACCGGAGCCTGCTGCTCGACACCTGGGACCCGATCCAGGCCGAGTTCCCGATGCGCGTGAAGCGCTACATCCGCAGCGGGACCGGGGTCCACACGATGCTCGGCGACCCGCGCTACTACACCACCGTGGTGAACGGAACGCGGCTGTCGGACTGGGTCGGCGGCTTCGTGAATCAGCAGCCGATCTGGACCGACATCGTTCAGGATCTGATCCCGAGCCCGTAGCCTCGCGAGGCGCGCGCGAGCGGGGGTAGAATACGCGGCTCCAGAAAGGAGCCGACATGCCCTCGCTCGTGCGCGCGCTCGTCGCGAGCCTCGCCTTCGTCCTCGCCAGCGGCTGCGCCGGTTTCGGCGGCGGCTCGGACCACGACCACAAGCCCGCTTCGACGACCACCCATCTCGCGAAGATCATCGAGACCGGGAAGCTCCGCGTCGGCATGAGCGGCGAGCAGCCGCCGCTCAACATGACCTCGAAGACCGGCGAGCTCGTCGGGCTCGAGGTCGCGCTCGCGCGCGTGCTCGGGGCGGCGATCGGCGTGCAGGTGGAGCTCGTGAAGATCCCGTTCCCGAAGCTCCTCGACGCGCTCGAGGCCGGGCAGATCGACCTGATCATGTCGGGCATGACCATCACCGCGGCGCGCAACCTGCGCGTCGTGTTCGTCGGCCCCTACTTCATCTCCGGACAGTCGCTGCTCTCGAAGTCGACCGAGCTGCTGGCCGCGTCGATCGACGATCTGAACCGCCCCGACGTGCGACTCGCCGCGCTGACGTCGTCCACCAGCGAGGCGTGGGCGAAGCGCGCGGTTCCGCGCGCGACGCTCGTCACCACGCAGACGCTCGACGAGGGCATCCAGCTCGTGATCTCGAACCAGGCCGATGCGTTCGTGGCCGATCAGGAGATCTGCTACTTCGCGATGCTGAAACACAAAGACGTCGGTCTCGCCGTGCGCGCGGAGAATTTCACGGTCGAGCCGATCGGCATCGCGCTCCCGCCCGATGACTACCAGCTCACGAATCTGATCGCGAACTACATCGGCGCGCTCGAGATCCAGGGCACGCTGCAGCGCGCGCGCACCTACTGGTTCCAGGACGAGTCGTGGGTGGACTCGATCCAGTAGCCGCCCAGGTAGAACTCGCCGACGTCGCGGCCGAGCGCGATCGTGTCGTCGACGATCTCGGTCAGGAACTCGTGGAGCCCCGACTGCATGATCGAGTCGATGCGCCCGTAGCGCAGCCGCGCGTGGATCTCGCCGGCGCGCCGGTGGCACTCGCCGCGGCGACCGCCGTAGGCCTCGGTCAGGAGATCGAGGTGGCGCACGATCTGCGCATAGCAGGCGCAGAGCGAGCGCGGCATCTCCGGTCGCAGGATCAGCAGATCGGCGATCATCCACGGCGCGAGGCGCGCGTGGTAGACCCAGCGATAGGCGCGCAGCGCCGAGACCGCGCGCAGGATCGACTCCCACTGGCAGTAGTCGAGCGGACCGCCGACTCGCTCGCTCTGCGGCAGCAGCACGTGGTACTTCACGTCGAGGATGCGCGCGGTGTTGTCGGCGCGCTCGAGGAACGTGCCGAGCTGCGTGAAGTAGAAGGCGTCGTTTCGCAGCATGGTGTTGGCGTAGGCGCCGTGGTAGAGGAGCGAGCGGTGCTTCACCCACTCGAGCAGGCGCGCGATGCGCTCGGCCGAGGCGCCCTCGAAGCTCTCGAAGGCGCGGAGCTCGAGCCAGGTGTCGTTCAGCGACTCCCACATGTCGGCGGTCAGCGCCGTGCGGACCGCCCGCGCGTTGCGGCGCGCGGTCTCGAGGCAGGAGAGCACGCTCGAGGAATTGGACGGGTCGCGCACCAGGAAGTCGACGACACCCCCGGGCGTCACCTCGCCGCGCTTCTCGCGGTAGCTCTCGGCGCAGCCCGCGGCCACGAGCGTCGACTCCCACTCGTTGCTCTCGCTGCCGACGGAGCGCGAGAGGCTCGCGATGCGTTGCCCCGCGCCGAGGATGCGCGCGACGTTCTCGGCCCGCTCCATGTAGCGGGCGAGCCAGAAGAGCCCGTCGGCCGTGCGCGAGAGCATTTCTTGTTGACTCCGCTCGGCGAGCGCCTCGCTGCGCGCTTCGCTTGCCGTCAGCCCTCGAGCACCCAGGTGTCCTTGGTGCCGCCGCCCTGGCTCGAGTTCACGACCAGCGAGCCCTCGCGCAGCGCGACGCGCGTGAGGCCGCCCGGAACGATGCGGACCTCGTCGCGGCCCTGGAGCACGAAGGGCCGCAGATCGACGTGGCGCGGCGCGATCCCGGCCTCGACCAGGGTCGGGCAGGTCGAGAGCGCGAGCGTCGGCTGCCCGATGTAGTCCTCGGGGCACGCGCGCAGCTTCGCCTCGAACTCCGCCAGCTCGGCGCGCGTCGCGGCCGGCCCGATCAACATCCCGTAGCCGCCCGAGCCGCGCGTCTGCTTGACCACCAGCTCGGGCAGGTGCTCCAGCACGTAGAGGAGATCGTGCGGATCCGCGCAGCGGTACGTGGTCACGTTCGCGAGCTGCGGCTCCTCGCCGAGGTAGAAGCGGATCATCTCCGGCACGAACGGGTAGATGCCCTTGTCGTCGGCGATACCCGTGCCGACCGCGTTCGCGAGCGCGACGTTGCCGGCGCGGTACGCGGCGAACAGTCCCGACACGCCGAGCATCGAGTCCTCGCGGAAGGCGAGCGGATCGAGGAACTCGTCGTCGATGCGGCGGTAGATGACGTCGACCTGCTGCGGCCCCTGCGTCGTGCGCATGTAGACCTTCGCGTCGTCGACGAAGAGGTCCGCGCCCTCGACGAGCTCGATTCCCATCTCGTCGGCGAGGAAGGAGTGCTCGTAGTAGGCGCTGTTGTAGGCGCCGGGCGTCAGCAGCAGCACGCACGGCTCGCCGCGGCAGCTCTGCGGCGCCACCGAGCGCAAGGTCTCGAAGAGCTCCTCGGGGTAGTGCGAGATCGGCGC
>Ga0335076_10007038_pt1 | contig 11334 bp, 10 predicted proteins | sample Lox_Sample_25_FD_206717 | JGI IMG/M metagenome (GOLD analysis project Ga0335076, IMG submission 206717) | Soil microbial communities from Loxahatchee National Wildlife Refuge, Florida, United States - Lox_Sample_2.5 | ecosystem: Environmental > Terrestrial > Soil > Wetlands | place: USA... | reverse complement strand
AGTATTTCCCGATGATCCGCGCGAACACCGAGCCCGGCGGCGAGACGGCAGCGAACAGCGTGGCGCACGAGCGCAGTTTCATGTCGTCGGGTGATCCGAACATCTCGTTCGCCGACAGGCCTTCGACGCGGAGGGCCGCCTGCGCGCAGCGCAGCAGTCGCGGGCCGAGTACAGGATGTCGAAGGTACGCCTTCGCCTCTTCGCGGCTTGCGATTGCGTAGCGTCGGGAGGTCTCGCTGAATCCAAGTCCGGCGATCTGCGGGAAGATGAACCACATCCAGTGCGTTGACTTGTGGCCATCTTCGATCTCCGCGAGGGCGATGTCGTAGACGCCGTCCTGCGCACGGACGAATCGATCCATATTGAACGGATCCGCTTGCACGTTCATGCTGTTACCAGATCAGCCGCACATCTGGTGCGGCCACCACGCGCGTGTCGTCGGCCACGGGTTCCATCGCCCCGCCTTTTGCCGACGGCGCTGGAAGCCTGGCGCGCAGGTCCGTGTCGCACAGGAGCGACAGGCCATCCCCGACGACGAACTGGCCGCCGTCCACTCCGCAGAAGGCAAGGTAGACCGGATCGCCCGCGCGGAAGCTGCCGATGCACCACAGCACCTCGGCGACCGTCACGGCCGCTTTCTGCCGGCGCAGGCCGCGGCCTGCGCGATTGTTGAGGACGATCGTTCCGTGCATGGGCTTGCCGCCGTCGCGCCGATGGCATTCTACTCCCGCGCGTTCCTACGTCGCCTCCTCGATGTCGTGGAATCGCGTGAGGTCCACGTACACGTGTCGCGGATGCTCGCCCTCCTCGAAGATGTCCTTGAAGCGGCGACCGAACAGGATGTCCTCGTGCGCGTACACGTGGCGCGCGGTGATGCCGGCCGCGAACACTTCATCCACGCCCGACAGGGTGACGGCCAGGCGCATGTCGCCGTCCCGGATCGCCTGCGCCGTCACGCCGTGGAGCGGGCTCGACTCGTCGATGCGGTGCATGATCTGCCAGCTCAGCGCGAACATCGGCGAGCGTGCGCGCTCGAGCTTGAGGTCGTGGAAGCGCGTGAGGCTGTGCCCGTCCTTCGTTTCCTCGTCGCGGATCAGTACCACGGAGGCCGACGCTTCGAGGATGTAGCTGTGGCGCTGGTTGGCCACGCGCAGCATCAAAGTCGGCACGCCGTCGTACGGCGCGATCACGGCGACCTTGCTGAACAGGATGCGCGCGGTGGGCTTGGAGAACCGCGCGAACACCAGGCTCGTGATCACCGCCATGCTGAGCAGGCCGGCGATGATTTCGGCGGTGGCGACGGAGTGCCCGTAGATCGTCGCCGGGCTCATCACGCCGTAGCCGACCGTGGCCAGCGTCTCGACGCTGAAGAAGAAGCAGTCGGAAAATCCGTTCGCGTTGGCGATGGCGTGGTCGCCGAGCCAGTAGGCGATCGCGAAGAGCAGGTTGGCGCACAGGTAGACGACCACGGCGCCGCCGAAGAACTGCGGCCAGGTGAGCGACAGGATCGTGTGGTAGGCATCGTGCCGGCTGAACCGCGGCGTGCCGAGTTTGGTGACTTCGAACCGCCCCACGTTGACGGTGATGCCGCGGCGGCGTTTGTTCTTCTGCATGGCGCTCGACTCCTGCGCGTCGCGGCCACGCGCGGCCGCGCGCTGACGATTGATCGGATCACGCCAATTTGCAACGTCGAAGGGGACGGGCACGCCCGGAGGGTGCGTCGAGGAACGCCGCCGACGGGCACGGCCGGTCAGCCGGCGGCCTCGCGGCAGGCGGCTCTCGGCACGTCTGCGGAGCGGGCGCAAGGGGGGGTGCCACCTGACCAAAATACGTCACGTCGGCCTGCGGGCGACCATGTTCGTTTGTCCAGTTTGGGGCGTTTTATACCCGGAAGCCGCACGGGAATGGGGTTTTCGGGCCGCTGGCATCGCCGATGCATGATGGGCGGTGTGGGCGCGCCAGCGCCTTCCACCGCGAGGACACGACAATGGGTAACGTAACGCGCCTTCCGCTGCAGAACGTTTCAGACGACGAATTGTCCGTGCAGCTGTGGGAACTGATGATGGCCGGTGAGCGCAACACCCATGCGTTCCAGTGCATCGAGGCGGAGATGCGCTCGCGCAAGCTGCTGCAGCAGGAGTTGCGCCTGGCGACCTCCTATTCCGCGCCGCGCTACCGTGCCGAGCCGATGCTCTTTGCCGGCTATCCTTCGCGCTTCGTCTGACGGTGGTCTGTCGCCGACGGTTCGGCGGTGCCAGGTGTCCGTTCGCCCCGAGGCATCGCCTCGCCGCAAACGGTGCCAGCCGTCTCTCCGCGCAAGGCGGGCTCACGACCTGAACCCTCGCTGCGGCGCGCGTCCGCGCTGCCGGCGATGGTAGACTACTCGCGCCGCCGTGGCGCCTCCGCCGCCGTGACGTTGCAACCATCCGGCGCCACGTGCGCCGTTTTTGTGAGTCTGCTTCATGTCGATCATGCACATCCTCGAGCAGACTTCTTCGATCGTCATGCTCGTGTTCGTTCTGTCGAGCATGATCACGCTGGGTTTCGGTCTGACCGTGCGGCAGATCGTGGAGCCGCTGCGGAGCATCCGTCTCGTCGCGCTGTCGCTGGTCGCCAATTTCGTGGTGATGCCGGTCGTGGCCGTCCTGCTGGCGCAGGGGTTGTGGCTGGCGGAACCGCTGCGCGTGGGGCTCGTGCTGCTCGGTGCGGCCGCGGGCGCGCCGTTCCTGCCCAAGCTCGCGCAGATCGCGCGCGGTAACGTCGCCTACTCGGTCGGCCTGATGGTGATGCTGATCGTGGTCAGCATCGGCTATCTGCCGCTGCTGCTGCCGCTGCTGCTGCGCGGCGTCACCGTGGACACCCTGCAGATCGCGAAGTCGCTGGTGCTGTTGATGCTGCTTCCGCTCGCCGGGGCGCTGGCGGTCAATGCGCTGCTTCCCAAGGTCGCTGCGCGCCTGCGCCCGCCGCTCGAGATCGTTTCCAATGTCAGCGTCGTTCTCGTGTTCGTGCTGCTGCTCGTCGTCAACATCCAGGGCGAGTTGTCCCTGTTCGGCACGCGCGGCATCCTGGCCGGGATTCTGTTCGTCGCCGCCGGCTACGGTTCGGGCTGGCTGCTCGGCGGGCCGGGGACGGATACGCGCATCGTGCTCGGTCAGGGCACGTCACAGCGCAACATTGCGGCGGCCATGGTCGTCGGCAAGAGCTTTTCCGATCCGCTCGTCGTCGTCATGGTTGTCGTCGTGGCAACGATCGGCGCGCTGATGTTGCTGCCGTATTCGCGCAAGCTCGGCCGCCAGGCGCAATGAGCGAAAGTGCTGCGCCGCCTTTGCGCGCAGCCGCGCGGGGTTCGGCGCCGGGCGTGTTCATCCTCACCGCCGTGGCGATGATCGCATTCGCCGCCAACTCGATCCTGTGCCGGCTCGCGCTGAGAGACACGGCGATCGATGCGGCGACCTTCACCACCCTGCGCCTGGTGTCCGGCGCGTTCATGCTCGCCCTGCTCGTGTTTGTGCGCACGCGCGCCCCACCGCGCGCGGGCAACTGGCGCTCGGCAGCGGCATTGTTCGCGTACGCGGCGGCGTTTTCGTTCGCCTACGTCGGGCTGTCGGCAGGCACCGGCGCACTGCTGCTGTTCGCCGCGGTGCAGGCGACGATGGTCGTGTTCGCGCTCTGGAGCGGCGAGCGTCTGGTCGCGCTCCAGTGCGTGGGATTCGGGCTTGCGCTGGCCGGACTCATCGCCTTGCTGCTGCCGGGCCTGGGCGCGCCGCCCGTCGTGAACGCTGCGTTGATGCTTTGTGCGGGAATCGCGTGGGGTGCGTACTCGATCCGTGGGCGCGGCTGCGCGGATCCGGCGGGCGAGACCGCCGCGAACTTCCTGCGCTGCGTGCCGATGACGGCGGCGCTGAGCGCGGTGTTCTGGTCACACGGGTCGTTCGACCGTTTCGGTGCGCTGTGCGCCGTGCTCTCGGGCGCCGTCACGTCCGGTCTTGGCTACACGGTCTGGTACGCAGCGCTGCGTGGCCTGAGCGGAACCGCAGCGGCAGTCGTGCAGCTGTCGGTGCCGGCGCTGGCGGCACTGGGCGGCGTGATGCTGCTCGGCGAGGCGCCCGGCTGGCGGCTGGTGCTTTCGAGCGCGGCGATACTCGGGGGCATCGCCATGGTGATCACGATCAGGCGCTGAAGGCAGCCGGCGGGATTTGCCGGTGCGGGCAAACCGGGGAGGAGCAGAGCGCCGGCGCGACGACCGGCGCTCCGTTCCGGAGAACTTACATCGCGGCCTGCTTGAGCTTGCGCAGCGCGCGGACTTTCACGCGCACGGTGGCCGGCTTGGCCTCGAACCAGCGCTCCTGCTTGGTGAACGGATCGATGCCCTGGCGACGCGGCTTCGCCGGGACGGCGACGGAGGTGATCTTCATCAGGCCCGGCAGGGTGAAGTGACCGACACCCTTCTTGTGGATCGACGCGGCAATGGCGTCTTCCAGAGCCTCGAGCACGGCGCGTGCGTGTTTCATCTCGACGGCGGCGCGTTCGGCGACGAACTTGATCAGACCCGACTTCGTTAGGGCCTCGGTGATGGGCTTATTGGCTGGTTTGGCTTTGCTAGCAGACTTCTTGGTTGCCATCGGTCGGTTATCCTTGAGTAAGCAATTGATGGAGGTTGTTGCCGCCCGGATACTTTCGCTCCATTGCGCGAAGATGTCCAGTAGTCCCGACAAAGAAACACGGGTTTTCCGCGCTCATGCTGCGCCTTCATGGCGCGGGGTCGCGACGCCTCTGTGCATCGCTTGTCTGGATGGCGACGAAGCGCGCGATCATGATCGCGACGTACATGATTCCGCCGACGGATTCGATCAGGCTCGCGGCCCTGGCCGCCGGCGTGGCTGGCGTAACATCTCCATAGCCGACAGTGGCTAACGTCGCAAAGCTAAAGTAGATGAAGTCGCCCGGCGACGGCGTCCGGGCCGTTGCGTCCGCGGCGGCCGGAAATCGCGCCGGATCGAAGAAGAGCGCGTCCGGCTGCCACATGAAGAGCACCTGGAAAACCTGGGCGAAGACGAGTCCGATCAGCAGGTAGAGATAGATCGCGCCATAGATCTGGTTGGCGCGGACGTGCAGTGCGGACAGGATACCGCGCAGGGTCGTGCGGCCGATGTAGAGCGTGAACGCGAGCCACAGAGCCAGCGCGCAGGCGTGGAATGCGTGCGTCCAGGCGCTGTCGATCGAGGCGGGGAAGAACGTTGCCCAGACGAACAACGAAATGGCGCCCAGCCCGAAGAGCGCCGGCACGAGCATGCGCCGCTTCTGGTCCGATACCAGGAAGATGGTCGTGAGCATCAGGGCGAACAGGCCGCAGACGCGGACCACGCTGCGCGGCGGGCCGGCCATGATCAGGATGATCGCGGCGACGAGGCAGATCAGCAGATGGAGGTAATTCGGCTCGCGCCGCATGGGCAGTCTCAGGGCGCGGCCGGCGCGGTGCCGCCGATTCCGGCCTGCAGCAGCTGCAGCAGGCGCGACTTGCCGAGTTCCTCGGCGCCGCCGCGCAGACGCGATTCGAAATCGTTGTCGATGGGAGCCGTGCAGCGATAGCCACACACGCGGTCGCGGCCGCTGCGCTTGGCGTGGTACAGCGCGCTGTCCGCGACCTCGACCACGCGCTCCCAGTTCATGCGCCGCGGCGCGCTCAGGTCGAACGGATAGCAGGCGAAGCCGATGGATGCGGTGCAGTGGATCCTCACCGGAGCGCCGATGTTGACCGCGTTCGCCGCGATCGCCGCGCGCAGCCGTTCGGCCTCGCGCAGGGCCTCGGCGTCGTCGGCGACGGGAAGCACGGCGAGGAACTCCTCTCCGCCCCAGCGCACGGCGAAGGCCGGTTCGACGAAATGATGACGCAGCAGTTCGCCCAGCGAACCGAGCACGAGATCGCCGATGGTGTGACCGTGCGCATCGTTGATCGACTTGAAGCGGTCGACATCGACGACCAGAAACGCCAGCCGCGGCTTGCCGCCGGGCAGGCGCTCACCGCGGTCGAGCACGTCGAGCAGGGCGGGCAGGCGCTGGTCGACCGAGCGCCGGTTGCCCAGGCCGGTCAGCACATCGGTTCGACTCAGCTGCTCGATGTGGCCGTACGCTTCTTCCAGGGCGAGGTGCGTACGGTGCATGTTCGCCATCGCCTCGCGCGTCTGTGCCATGGCCTGGTCGAGACGCCGGTAGTTGTCGGCGTTGTCCAGCGCGATCGCCGTGTAGCTGGCGAGGGCGCGCACGAACTCCAGATGCGCGGCGTTGTACGCGCGCGGCCGCGGACTCTGCACCGACAGGCAGCCGATGACGCGCTGCTCGATGCGCAGCGGCAGATAGATCACCGACTCCATCGTGTCGCCCTGCTTCGCTGGCAGCAGTTCGCCGACGTAGTCGCGCATCTGCGAGCGCGTCTGCGTGACGAGTTCCCGGCTCTCGCGCACGCACCAGACGGCCGGACGCGATTCGTCCTTGATCGAATATTCGATCTTCGGCCGGCGCGTGCCGTTCTCGATCAGGTACTCGAGTTCGATGACGCCACGCTCGGCACGATGGATTCCGATCAGGAACACGTGCGCGTCCAGACGCGCGCGCACTTGCTGGTAGACGCGCTCGGCGGCCTGCTCGAAGTTGAGCGTGGCGGTGAGTTCCTGGCCGACCTGGCCGAGCTTGAGGATGTCGGCGGTGCGCTCGGCGACCTGCTCGGCGAGCAGGCGGCGCTGCAGCTCGTTGCGGCGCAGGCGCGCATAGAACAACGAGGAAACCCCCGCGGTCAGCGCGAGCACCGCGGCCATCTTCGCCCACAGCGTCTGCCACCAGAACGGCTCGACCGCAAGCGCCAGGGTGGCCTGGTCACCGATCCAGTTCGCGTCGGCCGTGCGCACGCGCACATGGAACTGGTAGTTGCCCGGTGCCAGATTCGTGTAAGTGGCGGTGCGCCGGCGTGCGTCGGTCTCGATCCAGTTGTCGCTGAAGCCTTCCAGGCGATACGAGAAGCGCAGCTGCTCCGGGGCGACGAAGTACGGCGACGCGAACGTGAGGCTCACGCCGCGCGCGCGGCCCGCCGGCAACACGAGGCGTGAGGTGCGGTACAGGGGCTCGCTCAGCACCGCGTCCTGATTCTGCGCCGGCTCGACGATGCGATCGTCGAGCTGCAGCTCGGTGAGCAGTGGACGCGGCGGCGGCGGCAGGTCGGCGACCTTCGCCGGATCGAAGAGGGTGAAGCCGGACGCGCCGCCGAACGCGATGCGTCCGCTGGCGGTGACCGAGTGCACGAACGCGTAATAACCCTTGTCGATGGCGCCGTCGGCGGCGCCGTAGGAGGTAAAGCGTTTCGTGCGCGGATCGAAGCGCGCGATGCCCGCGTTGCTGCTCATCCAGAGCATGCCGCGCGCATCCTCGACCATGCTCTTGATGGCGTTCATGTTCGCGCCGCCGGCGCGCGTATACACGGTGAAACGCGCCTGCTCCGGGTGGGCCGGATCCGCCAGTTCCATGCGCTGCAGTCCCGCCGCGGTCGCCAGCCACAACTGGCCGTCGGAGCCGCGCACGAAGTAGTGACACGTATCGGACTGCAAGGCGTGCGGGTCGCCGGGGTTTGCGCGCAGTCGGCCCTTCACGGTCAGGCCATCGCCACTGAACCAGTACAGGCCGGTGTCGTCGCCGAGGATCTTGGTGTCGGCGTCGAACGTGGTCATGAAGTGCGCGCGCGAATCGAGCACGTGGTGCGCCAGGATCGTGCGCATCGTGCGGTCGAGCACGTAGAGGTCGGAGTCGCGCGTGTTGATCCAGACGCGATCCGGATCGACGAGAATGAAGTAGATGAACGGCCGGCCGATGGGATCAGGCAATTCTAAGCGCTGCAGCACGCCGGATTGCGGCGTGTAGCGCAGCACGCCGCGATCCGTGCCGAGCAGCAGGTCCGGTCCATCCACCGTGACCGCGTACACCAGCATGCCCCGCGTCACCGTTATCGCCTGCAGGCGGTAGGTGTCGGCGTCGAACAGGAACAGGCCGCGGCGCGTGCCGAGCCAGAGCCGCTCGTCGCCCGCATTGGCGATGCTGACGATCTCCGCCGTGTCCTGGGCATGCGCATCGAATGCATCGGCGTCGAAGCTGAGGAAGCGGCTGCGCACCGGACTGAGCAGGCTCGCGCCGCCCGACCACGTGCCGAACCACAGGTCGCCCGAGGCGTCTTCGGCCAGACTCACGACGCGGCCGGCGCCGATGCTGCTGGCCTGCTGCGGCCGATGCTGGAAGCGCACGAAGTGAGGATGGTCGCCGGCTCGATCGAGCATCACGTCGACCCCGACCTCGGTGCCGATCCACAGCTGGCCGGCGCGATCCTCGAGCAGCGCGTAGGTGCGATCGTGCGACAGCGACTGCGGATCGGCATCGTCGTGCCGCCATTGCGCCACCGCACCGTTGCCCGGCGTGTAGCGCACGAGGCCGGCATCCTTGGTTCCGATCCACAGCTGGCCGGCGCGATCCAGCAGCAGGCCGTCGATCCATTCGCGCAGCGCGGCAGCGCGCGGACCGTTGCCGGTCACCGCGGTGAACGTGCGTGAATGCGCGTCCAGGTGCAGCAGACCGCTGGTCGTGCCGACGAAGAGGCCGTTCGCGCCGTCATCGACGACCGCCTGCACATGGCGATCCGGCAACTCTGCCGTGAAGCTCGCAAAGTCCCGGCTGGCCGGGCGGTACTCGGACAGGCCGCCGTCACTCGCGATCCACAGCGTACCGCGGCGGTCGCGGGCCAGCGCGTTGATTTTCTGGTGGGGCAGGCTGTGGCGGTCGCCAGCGTGCGGCAGGAAGGCGACGAACTTCTCGGTCTTGGGATCGAACCGGTTCAGGCCATTGAGGGTACCGATCCACAAACTGCCGTCGGAGTCAGTGAGCAACGAGGAGATGTAATGTTCCGAGATCGAGTCGGGCCGGTCGCGTTCGCGAATGAACGTGCGGAAACTCGCGCCGTCGTAACGGTTGAGTCCAACCTGGGTGCCGATCCAGAGGAAGCCTTCCTTGTCCTGCGCGATGGCCAGCGCGCTCAGCTGCGACAGCCCGTCGGCTTCCGTGAGACTGCGGAAGCGCGCGGTCTCGGGGCTTGGTTCGGCCTGGAGCAGCGTCGCGCAGACAAGCAGCCCCAGCGCGCACGCGAAACGCGCAGACCGTCCCTGCAGCTGGTCCCTCCCCCTCGGCATCGCCCGATTCTGCCATCCTTTGCGATGCCGGCAAAATCGCCAGCAGAACCGGAAATTTCCCCGCTACTGGTAGCCCTCGTTCGATTCGAAGCCGGTGCCGAACACGCGGTCCGTCACTTGGGTGAGCTCGATGTGGTCGAAGGCGACATGTCCCACGTCCAAGCCTCCGGCAGTCTTGATGGTGATCGACAGGCTCGTGTATCCCGCGGGGACGGCGACGAACGCGTTGGAGAGCCTGCTCCAGGCGTTCGCGACGACCGGCTCGCCGGAGATGTCCACACCGTCGTTGTAGCTGACGGCGTCGGTGCACCCGGGATCGGCGTATGCCGCCGTGACAATGGCATAGGGAGTGGTAGTGTTGGTCGCGTCGGAAAACAGGTACGCCTCCGTCGTCAGACTTAGCGAAGACGCCACGTTGCTGATCGCCACGCACTGGACCAGCATGACGTACCCGGCACCCGCGGCGGCGTACAGTTCTGCGGAACCGCCCGGCGGTGAATCGGGCGAATTCAGTGAATTGTTCCAGCTGGCCGAGCCCGTGGCGGTCCAGCCCGAAATGTCACTGTTGAAATCCGGATTCTGGACAAGATTCTGCGCCTGCCCGCTGGCCGCAAGAACCAGGAGCATCCCCGCTGCCCATCGGTTCGTCTGCATGGTCCCTCCTTGTGCCGACGGGTTGCCGGCAAGACCCGCGCGAAACCGAACGCTGGCCGCATCCTAGCGCCGACACGTAACGCGGGCCTTAAAACCGGCTTCCGCCGGCCTCGACGAAGGTATGACCTATGGACTACCGCTCGGCCCAGGGATGCAGGTAAGCTCCGCCCTTCCGGTCCATCCGTGGGACTATCCGAGGGAGCATTCATGCGCGCACATCGGGTGTCGTTGTTCCTGCTTTGCCTGCTCGCGGCGCAGGCCGCACAGGCGCTCAGCGCCGACGAACTGGTCGCGAAGAACGCCGAGGCGAGGGGCGGCCTCGACAAGATCGGCGCGATCAAGGATCTCAAGTTCGACGGCCAACTGCGCGTGTCCGGCTTCTTCGGCACGATCGATCTCGCGTATGTCCAGTACAAGAAGGCTCCGGATGCGATTCGCAGCGAAGCGACCGTGCAGGGCCTGACCCAGGTGCAGGCCTGGGACGGCAAGGAAGCCTGGCGCATCTCGCCGTTCCAGGGCCGCAAGGATCCCGAACGTCTGTCGGCCGAGGATTCGAAATCGCTGGCCGATGACGCCGCCATCAGCGGCCCGCTCGTCGACTACCGCGGCAAGGGCAGCAAGGTCGAGTACCTCGGCACCGAGGACGTCGACGGCACCGATGCGCACAAGCTCAAGGTGACGCTGAAGAACGGCGACATCGAATACGTCTATCTCGATCCGGATCACTTCCTCGAAATCCGCACGGTCGGCCAGCGCAAGGTGCGCGGCACCGAGGTCGAGGACATCACCGACTACGGTGACTATGAGCAGGTCGCGGGCGTGTGGTTCCCGTTCGCGATCACCTCGCGCAGCAAGGACGGCGGCAACGCGACGACGATCACCTTCGACAAGGGTGAGGCGAACACGGCGCTGGATGCCGCGATGTTCGCGTTTCCCGCCGCCAAGCCGGCCAAGTGAGGACGAGGACCACGCCATGAAAAACCACTGCACCTCGCTGCTCGCTTCCCTGGTGACCCTCGCGCTGGCTGCCACCGCCGGCGCGGAAACGAAGGCGGCGCCCTCGACGCGATTCGATTCCGGCACGATCTCCGGCATCGGCATCCGCAACATCGGTTCGGCGATGATGAGCGGGCGCATTGCCGCGCTCGCCGCCGTCGCCGGCAAAGACGGCAAGACGCTCATGTACGTCGGTGCCGCGTCGGGCGGCGTGTGGAAGTCGCTCGACGGCGGGACGACGTTCAAGCCGGTGTTCGACCGCCAGTCCGCCCAGTCCATCGGCGCGATCGCGATCGATCCGTCGAATACGGAAACGGTCTGGGTCGGCACAGGCGAAGGCTGGACGCGCAACTCGGTCTCGATCGGCGATGGCATCTACAAGTCGACCGACGGCGGCAACACGTGGACGAACATGGGTCTGCCGAATTCCGAGCACATCACCAAGATCGTGGTGGATCCGCAAGCA
>Ga0335076_10007037_pt1 | contig 11334 bp, 10 predicted proteins | sample Lox_Sample_25_FD_206717 | JGI IMG/M metagenome (GOLD analysis project Ga0335076, IMG submission 206717) | Soil microbial communities from Loxahatchee National Wildlife Refuge, Florida, United States - Lox_Sample_2.5 | ecosystem: Environmental > Terrestrial > Soil > Wetlands | place: USA... | reverse complement strand
GTTGCGCCAGGCGGAACGCCGGTGTCCATGGCGATGGACCGAACGCACAGACGGCTGTTTTGCGGCGCACGAGGACCGCAGAAATTGGTGTTGATGGACGCGGACAGTGGAAAGGTGTTACAGACGCTGCCGATCAGCGCGGGCGTAGACGCGAACGTGTTTGAGCCGGAAACCGGATTCGTTTTCGTTTCCACGCGCGAGGGAAAGGTACACATTTTCCACCTGGATTCGCCGGACAAACTGAGTGAAGTGGAAACCGTGAGCACCGAATACGGCGCCAAAACCATGGGCCTTGATCCCAAGACGCACAATATTTTCGTGACTACGGCGCAGTTCGGAGAAGCTCCCCCGGCCACCGCGCAAAATCCGCATCCCGGCCGTCGCCCGATTCCGGGAACGTTTCACGTGCTGGTGTACGGGCGATAGAAGAAAAAAAGCCAGCCAACAGTTGACAGTTAACGTCAATAGCCGAAAACATGGAAACGTCCCGTCTGTCCCCGAGTTTCCCTCCAGAGATGTTACTCCAGCGGAGACTATGATTCTCCTACCGGGAGACGGAGACTACCAAACTCTAATTCCACGAGTTCAGGCTAGGGGATGGGAAATCGAGGTCGCATTCTATCAGAATGTGGCGCAATCAATTCTCACGCTCGCTAATAGGTTTATCTCCTTGAAAGATCGACTCCACGAGATTCGCTTTAAATGAATCGGAAACGCCGAACAGGCGGCCTGGGACGCACGGCTTGCGCCCCCCAAAACCGCGAAGAGGAAATCCCCACCCTCTCGCAAAAGAGCGCGAAAGAATGGGGCACCCGGTTTCGCTCTGGATGGCGTGTTTTCTAGGTTTGGGGCGAGCACAACGTTGGGTGGCGTGACCGCGCCGCCATTCGGGTGAATGGCGCTCCCAGGAACACCGGCCTCGGACCCTCGCTGCGTAAACACCAAGACACTTTGGTTGAGATCCTTCGTCGCACAAACCGCTCCTCAGAATGACAACGCCTTTGTTAGACCGAGTGCAACACCAACGCCCAAGAAAAATCCCCACCCTATCTGCAAAGAGCGCAGATAGGATGGGCACCCTGCGTACTTCGCTTTATGCGGTTGCTACTCCCGCACGCTGCTCGATGAATGCGAGCAGGTCGGCATTGATTTGATCGGCGTGGGTGGTGGGCATGCCGTGAGGGAAGCCGGGATACGTTTTCAACGTGCCGTGTTTCAAGAGCTTCACGGCAAGCGCTCCGCTGCTCTCAAACGGGCAAATTTGGTCGTCCTCGCCGTGCATCACCAACACCGGCACATCGATCGCCTTGAGGTCATCGAAAAAGGCGGTTTCCGAGAGCACCCGGATGCACTCGTATTGCGCTTTGATTCCTCCCATCATCCCTTGCCGCCACCAGTTGTCTCGAATCCCTTGCGACACTTTTGCGCCCGGGCGATTGAATCCATAAAACGGCATGGTGATGTCCTGATAGAACTGAGAACGGTGATTCGCCGTCCCGTCCCGCAGTTGATCGAAGACCTCCAGCGGCAGGCCCTTGGGATTTTTGTCGGACTTCAACAGCTGCGGGGGAATCGAACTGATCAGCACCCCTTTGGCCACTCGCCCTTTTCCGTGCTTCGCGATGTACCGCGTCACCTCGCCGCCCCCGGTGGAGTGCCCGATGTGCACCGCATTCCTCAGGTCCAGCGCCTCCGCCACTGCGGCAGCGTCGGCGGCATACGTGTCCATGTCGTGGCCCTTGTCCGTCTGGGTGGACCGGCCGTGTCCCCGCCGATCATGGGCGATCACCCGGTAGCCGCGCGCCAGGAAAAACATCATCTGTGCGTCCCAGTCGTCGGCAGAGAGCGGCCAACCATGATGGAAAACGATCGGCTGACCACTTCCCCAATCCTTGTAATAAATCTCTGTTCCGTCTTTTACCTTGATCTTATCCATTGGTCCTCCTGAGGCAGAAATACGGGAATCGCGCTGATTGCCCACTCGCTGAGACGCTGGCCATTTCATTTGGATACATTTTTTTTCGAAGTTCTTCGCTACTGCACGCGGAAGCGGCCTTGGGTCAGGCCTTCGGCGATGCGGTGGGCCAGGGATTCCGGGCCAGCGTGATCGTCGGAGATCGGCTCGACGGTTCCCTCTTCAAAGCGCGCATAAAAGTTCCGGAGCATCGCGGTGTCGCGCATCGCGCCCTCTTGCCGCGAGGCGGCGCGTTCGGCGCACACTTCGAAGCTGGGCCGCAACAGAACAAAGTCAAACGGGATCTCCTTCAGGATCTTGCGCGCCGTGTCGAGAAAAGCGGGAGGGATGGAGAAGTCGATCAGGACGCGGTAGCCGGCACGCGCGAAGGGAATGGCTGCGGCGGTCATGGAGCGGACCAGCACCGGAAAATTGTCGCGCAGGCCGCGCTCTCCGTCTTTGCGGATGAAGGACCAGAACGTGTCGCCCTCGATGTAGGAAAGCGGCGCGGGTAGGAGCGGCAGCAACGCCTGCGCTACAGCGGTTTTGCCCGCTCCGATGGGACCGGAAAGGAAAATGACGCTCACGAGGCGGCATTCTACACCGAAGCTGTCGCGGAAGATGCTGAGGATTTATGGTAGGGCGTGCGAAGGGGAAGCAACACCGAAGAGAAGACCCGCCCTTTCCGCGAAAAACACGGAAAGGATGGGGCACTCGACGTATACTTCTGCCAGAGACGGAGGTGGAGATGATCCGCACGATTGGATTCGTCGCACTACTCGTATTGCTCTTCGCTGGAACGGTATCGGGGCAGGCAAATACTCCCAGCCCGGAGCCGGCTGCAACGATGAACCAAGCTGCAAGCAAGCCGCAATTTGACGTGAATGCAGCCGTAGAAGCGTATTTGGCAAAGATGCCGCCAGCGCAACGCGCTCGCTCGAACGCGTATTTCGAGGGAGGCTACTGGCTGCAAGTATGGGATCTGTTGTCGACCCTCCTGGTGATGTGGTTGCTGCTGCGGTTGCGCGTGTCCGCGGGGATGCGCAACCTGGCGGAGCGGCTGACGCGGTTTCGGTCGATTCAGACATTCTTGTACTGGGTGCAATTTATTGTGCTGGTTTCCGTGATCACGTTTCCACTGGGCTTGTACGAAGGATTTTTCCGCGAGCGCAAATATGGATTGATGAATCAGGCATTCAGCGAGTGGATGCGGGATCAGATGGTGATGCTGCTAGTCAGCATCATTCTGGGTGCGATTCTAATGATCCCGCTGTTCGGACTGGTGAGAAAGCTCGGCAAGAACTGGTGGGTGTGGGGCGCGGTGCTGATGATCGCGTTCTTCGCTTTCGTGGGGCTGATCGCGCCGGTGTACCTCGCGCCGCTCTTCAATAAATACACGCCATTGCAAGACGCAAGCATTCGCGAGCCCATTCTGAGCATGGCCCGGGCAAACGGCATCCCGGCGAAGGATGTCTACGAGTTCGACGCCTCGCGGCAGTCGAACCGGGTGAGCGCAAACGTCAGCGGATTCGCGGGGACTTTGCGAATCTCGCTGAATGACAACCTGCTGAAACGATGCACACTGCCGGAGATTGAGACCACCATGGGCCACGAGATGGGCCACTACGTCCTGAACCACGCGTATAAGGGGCTGGTGATGATCGGAGTGGTCATCGTGATTGGATTTGCGTTTGTGAATTGGGGAGTCAACGCGAGCCTGGTGCGCTGGGGCGAATCGTGGGGAGTGCGGGGGATTGGAGACGTGGCGGTGTTGCCGCTGGGAGTGATCCTGTTTTCTCTCTACTTTTTCCTGGCCACGCCGGTTACGAATACCATAACGCGAAACATGGAGTATGAAGCGGATCTGTACGGGCTGAATGCCGCGCGGCAACCGGATGGCGAGGCGAACGTCGACATGTTCCTCGGGGAATATCGCAAACTCGATCCAAGCCCGATCGAGGAGTTTGTCTTCTATGACCATCCGAGCGGGAGGACGCGCATCACCGCGGCGATGCGCTGGAAAGCCGAACATCCGGAAACGGCGAACGCAGAAGAGATGGCGCGGAAACTCTTTGGGACAAACTGAGCCGTTGCTTAGCGGTTTCGGCGCAGCGACTCGATCCAGCGGTTTAGCGCTGCGTCGTTGGGGGGCTCGAGGCCGAGGAATTCCAGGCCCAGGCCGACGCGTGGCTTTACGATGCGCACGGTGACGAGCGCTTCGAGTTCCTGGCCCTTGCGGGAAAGGCGGAGCCGAGCACGGGTGTTTCGAGGAAAGTCCTTGGTGGTGCAGACGAAGCAGCCGCCGAGAGAGATGTCGGAGGTGACACCGGAAACCTGTTGCCCGGATTCGAGGTGGATGAGGACGGCATCGGCGGCAAATGGATAACGAATGGTGTAGCGGCGATCGCGGACGCCTTCGAGGCGAGAATCTCCCGGGAGGGTCCGGGCCGGCATCGAGATGATTTTATTCACGTAACTGACTCAACGCTAACAAATTAAGTTCCAGGCCCTGGGCGCGAATGGCGTGTATTTCAGTGTGACGAAGGATGCGGAATTTAGAAATAGGCCAATGGAGCAGGGCGGCGTAAGGGTAATAGGGTACGCCGGACGGCTGGAGCGAGTTGGTTGTTAGTGGGTTCGACAAAGGGGAGCGCCGATCCGCAATGGAGGCCCGGGGCGCGTGCTAGGCTGGGAGAAAGCTGCGAAACCAGCACGAAACGATGCCAAGCGACGGAATCCGCCAGAGCGATCGCGTGACCCTGCAGATGCAGGTGGAAGCGGCGTGGTCCGCGAACGGAGGCGGCGAAACCCGGCAACCGGCGAAAACCCTGATGGTCAGCCGCAATGGCGGCGTGCTTTGCCTGCCCGAGAAATTCTTCCCGGGCCAGGAGCTGACGCTGCACCGGAAGCTGGATGGCGATCAGAGCAAGACGGCGCGCGCGCGGATCGTAGCGGAAATCGACCGGGAAGCGAGCGGGTTCATTTACGCGATTGCGATTCTGGACCCTCGCGCGGATTTCTGGGACATCGACTTCCCCGCCCCGCATAAGGCGCAAGAAGCGTTGGCGCGGCTGCTGATGGAGTGCAGCTTCTGTCAGTGCCGCGAAGTTGTCTACCTGAACGAGATGGAGTTGAAGTCATTCGAGATTCGCAAGTGCGTGGCGCGCGTTTGCCGGAGATGTGATTCGCCGTCGATCTGGGTGGAGGCGCAGTCGGAGGTGGGAGCCGAAGAAGTGATGCCGGCGCGCAATAATCCCAACGAGGATCGCGTGATTCCGCGCAGGAACCGCACGCGCGTGAAAGCGCGGGTGCTGGCGTGCATTCGCCGGCGCGGATTCCAGGAAGAAGTGGCACTCTGCGAGGACTTGTCGAAGGGCGGCATCAGTTTTCGCAGCCGCAACCAGTATCCGGAGGGATCGCGGCTGGAAGTGGCGGTGCCGTATACGCCGGGCGCGGGAGCGATCTTTGTGCCCATCCGCATTGTGTTCTCACAACCGATCGCGGCGGGATTGTTCCGACATGGTGCGGCGTATTTGCGGGCTCCGGATTGAGGAAGAAGTCGGTAGTCCGTCGTCGGTAGTTGGTGGTTCGCACGTCATCGCGGCGCGTTGTACAATGCGCTGCATATCCGAATCAATTGAGGATTCCATGATGAAGAGAGTGGCGAAGTGCGTAGCGCTGTTAGCATTTTTCTTTGCACAGGCCGCAATTGCGCAAACTATCGCGGTGAAAGCTGGACGACTCGTTCGACCAGAGAATGGGACCGTTGCCAAGGACCAAGTGATCCTCATAAACGGGAACAAAATCCAGGCGGTCGGAGCGGGCTTGGCGATTCCTGCGAGCGCTACGGTGATCGACCTGTCGAGCATGACGGTCCTGCCGGGATTGATTGATTGTCATACGCACCTCGCCGACGGGAAATTCGGCGAAGGCGACCCGATCTTCCAGTTGAAGAAGTCGGCTTCGCAGACGGTGCTGGAATCGGTGCGCAATGCGCGTGTGACCCTGGAATCAGGATTCACGACGGTGCGCGATGTAGGCGTGTATCGCGCGTTGAATGACGTGGCGTTGCGGGATGCGATCAATCGTGGCGACATTGTGGGGCCGCGTATGTTTGTGGCGGGCGCGTATATCACCATCACCGGTGGCGCGGGAGCAATGACAGGAATGGCGCCGGACATCACTCTGCCGTGGGACTTTCACTATGGCGAGGCGAACAGTCCGTGGGAGGTGCGACAGAAGGTGCGTCTGCTGGCGCACGATGGCGCGGACAATATTAAGGTGCTCGCAACGGGAGCGGTGTTGACGCACGGGAGCAATCCGAAGTCGCAGGAATTTACACTGGAGGAATTACAAGCGGCAGTGGACGAGGCGAGTCACTTCGGCTTGCGCGTGGAAGCGCATGCCCATGCCACCGAGGGCATTAAGAACGCGATTCGCGCAGGCGTGGCGTCGGTGGAACATGCCACTCTGATTGATGACGAGGGAATTGCGTTGGCCAAGCAGCGCGGGACTTACCTGGATATGGATATCTACGACGAGGAGTGCATACAGGAGCAAGGGAAAAATGGGACCCTGCCGGCGGACTTTCTGCAGCACGATCGCGAACTCGGAGAATTGCACCGGCAAAATTTCCGCAAGGCGGTACAGGCGGGAGTGAAGATGTCGTTCGGCACGGACGCGGGCGTATGCGATTACGGAACGGCGGGGAGACAGTTTGCGTTTATGGTGAAGTACGGAATGACACCGATGCAGGCGATACAGGCGGCGACGACCTCCGCGGCGGATTTGCTGGGGAAAAGCGCCGAACTGGGGTCGGTTCAAGAAGGCAGGTTTGCGGATTTGATTGCTGTGGAGGGGGATCCGCTGCAGGACATCCGGCTGCTAGAGAACGTCAAGTTCGTGATGAAGGATGGAGTGGTGTACAAGCAGAGGTAGCTGGTGGGGAATTATTTTGATTAAACGAGACGCAGTGGTTGAGATCCTTCGTCGCTTACTGCGCTCCTCAGGATGACAAACTGTTCTTGAATTTCATTGAAGCCTTCGAATCAGACCCAAGACCCGGGGTCCCACTCCAAACCCGAGGCAACCGAACTTGCCGGAAAATTTGAAGGTCTATGGTGCGGCGAGTCAGTCTAGCGCAGGGACGGCGGCTTGTTCACGGCGGCGGCGATGCAGGTAGTGCATCGCAATGTTGATATAGATTTCGCCGCAGGGCGTGTCGATGCAGAGCACCATGGCCTCGGTGTCAGCGGAACCGGCCAATCCTTCTTCGCTCATATGAATTTCGGGCGGGAATACCTTGAAGCGGAAGCCCTGGTCGTTGAGCAGCGTTACAGAGTTCCCGATGACCATGTTGGCGAGTTCGCAGACGGTCTCGCGGACAGTCTGCTCGCTTTCGGGAAGCGGTCCACCGGCGAGATGGCTGGCGACCTTCATGGCAACGTCAGGCGCTAGGTCGAGAATGACGCGGCCTTCGATGTCACCCTTAATCGCAATGAGCGCAGCGACGCCTTTGCGGCGATAGGTATTTTCATCCATCGTGAGGTCCACGATTTTGGTCGGCGCCTGTAAGGACTCCGCGAAGACGGCGTCCGCAGCATTAATGAACGGCTGGATCAGTTCCATCCTCATGAATGGCTCTCCCCTGCGAGCGCCACGGGCGCACCCGCCGCGTTTGGATCGTCACCGAGAACGTACCGGAGGATTTCGTAGAGCACTTCGGGCTTGACCGGCTTCTGCACGAAATGCTTGGCACCTTTTTGCAGGGCGGCCAAAATGTTTTCCTGGTAACCGACGGAAGAGACCATGACGATGCGGGCGTCCGCGTGCTGGCGGACGATGCGCTCGACGGCTTCGATACCTTCCATCTGGGGCATGGTGATATCCATGAGGACGATGTCGGGTTTCGCGCGGTTGTACTCCGCAATCGCAGTGAGCCCGTCGCCGGCTTCCCCGGCCACTTCCCCGCCGAACTGCTCGATCATTTTGATCAAGTTCTTGCGGGCGAAGACGGAGTCATCCACCACGAGATAGCGGACGGGCTGTTGGTCTTTCCGAAGTAACGCTGCGAACTGTTGCATGACCTTCTCCTTTAGCTCCGCGAGGCCGGTCAGCCGCGAGGAGTGGAAACTGGAACTTTTTCGTTTTTGTCGGGCACATCCTGCTTTTCAGTGCCCGGATTGTTGCTGTATTGCGAAATCAGATACGTCGCCATGTGCTCGAGTGGCAGAATCTTGTTGGCGTAGCCCTTCACGATGGCTGCGCGTGGCATGCCAGCGACCACGCAAGTGTCTTCACTCTGGGCAATGGTCATGCCACCGGCTGCTTTGATAGCGCCCAGGCCTTCCGAGCCGTCCTCGCCCATTCCGGTCATTAATAAGCCGACGGCAGTGAGGGCAAACTCCTGCGCGACAGAATGAAACAGCACGTCAACGGAGGGCCGATGGCCGTTAATGGGAGGGGTGTCCGATAAAACGATCATTTCGCCACGGGGCATGCGGCGAACCATCATGTGGCGGTTGCCCGGACAGATGAGGACCCTTCCCGCGATTAGCAGGTCGCCGGATTTGGCCTCCTGAACGTCGAGCGCGCAGCATTCGTCGAGACGCCGCGCAAACATGTCCGTGAATCCCTCGGGCATGTGCTGCACGACGACGAAAGTGACCGGCAAATCGCCGGGGAGCTGCGACAGCAGATATTGGAGGGCGTTCGGACCGCCGGTGGAGATGCCGATGGCGACGACCCGGCTTGGGGGCACGACCAAAGAAGACTTCCGCTTTACCTGTTTCGGCGGTTCGGCTTCGAGGGTCGGAATCTTCCGGGTACCGCTGGCGCGCTTTGCGACTTTGATCTTCTCAATGAGCTCATGAGCGATGGGATCGAGATGCCCAGCAGCGGCATCGCGGGGCTTGGCGACAAAATCGATGGCGCCGAGGGCAAGAGCTTTGAACGTGGAGTAAGCGCCTTCCTTCGAGTGGGTGCTGAACACAATGACCGGAAGGGGCGCGTTGCGCATGATCATGCGCAGGGTCTCGATGCCATCCATGCGCGGCATTTCCAGGTCGAGAGTGATGACGTCGGGCTGCAGTTCGGCAATCTTGCGCAAGGCAAAGGCGCCATCCATGGCCGTGCCGACGACCTCGATGTCCGGGTCGCGCTCAAGGATGATGGGGATCAACTTCCGCATGAGGGCGGAATCGTCGACCACCAGGACTCGGACGCGGTTCTTCATGCGATAGCTCCAAGCGGAACCGACCGGGAGAGCTTCGTGAGAATCGCGGGAACGTTGAGAATGAGGACGACGGTGCCATCGCCGAGGATGGAAGCGCCGCTGATCAGGTCGCTGGAAACGATCTCTCCGGGCAGTGCCTTAATCACGAGCTCCTCTTCGCCAACCATGGAATCCACAATCAGGCCAAAGCGCTTCTCCGCCTGGCCGATGACGATGACAAAGTTCTTTTTCTTGGTGGTCGGCGTCTCTACGGCGTGAAGACGGCTAAGATTATTTAGCCGAACGAGGGTGAGGATCTGTTCGCGGAGTCGAAGGACTTCGCGCTGGTCGACCCGGTGAATCTGCTGGTCAGTGATGCGAGTAATTTCCACGACGGAGGAGAGCGGCACGGCGAAAAGGCGGCCACCGACGCGGAAAAGCAGTGTCTGGATGCTGGCGAGAGTCAAAGGAACGCGCAGCTGAATGGTAGTGCCTTTGCCTGGTGTGGAGGAGATGTGAACGGTACCCTTCAGGCGGTCGACGGCAGTACGCACGACGTCCATACCAACACCGCGGCCTGAAACCTCGGTGACTTCGGACGCGGTGCTGAATCCAGGCTCGAAGATGAGATTCAGGAGATCGTGCTCGATCAGGCGATCGGCCTCTTCCCTTTTGACGATGCCAACACGAACGGCGTGATCGCGAATTTTCTCGGGAGAAATACCACGGCCGTCGTCGGTGACTTCCAGGACGACCTGGGTGCCCTGGTGGTACGCATTGAGAGAGACAGTACCGCGAGCGGGTTTTCCCGTGGCGAGGCGATCGTCGGCATGCTCGATACCGTGGTCAACGGCATTGCGGACCATGTGAGTGAGCGGCTCAGCGAGCGCATCGAGGATGCCCTTGTCGAGATCGGTGTGTTCTCCGGCGATTTCGAGAGCCACATCTTTGCCGCAGAGTTTGGCGACGTCGCGAACGACACGCGGAAAGCGACGGAAGAGTTGTTCGACGGGAACCATGCGAATCTTCAGCACGCATTTGTGCAACTCGTCGAGGACTCGGGACTGGAAAGCCAACGCTTCGGCGAGCTTGCCGCGAACCGGATCCTTGGCGTGCTCGCGGTCAAATTCGGAGAGTGTGCGGTTGAGCATGGACTTGCCGATAATCAACTCACCGACAAGATTCATGACCGCTTCAATGCGGCCGGCGTCGACGCGAAGGGTGCTTTCGGTGACGGCAGCGACAGCGGATGCGCCAGCGGACTGTTTCGCGTTAAAAGTCACGGCGACTTCGTGGGCCGCACTGGCGGCCTGGGCAGACTGTGCTTCCAGGAGATCGCCCAGCAATTCGTGTTCGGCAGTTTCCGCATGGGCCGCGACCTCGACGTGGTACTCCGAGACGACCGAAGGAATGCGGCAGCGATGAATCAGGTGCTCGACGGGATGCGAAGTGGCAATCGCGGCTTCGATAATTTCCACAGCCGCGGCGGCGAGGTTGTCCTCCGGGCGCAGCGCAATCACGGTCCCCACGGAGTGGAGGACGTTCCGAACCAACTGGAATCCGGCGGCACGCATGGCGCTGTTCGGATCGATGCGAAGGGCAATGTTGTAGACCGTCTCCCCGCGAAGAAGCGCTTCGGAGATCATGAGGCGCTCATACTCGTTCCACGCGAAGCTTGCGGGAATCGAACGCCCGTCGGCCGGCGATTGTGCGGGCTGCTCGAGTAGTTTGTGAATCAGGGCGCGCAGCGGCTCGACGGAAGGAGGCTCCTGCTGCTTCTGGTAAGCGCTCAACATGCCTTCAAAAAGGTCTACGGAAGAAAGCACGACTTCGGCAAGCTTCGCACCGTAGGATTGCGCCGTCTGGAGCGTGAGAACATCCTCCAACTCGTGAGCAATTTCGCTGAGCTTTTGGCAGCCGCAAGCAGCGGAATCGCCCTTGAGGGTATGAACGGCGCGGCGAACGGCGCGAATGAGTTCTTCATCCGCAGGATGGGATTCGAGTCTCAAGCCGGTGTCGTTGATGGTCTGCAATAGCTCAGCGGCGCTCTCGAAAAAGAGCGCGCGGAGTTCCGCTCCCCGATCTTCGGGCAGAAAGGTCAAGCTGACACCTCTAGCCGCTTGTAGGCGGTGCCATTGTTCTCGTGAATCATTTTGAATTTCTGCGT
>Ga0335076_10007036_pt1 | contig 11335 bp, 10 predicted proteins | sample Lox_Sample_25_FD_206717 | JGI IMG/M metagenome (GOLD analysis project Ga0335076, IMG submission 206717) | Soil microbial communities from Loxahatchee National Wildlife Refuge, Florida, United States - Lox_Sample_2.5 | ecosystem: Environmental > Terrestrial > Soil > Wetlands | place: USA... | reverse complement strand
GCCGCGCTGCCCGGGCCCGCGCGGGCCCGCCGCGACATCGTCGCCGAGCTGCGCAGCGGGATGCTCGACGCCGCCGACGCACACCGCCGTGCCGGCCTGCCTGACGCGGCCGCGGCAGCGGCGGCGACCACGGAGTTCGGCGACCCGCGCCAGGTCGCCGAGGCGTTCCGGCCCGAACTGGCCGCCCGGCACGCCCGCTGCGTCGCCCTCACCCTGATAGCCACCGGCCCGCCGATCGGCCTGCTCTGGGCCGGTGCCGCCGCGGCCAGCCACATCGCCATCCGGCACGCCCCGCCCTGGGACTGGGCCGGCGCACCGCCCGGCTCCCCGGCCGCCCTCCCCCTGGCCATGGCCGCCATCGTGGTCACCGCCTGGGCCGCGCTGCTCACCGTCGCCGCCACCGGCAGGCTGGCCCGTTGGCTCCCCGGCCGCCCGGGCCTGGCTCCGACGACGGCGGCCATCTCCGGATCCGCCGCCATGGCCGCCGACATGACCATCTTCGCCCTGCTGGCCAGCCAACTTGCCAGCATGCCCGGCACCCTTGCCCCCATCCCGGTCACCGCCGCGGCGATCGCCAGCCTAGCCCGGCTCACCCTCGCCAGACGCGCCACGCGCCGCTGCCTGGCCGCCCGTGCGTCACTCGGCTGAACGCGACCGACGCTGCCGGGCGGCTCGCAAGCCGAGCCGGTCAGTTTGGCAGGTCGGGTGCCCTAGCTACTCAGCCGGGCGCGGCTTTGCCTGGTTATCCGCAGCAGACGCCGGATGGGGCGGCCACCTCCTCGCCGGTTGCCTGCTGGCCGCCGCAGCATTGCGCGGCCTGCCCGGCGGAGGCGTCCAGTTCGGCCTGGACTTCGTCCCAGCGTTGCTCGTCGTCCTGACCCCAGAAGGTGGCGCTGTCGGCCAGGACGGTGTAGATCTCCCAGCGCTCGCCGCCCGGGGTGCCGGTGACCCAGAACTTGTCCTGGCGGGCGTAGCAGCAGGTGGTGTCCCGCTCGTCCACCGCAGCCAGGCCGGCCTGAGCGAGCCGGGCCTGCTGGGCGTCGACCGCGTCGGCGTCGGCGACTTCCACGCCGAGGTGGTTCAGGGTGCCGCCCTGGCCGGGGTTTTCCAGCAGGACGAGCTTGAGCGGCGGCTCGGTAATGGCGAAGTTAGCGTAGCCGGGCTTGCGCTTGGCGGGCCCAGTGCCGAACAGCTTGGTGTAGAAGCTGACGGCTTCGTCGATGTCGTTGACGTTTAGCGCGAGTTGCACTCGGGACATGACGACCTCCCAGTTATATTGATATCTGTCTATGTCTTGCCTGGGTGGAGCTTGCCATAGAACATCGACTTCTGTCAATATAGATGTGTGTCTAATTCTCATCCTCTGGCGGTGATCAGCCCGGCGGAGACGGCGGCCTGCTGCGCCCCGTTGACCGCGCAGCCGCTGAGCATGGACCAGGCCGAGCAGGTCGCGCCGCTGCTGAAGGCACTGGCCGACCCGGTGCGGCTGCGACTGCTGTCCCTGGTCGCCTCCCATGACGGCGGCGAGGCGTGCATCTGCGACCTGAACGAAGCGTTCGAGCTCTCTCAGCCGACGATCAGCCATCACATGAAGGTGCTGCACGAGGCCGGGCTGGTCGACCGGGACAAGCGCGGGGTGTGGGTGTACTACCGGGTCCGCCCGGAGGCGTTGGCCAGCCTGGGCGCGCTGATCGGCTGCCCGACTGCCCCATAACAAGCGGACCTGGGGCCCGGGATGCCGGCGTGACCTGGAGTACCTCAGATTGGGCGACGGTTGCCCGGCACGTAGGCAGCCGATATTGACAAATGTCTATATGTAAGGCTCGATTATAGATAGACAGTCATCTATATCTGAGGGGTGAGCAGAATGACCGACCAGGCGAGCACCGACCTGCGGGAAACGGTCCGGTCCCGGTACGCCGCCGCCGCCCGCGCGGTCCTGGAGCCGCAGCCGGGCGTGGCCGCCTCGTGCTGTGGCAGCCCGGCCGCTGACTCGTGCTGCGGCACAGAGGCGGCGGAGGCGGTCGGCGGATTCAGCGAGGGACTCTACCGCGAGGGCGAGACCGACGGGCTGCCCGAGGAGGCGGTCCTGGCCAGCCTGGGCTGCGGCAACCCGATCGCGGTCGCAGAGCTACGCGAGGGCGAGCGGGTCCTGGACCTGGGCTCCGGGGGCGGCATCGACGTGCTGCTGTCGGCCCGGCGGGTCGGCCCGACCGGGTTCGCCTACGGCGTCGACATGACCGACGACATGCTCGCCCTGGCCCGGCAGAACGCGGCCAGGGCCGGGGCGGCCAACGTGGAGTTCCGCAAGGGCCAGATCGAGGACCTGCCGCTGCCGGACGCGTCGGTGGACGTGGTGATCTCCAACTGCGTGATCAACCTGTCGGTCGACAAGCCCGCCGTGCTCGCGGAGATCTTCCGGGTGCTGGTGCCCGGCGGCCGGATCGGAATCTCCGACATCGTGGCCGAGGATCACATGAGCCCGGCCGACCGGGCCGCCGCCGGATCCTACGTCGGGTGCATCGCCGGGGCGCTATCCCGCACGGAGTACCTGGACGGCCTGGCGGCGGCCGGGTTCGCCGGCGCCTCGGTGACGTTCACCACCGAGGCGGCTCCGGGCCTGCACTCGGCGATCATCCGGGCCGTCAAGCCCGCCGCCGCGTAACCGGCGCGGTCAGGAGACGGCCGCCAGGCGCGGCGCCAGGCGCCCGACACGATCGGCGAGCTGGGCCAGCGCCACGTCAAAGCTGCCCGGGTCGCCGGCCGGCACCGGGTCGGGGATCGACCAGTGCACCGCGGTGGCCTCGGCAAGTTCCTCATGCGCCAGATCGCAGACCGTAATAACGAGGTCGCCGTGTTGCCGGATGTCGCTGATGTGGCGGGGCCGCAGCCGGGGCAGCGGCAGGCGGTGGCGTCCGGCGGCGGCGATGGCACCGGGGTCGATCGCCTCGGCCGGGTGTGTTCCGGCTGATACCGCGGGGACTGTGCTGGCCTGGCGCCACAGCGCGGCGGCCAGGTGCGAGCGCGCGGAGTTGGCGGTGCACACGAACAGCACCCGCACTGCCGCGCGGGCAGCCGGGGGCGCCAGCTGGTCGAGGGCGCCGGGGATCAGCTGCAGGTAGGTGCGGCGGCGGTCGCCTTCGGACCGGCGGCGGGTGATGATCCCGGCTTGCTCCAGCACTTGCACATGATGCGCCAGCAGGTTGGACGGCATGGCCAGCATGGTGGCCAGCTCGGACGGGGACGCGTCCCCCATAAGCAGCGTGTCGGTGATCCGCAACCGGGCCAGGTCGGCCAGCGCGGCATGCAAGATCGCACGACGCTCCAGCTCAGAAGTTCCATCACCATTCATTGACTCAATATTGACTGAGTCATCATCCTCTGTCAAGATGGCCGCGTGACCACCGGACCCATCCTGCTGTGGCGGCGACTGCTAGCCGAGTTCCTCGGCAGCGCGTTCCTGGCCGCAGTGGTCATCGGCGCGGGCATCGCGGCGCAGAACCTATCCCCGGGCCAGACCGGGCTGCAGCTGCTGGAGGACGCGGCGGCGACCGCGGTCGGGCTGTACGCGATCATCTTGATGTTCGGCCCGGTCTCCGGCGGCCACTTCAACCCGGTGGTCTCGTTCGTCGACGCCTTCTTCGGCGGGCTGTCCTGGCGGGACGCCGCGGCCTACTTGCCGGCGCAGGTGGCCGGGTGCATCAGCGGGGCGGTGCTGGCCAACCTGATGTTCGCGCTGCCCGCGGTCACTATCTCGGCCAAGCACCGGGCCACGCCCGCGCACTTCCTGTCCGAGATCATCGCTACCCTCGGGCTGCTGCTGGTGATCTTCGCGCTGGCCCGGTCCGGCCGGGCCCGGTCCGCCCCAGCGGCGGTGGGCGCCTACATCGGCGCGGCGTACTGGTTCACCTCCTCCACCAGCTTCGCAAACCCCGCTATCAGCATCGGCCGGATGTTCTCGAACACGTTTGCGGGGATCGCCCCGTCCTCGGTGCCGAGCTTCATCGCCGCGCAGATCGTCGGCGGCATCGCGGCCGCCGTGATGATCAAGGCGCTGTACCCGTCCATCACGCCCGCCGACGCCGCGGGCATCATCGTCCCCCATGACAGCGCCGGGCGTGCGTCCTCCCAGGCGGCGCGTGACGGCGCCTCGCCGCCGGCGGATGCTCCGCACGGCCCGGCCCGATCTCGTTGAGCAGACACCCAGAGGGAGCTCAGTCATGCACCTGGTCATGATCGGCGGCAGCGACGCCGGGATCAGCGCGGCGCTGCGCGCCCGCGAGCTCGACCCGTCCGCCGATGTCACGGTGGTGCTGGAGGATGCCTACCCGAACTTCTCCATCTGCGGCATTCCCTACTACGTCTCCGGCGAGGTCGGCCACTGGCGAAACCTGGCCCACCGCACCGTCGCCGACCTGGAAGCCGCCGGGATGCGGCTGCGGACCGACACCACCGCTCGGCGGATTGATGTGCCCGGCCGCAAGCTCGCGGTCACCTCGCCCGGCCGGGGCGAGGAGGTGCTCAGCTACGACAAGCTCATCGTCGGCACCGGGGCGGTCCCGGTCCGGCCCCCGATCGGCGGCTTGTCCGGCCCGGACTCCTTGGGCCCCGGGGACGGGGTGCACCTGCTGCACTCGATGGGTGACACGTTCGCGGTCATGCGGACCCTGGAGCAGGCCGCACCCGCCAGCGCGGTCATCGTCGGCGCCGGGTACATCGGCCTGGAGATGGCCGACGCGCTGACCGTCCGCGGGCTGCGGGTGACGCAGATGGAGCAGCTGCCCGAGGTACTGCCCACCGTCGACCCGGAACTGGGCGGGCTGGTCCATGGCGAACTGGCCGCCCGCGGCGTGGAGGTGCTGACCGGCACCGCCGTGCAGGCCATCGGCAAGGCCCAGCCTGGCGGATCAGGGCGGCTGGAGGTTCAGGCCACCGCGGCTGATGGCACCGCGGTGACCCGCACGGCGGACATGGTGCTGGTTGTCGTCGGGGTGCGGCCCGAGACCAGCCTGGCCGCCGAGGCCGGGATGGCTCTGGGTGTCAAGGGCGCGATCGCGGTCGATGAGGGGATGCGGACCAGCCTGATGGATGTGTTCGCCGCCGGGGACTGCGTTGTCACCCATCACCGGTTGCTCGGCGTGACGTACCTGCCGCTGGGCACCACCGCGCATAAGCAGGGCCGGGTCGCCGGGGAGAACGCGCTCGGCGGGAACCGGGTCTTCGCCGGCAGCCTGGGCACCCAGGTGGTGAAGGTCTTCGACCAGGCCGCCGCCCGCACCGGGCTGCGCGACCACGAAGCCACCGCGGCCGGGTTCGACCCGGTCACCGTCGAAACCCAGGCCGATGACCACAAGGCCTACTATCCCGGCAGTCACCGCATCACCATGCGGGTCACCGGCGACCGGGCCACCGGCCGGCTGCTCGGCATGCAGCTGTTCGGGCACAAGAACGCCGAGATCGCCAAGCGCGTCGACATCACCGCCACCGCGATCTTCAACCAGATGACCGTTGACGCGGTCAGCGACCTGGACCTGTCCTACACCCCGCCGCTGGGCAGCCCCTGGGACGCCGTCCAGATCGGCACCCAGGCCTGGACCCGGGCCCTGCAGCACTAATCCCACCGCTCCGTTTTCCCAGAGGAGCAGCCATGTCAGGCCACTCTCCAGCCCGCTCCGCCGTCTGGGCCGCCGCCGCGGCGATCATCGTCCTCGCTGTCGGCGCCTGCTCCAGCGCGACCACCAGCAGTACCTCGGCATCGGCCGTGGCCAGCATCGGTCCTGCCGGCCATAAGCCCACCCTGTCCGGCGCCGGGTCGACGTTCGACGCGCCGTTCTTCGCCGCCGCCTTCGCCAAGTACCAGCAGCAGCACCCCGGCGTGACCATCGGCTACTCCGCCGTGGGAAGCAGCGCGGGCATCGCCGCGTTCAGCGCCCAGCGCGTCGACTTCGGCGCCTCCGACGTTCCCATGACCGCCAGCGAGCAGGCCGCCGCCAAAGGCGGCCCCGTCACCCAGGTACCCGTCGCGCTGGGCGGCGAAGGCATCGCCTACAACCTCAGTCTCCCGGCCGGGGCCCGGCTGCACCTGACCGGCCCGGTCCTCGCGGCCATCTACCTCGGCCAGATCACCCGCTGGAACGACCCGGCCATCACTGCCCTTAACCCGGGCCTGTCCCTCCAGAACGCGACCATCAATGTCGTGCACCGCTCCGACGGCAGCGGCACCACCTACATCTTCAGCAACTACCTGTCCAGCAGCGACCCCGCCTGGGCCGCCAAGGTCGGCACCGGCAAGACCCTGCACTGGCCGACCGGGTCCGGCGCCGAAGGCAACGGCGGGGTGGCCACCGCGGTGGACCGCACCCCGTTCTCCATCGGATACATCGAGCAGGCCTACTCCCAGGGCCTGACGCTGCCGTTTGCCGCTATCCGCAACCAGGCCGGGACCTACCTCACCCCGTCCGCCCAGACTGTCGCCGCGGCCGCCGCCCAGAAACCCGCCATCACCCCGTCCGATTTCTCCATCGTCAACCAGCCCGGACCGGCCAGCTACCCGATCAGTGGCTACAGCTGGGCGCTCATCAACACCCGCCAGCCCAGTCAGGCCACCGGCCAGGCCCTGGTCACCATGCTCGACTGGCTCACCCACGACGGCCAGGCCTCCGCCGCCGCCAACGGCTACGTGCCCCTGCCAGCCCAGATCCAGCAGCTCGCCCACACCATGCTAGGCCGGATCACCGGCCCCACCGGGACACACCTGCTGAGCTGACCGAGGGCTCACCATGACCAGTCCGGGCCAGCATGGCGCCCCGACCAGAAGGCGATCCGGAAGGAGCAGTCATGTCGCTGTTGTCATACCTCGCCAGGCTGCTCGGATGGCTGCGAGCCGGCTACGCCCCGGGCGGCACCGCGTCACGGTACATTCCCCTGATCGCGCTCATGCCCAGCCCGTCCACGCAGATCGAGGATCCGCCCGATGCCGCTGGCCAGTCGGCCCTCCTACCTGCCACGCACCCGCCGGGTGGTGCCCGGCCGCGGAGAAAATGGAGCCGCCGCCATCTGTTACTACAGCCCGCTGAACGGCGGCATGCGGGCGGCAGCTGCCCGGCGCCGCCCTTCATCGACCACTGCGGGATCAGGGCCTCGTCAGCCCCGGCCTTCCGGCACAACTGTGCGGCACGCCGGGCCAGCGGCTCGTCGAGCTCGCCCTCGGACGTCCCCTCGAATATCCCGGCTACCTCGGCCAGCAAGTCTGAGCGCCCGGCCGCGAGCGTGCGGAGTTCGCTCACCGCGGCGGCTTCCTCCTCCTCGGTGAGCGGGCGCCACCTGGCGTGGTGCCGCGCCTCGCCGGTCAGCTTGGCGACGAGCAGGCGGTCGGAATCAGCTCCAGAACGATCTTGCTTCACTATGCAAGGATCGAACGCGAATACGTTTAAAGCAACGTGAACAGCAGAAATAGAGCCTGCCCGATCCGGAGAGTGTCGGCATGTCGGCAGCTGGGGTCAGGTTGCCTGCGTGGGCCCGCCATAGTGGACGCGGCGATCATCGGCACCGTCCTGATCACCGTCCCGGCCCCGGCGCGGCTTGCCGCCGTTGCCGTCGCGCTCAGCACGGGCCTCACCACCTTGGCCAAGAGGAACTCCCTGAGATCCTGAACGTACAGTGACCTGTGGAACGTGACGCGGCGGCCTGGCCGGGCTGCATCCAGGTGATCCACACTTGTGTTAGCAATTCCGTTAGCACGATCAGCTCGCTTGGTGGTTCTCCTGACCGGCTGGCATTCGTTGGGACTAGCACTCCTGGTACCGGGTGTGTCCAGTCCCGTGCACCTTGGCTTGTTCCGATCTGGCCGTCCCGGCTGGCCGACCGACTTCGAAACGCATGCCGCATGGCCGACGTCTCCGAAGTGCTGTTCATGCGCACCGCAGCGCAGGACGGTCCCGGATGGCCGCGGCGCTTATCGCCGCCAGGCGGCCGGGCGGGTACGCGTGACCTCGGCCGGATCGCAACCCGCCGGGGCAGACGACGGTAGGAGCCAGATCGCAACGATGGCCGGGCTGGCCGGCCCGCTGCTTTGAGCAGCTCATCAATGCGACGTCGCCGTCGCGGAACCGGACGGGCGGGGACGGAGGAAACGTGAACCTCCTTCGGCCGGCCTGCCCGATCGCCTATCGCTACCGGCCCGAAGACCTGGCCGGGCCGCCCGCCTTCACCTGCACCACCCTCTACGTCGCCGGAGGCGTGTACGGCAACCCCTACGCGCTCGACGCCATCCAGGCCCGCGCGAGCGCCGAGCCCACCCCGCCCGAGATCGTCTTCAACGGCGACTTCCACTACCTCGATACCGACCCCGCGATATTCCGAGCCATCAACGACCGCGTACGCGCCTGCCACGCCACCCAGGGCAACATCGAGTACGCGCTCACCACCGCCGATGACACCCTGGGATGCGGCTGCGACTACCCCGGCTATGTGCCCGACGCCATCGTCGCAGATTCCAACGCCATCGTCGCCCAACTCCGCACCGCCACTGCACCGTCAGGGGACTACTCCTGGCTCGCTGAGCTGCCGCGCTACCTCACCGTCGCCGTCGGCGAGCACCGAGTCGGTATCGTGCACGGCGACCCGGAGAATCTGGCCGGATGGCGGCTCGCGCTGGAGGCCGTCGAACCGCAGAGGCCGCACATCCGGGACCGCACCGGCTTTGCCGGGACCCCCACCACCGCCGGGCAGGTCCTGGACTGGTTCCGGGGCGCCGACGTCGAGGCGCTGTGCTGCACGCACACCGGCCTGCCCTACGCCCAGGACTTCGGCCACCCGGCGGGACGGTACCTGGTCGCGAACAACGGGTGCGCTGGCCTGCCCGGCTTCGCAGGCCGCCACCACGGAGTCCTCACCCGGCTCTCGGTGCTCCCCGGCGTGCCCGGCGACAGCCTGTACGGCCTCACCAACGCGGGCCTGCGCTTCGACGCCCTGCCCGTCGGATACGACCACAGCCGCTGGATCACGCACTTTCTGAACGCCTGGCCACCCAGATCACCGGCCCACCGCAACTACCATCACCGCATCGACCACGGCACCTGGCTCACCCCCGACCACGCCGCCCGCGGCACCGTCACCTGCTCCGCCTGAGCGCGCGTGTCACAATTCATTCCGTCGCGGGCCACGATCCCGCGCTTCAAGGCATCGAGTCGGATTACCGCAGGTCAGAGGTACACAAGCACCTGAGTGCTTCGCGATATTCCAGCTGTCAGTGGGATGAAAATATGACTGTCACGTTCGGGTACCCGGGCGACGGGGCAGGTGAGTTCCGGTAGCTAGGCGACAGTCCCGGCGGCTGAGTTCTTGCGGCGGGGTCGTCCTTTGGGGTTGGCGAACGCGCCGAGCTCGCGGGCCCGGTCGTGCCGGATCGGGTGCACCCGGATGACCTTGCCGTCCCTGGACAGCTGCACCGACCCGGCCACGATCGAGACGTCGATGGACTGGCGGGCCCAGCCGCGGCCGGCCTGGTAGTCCGTCCCGGCGAAGCTGATCACGCCGGCGCCGTTGGCCAGCCGGGTCACCGTCAGCCCCGCGGTGGCGTCCCGGGCCCGCCGGGCCACCGGAGCGCGCGGCGCCCGGTCGGCCTGATCGGGGCGGAACCGCTGCGCGTGGGTGGCGATGACCACTCCGGCGTGCACGATGTCGACCAGGCCCCCGGCCGCCACGACCTCGACCGGCTCGCCCGCGTAGGACGCGCCGGCCGTGTAGGAGAACCCGGCCAGGGAGATCTTGCCGCGGGCGTTCACCCACCGCGACACCCGCCAGCGCCCAGCATCGTGGCAGGGTTCCCGCAGCCGACGCCGATAATTGCGCAGCGGTGGCCGCGTACCGCCTCAGTGTGAAAGGCGGCAATCCGCTCTCCGAACGCAAGCTCGCCCAGATGTTCGGACGCACCTCCCGCCGCTGGGCACGCGCCAGGATCGCCGATGCACGGCAATCACCTGGGGATTCAACTCCGGTAGTGATCCCGCGACGGGACTCAGATCCATGACCGTCTGCTTTGCAGGGTGCTGTCATTCCTGACCCGTTCCGCCAAGATAGACAGACGGTCTAAGTTAGCTGATGCGCATTCATACCAGTAGCGACCGCGAACGCCTTGCCGCTTGGTCAGTGGCTGGGCCGCGACCCGCCCTCGGGCCTGCGGATGACGACGACTGGGCAGCGCGCGTGATGAACACAGTGCTGACTAACTGAGCCGAGCAGCATTTCCGCAAACGCCCCATGACCCCGTGAACCGACTACCAGCAGTTGCGCTTACTTGGAGGCGGCAACGAGAATCGGGGCGGGATGCCCCCGCTCAACCCGGCAAGTGACCAGTGCGTCGTCGCCGAGCACACCGCGGACGATCTCCTCGACAGTCTCCTGCGCCTTCTTTTCGAAGTCGACGTCGTCGTAGGAGGGAGCCCAACCATAGGACGGCGGGATGTCCCAGGCGATTATCACTTCTACCGGCGCGCCGCTCATCTGCGCGTATTCGAAAGCCCAGCGCAGCGCGAGCCTGGACTCTTCCGACCCGTCTACTCCCACGACAATAGGTGCGGCGTTCATATCTTCATTACCTTCCTTCCGGTGAGCGCCCACGGTTCCGCCCGGAGTGCGAGTGCTGGATCATGCGTCGGCTTTTCCGGGACGGGTAGACCGGGGTCCCGAGATACACGATCAGTGCCACAGCCACCTGATGCGCGCGGGCACATCCTGCCAACTGCAATATCGCCCTATCCCGATACGGCTGATAGGGGCCTTCGGCAGCGTCCCAGGGGACCAACGGCCCTGCAGCGGCGGCACGCTGACCTCGGCCTCGGTCGCCGCCCGGGGAGCCTGGCGGCCCTAATCGTCACGCAAAACATCGAGAAAGCTGTCAAGCTCGCCGACAGGTCCCGCGGCAGCTGACCTGGCGTCCGGGCGAGAGACAGATCACACAACCCCAGCATCGCCAGCGGCGGCCAACTCGACCTGTATCGCCACGGCGCCACGTCCCGGAATGCGCCGTCGCTCGCATCGGCCAGCGACTGTCGCCGGGGCCGCTGTCATCTGGTACGACCGGCGACAGGTGTCGCTGACAACCGCTCACTGACCGCTTAGGACCACTAAGGGGGTCTGGTCGTTGGCCGGGACGTCGTTGTCAACCGGCCTCACCTGGCGTCTAGATCGGCCGCTTCGGGCTAGGCAATCCTGTTCCGGTGCAGGGAGTAGAGCCGGCAGCGGGTGACTGCGCAGATTTAGGTCGACTGGCCGTCTTTGGAGGGTTTGCTGGTCGCGGGGGGGACGATGAGTTCGTAGGCCGGGTTGACCATGA
>Ga0335076_10007035_pt1 | contig 11338 bp, 14 predicted proteins | sample Lox_Sample_25_FD_206717 | JGI IMG/M metagenome (GOLD analysis project Ga0335076, IMG submission 206717) | Soil microbial communities from Loxahatchee National Wildlife Refuge, Florida, United States - Lox_Sample_2.5 | ecosystem: Environmental > Terrestrial > Soil > Wetlands | place: USA... | reverse complement strand
TAATTTTCTCCATGGAGTCATTTGATTATCTGAGTTGATCTTTCAGTCTTGTGGGCGTGTCTCATGGCCATCGACGGCCCCCCATTGATTGGAGAGAAACGCCGCGTCGCTTCGCAGTAATGGAGCACATCAAAGTAGCAAAGGTACAAGAAAGCCTCTATTGAGAGTCTGCATGCTGAAACTGGAAGGTGGATAATGTACAGTTCTTCTCACGCGGCACCCCAACAACCGGCACCCTGCACCTCACCGCCCACCACCTCATCTTCTCATCCACCTCCCCTGAGGGCACAAGGCCCTTTGAAATGTGGGTGTGCTACCCCATAATACACATAGTGGAACGACGACTGCCGCTGAGTTTGGGTATCGAGGGATGTGCCCTGCGTTTCCGATGTCGAGATTTCAACTTTTTCACCTTGACGTTTCGCAATGAGGCAGAGGGCAAGGATGTCTTTGAAAGCGTACAGAAGCTCACTTGTGTTGGTACGTTCTGTAGGATCGTTTTTTCGAGTGTGCTAACGGCGCAGCGTCTCCAAATCAGTTATATGCTTTCTTCTATGACCCTGGACGGGTGGAGAAACGAATCAATGCATGGGGGCTCTACAACCCCGCAAAGGAGTTTGAGAGGATGGGTGTTGGGACAAGGACTCAAGAATGGCGATTTACGACAGCAAATAAAGACTATTCGGTTTGCCCGCAGCCTGTTTTGTTTTCCGGCTGATGAAAGTTATGTCCGACTTATCCAGCAGCATTAGTTGTGCCGGCCAAGATCTCGGATAACGTTCTCGGTTACGCTGCCAAGTACCGTTCAAAATGCCGATTACCAGCATTAACCTATATCCACGCCCTAAACAATGCAAGTTTCCTCGTCTGTCACCTGTTGACGCCAGTGTTCAATAACAAGGTGTTCGCAGCCCATGGTTGGAATAAAACAAAACCGCTCCGTACAAGACGAAAAACTCCTAACAGCAATCTTTAACACGACTCACCCCGAAGGTGTGATCTCTTCAACACCCAACAATCTCATCGTCGACTCCCGTCCCCTCGTCAACGCAACTGCTCAAATCGCCCTCGGCGCTGGCTCTGAACTCATGGAAAACTACAAACTCGCCAAAAAGGTTTATGTCCCCATCGAGAATATCCATGTCATGCGTGATTCGCTATCCAAAGTAGTTGAGGCGCTACGAGATGGTGACTGTAATCCATTCCCTCCGAATCGGGATATGTTGGCGAAGAGTGGGTGGTTGAAGCATTTATCGTTGATATTGGATGGGACCGCGGAGATTGTCCAGACGGTTCATGTGAAACATTCGCATGTCGTACTACATTGTAGTGATGGGTGGGATCGGACTAGTCAATTGTCAGCACTAAGTCAGATTTGCTTGGACCCATTTTATAGGACTTTTGAGGGTCTCCGTTCCTTTCTTTCTTGGACGTTGACTGACTTCAGGGTTTATAATTCTTGTGGAAAAGGATTTTTTGAGTTTTGGATTTATGTTTGCCAAACGGAGTGGGCATTTATCGAATGAGAAGTTTTTCATAGACAACTACGTTCAACAGACCCCACCTCAATCTGTCGAGTCACCTCCCTCTAGCGGCCGAGCATCGCCCTCAATCCCCTTCTCCGCCACAGCAGCCCATTCCACACCATCCCCTTCATCCTCCGCCGCCGCAGCGGCAAGAGGAGCCTTCTCCAACATGGCCTCTCGAATCTCTCTAAAACCAACCTCGTCAAAACCGCCGCAAATGAAAGAAACGAGCCCCGTATTCCACCAATTCCTCGATTCCGTCTATCAAATATTATACGTCCAACCCAATCGCTTCGAATTCAATGAACGGTTCCTACGGCGACTATTATACCATGCGTATTCCTGTCAATACGGCTCGTTCCTCTACGACTCGGAAAAGGAACGTGTCGAGGCTCAAGTACGGAAGAAAACGAGATGTGTATGGGACTATTTCCTCGCCCGACGTAAAGAATTCATCAACACCGACTTCGATCCCCGACTTGACAAGGGCGAAGGCGTCCTGTTCCCCAAGGGAGATAACGTGAGATGGTGGGCTCAAGCCTGGGGAAGACGAGACGAGGAAATGAATGGACCGGGACGAGGTACAAATTTCAGAGAAGATAACAATACGGCGAGGGTGAGAGAGGATGGTAAAGGGAGAGAGGAAAGGGCGGCGGAACGCGAACCGTTAAGTGTACGGATGGAAAAAGCGATGAGAAATGCGAGTTCACGGAAAGAGAGTACTTTTTCCGATGGGGATGGAACATCGCCTGTAGGATCGGCACTCGACGGTGCCACCACGAGTCATGAAACGTCACCGACGCGAGTAAAATCGAATTTGCAGACCGAAGACATCGCCGATCACGAACCCTTTGTTGAAGTCGACCCGGCGGCTGGAAAGCCGGACCCCGTGACGGAAACTAATGCGGAAGTCTCTACGGAGCAAAAGGAGGAACAGGAAGATGAGAAAGCACTGGTGGAACAAGGGCATGTGGCGGTTATCGAGTCATCAGATGAGACTTCATTGGATGGCAGTGCAAGTGTGATTTCCAGTGCCATTGAAGACAATGGGTTGAGTGAGTATGTCACGCCGGTGGAAAATGAAGCGGAACTCGATCCATTAGGTGGAGGAATCGAAATGACCGCCTTCACATTGAGTTCTACAAGTCTCCGAAACAGATAGCGCTGAACAGGGCGTATTTATCTTCGAATCTTAACACGCATACCCTCCACCACGAATCTATTTCTTCTGGAGCTGTTGATAAATAACTGTGGCATCTTTATCGTCGTACTGGGGATTCTTTCAATCCTCTTCATAGCAAACATAATAGGTCCCAAGGCCATCGTGGAACCCATTATCTTGAAATTCGTAGTTCTAGCAAAATCTTTCCGATTTTGTTTCGAGCGAGGGTTTCAGATTCTGCTGTCGGTCGGTTTGCAATCCACATCTCGGGTTACTCACGGCACACATAGGCAATATACCCAACATTCCGCAGGGCAGGGCCGTTTCGAGTGCCGAGGCATTCAACGGAATTCCAGGTAAAGAAACTGCCGTTGAGCTTAGTGTCACATGAGAAGTTCGGCATTCCTCGTTTTCCTGCGTCCCGTGCTGATGGAAATGGCAAAAGAATGGCGCACGGTTTGTAAACAAGTACTGAAGGCATATGAAATTTCAAGAGAACAATCCGATCAGAGTGACAACCTTTCTTCTTACACTCTCCGCCATACCGATTGAACTGACAAGATTAGGATTCGGCGCTCGTATCTCAGGCCTTGAAGGATAATGCTCAGAGGTAAGATATTAGAAGAGGTAGTAAAAAACTAGAAATTTGAGATAGTCGCAATCCGATGCTACCTACACAGCTAAATAAACTCCATTCATCCGTACATTCCCCAGTCTAGCCGTATCAAAAGGTTTCGTTATCATCGCCGACTTCTTCCTCCTCAGCGGGAACCTCAAATCCCTCCTGCCACAAGTGTCAGCATATATGATGTAAAAAAACATGGGATAGCGTGATAGGGAGGGAATTGACTTCAGTGGAGTAGAGAATGGTTTGGATTTCTTTGCAGAGGACCTCACTTTCCTCTGGCACAACAGCAGCCTTCTCCTCCATTTCAGCAACAAAAGTCTGCACCAAAATCTCAATATCACGCAACTTATTAAAATAAAAATCCCTCTCTTTCTCCAATCCACGAATGGTATCATCAGACTGCGCAACCTGATTCCTCAAGTCCTCCAATTCACGTGCCGTCGACGCTGAATTCGGAGTCCGTGAACGAACAGCGTCAGCCCTGCCAATGGGAGCCGCATGACCCGCCCGGGACGCAGGAGCAATGGCACGCGGAGCAGGAGCACGAGACGCGGCAGCCGAACGAATGGGCGGTGCTCGGCTTGCGGGGGCCACGATTCCTGATCCTCCTCGACGCGCGACGGCGTCGTAGGGTTCTCCGCCAGGGTAATATTGATCCCAGAACCGTTTGACCCATTGGAGGAACTCGAGATTATCTTGGAAACGACATTTTACGAGACGGTCGACCGGGATGGATTTATCGATGTGGTGAGTTTGGAATGTTTGTTGGAGAACTTTGAAATTTTGGACGTATTCGTATTCGTTTTTTGCGGTGAACTGACGAGAGTTAGCACTGCACCGGAATAGCCTAGCAGAAGGGGCTACCTTGACTTTGTTGAGGGGCACATCAACTGGATGGCATTAGCTTATCACGTAGGCATCTAGGGCGAGGGTACGGTATATGCTGTCAAAGACCTGCGCCAGGGCAGCGCCCTGACCACACTGCTCGACCTTTGTCAGATTGAGTTGTAGGAGCTGCGGCGTTAGTATGGGACTGTGCACAGGGGCCATGGCGGGGATGAGTACGTCGTTTAGCCACGCGATGAGCTCCTGACGGGATTCGCCCATGATGCTGCTGCTCTCTCAATGTCTCCGTGGGCCGGGTGGCTGCCTCACACTGTTTTGCCTCAAAAACGATTCGCGCCAGACTAGAAAATAGCCCGGTCGCAATCGAAATTTCTCGATTGTTGGCCCCCCTTGCATCGTGTCCATCAGCCAAGGAGGTCCCAACACGGGGGCAGTTCGTTCGCTCCCCCATAGAAACTTTAATGCACAACATCGTAGGAACGCGTTGACAGACTTCCGTTTTAGGTCGCAACAACGATGGGGGCAAAAGCGCTAACCCCGGTTGCTCTTCGGATTTCAGTTCCTTTGTTTACCCCCATTTCATCTCTTCGACCCGAAATCGCAACGCCGAAAACCCTCTCTGGGAAAGTCAAAGGCAAAGATGCAATAGAGAGGAGGCTCAAACATCACAGGAGATCAGACTGATTTATCCAAAAGTTTATTGGCTGTGTGGAAATGTGCGTGCTGCATTAAGAGCCGTTGCGACAATGAACCCCTGAGCTGACCTAACCAAGCCACAGGATTCAGAGACAAAGGTCTCTGTGACACTCGCAAGCATACTTATCAAAACTGAAAGAATAGGAAAATCGCAACTTATGACGACATCACGAATATAAATGCGCGTTCTCCATCCCCCATCGATCTAAAATCAATGTTGAAAATGAACCTGCGCAACGAAATTCGAGAAGCTTTTCGTCAGTATCGTCGTAGATTGGGCCTACCTTTGGCCTATCCGACTTCTGAGATTCGCGTTGGAGATCTTTGTTTCTTTGATGTTGATGGGAAAGCGATATCCCTAGGGAACGTTCTTGATGGGGCGAGAGAGGAAGGCCGTGTCACCCGAAGTGTTGATGAGGATATTGATCCTATCATTAGCAATGGGATGAGATGTTGCACGCTATCTGCGGACGAACTTTCAACGTACGCTATGCTGTTTTGACGAGTCACTTAATCTGTAGTTATTCATTCGATGACATCGGAGTTGAAGAAGGATTTCTGCTGTTCCGCGATAAATTCAATGTCCCTGACTACGCGATCTTTTCTTCTTCCCTTATCAAGACAGAAATCCCGTACTCTCTCGCCATGAAATGGATCAACGACAATGCAAAATCAATCAACTCGCTTTTAAATCAATACAGCTCCGATTCCAACATCGGGCTTGTCCTTGTTCTCACTCAATGGTCTACGCCAGGATATTCCCGCATCGTCGTGCCCTCGAATCACATTGAACACGGAATCGTCATGGGCCTATCAAATGGCACAACATGGGTTCAGGGCGAATCTCCAGAGGGGAAGCAGCTCACCCTCTCCATTATTGAACATTATTCCGTACCCGCCGGTCAGGTTTCACATGCTGATGGGGAATTTAGAAAGAAGAAGAATCCACTTTATTTGTCAACGGATTATCGATCAGAAAGGCATCGATCTCGCGTCGCATCCGCAACACGGTAGGCTTATCATGCTACTATGGCGAACGCGAATGGAAAAAATATCTTTCTGTAAAGAAAATAGCTAGAGGGGGCTTAGCAAGTATATACAATTTCGAAAATTAATTAGAATCCGTTATCCCCAAACAAGGAACAAGTTATCCACTCCCACACATCTCAATTCTAAAAATACTTTCGTTATCACATGAAAGGCTCCCGGACTCCCGTCGCGCTGAGGTCTCGACAGTCCGTGTGTAATTTCCGACACGGGACATATCCCACCCTAATCCCTGAAATCAAATGTCAAACTTGACCTGTCGCGTCTCGGGGCTCTCGCCACATCCAGCATGGCCTCTTGTTTACCTGTTGAACAGCTAAGTCCCAGGGATGTCTCGCGCGCCGACTTTGTCGCTTATCGACCCTGGTACGGTCTCGTTGCGCCGGAACACGAACGAAATATCGCGTTGGGGGATCTTGGGCGGTTTAACGCGTTGGGTGAATGGATTCGGTTGGGCAACATGTTTGAAACGTCTGAGAGGAAGGTCTTGAAAGAGGGTGGAACGGCGGAAGGGTATGTTGGTATTTTGAGGAGCGTGGGTGGGGGGACGGCTTTGTCGTCTGAGGAGATGGTGTTTGATCCGTTTATTAACCGCCTGACCGGTTGGCTGACCATCCCGCGAGAAGATATGAAAGAGTACCCGCCTTGGTTCGTGTGGAGGGTTCTAAGGTCAGGATCAAGTTTTTGCGGCTGAGACGGGCGGATCGGAATTCGTTGACGTATGAGTATGTCAAGCCATCGTCAGCGTTAAAAGTCGCTCAGTTACGGAAGAATAAATGGGCCCGCGCATTGCTTCTCGGTGGTCCCTTACAACGCGAAGAACTCCGGAATCCAGCTCTTTTGGACTGGATTCGCTTGAATTCCAAGGCCTTACGGAAACAGCTTGACTTGCTTGAGTCTAATGAGAGGGACGAGGAATATGGCCTTGTCGTTGTGTTGACAAGGTTCACCTCTCTTGCGTTCACAGACGTCAAGTTTCTCAATCAGGGGGATAATTTGGCGCCTATCATTATGGGGTCCGCGGTGGGACAAAACGGGGCTACAAAGTGGTTGCGAGGATACCCTGTTGAGGACGCCAGAACGGCTTTCAATGGTGAATTCATCTGCAATGAGGTGCCGGCGGTAGTTCAACTTCGCGGTCCCAGGCTAATCCCAGGTTCCGGACGGATATGCTATCTTCTTGGATGGATATTCCATCCAGAAGGCTTCCGGATTACAAAGGGCTTTTCAAATTGCTAATGATGTCGTCAGAGATGATGTAACCAAGAAGGCAGAGAGATGGAGGAGAGATATTACAATTCACAAGATCTCAGAGATGTAAATAGTGTTCACGTCGAGGGAGATTAACGACGGGGAGGAGTTGACAAGATATCAGGATGTATGCATAGGCTTTCTTCATTCCAATAATCCAGTTCCCACGAACGTCTCCAATGCGTGCGGCGTTAATTGGGGCGACTCACCGGCCGATCGCCCTATTCTGGCGACTCACCCCGCCTGGCGCTGGTCCATAAAAAGCAACCTCGTTCCAACTCGCTCACACCCGAAACCCCATCAAACTATTTCCTTGGCTTAGTCGCAACACCGTCCCTGAACACTAGCGCATCGCCCAAGCCATCCATCATCGCCGGGCTCCCGATTGCCCCTTCTTAATTCCCGATGGTACATTCACCTCCAATCATCCCCTCGGTAGCCAGCTTCGGGGAACGGTTTATCGCGAATGGCTGATGAACAGGGTATCCAATACCTTACGTATCTAAACGGCAACAAAATCTATGGCTGTGCACGATGTCAAACCCACCTCGCCAGTGCCGATGACCTCGTCTCAAGGGTACCATCCCCCATAATCTGATACTGATGATGTTTCAGGCATTCCGTGGCCAACATGGCAAAGCATTCCTCTTCTCCAAAGTGTACCTCCCCCCCGACCTGGGAGGAGGGCTGACTTGATAGGGTGAATATAGTTGAGGGACCACCCGATGAACGACAGATGACGACGGGACGACATATCGTGCGGGATATTACATGTACGACGTGCTCGCAACTTGTCGGGTGGAAATATGACCGGGCGTATGAACCCAGTGAACAGTATAAAGAAGGCAAGTTCATCCTCGAACATGAGTTGCTCGGTATTGTCAAGTAAGACCGCGCGCGCATCGTCGTATTTTTTTTTTCTTTTTTTCCTTTTCTGTCATTCGGTCTTCATATGCGGAGCTGGAGTTTCTGGCTTGCGGGGGAACAGCATTGTTAAGGCTCTCTTGTTGCTCTTAATCTGCTTATATAGTGGAATCAAATCATTACAATTTATGATTTAGAAGGTGCATTACGAATTACTAAAAAGTCGCGACGGGTGGGCTACATCAAGAATATTGTTGCAGAAACGAAGAACATAAGACTCGCAAATACCATGGTGCTGTGGGTGACGGAGATAGGGCTCGCCGCCGACTGTGCACTGCCAGTGGCATTGGTAGTGTTCAACCAGTTAATGAGTTCCGTCATCTTCTCATTCCCTGCTTGTGCCAACGTAGAATAATTCGTGATCGTAGTGTCATTCACACCGAATACTTCAAAACGGAATACAATATCTGCCAGTTAGCTCATCCAAACGTGGGTTGGGTACAGAGGACGTCCGGAGTCTCATGTCCGGTTGCCCCGTTTAGGCCCTCATCTGGGAAACAAGTTTGGGCCATCAACCAAGATGCTTCACCGATGGCCTCTGGTGTGTCGCCGTCGGTATCGCCGAGGATGCCATAGTATACAAGGTTGTTGCAAATGACCACCGAAAGCGAATTTTGCGGGACGCCATTTGGTATGACGAATGAATTGGGTACGACAACGTATGGCGTATTAAATGCAGAGAGATTTCCCCACGAAGACTGAGGTTGGCCGTCTTGGTTGCCTCTAAAGCACAATTAGAAAGCGCACAGAAGGGGAGATATGTACTGGCATTGGAAATCCGTACCATCGCAATCGACATCCATATCCGCCATGAAAAAAAGGGCATCCTGCGGATTAGCAGAGTTAACAACCGGGGAGACGGGGAACCATACAGGCCACAAAGTGTAAATGTTGCCAGTAGTAGCATTCGCGTCAGATCGTAGTGGGTACGTCGCAGCGGGAGTTTTATCACTCGCGATCACTTTTTGCGCTGCGCTCACGACAAACGGGACCTTCGAGGCTACTGATACATTGGCATGAAAATTGCCATAACACTGAGCAAAAGGAACTGCTGAGAAAGCGCAAGCGAGGAGCAAGACAGGAGATTTCATGGTGATGCTTGTGATTCTCGTGGAGAGGAGTAATAGGGGAAGGTTCCCAAGCTTATACGTGCCCACGGGTCGGATGACGGGAATAGCGAGGGTTCGCACGGGTCGACCCCTGTTCACGAGTTGAACAATTCCTCGCAAAAGGGGAAAATGGTCGTAGCTTCGCTATTTTAGGATTCGGAGGGATATGCGTTCCGTTCAACCGTAAGACTGTTTCATGGATCGCAGAGACAGCGTGATTTCATTTCAACGGGCGGGGCGGGCGCTCATTTCGAGGGGCAACGGAAGTATTAGGATGATGAAGCGCAAACTCGTACCGGACACACGTAAAGCCCATCTAAAGCCTCGTTTTCCTGCAGTTGCAAAATTTGATAATTCTTCTATTCCTGAAACGTCAGCCGTGGCTGCGACTTTTAGTAGTAACCTCCTTAGCGTCCTGAGTCTCTATCAAGGCAGTCGGTTGATAGCTTTTAAAAGCACCCGAGGGTTTAACCGACATATCAAGTCGTTCCGCCATGAACAGCAGTTTCTGAGACTCATGCGTCGAGGGCCGTTGTGTCCATTGCCAGACCTCGGTAATGGACGGGAGCGGACGATCGTCGACAGAACGCCTGATGACGTAAGTTACGGCTTGGCCACCGCCTAGGAAATCACAAGCTGTCCTTCCTTTAATCGAGGCAAGTCATCAACATCAGCAGAGACAGCGCATCATCTCTCACAAAGCCCTGACAGCACGCGCCATGGCAACTCCACAGGCTCAACAGCCAGCAGTCCCTCTTCGGACAAGCCACTGCAAGCTTGTCCTCCTTGGCGAAGCTGCCGTAGGAAAGGTCCGTCACTTCCCTTCCCTGCTCCCCATGTCCATCCATCCCGAAAGCCCCAACTTACGGCTCCAGTCATCCCTCGTCCTCCGTTTTGTAAGCAACGACTTTCAAGAAAACAAAGAGCCGACTATTGGCGGTAAGTCAACGCCTGCTTCCCCCCATTCTTCTCGAGGGACCTCCCAATACTGACGCCGTCGCGAAGCCGCGTTCCTCACACAGAAATGCCGCCTCGAGAATCGTATGATCAAGTTCGAAATATGGGATACAGCAGGCCAAGAACGTTTTCACTCCCTTGCTCCCATGTACTACCGGTAATAACACTGGGCCCCCATTATCTACATGATCTGAGACGCGGCGTACAGAAACGCACAGGCTGCAGTTGTTGTCTACGATATCACCAAATCCGCGTCATTAACGAAAGCACAATCATGGATCAAGGAGCTTCAGCGTCAGGCGTCACCGGGAATCATCATTGCTTTAGCAGGAAACAAAGCGGATCTTGCAGATGATGAGGAGAATGGTCGTCAAGTAACGTTCGAGGAGGGAAAGGAATACGCCAGTGAAACGGGTGCTTTGTTCTTTGAAACTAGTGCCAAGACTGGTGCTGGCGTGCAAGAACTCTTCACTGAAATAGGTCCATCCACTCTATGTCCCTTCAAATATTGACTTGCTTCTAGCAAAGGCGATTCCGGAGGAGAATCTGAGTTCTTCGGCGAGAGCAGCGAGGTTCGGGCAGACTGGACAAGCCGGTGGATCGGGACAGAATAGGATTAATTTGGAGGATAATGAGTTGCGAGGAAAGAACGAAGGAGGCTGTGCTTGTTAAAGTCCTGGTCCTTTCCGATTACTTCTATATGAAATGCCGCAAGATTTGGACGAAAGCTCATTCGGTTGCTTGGTTTATGAATCATTGAGGAACGCGTTGTAAGCTTTGGTTTCCTCGGGGTAGGCGTTTCTTTTTCAGCGTCAATGCCATCGCTGTAATATTCGCAAACAGTGACTGCCTGCGATAGTGGACGATGGATTGGACCGTGTCGGACGGATTTTTGATTTCAATGCTTGACTTGCACAATGGACGCATCTATAAAGGCTACTCTCTCAACCCCAAAATATTTATAGACCGTCGCCTTGTTGAATGGGAAACTCAAACTCAACAGTTTTTCCAGTGAGCTTATTATACACACTCGAAAACGACTCAAGCTTGTAATCCAGTGACGAGTCCTTCGAATCAAGGAAACTGCATGAAACCGTTAGCCACTCAAACGGGGAGAGGTTCCGTACACTTTGATGATTTTGCGGCCATCGGTGCAGAAACGAGTTCTCTTGCCGACGATTTCGGTGGGGAA
>Ga0335076_10007034_pt1 | contig 11338 bp, 7 predicted proteins | sample Lox_Sample_25_FD_206717 | JGI IMG/M metagenome (GOLD analysis project Ga0335076, IMG submission 206717) | Soil microbial communities from Loxahatchee National Wildlife Refuge, Florida, United States - Lox_Sample_2.5 | ecosystem: Environmental > Terrestrial > Soil > Wetlands | place: USA: Florida... | reverse complement strand
CGTCGGCCACCGCGGCCTGCCCCTCGAGGCGCGCGATGCGCGAGCGCTCCACGAACGCGGCCTCGATGAGGTCGGGAATGCAGCTGTCGCCGACGAGGTCGATGTGCTCGTCGAGCAGCACCCGCGCGGATGCGAGCTCGTTGCGTTCGAAGTGCCCGCTGGCAAGCGTTGTCGCGACGATGGCGGCCGCGGTTCCGTAGCTGCTGCCGGCCGCACCCAGGCGCTCGAATTCGGCAGCAGAGACCTGCATCGCATCGCGCAGCTCGCCGCGCGAGAGGTGCACCATCGCGTAGATGCCTTCCGTGTATGCGCGGACCACGGCGTTCTCGCGGTGGTGCGGCGAGGCCTTGGACGCGGCAAGCCCCGCGCGCGCGGCCTCGGCGCTGCCCTCCATGAATCCGAGGTAGCCCACGCAGTTGAGCATCGACGAGTAGACCCAGCCGTCCGCCGGCGAGAACACGGCCGCCGCCTGCGCGAGGACGTCGCGAAGCTGGTCGAGCTGGTCGGCCCAGATCACGAGGTTGAAGCGCACCATGAGCAAATCGCGGCGCTTTAGATCGGGTTTGGCGCCGCCGGCGCCGGCCGCGTCGATGAGGCGCTGCGCCTGCGCGTAGCGGTGGGTCACCACGTTCGCCAGCGCGGCGGTGAAGTACAGGTTGGGATAGCGCGCGAGGCGCTCCGGCCCGAGGGAATCCGTCCATCGCAGCGCGGTGGCGATCTGCCCTTCATGCAGGACGCTGGTCGCGCATTCGTCCATGACGCGGGCGGCGAGGTCCTCGTCGCCGGAGCGCAGCGCGTGCTCGACCGCCTCGGCCTGCCGCCCGTTGGCCTCGAGCCAGCGCGCGGCCCTTCGCGAGAGCTCGGGCACGACGGACGCTTCCGTGCGCTCGAGCTCCGCGCGCAGGAATTCGCGGCACAGCGCGTGATATCGGAACCAGCGCCGCTCGGCGTCGATCGCGACGAGGAACAGGTTCGCGCGCGCGACGCGCTCGATGTAGGCCGCCCCTCCGGCCATCCCGGTGACCTCCTCGCACAGCTCCGCGCAGAAGCTGTCGAGCACGCTCGTGCGGATCGCGAACTCGCGAAGGTCCGGCGCGAGGCCCGCGAGGACTTCCGCCGCAAGGTACTCGGCCACTTCCGCGCGCGAGCCGCCGAACTCGCGAAGGCGCGTGGCCGCCTGCGGCGAGTCGCGCAGGGCGAGCACCGCGAGCTGGAGTGCCGCGGGCCAGCCCTCGCTGCGCTCGTGCAGGAAGACGACCTCCTCCTCGGCGAGGCCCGGGATCGCGGAGCGAAGGAAACGGCGCGACTCATCGAGGCTGAAGCGCAGCTTCTCCAGGCCGATGTCGACGACCTGCCCGCCCGCCCGAAGGCGCGCGAGGCCGAGGTCCGGGACTACGCGCGTGCCCAGGACGAGCTGCTGCCTGGGTCCCAACGTGTGGAGCAGCCGCGCGACCAGCGCGCGAACGTCCGGGTTGGCCGCGACGTGCTCGAAGTCGTCGAGGAAGATCGCGAGCGGCCGATCCGGGGAAGCGAGCGAGTCGATGAGGTCGAGCGCGTCGCCGATCACGGCGCCCCGGTCGCCGGGAGTCTCGAACGTGCGCGTTCCCCTCGATCCGGCATCGAGCACGGTCTCGAGCGCGGCGCGAAGGTACGCGGAAAAGCGCGCGGGGTCGTTGTCCTGCGCATCGAGCGTGAGCCACGTGGTGGCCACGCCGGCCTCGCGCAGCGATTTCTCGTACTGGCACAGCACCGTGGTCTTGCCGTACCCGGCCGGCGCGCTCATCAACACGAGGCGCGCGCCGCGCAGGCGTTCGGTCGCCCGCAGCGTGGCGCGCGAGAGCGCGTCCTCGCGCACCACCGGGGGACGCAGCTTGGCTTGGAAGAGTCGCAGCGCAGGAACGCCATCCGGCGCGGCCGACGGCTGGCTGGCGGAAACGCTCCTCCTGCGCGCCTTCTTGTCGGTGGCGCCCATGGCGCGACTCTACACTCAGTAGCACCCCGCAAGAGGCTGGCGCGCCCGACAGGATTCGAACCTGTTACCCCCGGCTTAGAAGGCCGGTGCTCTATCCGGATGAGCTACGGGCGCACGATCCGAATCCGAGAAAGTCTGGTCGGGGTGGAGGGATTCGAACCCCCGACATCTTGCTCCCAAAGCAAGTGCGCTACCAGACTGCGCTACACCCCGCCGCGAACCGACTTCGCGGCGGAAAGTATAGCGCGGGCACCCTTTACTGGGGCGTGGTCTCCGCGGGAGCGGGAGACGGCGGCGGAGCTTCCTCGCGCTTGGGCGGCGGATCGAGCAGCGCCTTTCTCGAAAGGCGCACGCGGCCCTTGTCGTCGGCCTCGAGCACCTTCACCTTCACGATCTGGCCTTCCTTGAGGTAGTCCGAGACCGCGTTCACGCGCTCGTGCGCGATCTGCGAGATGTGCAGCAGGCCGTCCTTGCCGGGCAGCAGCTGCACGATGGCGCCGAAGTCCAGCAGGCGCAGGACCGGGCCCTCGTACACCTTTCCCACTTCCACTTCCGCCGTGATCGCCTTGATGCGCGCGACGGCCGCATCGCCGGCTTCCTGGGAAAGGCAGGCGATGGAGATCGTGCCATCGTCCTCGATGTCGATCGTGGTGCCGGTCTCGCGCGTGAGCGCCTGGATGACGCTCCCGCCCTTGCCGATCACCTCGCGGATCTTGTCCGGGTTGATCTTCATCTTGATCACGCGCGGCGCGAAGTCCGACAGCTCCTGGCGCGGCCCGGGAACCGCGGTCTTCATGATCCCGAGGATGTGAAGGCGGCCTTCCCTGGCCTGGTCGAGCGCGACCTTCATGATCTCCTTGGTGATGCCGTTGATCTTGATGTCCATCTGCAGCGCCGTCACGCCACGCTCGGTGCCCGCGACCTTGAAGTCCATGTCGCCCAGGTGGTCCTCGTCGCCGAGGATGTCGGTGAGGACCGCGAAACGGCCGCCGTCCTTGATGAGGCCCATGGCGATGCCCGCCACGTGCGCCTTCACGGGCACGCCCGCGTCCATCAGCGAGAGGCAGCCGCCGCACACCGTCGCCATCGACGACGAGCCGTTGGATTCCGTGATCTCGGAAACCACGCGCAGCGTGTAGCCGAACTCCTCTTTCGTGGGAAGCACGGCGAGGAGCGCGCGCTTGGCGAGGCGCCCGTGGCCGATCTCGCGGCGCTTGGGCGAGCCCACGCGGCCCGTCTCGCCGGTGGAGAACGGCGGGAAGTTGTAGTGCAGCATGAAGCGCTCGGTGTATTCGCCCTGGAGCGCGTCGATGATCTGCTCGTCCTGGCCGGTGCCCAGCGTCGTGGTGACGATCGCCTGGGTCTCGCCGCGCGTGAAGAGCACGGACCCGTGCACGCGGGGAAGCAGGGTGGGCCGGATCGAGATGGGGCGCACGGTGCGCGTGTTGCGCCCGTCGATGCGCGGCTCGCCGTTCAGGATCTGGCCGCGCACGATCTTCGACTCCATGTCGTGCAGGATCGAGCGCACGGTGTTGGCGTCGGCCGGGTTCTCCTCGACCTTCACGCAGGCGTCCATCACCTTGGCTTGGATGTCGTCGAGCTTCTGCGAGCGGACGGCCTTCGACTTCACGCGATAGGCCTCATTGAGGTCGTTCTCGGCGAGGCCGCGGATCTTCTCCACGAGCGCCGTGTCCTTCGCGGGCGGCGCCCAGTCCCAGTCGTCCTTGCCGCCCTCGTCGGCGAGCTCGTTGATCGCGTTGATCGCGGCCTGCATCTGCTCGTGGCCGTACACGACCGCGCCGAGCATCACCTCCTCGGACAATTGCTGCGCTTCGGATTCGACCATCAGCACGGCCTGCTCCGTGCCCGCCACGACGAGATTCAACTGCGAGGTCTCGAGCTCGGTCTTGGTCGGGTTGAGGACGTATTCGCCGTTGATATATCCCACGCGGGCGGCGCCGATCGGCCCGTCGAACGGCACGCCGGCGAGCGTGACCGCCGCCGAAGCGCCGATCATCGCGGGAATGTCCGAGTCGACCTCGGGATTGATCGACAGCACCGTCGCGATCACCTGCACTTCGTTGAAGAAGCCGTCGGGGAAGAGCGGCCGCAGCGGCCGGTCGATGAGGCGCGAGGTGAGGATCTCCTTCTCGGAAGGCCGTCCCTCGCGCTTGAAGAAGCCGCCGGGAATGCGGCCCGCGGCGTAGGTCTTCTCCTGGTAGTCGACGGTGAGCGGAAAGAAATCCTGCCCTGCCTTCACGTCCTTGCGCGTGACGCACGTCACGAGCACGACGGTGTCGTCCATGGTGACCAGCACTGCGCCGTCGGCCTGGCGCGCGATCTCGCCGGTCTCGAGCGTGACCTGGTGGCGCCCGAGTGTGAATGTCTTCTTGATCGATTTCACGATGTCATCCTGTTGGGAAGCGGTGCGCCTTCGATGGCGCGCGGCCGCTTTGGTGTTGGAAGGCCGCCGAAACGAAAAACCCCGCGCGCTCGTGAACGAGGCTTCGCGGGGTTCGGTCTCTGCGGGGCGCCCTTACTTGCGCAGCCCGAGGCGCTCGATCAGCGAGCGGTAGCCCTCGACGTTGCTGCGCTTGAGGTAATCGAGGAGGCTGCGGCGCTGGCTCACGAGCTTGAGCAGCCCGCGGCGCGAATGGAAATCCTTGACGTGCGACTTGAAGTGCTCGGTGAGCATGTTGATGCGCTCGGTGAGGAGCGCGATCTGGACTTCGGGCGAGCCCGTGTCGCCCTGGGCGCGCTGGTACTGCGAGAGGATGCGCGCCTTGTCTGCGGTGGTGACGGCCATTGGCAAATGTCTCCGTGACTTCTCTTTGGAATCTGTCTATTCGGTTGAGCCCGGTATTTTAGCGCGGAAGCATCCACAAACTCAAGCAAAATCAGGGAGCTTGGCCTCGCCCGTGGACATGAGACGAAGAGGCGCAAGGCGCCCCGCGGCCATGCGCGAGGCCACGCCCAGGAACCGTCCCAGGGGTCCGAAAACGGCGACTTCCTTCGCCGTCCCGCCGGCCGCGTCGATCTGCCTTCCGTGGCAGAAGCGCTCCGCGGCATCCGCATCGGCATCCAGGCGCTCGAGGCCCGCCACGAGGACGTCGGTCGGCAGCAGCCGGCCTCGGGCCGCATCGAGGCCTTCGCGCTCCAACGTATCGAAGCCGACGGCCTCGGAGAGGCGGAATCCGCCCACGCCCGTGCGGCGAAGCGCGACCAGGTGCGCCCCGCAACCGAGGCGCTCGCCGATGTCCTTGGCGAGCGTGCGGACGTAAGTGCCTTTCGAGCAACGCACTCGAATGTCCAGATCGTTGCCTCGCCTTGCGAGGCGCGCGAGCTCGAAGAGCTCCACTTCGCGGGCGGGGCGGTCCACTTCCTCGCCCGAGCGCGCGTAGTCGTAGAGGCGCCGCCCTCCCACGCGCACGGCCGAATGCATCGGCGGCACCTGCGTCTGTGCCCCGAGGAGCGAGCCCAGCACCGAGTCGATCGCGGCATCGTCGGCGTGAACGTCGCTGCGCCTGTCGACGGCGCTCTCGGTATCGCCCGTGGGCGTGACCTCGCCCAGGCGCAGCGTCGCGTCGTACGCCTTCTGCGAATCGATGAGGAAGCGCGAGAACTTGGTGGCCTCGCCGAACACGAGCGGCAGAAGGCCCGTGGCGAAGGGATCGAGCGTGCCGGTGTGGCCGCCCTTGAGCGAGCCCACCAGGCGCTTCGCCTTCGCGAGCGCGCGCGTGGAGGTGATTCCCGCGGGCTTGTCGAGCAGCAGGACACCGTCGGGGCCTCCCGAGCGGCTCGCCCTCAACGCGTGGAGCGCCTTCTGGTGGGAACGGGCTTGACGGCTTCGTCGATCAGCTTCGAAAGCCGCACGCCTCGCTCCACGGATTCGTCGTGCTCGAAGTGCAGCTCCGGCACCGAGCGCGTCGTGAGCCGGTGGGCGAGCTCGGTGCGCAGGAACCCCGCCGCCCGCTTCAGGCCCTCGGTCGCTTCGCGCGCCGCGCCCTCGGGACCCAGCACCGTGAAGAAGACCTTGGCGTGCGATTGGTCACGGGACACTTCCACCCCGGTGAGCGTCACCATGCCGATGCGCGGGTCGCGCAGCTCCGTGCGCACCAGCTCCGCGAGCTCGCGCTGGATCTGGTCGGCGATGCGTGCGTGGCGCGCGGCCCCCACGGCGCGTCCTCAGGCGATCGTGCGAGCGACCTCGACCACCTCGAAGACCTCGAGCTGGTCGCCCACCTGCACGTCGTTGAAGTTCTTGAGCGACAGGCCGCACTCGAAGCCCTGCTTCACCTCGCGCACGTCCTCCTTGAAGCGCTTGAGCGAATCGAGCTCGCCCGTGTGGATGACCACGCCGCCGCGGATCAGGCGCACGGAGGCGCCGCGGCGCACGAGCCCGTCGGTCACCATGCAGCCGGCGACCGTGCCGACCTTGGAGATCTTGAAGACGTTGCGCACTTCCACGGTGCCGAGGATGCTCTCCCGGCGCTCCGGAGCGAGCATCCCGCTGATGGCCGCCTTCACGTCGTCGACCGCGTCGTAGATGATGTTGTAGTAGCGGATGTCGACACCGGAATTCTCTGCGAGCTTGCGCGCGGCCGCGTCGGCGCGCGTGTTGAACCCGATCACCACCGCCTTGGAGGCGAGAGCGAGGTTGATGTCGCTCTCGGTGATGCCGCCCACGCCCGTGTGCACGATGTTCACCTTCACCTCGTCGGTGGACAGCTTGGTGAGCGCGTGCGCGAGGCCCTCGTAGGAGCCCTGCACGTCGGCCTTGATGATGAGCGCGAGGGTCTTGGCGCCCTCGGCGAGCTGGTCGAACACGTTCTCGAGCTTGGCCGCCTGCTGCTTGGCGAGCTTCACGTCGCGGAACTTGCCCTGGCGGAAGAGCGCGATCTCGCGCGCCTTCCTCTCGTCGTTCAGCACGATCACGTCGTCGCCGGCGCGCGCCACGTCCTGCAGGCCCTGGATCTCGACGGGAATCGAGGGGCCCGCATCGTTCACGGCCTTGCCGTTCTCGTCGTTCATCGCGCGCACGCGGCCGAACACGGCGCCCGCGAGCACGACGTCGCCTTTCCTGAGCGTGCCGGATTTCACGAGGAGCGTGGCCACGGGTCCGCGGCCCTTGTCCAGGCGCGACTCGATCACCACGCCCTTGGCCGGCGCGTTCACGGGCGCCTTCAACTCGAGCACCTCGCTTTGCAGGTGGATCGCCTCGAGCAGCTTGTCCAGGCCCTGGCCGGTCTTGGCCGACACCTCGACGAACTGGACCTCGCCGCCGAATTCCTCGGCCACCACTTCCTGCGTGAGCAGCTCCTGCTTCACGCGCTGCGGGTTGGCCTCGGGCTTGTCGATCTTGTTCACCGCGACGACGATGGGCACCTTGGCGGCCTTCGCGTGGTTCACGGCTTCGATTGTCTGCGGCATGACGCCGTCGTCGGCGGCCACCACGAGCACCACGATGTCGGTGATCTGGCTGCCGCGCGCGCGCATCGCCGTGAAGGCCTCGTGGCCCGGCGTGTCGAGGAACGTGATCACGCCCTTGGGCGTCTCCACGTGGTACGCGCCGATGTGTTGCGTGATGCCGCCCGCCTCGCCCACCGCGACGCGCGCCTTGCGGATCGCATCCAGGAGCGAGGTCTTGCCGTGGTCCACGTGGCCCATCACCGTCACGACGGGGGGACGCGACTCGAGCTTCGCCTCCTCGGCGCCGGCGCTTTCCACGAGGAAGGCCTCCGGGTCGTCGAGCTTCGCGGGCTTCGCCTGGTGCCCCATCTCGGAAACCACGATCATCGCGGTGTCCTGGTCGAGCACCTGGTTGATGGTGACCATGGAGCCCATCTTCATCATGGTCTTGATGACCTCGGCGGCCTTCACCGACATCTTGTGGGCGAGGTCGCCCACGGTGATGGTTTCGGGGACCAGCACCTCGATCACCTTCGGTTCCGCCGGCGCGGCGAACGAGGCGCCGGCCTCGTCGTCACGGTGGCGTCCGCCGCCGCGGGAGCGCCAGCCGTCGCGGCCGCCGCTCGCATCGCCGCGAGTCTTGATCGCGCGGCGCCGCGCCACGTCGTCGACCCACGCGGACGCGGGCTTCGCGGCGCGCTTCGCGCCTTTCTTGTCGCCCTTGGCATCCTTCTCGCCGGGCTTGAGCACCGGGCGGTGCAGCGTGCCCTCGGGAGCTGCGGCATCGCCCGGCGCGGCCTTCCCGTCGGCCTTGGCGCCCTCGGGCTTGGCCTCGGCCTTCACCTCGACCAGCACCGGAGCCTCGGCTTCCGTGGCGGGCTCTTCGCCCTTCTTGCGGACGACGCGCTTCTTCTTCGGCGCCTCGCCCTCGGCCGGCGCTTCCTTGGGCGCGGGGGCCTCGGGCGCCGCGGCCTCTTCCTTCTTCTTCACCGCGGCAGCGCGCTTGGTCTTGGTCTCGGCGTCGGCCGCCTGGCGCGCCGCGAGCTCGGCCTGGCGCTTGGCCTCGGCCTCGCGCTTGCGCGCTTCCTCTTCGTTGATGATCGGCGCGGGCGCCGCCGTGGGCTTCGCCGGCTCCGGGGCGGCCTCGGGCTTGTCCACCTTCACGAACGTGCGCTTCTTGCGCACCTCCACCTGGATGGTGCGCGCCTTGCCGGTGGCGTCCGCCTTCTTGATCTCGGTCGTCTGCTTGCGCGTGAGCGTGATCTTCTTCTTCTCGTCCTTGTTGCCGTGGACTTCGCGCAGGTAGTCGAGCAGGCGCGTCTTGTCCTGCTCGGTGATCGAGTCCTCACCCGCCTTCTTCTTCACGCCGGCAGCCTGCAGCTGCTCGAGCAGCAAAGACACCGGGAGCTTCAGCTCCTCGGCGAACTGGGTGACGTTCAGCTTGGCCATTGGCTACGGTTTCTCCTGGGGCTCTTCGCTACTGGGCCTGCGCCTCGCCCCTGAACCAGGGCTCGCGGGCCTTCATGATGAGCTTGTTGGCGCGATCGGCATCCATGCCGGTCATCTCGGTGAGCTCGTCGGTGGCGAGATCGGCCAGCGCGTCCATCGTCGTGATGCCCTTCGAGGCGAGCAGCCGCGCGGTCGGATTGTCCATCCCTTCCATGCTCTGCAGGTCCTCGGCGGCGTGCTCGACGGTCTCCTCGCTCTTGATCGCCTCCGTCAGGAGCGCGTTGCGAGCCCGCCGGCGCAACTCGTTCACGGTCTCCTCGTCGAAGTCCTCGATCTCCAGCATCTCGTTGATCGGGACGTAGGCCACCTCGTCGAGCGACGTGAAGCCTTCCTTGACCAGGATCTCGGCCACTTCCTCGTCGACGTCGAGCTTCTCCATGAAGAGCGAGCGAACCACGCTCGTCTCCTGCTCGGCTTTCTGCTCGCGCTCCTCGGTGGTCATGATGTTGAGCTGCCAGCCCGACAGCTCCGAGGCGAGGCGCACGTTCTGCCCGCCCTTGCCGATGGCGAGCGCGAGCTGGTCCTCCTCGACCACGACGTCCATCGAGTGGCGCTCCTCGTCCACGACGATCGAGCTCACCTCCGCGGGGGCGAGCGCGTTGATCACGAACTGGGCGGGCTCGGGCGACCAGAGGATGATGTCCACGCGCTCGCCGGCGAGCTCCTGCGTGACCGCCTGCACGCGCGACCCGCGCATGCCGACGCACGTTCCGACCGGATCGATGCGCGCGTCGTTGGACTTCACCGCGATCTTCGCGCGCAGTCCCGGATCGCGGGCCGCGGCCTTGATCTCGAGCAGGCCTTCCTCGATCTCGGGCACCTCGAGCTCGAAGAGCTTCACGAGGAACTCCGGCGCCACGCGCGAAAGAATCAGCTGCGGACCGCGCGCCTGGCGGTCGATCTTCGCGATGTAGGCGCGCACGCGGTCGCCCACCCGCAGGTTCTCCTTCGGGACCAGCTGGTCGCGGGGCAGCAGCGCCTCGACGCGGCCCGATTCGACGATGAGGTTGCCGCGCTCGGCGCGCTTCACCGTGCCCGTGACCAGCGACTCGCCGCGCTCGAGGAAGTCGTTGAGGATCTGCTCGCGCTCGGCGTCGCGGATCTTCTGCAGGATCACCTGCTTGGCCGCCTGCGCGCCGATGCGGCCGAAGGTCTCGGGCTCGAGCGGCTCCTCGATCACGTCGCCAAGCGCGGCCTCGGAATTCTCCGCCACCGCGTCGGTGATGGCGATTTGGTGCGCGGGCTCCTCGTGTTCCTCGTCGGGAACGACCGTCCAACGGCGGAACGCATGGTATTCGCCCGTCTCGCGGTCGATCTCCACGCGCACGTCCACCTCGTCCTTGAAGCGCTTCTTCGTCGCGGACGCGAGCGCCATTTCCAGCGCGAGGAACACCGTGTCCTTCGCGACGTTCTTTTCGCGCGACAGTGCGTCCACCAGAAGAAGAAGATCCCTGCTCATGTACTAGCCTCCAGACCCATCACACATCCGGCACCAGGCGCGCGCGATCGATCTCCTCGATCGCGAGCCGCTGCCGCTCGCCTTCGACGTCGAGGACGACCTTGCCGTCCTCCACGCCCGCCAACTTCCCCTCGAAACGCCGCCGCCCGCCGCGCGGAAGCTTCAACTTCACGCTCGCGTCGCGCCCGGCGAAGCGCTGGTAGTCCTCGATGCGCTTGAGCGGCCGGTCCAGGCCCGGCGACGACACCTCGAGGCGCTCGTAGTCGATGCCCTCGACCACGAATGCCCTCGTCAGGTGATTGCTCACGCGCACACAGTCCTCGACGGTGATTCCCCGCGGCGAATCGATGAAGATCCGCAGCAGCCCGGAACGCGACGACTCGAGGTCGACGAGCTCATAGCCGAGGCCTTCAAGCGCCCGGCGGATCCACGCTTCGCGCTCCAGAACCGGTTTCACAAACAAAAAATGGGCGCTGACGCCCATCGAATTTCGAAACTCCGAAATTCTATCACGAATCGACACCGCGCCCAATTCACGCATTACGAATGAGGCCGGCAAACGGGGCCTTCCCGGCCCCTAGCAGAAGACTGTCCTACCTTCCAAGTCCAAATTGAGTCGCTGTTGCATAAATGCAACAGTCGAAGAAGAATTGTTGGTCAACTGCAATGCGCCTCGCTATTATCCCGCTCGTGTCATCAGGCTCTAAAAAGGAATCCAAAAGCCACGCACTTCTCCCTAAGTAATACCCTGTTTTACCTAAATATTTTAAAACCTACCTGGGGGTTTCAAGAATGAATCCGAGAAAGACGAAGCTTTCTGTTGCCCTATTGCAAGTACTGGGCGCGGGGCTCGCGGCGGGCGTCGCCTCGCTGCCGGCAATGGCGCAATCGACCGATCAAAGCAAACCTGCTGCCAAGGAGCGAATCGAGGTCACGGGCTCGAGCATCAAGCGCGTGGAAGGGGAAAGCGCGCTGCCGGTGACGGTGAT
>Ga0335076_10007032_pt1 | contig 11341 bp, 10 predicted proteins | sample Lox_Sample_25_FD_206717 | JGI IMG/M metagenome (GOLD analysis project Ga0335076, IMG submission 206717) | Soil microbial communities from Loxahatchee National Wildlife Refuge, Florida, United States - Lox_Sample_2.5 | ecosystem: Environmental > Terrestrial > Soil > Wetlands | place: USA... | reverse complement strand
TCGATCCCGCGATGCGCGGGTGGATGAACGAAGGACGCTCGTACGTGCCGCCGGTCGAAATCGGCGAGGTCATGCGTGCCGGCGGACTCGGCCGCGTGGTCGAGTCGCGCCATCCCGACTACGGCGCCGGCGAGCTCGTCTCAGGCGTGTTCGGCGTCCAGCAGTACGCGCTCTCGGACGGAAAGGGTGTGCAGCGCGTGGACCCGACGCTCGCTCCGGCGCCGGTGTATCTCGGGACTCTCGGCATGACCGGGCTGACCGCGTACTTCGGGCTGCTCGACATCGGGCGTCCGCAGCCAGGACAGACCGTGGTCGTGTCCGGCGCGGCCGGCGCGGTCGGAAGCGTCGCGGGGCAGATCGCGCGGATCAAGGGTTGCCGCGTGGTCGGGATCGCCGGGGGCCCGGAGAAATGCGAGTGGATCACCGAGGAGCTCGGGTTCGACGCCGCGATCGACTACAAGCGCGGTGACCTCCGTGCCCAGCTTCGCGAGCAGACACCCGACGGCGTCGACGTGTACTTCGACAACGTCGGCGGCGAGACACTCGACGAGGTCCTGCGCCGCCTCGCGCGCGGCGCCCGGGTCGTGATCTGCGGCGCGATCTCCCAGTACTGCGCCGAGCAGCCACCCAAGGGGCCTGCCAACTACATGCAGCTGCTCGTGATGCGCGCCTCGATGACCGGCTTTCTCGTGTTCGACTTCGCCGAGCGCTACCCCGAGGGGATCGCCCAGCTCGGACAGTGGCTGGCAAGCGGCGAGCTCCGCTCGCGCGAGGACGTCGTCACCGGCGGCCTCGAAAGGTTCCCAGAAGCGTTCCTGATGCTGTTCCGAGGCGAGAACACGGGCAAGCTGATACTGCAGCTGACCGAGGCCGCGGCGTGAGCCCGCCGCTCGGGTACGAGCTCCGGTTCTGGCCCGAGTTCGCCCGGCTCCTCGCCGATGTGCGGTTCTGGACCCCCGACCACGCCAACCGGCGCCACCCGGTGCTGCTGATCCCCGGGTTCCTCGCCGGCGACGCCTCGTTGATCGTGCTCGCCGGATGGCTCCGGCGGCGCGGTCACGACGTGCACACGAGCGGCATCCGGCTCAACGTCGGATGCGCCGGCCGCGAGCTCGACCGGCTCGGCACGGTGCTCGAGGCGTTGGAGGAGCGTGTGGTCGTCATCGGCCAGAGCCGCGGCGGGACGCTCGCCCGAGCGCTCGCCGCGAGGCATCCGGACCGGGTAGCGGCGGTGATGACGCTCGGGTCGCCCGTGCTCGACCAGCTCGCGGTGTCGCCGTCGGTGCTGCGCACGGTGCGCTCCGTGGCATGGCTCGGGGACTTCGGTGTCCGCGGCCTGTTCACGAACGAGTGCCGAGACGGCGGGTGCTGCTCGGAGTTCCGCGCGTTGCTCCAGGCGCCGCTCCGCGAGGACGCTCCCGCGGTCGCGGTGTACTCGCGCAGTGACGCGATCGTCGACTGGCGCGCCTGCCTCGATCCGGCCGCGGAGTGGGTCGAGGTCGACGGAAGCCACTGCGGTATGGCGGTCAACGCCGGTGTCTACCGCGAGCTCGAGCGCCTGCTCAAGCGCTCCGAGGGGGCCACGTGCAGGCGATGAGCGTGCAGGACGCGACGTTCCTGCACGTTGAGAACGACGTGACTCCGATGCACATCGGTGGCGTGAGCATCTTCGAGGGACCGCCACCGTCGTTCGACGAGCTGTCCGACATGGTCCGGGGGAAGCTCCATCACACCCCTCGCTACCGTCAGAAGGTGCGGTTCGTGCCGCTCGGGGTCAGCGAACCGATGTGGGTCGACGATCCGTATTTCGACGTCGCCTACCACCTGCGCCACACCGCCGTGCCGGCGCCCGGCACCGCGGAGCAGCTTCGGACGATGGCCGCGCGCGTGTTCTCGCAGCACCTCGATCGGGCCCGGCCGCTGTGGGAGATCTGGATGGTCGAGGGACTGAAGGACGGGCGCTGGGCGCTCCTGTCGAAGGTCCACCACTGCATGGTCGACGGCGTCGCGGCCACGGATCTGATGTCGGTGATGTTCGGCGACGAGGCCGAGCGGGCACCTCCGGACAGCTGGCGCCCCGGTCCGGAGCCGTCCGGCGTCGAGCTGTTCGTGCGTGGCGCCTACCACCGGGCGCGCCACCCCGCTGAGCAGGCCAGTGCCGCAGTTAGGGCCCGCTCCGAGCTCCTGAGGGGCACGGTCAGGATCATGCGTGCGATCGCTGCCGCAGCGCCGGCGCTCCGTCCGTCGACGTCGTCGCTGACGGGTCCGATCGGACCGCACCGCGTGTGGAGCTGGGCGACCGCCTCGCTCGGCGAGGTCAAGGACGTCCGCTCGAGCCTCGGGGGCACCGTCAACGACGTCGTGCTGGCGATCGTCACCAACGGATTCCGCGAGCTCCTGCTCGAGCGGGGCGAGGAGCTTTCGCCCCGTCGCACGGTCCGCACCATGGTCCCGGTGTCGGTCCGCCTGCCCGGCGAGCGCGGTGTCTATAACAACCGCGTGTCGGCGGTGTTCGCCAGGCTCCCGGTCGGGGTCGAGGATCCCGCCGAGCGCCTCGCGCTGATCCGGGACGAGATGGACGAGCTCAAGGCGTCGGGACAGGCCGTTGCCGGGGACGTGCTCGTCCGCATGTCGGGGTTCGCGCCGCCCTTGCTTCTCGCGCTGGGCAGCCGGGTCGCCACCCGCTCCGCCCATTTCAACATGGACACGGCGACGACCAACGTTCCGGGTCCACAGCGACCGGTTCACGCCCTCGGCCGGCGGCTGCTCGAGTCCTACCCGTACGTCCCGATCGTCGGCACGATCCGGATCGTGGTGGCGATCTTCTCGTACGACGGGCGGTTGTACTTCGGCGTCACCGGCGACCGCGATCACGCGGCGGACATCGATGCGTTGACGGCCGGCGTCGAGTCGGGCCTCGCCGAGTTGCGCGAGCGCGCCACGGCGGTGCCGGCGTAACCGGGACCTGCATCACGCGACGGTCGGTGTGTCGACGGGCCACGTTGTCGCGTCACGCACGTATGCCACGCGTAATGCGGCACGGTTCGAGGAGTCCGCGCCTCGTGACGCGTTATGCATGATCGGCACCATCCAGCCCTCTCCCAGGTGCCCGCCGGTCGGGTGCTGAGCAGGTCCCCGGCTTCTCGTTGACGGCCGTCTCCTTTCCGGCCCGAGATTGCGGATTCCGGGCCAGTGCGAAAGGAGGCCACAGTGCCACCCTGCGGTCTTCCCGGCAACGCCAATCTCGAGCAGCTGAAGAATGGCGCCAAGTCGTTCCAGCGCGCGGTCCGCGCCGGTGACGCCGGCGCGGCCGAGGTCGTCCGCGAGTTCCACCCGCGCCTCGGACACGCGCAACCCGGCTCGCCCGAGCTCGCCACGTTCAAGCTCGCGGACGCACAGCTCGTGGTCGCCAGGTCGTTCGGCTTGCCGAGCCGGGCGAGGATGAAGCCTTACATCGAGCTCACCAAGCGGTACTCGCGGTCGCCGGCCGACCAGCCAATCGGCGAACCGATCGCCAATGCGCGCGACCTGGTCGACGAGTTCCTGCGGCTGGCCTGCCTGAATTACGGTCAGGACGACTCCGGGCGGTGAGAGCACGCCAGCTACTCCCGTCGAACCCCGAGCTCGCCGGCGCGACGATCCATACGATCGCCGCGGTCGGTGACGCGGCGGCGGCGCGTGACCTGCTCGCCCGAGCGCCCCGTCGCGACGTTGCCTCGCGGCGGCCGGCTTCCGGGTCCGAATCGAAGCGGCCCGACTTCGAGGGATGCTCTACTACCTCGCGTGGAGCACCGACCTCGGCCCGCTGACATGACGTCCCTGCCAGAGCGCTTCTTGCGGGTCGCGACAGCGTGGAGGCTCGAGCTCGGCGAGCCGTACGTGCGGAGCGGACAGGTCGCGTGGGTAGCGCCCGCCACGAACGCCGCGGGCGACGAGCTCGCGCTGAAGGTCGGCTGGCGCCACTGGGAGGCCGAGCACGAAGCCGACGCGCTACGCCTCTGGGACGGCGACGGAGCCGTACGTTGCCTGAAGGCCGAGACGTTCGAACATGCGACCGCGCTCCTGCTCGAACGGTGCGTACCCGGCACCCCGCTCAGGGACGCGATGCCCGAGCGCGAGCAGGACGTGGTCGTCGCCGGCCTGCTGCGGCGCCTGTGGGATCACGAGCTGCCGACGGCTCACCCGTTCCGCGCGCTCGCCCACATGTGCAACGAGTGGGCCTCCGAGCTCGAACATCGCGCACCCATCGCAGACCGCAGCTTCGACGGCGGACTCACGCGAGCCGCCATCGAGCTTCTCCGAGAGCTGCCGAGCACCGCCACCGCCAACGTGCTGCTCGCAACCGATCTCCACGCCGGCAACATCCTCGCCGCCGAGCGCGAGCCATGGCTCGCGATCGACCCCAAGCCGTTCGTCGGGGACCCCGCATACGACCCGATCCAGCACATGCTCAACTGCGGCGAGCGCCTGGCTACCGACCCGGGCGGCCTCGCCCGCCGGATCGCGGAGCTGCTCGATCTAGACCGCGCCCGAACCGCCCTCTGGCTGTTCGCCCGCTGCGCCCAAGAGTCCGCGGACGACCCCTCGATGCGTGAGCCGGCACGGAGGCTCGCCCCGTGACCTGGCATATACGCTGAACGCCAGATGACCCCAAGTGACTGGCTCCCGAAGTGGTCGGTCCCGGCTGCGATGCGCGCGATTCGCGCGATGGTCTGCGTCTGCGGGCTGTTCGCGTTCACCGACAAGGTGCTCGGGAATCCGCAGATCGCTACCTTCGCCGCGTTCGGCAGCTTCGCGACGCTCGTGCTGGCGTCGTTCGCGGGGACGTGGCGCGACAAGCTGCTCGCCCATCTCGCGCTCGCGATCACCGGGAGCGTGCTGCTGAGCATCGCCACGATCGTCAGCTCCTCGACGGTGCTGGCGGCGATCGTGACCGTGCCCGCGACCTTCGCGGTGTTCTTCGCGGGCGTCACCGGCCCGAACGCCGCCTCGGGGACTTTCGGTGCGCTGCTTGCGTGGGTCCTGCCGGCGGCGTCCGTCGGCACCGCCAGCATGATCCCCGACCGCCTGATCGGCTGGTGGATGGCGTCGGTCTGCGGCACCGCCCTCGTGCTCCTGTTCTCGCCGCGATCGAGCGGCGGCAACCAGCTGAGCGCCGCGGCGTCGGCACTCGCGGGGAAGCTCGCGGACGTGCTCGACGCAGCGGTCCGTGGCGGACCCACCGAGGACGACCTCTCGACGATGGTCGAGGCCAAGCACGACTTGATCGCCCAATTCACGTCCACGCCTTACCGCCCCACCGGACTGGCAGCGACAGACCAGGCGCTCGCCAACTGCGTCGAGCTGCTCGAGTGGACCGAGGCGCTGATCTCTGACGCAGTCGAGGAGCAGCACAACCTCAGCGAAGCTCCGGAGCCAGACCTCGAGCTCATCGCCATTTCAAGCTCGGTGCTGCGAGACACGGCCTCGCTCCTCGCCGGCGGCCATGCGCGTCCCGACATCGACGAGCTCGAGCGCTGCCGCTCGGCGGTCCTGACTCAGATTGAGAACTCGGGCCCGCGGCCCGGCGAGTTCCGGCAAGCCGCCCAGATCTCATTCCACGCGAACGCGGTCGCAGTCGCCGTCCTCGGGGTCGCCTACGAGACGTTGGTCGCATCGCGGCTCGCGGATCCCGAGTGGCTTGGAGCCAGGCGCGCTCGCTGGTACATGGGATCAACCGCCGCGGCACGAACCGTGCAGCGAGTCTCGAGCGTGGCCACGGCCGCCTACACCCACGCGAGCTTGCGCTCGGTCTGGTTCGTCAACAGCCTCCGCGGTGCCGTGGCGCTGGCGGTGGCCGTCGCCGTGGCAGATGTGACCACCGTCCAGCACGGCTTCTGGGTCGTGCTCGGAACCTTGTCGGTCCTTCGCACGAACGCGTCGGCCACCGGCGCCACCGCGATACGGGCGCTCGCCGGTACCGCGGTCGGGTTTGTGATCGGCGGTGCGCTCGTGGTCGTGATCGGTGGCGACGAGACCGCACTCTGGATCGTGTTCCCATTCGCGGTGCTCGTAGCCGCGTACTCGCCGGGGACCGCGCCGTTCGCCGTCGGCCAGGCGGCGTTCACCGTGCTGATCGCGATCCTGTTCAACCTGATCGTTCCGGTGGGATGGAAGGTCGGCGTGGTCCGGATCGAGGACGTGGCACTGGGCTGCTTAGTCAGTGCGGTGATCGGCACGCTGTTCTGGCCACGCGGAATCTCGTCCGTCGTCGGTGACGACCTCGCCGACGCGTTCCGCCTCGGCGCCGCGTATTTGACCGAGGCGGTGCAGTGGGCGACCGGCACGCGCCGCGACGAGCCCGACGACGCTGTCGCCGCGGCAAGCGCCGGCGACCGTCTCGACGAGGGCCTGCGCGGCTTCCTCTCCGAGCAGGGAAGCAAGCGCATCGCCAAACAGGACCTGTGGCGACTGGTCGGCGGATCGATGCGGCTCCGTCTCACGGCGCACGCTGTGGCGGAGATGCCCGGCGATGCCATCGGCCTGGACGAGGCCCGCGCCGTGCTCGAGCGTCGTACCGCCACGCTGGCATCCTGGTACGACGAGCTCGCCGATCAGGTCGGCAGGCCGAATCAGCGAGCCGTGTCCGCGCTCCAGCCGCCCTCGCTGGCCGCGGCGGGCGTCGTCGACGAATCCTCCGGCTCCTACTACGGCGTGTGGCTGTGCGAGCACCTCGACCATCTGAGCCAGCACACCGTCGACCTTGTCAAGCCCGCTGTCGCGGTCGCGGACCTACGCAGACGTCCCTGGTGGCGTTAGGCCTGGTCGATCGAGGCGCCCCAGCGTTCTTCGATTCGGCCGTAGCGCCACACCGAAAAGGCGATCGCCCACGTGAGGGCGAACATCCCGACGATCACGAACCCGAGGACGTTGATGTTGATGTTCTCGAACCAGTTCCAGAACGAGCCGGAAAGGTTCAGCTCGGCTGCGAGCAGGCCGCCGAGTTCGATCGTTCCGACCACGACCGCGACGGCCACGGACAGCCCGGTGATCGTGATGTTGTAGAAGACCTTGCGCACCGGCTTGGAGAACGCCCAGCCGTAGGCGAAGTTCATGAACGACCCGTCGATCGAGTCCATCAGTGACATGCCGGCGGCGAACAGGATCGGGAGGCACAGGATCGCGTACCACGGCATGCCGGCTCCGGCGGCGCCGCCCGCGAGTATCAACAGCGCGACCTCGCTCGCGGTGTCGAAGCCCAGCCCGAACAGCACGCCGATCGGGTACATCTGGGCCGGCTTGGTCACCGTCTTCGTCAGGCGGCCGAGGAGCCGATTCATCAGTCCGCGGCGGCCCAGCTGCTCCTCGAGTTCCTGCTCGTCGTAGAGCCCCGAGCGCATCTCGCGGAACACGCCGACGATCCCGAGGAAGATCCCGATGTTGATCGCGGCGATCACGAACAGGAACGACCCGGATACGAGCGTCCCGATCCAGTTCGTGACCTGGTGCAGGTTCGACCCGTCGTTCTTGACCGGCCGGTCGAGCGCACGGACGCCGATCGAGATCAGCAGCGCGAGCGCGAACACGATCGTCGAGTGCCCGAGCGAGAACCAGAAGCCGACGCTCATCGGACGCTTGCCCTCGGCCATCAGCTTGCGCGTGGTGTTGTCGATCGCCGAGATGTGGTCTGCATCAAACGCATGCCTGAGACCGAGGGTGTATGCCGTCACCCCGATCCCGATTGTGAATGCGCCCGCAGTCCCGAGCCGGTAGTGCCTAGGCGCCACCAGCGCGAACAGCGACGCGAACCCGAGCACGTGCAGCCCGCCGACGACCACGATCATCATCACCAGCGTGCGCCGCTGCGCGGCGCTCAGTGAGGACCAGAACTGCCGCAGGCCCTGCAACCTAGTCCGACCCTCTGCCCGAGTCAATCACCGCGTGCTCTCGATTACCGGCGCGTCCCGGGGGCCGCCCGCGTTAAGAACCGGGCGCGCCGAACGTCGAGCGAAGCGCGCGGACCAGCGCTCGGGCGCGGTCGGTTCCGCGCCGTCCGGCCCACGGATGCGGCCCCTTGGCCCACGGGTGCCACCCGAGCGTCCCATAGTGCTCGCGCACGAGCGCCTTGAGCTCGCCGCGGTGCGCGCCGCAGGCATAGCGCTGCGGCCCGTACATGCCTCGCCCGTGCCACGTCAGCCACCGGCCGGGTTCGGCGTCGACGTACTCGCCGTGGCGCAGATCGAGCAGCTGGTGCTCGAGCGAGACCTGCGTCTCCGGATCCGGCCGGGCGCCGCAGATTTCGCACACGAATACGACCGTGACCGGCACCTCACCACCTCGGCTCGTAGCCGCTCTTGAGTTCGCCCAGGGCGCGCCAGGCGGGTTCGCGATCATAGCGGCGCCGGATCGCGCGGCGGCGCAGCCGCCGAATCACCGGCCCGTGCGTCAACCGCGCCCCCTTTGCGTACACCAGCCCCAGCGGGTCCGCGTCCATGAACGGCATGAATTTGTCCGGGAATCCGGGCATCGTGCACGCGTTGCAGATGCCGCCGACGTTCGGACAGCCTCCAACGCCTCCGACCCACCCGCGCAACGGCACGTTGCACTTTGCCACCGGTCCCTTGCACCCGAGCTTGACCAGGCAACCACGTTGGTCGGCCGGGGTCCGGGCGAACTCGCCCTGTTCGGCGAAGCCGGCGCGACCGCAGCCCTGCTGCACCGTCCGTCCGAACAGCCACGTGGGGCGGCCGTGCTCGTCGACGTCAATCATCGGCCCGGCGCCGGCGACAAACAGCGCCAGGTGCAGAAGGGTCTCGGTGATGTTGTCGGGCTGCACCGGACAGCCCGGGAGATTGATGATCGGGACGTCGAGGCGCGAGGTCCAGCTCCAGCCGAGGTAATCGCGGAGCCCCATGGCGCCGGTCGGGTTGTTCCTCATCGCCGGGATCCCGCCGAATGTCGCGCACGTGCCGAGCGCGAGTACAGCTGCGGCACGCGGCGCGAGCCGGTCGATCCACGTGCATGTCGAGATCGGAGCGCCGTTGGCGGGATCGACGCCCATCGTCGCCCAGTACCCGTCCCCGCTGATCTGCTCGTTGGGGACCGAGCCCTCGAGCACGAGGATGAACGGCTCGAGCCTGCCGGCTACCGCGTCGAACCATGCCCGCATGAACTCGTCTCCGGTCTCGTACGCGAGCAGCGGGTTGTAGATGACGAGCGGCGGCGCGCCCGGGAAGCACCCGCGGATCAAGTCCTCGAAGCTCGGGTTGCGCGCGGCCGTCATCGCGACCGAGTCGCCGTCGCAACCGAGCCCGCTCGTGAGCCACAGCACGTGCACCGGATGCCGGTCGGCGGCAACCATGGCTAGCCGATCGGTCGGCGAGCCCTTCGTGGATGGGCCACCGGTCGCGGGGTGGTCACCTGCTCGCGTTCGGCGAGCACTTCGAGCTGGTGCTCGAGGCTGCCGTTCAGGTGCAGGTCGTCGGTCGTGCCGGTCACGAGCCCGGCCTGGGCGAGCCGCTTGAGCGCGTGCGAGATCGACGGTCGCTCGGCCGCCACAAGCTGGCCGAGCAGCCGGTGCGTGAGCGGCAGCGACAGCCGCACGCCGGTGGGCTCGACGCGGCCCCACCGGTCGGCAAGATGCCACAGCAGCAGAACGAGCCGAACCTCGAGCCGCGGCTGCGACGTGATCGCCCTGAGCACGTCGAGCTCGAGCGGGCGACGGCAGGCGCGGCGCGCGAGGATCCGGACGATCTGCGGGAACGGCCGCACGCGGTCGGCGAAATCGCCGTCGAGCACCGCGAGCCTTGTCGGGCGCAGGGCGCGCCAGCCCGACGTGCGCACGACCATCTGATCGGGCCCGGGCTCGAGCGGCTGGAGCAGGTCTCCGGGGCCGACCAGTTCGGCGGCGGTGCGGCCACCGACCCGGATCTCGAGCGCAAGCAGGCCGTTGAGGATCAGCAGCCCGAGGCCCTGCCCGGTGGCCTCGAACCAGGGCCCGAGCTCGCATGCCCCGACCGCGACCTGGAGGACCCTGGCGGTCGCCAGCTGGCGCGCGGCGATCCGTGCGCGTACGTCGAACTCGTCTGCCAGCTCTCCATCTGAGTCGAGCAGGTAGGTGTACAGCGCGATCGACTCGGGAGCGTCGCCTGCCAGCTGCGGATGACGCGGCCACCGCAACGGCCCGGGCTGGACAACCCCTCGGTCTTCGACGGACACAGCACAGCCTCTCGTAGAACTGGGGGCCAGTCTATGCCTCGCGGATCGTGGCGCACACCAGGGCCGATGTTGCTTGGTAACCCCCGTTACCGGCCTTCACAATTGCCCGCAATCGAGTGATAGAACACCAGGCGTGTGCCTGGCGATCCCTGGTCAGGTCATCGAGATCGTCGACGACCCGAATAGGCTGGCCAAAGTCGACGTCGCAGGAGTGCGCCGAAACGTCAACGTGGGCCTTCTCGACGACGAGGACGGAGGCGTCGCGCCGGGAGACTGGGTCCTGATCCACGTCGGGTTCGCGATCTCGAAGGTCGACGAGGAGGAAGCGCGGGCGACGCGCGATCTGCTCGTGCGGATGGGCGCCGACTACGAGCAGGAGCTCGAGGAGCTCAAGGCCAGCGTGATCGAGTGACCCGCGCCGACACTTGCGGATCCGAGCACTGCATCACCTGCGGCGACGACGGCGTGGCGATGCACGTGGTGCGCGTCGACGAGGCGCGCGGGCTGGCGCTCTGTGAACACGAAGACGGGGCGCGGGAGACCGTCGAGACGGCGCTCGTCGACCCGGTGGCGCCGGGCGACGTGCTGCTCGTACACGCTGGGACGGCACTCACGCGGCTGGAGCCCGTGGCATGAAGTTCGTCGACGAGTTCCGCGATGCCGAGCTGGGGCGCGCGGTCGCGACGCAGATCATGTCGCTCGTCGAGCCCGGCCGGCACTACAAGCTGATGGAGGTGTGCGGCGGTCACACGCACTCGATCTACAAGTACGGGATCGACGACCTCCTGCCGGCCAACGTCGAGCTCGTGCACGGCCCCGGCTGTCCGGTATGCGTGATCCCGATGGGCCGGGTCGACGACGGGATCGCGGTCGCCCACGAGGAGGGTGTGATCTTCACCTGCTTCGGCGACATGATGCGCGTACCCGGTTCGGACGGCAGCCTGCTCGACGCCAAGGCCGCGGGCGCCGACATCCGGATGGTCTATTCGCCGCTCGATGCACTGCGCATCGCCAAGCAGAATCCCGATCGCGACGTCGTTTTCTTCGCGATCGGGTTCGAGACCACCGCGCCGTCGACCGCGTTGACGCTGAAGCGCGCGCGGGCCGAGGGCGTCCGGAACTTCTCGGTCATGTGCTCCCACGT
>Ga0335076_10007031_pt1 | contig 11341 bp, 5 predicted proteins | sample Lox_Sample_25_FD_206717 | JGI IMG/M metagenome (GOLD analysis project Ga0335076, IMG submission 206717) | Soil microbial communities from Loxahatchee National Wildlife Refuge, Florida, United States - Lox_Sample_2.5 | ecosystem: Environmental > Terrestrial > Soil > Wetlands | place: USA: Florida... | reverse complement strand
TTCGACCGGGTGATCGCCGCCTACGGCCGGACGCTCGGCTGGGTGCTCCAGCGCCAGAAGGCGACGCTCGCGGTGGCGTTGGCGACGCTCGTGCTGACCGTCCTCCTGTACGTGATCGTCCCGAAGGGGTTCTTCCCCGTCCAGGACACCGGGGTGATCCTCGGCATCTCGGAAGCCCCCCAGACGATCTCGTTCCCGGCCATGGCCGAAAGGCAGCAGGCCCTCGCCCGGGTGATCCTCCGGGACCCGGCGGTCGAGAGCCTCTCCTCGTTCATCGGCATCGACGGCGTGAACACCACGATGAACAGCGGGCGGATCCAGATCAACCTGAAGCCCCTGGAGGAGCGGGGGGCGAGCGCGACCGACATCATCCGAAGGCTGCAGCCCGAGCTGGCGAAGGTCGAGGGGGTGACGCTCTTCATGCAGCCGGTGCAGGACCTGACCGTGGAGGACCGGGTGAGCCGCACCCAGTTCCAGTACAGCCTCGAGGACCCCGACGCCCGCGAGCTCGCCCTCTGGGCGCCGCGCTTCGTGAGGAGGCTGCAGCAGCTCCCCGAGCTGCGCGACGTCGCGAGCGACCAGCAGACGGAGGGCCTCTCGGCCCGGGTGGTCCTCGACCGGACGACCGCGTCGAGGCTCGGCATCACTCCGCAGATGCTGGACGACGCGCTCTACGACAGCTTCGGGCAGCGCCAGATCTCGACGATGTTCACCGAGCTCAACCAGTACCGCGTGGTGCTGGAGTCGCAGCCTTCCTTCCAGCGCCGGCCCTCGGACCTGGGGAGCGTCTACCTCCGCTCGAGCGGCGGCGGCGCGGTGCCCCTCTCCTCGTTCACGAACGTCGAGCTCTCCAACGCCCCCCTCGCCGTCAACCACCAGGGGCAGTTCCCCGCCGTCACCGTCTCGTTCAACCTCGCCCCCGGCGCCTCGCTCGGCGACGCGGTGAGCGCGGTCGAGCGGGCGCGCGTCGACCTGGGGCTTCCGGCCAGCATCCAGCACGGCTTCCAGGGCACCGCCCAGGCGTTCCGGGCCTCGCTCGTGAACACGCCCTTCCTGATCCTGGCCGCGATCGTCACCGTCTACATCCTCCTCGGCGTCCTCTACGAGAGCTACGTGCACCCGGTCACGATCCTCTCCACCCTCCCCTCGGCCGGGGTGGGGGCGCTGCTGTCGCTCATGATCTGCCGCACCGACTTCTCGGTGATCGCCCTCATCGGCATCATCCTCCTCATCGGGATCGTGGAGAAGAACGCGATCATGATGATCGACTTCGCTCTCGACGCGCAGAGGAAGCAGGGGCTCCCGGGCCCGGAGGCCATCTACCAGGCCGCGCTCCTCCGCTTCCGGCCGATCCTGATGACGACGATGGCCGCCCTCTTCGCGGGCATCCCCCTCGCCCTCGGCTCCGGCATCGGCTCCGAGCTGCGCCGCCCGCTGGGCATCGCCATCGTGGGCGGGCTGATCTTCAGCCAGATGCTGACCCTCTACACGACCCCGGTGATCTACCTCGCCTTCGACCGTCTGGCCCAGCGGGTCGCGGGTCGGGAGGCCACGAAGCGGGCCGGGCCGGCGGCGGAGCTCCGGCCGGCGGCGGGCGCATGAGGGCCTCGTCCCTCTCCTCGCCGTTCATCCACCGGCCGGTGGCCACGACGCTCCTGACCATCGGCATCGCCCTCGCGGGCGCGGTCGGCTACAGTTTCCTGCCCGTCTCGCCCCTCCCCCAGGTCGAGTTCCCGACGATCAGCGTGCAGGCCGGTCTCCCGGGAGCGAGCCCGGAGACGATGGCCTCCTCGGTGGCGACGCCGCTCGAGCGCCAGTTCGGGCGCATCGCCGGGGTCACCGAGATGACCTCGACGAGCGCCCTCGGCTCGACGAACATCACGATGCAGTTCGACCTCAGCCGCAACATCGACGCCGCCGCCCGCGACGTCCAGGCCGCCATCAACGCCGCGCGCGGCCAGCTCCCGGCCAACCTGCCGAACAACCCGTGGTACCGGAAGGTGAACCCGGCCGACGCGCCGATCATGCTCCTCGCCTTGACCTCGGACGTGGTCGAGCGGGCGCGGATGTACGACATCGGCGCCTCGATCCTGCAGCAGAAGCTCGCCCAGGTGCCCGGAGTGGGCCAGGTCATCGTGGGCGGGGGCGCGCTGCCGGCGGTCCGGGTGGACCTGAATCCGACCGCGCTCAACAACAACGGCCTCGGGCTCGAGGACGTCCGCGCCGTCCTCGCCTCGGCCAACGCCAACCGGCCGAAGGGGGAGGTCTCGGACCCGGACCGGACGTGGTCGATCGCCACCAACGACCAGCTCCTGAAGGCGGCGGAGTACGAGCCGCTCGTGGTCAGCTACCGCAACGGGGCGGCCCTGCGCCTCGCCGACGTCGCCCGGGTCTCCGACTCGGTGGAGGACGTCCGCACCGCGGGCGTGGCCAACGGCAAGCCGGCGGTGATCCTCATCATCTTCCGGCAGCCGGGGGCCAACATCATCGAGACCGTCGACGGGATCAAGGCCGCCCTGCCCCAGCTCCAGGCCATGGTCCCGCCGACGATCAGGCTGTCGGTCCTCATCGACGCCACCCGGACCGTCCGCGCCTCGGTCCGGGACGTGGAGATCACCCTCGTCATCGCGATCGTCCTCGTCATCCTCGTCGTCTTCGTGTTCCTGCGCAGCGTGCGCTCGACCTTCATCCCGAGCGTCGCCGTCCCCATCTCCCTCGTCGGCACCTTCGGGGTGATGTACCTCCTCGGCTACAGCATCGACAACCTCTCGCTCATGGCCCTCACGGTGGCGACGGGGTTCGTGGTGGACGACGCGATCGTCGTCATCGAGAACATCACCCGGCATCTGGAGTCGGGCATGCCGCCGATGGAGGCGGCCCTCGTCGGCGCCCGGGAGATCGGCTTCACCGTCGTCTCGATCAGCATCTCCCTGGTCGCGGTCTTCATCCCGATCCTGCTCATGGGGGGCATCGTCGGGCGCCTCTTCCGCGAGTTCGCGGTGACCCTCTCCGTGGCCATCGCCGTCTCGCTGGTGGTGTCCCTGACCGCCACCCCCATGATGTGCGCGCGCCTCCTCCGGCCCCACGACGAGGAGAAGCGCGGACGCGTCTACCGGGCGAGCGAGCGCGGCTTCGCGCGGATCCTCGATCTCTACGAGCGGTCCCTCGGCTGGGTCCTGCGGCACCAGCCGCTGACCATGGCGGTGACCCTGGCCACGATGGCCGCCACCGTCTTCCTGTACGTCAAGATCCCCAAGGGCTTCTTCCCCCAGCAGGACACCGGGCGGATGAACGGCTCCATCGTGGCCGACCAGGACAGCTCCTTCCAGTCGATGCAGCCGAAGCTCGCCGAGTTCATGCGGGTCGTCATGCAGGATCCCGCGATCGAGAGCGGGGCAGGGTTCCTGGGCGGCTCCGCGAACACCGGCCGCTTCTTCGCCGCCCTGAAGCCCAGGGAGCAGCGGGACGTCACCATCGACCAGGTGATCGGCCGGCTGCGCGGCAAGCTCGCCCACGTCCCGGGGGCGACGCTCTACCTGCAAGCGGTCCAGGACGTCCGCGTCGGCGGCCGCTTCGGCGCCGCCCAGTACCAGTACACGCTCCAGGGCGACGACCCCGAGGAGCTCTTCCAGTGGGCCCCCCGGGTCTACGAGCGGCTGCGGAAGCTCCACGAGCTCGCCGACGTCAACAGCGACCAGCAGAACCGGGGGCTCCAGGCCTCGCTCACCATCGACCGCGCCACCGCCTCCCGCCTCGGGGTCACCCCCCAGGCGATCGACAACACCCTCTACGACGCCTTCGGCCAGCGGCAGGTCTCGACGATGTACACCCAGCTCAACCAGTACCACGTGGTGATGGAGGTCGACCCCCGGTTCTGGCAGAGCCCCGAGGGCCTGCGGTACGTCTACCTCCCGGCGAAGGACGGCGGCGTGGTGCCGCTCGCCGCGTTCACCCGCTACGAGCCGCGGACCGCCCCTCTCCAGGTGAACCACCAGGGGCAGTTCCCCTCCGTCACGATCTCGTTCAACCTCCCGGTCGGGGTGGCCCTCGGCACCGCGGTCGACGCGATCAAGGCCGCGGAGGCCGAGATCCACCTTCCGGCCAGCATCCGGGGCAGCTTCCAGGGCACCGCCCAGGCCTTCCAGGCCTCCCTCGCCAACGAGCCCATCCTCATCGCCGCCGCGCTCCTCGCGGTGTACATCGTCCTCGGGGTGCTGTACGAGAGCCTGATCCACCCGGTCACGATCCTCTCCACCCTGCCCTCGGCCGGCGTGGGCGCGCTCCTCGCCCTCCTGGCCTTCCGCACCGAGCTCTCCGTCATCGCCCTCATCGGGATCATCCTCCTCATCGGGATCGTCAAGAAGAACGCGATCCTGATGATCGACTTCGCGATCGAGGCCGAGCGCCGGGAGGGCAAGGGGCCGGAGCAGGCGATCTTCCAGGCCTGCCTGCTCCGCTTCCGGCCGATCACGATGACCACGATGGCCGCCCTCCTGGGCGGGCTGCCCCTCGCGATCGGAGGCGGGACGGGCTCCGAGCTGCGCCGGCCCCTCGGCATCGCCATCGTGGGCGGCCTCGTCTTCAGCCAGATGCTCACGCTCTACACGACGCCGGTCGTGTACCTGTACCTCGACCGCTTCCGGCTCCGGTGGCAGGAGGTCCGTCGCCGGCTCCTGCGCCGGGCCGAGCCCACCCCGGAAGGAGCCTGATGCCCCGCCGCGCCCTCGTCGCCTGCCTCGCCCTGTCGTCGACGGCCTGCGTGCTGGGCCCGAACTACAAGCGGCCGGCCGCTCCCGTCCCGAGCGCCTTCAAGGAGGCCGCGGGCGAGCCCGCTCCGGCCGGAGGCGGGTGGAAGACCGCCGAGCCGGCGGACGAGGCGGACCGCGGCAAGTGGTGGAAGATCTTCGGCGACCCGGGGCTCGACGCCCTGGAGGAGCAGGTCGCGGTCTCGAACCAGACGATCGCCCAGGCCGAGGCCCAGTTCCGGGCCGCCCGCGCCGGCGTCCGCCTCGCCCGAGCCGACCTCTTCCCGGTGGCCGACGTGGGCGCGAGCGGCACGCGGTCGAGCGGGGTCACGAACCGCGCCGCCGCCCCGGCGAACGGCCCTCCCCCGGCCATCTCGACGGTCGCCCTCTCCGGCGAGCTCTCGTGGGCGCCGGACCTCTTCGGCCGGGTCCGCCGGACGGTGGAGGCCAGCGTCGCGAGCGCCCAGGCGAGCGCGGCCGACCTCGAGTCGGTGCGCCTGGCCATGCACGCGGAGCTCGCCGTCGACTACTTCACCCTCCGCGGTCTCGACGCGGAGACCCGCCTCCTGGACACGACGGTGAAGGCCGACGAGCTCGCGCTGAGCATCACCACCAACCGCTACAAGCAGGGCGTCGTTTCCGGCGTCGACGTGGCCCAGGCGGAGACGCTGCTCGAGACGACGCGCGCCCAGGCGATCGACCTGCAGGTCGCGCGGGCCCAGGTCGAGCACGCGATCGCGGTCCTCGTCGGCCGGCCGCCCGCGGAGCTCTCGCTCCCCCCGGAGGAGGTCGTCGTGCAGCCTCCCCCGATCCCGCTCGTGGTGCCCTCGGAGCTGCTCGAGAGGCGGCCCGACCTCGCGGTCGCCGAGCGCCGCGTCGCGGCGGCCAACGCCGGCATCGGCGTCGCGAAGGCCGCGTTCTTCCCCACCCTCGGCCTGTCCGCGTCGGGCGGGTTCCAGGGCACGGCGTTGTCGGGCCTGTTCTCCCTTCCCAACCGTTTCTGGTCCCTCGGGGGCAGCCTGGCCGAGACCCTCTTCGAAGGCGGCAAGCGGAGGGCGGCGAGCGCCCAGGCCGTGGCCGCCTACGACGCGACCGTGGCGGCCTACCGCGAGAGCGTGCTGGGCGCCTTCCAGGAGGTCGAGGACGGGCTCGCCGCGCTCAGGATCCTCGCCCAGGAGGCGGACCAGCAGGCCAAGGCCGTGGCCGCGGCCGAGCACCTCCTCGCCCTGTCGAAGAACCGCTACCAGGCGGGCATCACCACGTACCTCGAGGTCGTCACCGCCCAGAGCGCGGCCCTCTCCAACGAGCGGACGGCGGTCCAGCTCCTGACGCGGCGGATGACGGCGAGCGTCTCCCTCCTCGGGGCGCTCGGCGGCGGCTGGCGCGAGACCGACCTGCCCTCGCCCGGCGCGATCCTGGCCCGGGCTCCTTCCCCCAAGGCGGAGCCTTCCGCACCCGCCCTGCCGCCTGCGGTCCGCGCGGAGCGCGACCCCCGGAGCGCCGCGCGCGTCGACCGGGCGGAGTGACCGCGGCTACTGGAAGTAGCCGGTGACGTCGAGCACGAAGTGGGTGGTGCCCGGGAAGATGTCCGTCTCCACCCACACGCTGCCGAGCGGGAAGCCGGTGAGGCCGAGCACGGCGTCGTTGGCGCGGGTCACCCCGGCCGCGAAGTTGATCGTCGAGGTGGGCGAAGCGAAGCTCGCCGGCCCGACGCGCAGGTTGCCGGGGCCGGACGGGGAGACGACCGTGACGTTCACCGCCACCGCGGAGGCGCTCGCCGGGATCGAGCACCTGCCCGCGACGGCGAAGAGGCGCCGCGCGCCGCTTCCCTGGAGGGCCGGCCCGCCGAACGGGCCGTTCGGGTTGCGGGTGTCCGCGACCCGGCAGGGCGGCACGGTGAAGAAGGCGGCGGCTGCCGCCGGGTCGGGGGCGTAGGCCCAGAGCCGGCCGCCCTCGTCGGTCACGTACAGGCGGCCGTTCACGACGATCGGGCTCTCCCAATGGATGCCCCCGATGCCGGCGTCGCTCCAGAGCAGGCCGCCCGTCGTCGGGTCGAGCGCCCGCAGGCCGGAGAAGCTCGCGTAGTACAGGATCCCGTTCGCCACGATGGGGGAGGTGCCGCCGTTCGCGTCGGTCCACTTCGCCGACAGCGAGGGGTTGCCCAGCCCGTCCACGGTCGCCTCGAGGCCCGAGAGGCCGTTGCCGTTGGCGATGAGCACCCAGGCGCCGCCGTCCGCCGGGTTCGACCAGACGCCGGGTGCCGTGAGCACTTCGCCGCCCTGCGGCACGTCGATCTTCTGCAGCTCGCCGCCGACGTGGCCCGGCCCTCCGGCGCCGCTCAGGTTGTCGAGGTCGAGCAGGCGGACCTTGGCGTCCTTCCCGCTCTGAACCCCGAGGTGGGGGACCTTGCTGCCGGGCAGGACGGGCAGGATCGCGGGGGCCGTGCTGCCGAGGTCGGCGTCGGCGTCCTGGAGCTGCTGGAACTCGGTCGGGGTGTAGCTGTCGACCGGCTGGCCGAGGCCGTTTCCCGTCCCGTCGGGGTGCAGGGCGAAGACGCTGTCCCCCCAGTCGAAATGCCCGGCGACGCTGCCGTCGAAGTCGCCGTTCCCGGTCGCCATGAAGATCCGGTCGTTGTCGGAGTCGTAGACGACTCCGGCCCGCGCCCAGATCGCGCTCTGGACGTGGGCGCAGTCCGGCGAGCCGCCTTCGACGAAGTGGACCGTCTGGTCGCTGCAGTCGGCGTCGAAGACCCTCTGCGCGCCGGTGGCGAGGTCGATCGCGGTGACGTGGCCCTGGTAGTCGCCGGCGTCCCCCGGGTAGCCCCCGTTCGTCACGTAGAGGTAGCTCTTGCCGCCCACCGTCGTCACGACGGAGAGAGCGGACGAGCCCTTCTCGACGTCGGGCTTGAGCGTGGCGAGCTCGGGCCAGCCGCCCGTCGTGACCTCCGTGCCGTCGCCCACGAGGTACTTGTGGACCTTGCCCTCGAGCGCGTAGGCGTAGACGTAGAGGCGGCTCGGATCGAGGGCCGGCGAGGAGGTGGTGTAGTTCGGTCCGGTGGACGGGCGCTTCGCCCACACGATCCCGCCGTTCGCCGCGTCGATGGCGAGGATGCGCCCGTCCTTCGTGCCGAGGAAGAGCAGGTCCTTCCTCCCGAGCGGCGTCGCAACTCCCGGCAGGAACGCCGGAGCCCCGTCGGCGACGGAGGGCAGGGCGACGTTCCAGAGGACGTGGAGCGTCGCGACGTTGCCGCGGTGGATGATCGTCTCCTGCAGGCTCGCGCCGCTGTGCCTGGCGTCGAGGTCGAACTGCGGCCAGTCCGACCCGCATGCGGGAGCCGCGGCCAGCCCGATCATCCCCATCACGAGAACTGCTCCCCGGCGGGAGCCGGCCGTGTCGATTCGCATGCTCTCCTCGACCCGCGGGCGGCCGTCGAGGGGCGTGCATCGGCGAGAAGGCGCCCTCCACGGACGGCAGGGGTTTCGGGCATCTTAACTCGGAAGCCTCGAGACGGCTCCCGGAGTGCGCGCGGGCCGGCCGGCCTCAGGCCTTCAGGATTCCCCGCACGAGACGCGTGTTCTCGGCGATCTGGTCCGAGAACCGGGGGTACATCCCGACGATGGCCGCGTCGACGGGCTTGATGCTTCCGTAGGCGAACTCGAAGGCGTGCCGGATCTCCTCCGGAGAGCCGCACCTCCGTCCGGCCGCGAGCACCTTGTAGACGAGGCAGGGCTTGCGGACCTGGCGCACGACGCGGCACATTCTCGCCGGGTCGTCGGAGAGGTAGGTCTCTCCCACGGGCACGACGCCCAGCTCCTTCCGGTACTCCTCGGGCCGGCGCGAGAGATAGTGGAGCGAGGCCATGTAGAAGTCGTTCGGCCAGGCCTTGTCCTCGAGGGCCTCGAGGATCGCGGGGTTGTGGGTGGAGATCCCGGCCGGGATCCCCAGGTCGTGCACCTTGTCGACGAAGGTCTTGACGAGGTCGAGCTTGCCTTCCCGAAACAGGAGATCGGTTGCCCAGCCGTGATGGGCGATGCCGACGGGCTTGAGCCGGGAGACGACGTCCGCGCACTTCAGCATGCCGTCGAGGATCCCCCGGGGCGTGCGGGGGGCGTCCGGGTCCACGTCCCAGGAGGCGGCGAGGCAGACCCACTGGATCCTGCACCCCGCCTCCCGGATGCGGGGGAACTGCCGGGGGACGCGCGCGTCGTAGTTGGACTGCCACGTGTTGATCCCGGCCCTCTCGCAGTCGAGAAGGAAGCTCACCACGCGCTCGTCGGTGAACCACTCCAGCATGTGCTGGCTGTACTGCTCGTTGAAGTGCGAGTAGCCGTAGAGGGGGTTGCCTCCGACGACGAGGCGGGTCACGCGGCTCGGGCCGAGGGCGATCGTGGGGAGAAGGGGATCCGTCGCCTCGCCCGCCGCGCGCGCCGCGACCACCCCGGCGGCGACCGTGGTCGCTCCCTTCAGGAAATCCCGCCGCGTGGGGCCGTAGGACGTCGGGGCGGCAACGGCACGAGCAGCCGGCGGCGGCTTCCTGGGCATGGGATCGACTCCGCGGTCAGGGGGCTGGAGCGACCTATACAGGTCCCGGGACGCGCGTGTCAATACTCCGTGACCCCTGCGGGCGCGACGCGCGCCCCTTCGGGGAAGGGGCCGTCGTGGGTTCAGGGGCCCGGCGGTGCGGCGTCCGCGGCGTCGGCCTTCGGTTCGGCCGGCGCGGGCTCCTCGTTGCCCGCTCCGGCGGCCGGCGTCCCGGCGGCGGTCACGACCTCCGGGCGCCGGAGCCTGACGCCGTAGCCGAGCGTCCGGGCGAGCGGCCCGAAGTGCTGGGCCACGCTCGCGCGGAGGGTCCAGCGCTCCTCACGATCGACGGCGAAGTAGCCGACGCGATGGCCGTGCGGGGGAACCTCGACCACGGCCACCCGGACCCATTCGGGAGGGATCAGGGGGCCGACGATGCTCCATCCGAGCGAGACGATCGCGATCGACGGCCGGTACGGCGCCGTCCAGGCCGTGACCTCGCGGCTGGTGTAGGCGGTGCGCCGCATGATCACGAGCGGCTCGAGGTCGCCCAGACCGACGAGGTCGAGGATCCGCGCCTCCGTGTAGTAGGTGACGGCGCCGAGGTCGTTGACGATCAGGGTGGCGCTCGGATAGTAGCGCCTGATGAACTGCGCCGTCTGATACTGCTCGAGGTACGTGCCCCGCGCGCCCTCGATCTCCGCGTCCGGGTAGAGCCCTTCGCGGACGTCGGCGACGATCGGCACGAGCGCGGCCACGAGGAGAGCCGGCAGGGCGCCGCGCGGAAGGCCCCGCGGCGTGGGCAGGTCGACGAGCGCGACGGCCGCCACGAACACCCCGAACGCCACCAGGTAGGCGTCGTACCGGTACACCCAGTAGAGGGGCGAGAAGACGAAGTGGCCGTGCAGCAGGATCATCCCCACGAGGAGGAGCGGGAAGAGGACGGGCGGCCGCCACGGGCCGCGTCGCGTGCGCCACTGGCCGAGCGCGCCGAGGACGCCGAGCCCGAGGAGGATCGGCATCGCGCGGTTGTTCCGCAGGAAGGCGAGGTCCTCGCTGCCGAACGGCTTCAGGAGCGCGGCGAGCGTCGAGGCGTTGTCGCCGACGGCCTTGACCATCAGGGGGTTCGGGAGGAAGTAGGAGCCGTTCGCGGTCGAGATGACGCCGAACGCCACGACCGGCACGAGAGCCGCGACGCCGATCGAGACGGCGCGCAGCACCTGGCGGCGGGCCAGGAAGGCGAGGCCGGCCAGGCCGATCAGGAAGAAGCCCTCGTAGCGGGACGCGCCGAGCAGAGCGCCCAGGACGCAGAGCGCGGCCGTGAGGCGCCGCCCCGCGCGCGGGCTCTCGGGCGGGCTCACCAGGCCGAGGGCGGCCAGGGCGGCGAAGGCGATCGTCAGGAGGAGGTGGAGGACGTGCTCCATCCCGATCAGCACCATCCCCGTGAAGGGGAACGCGACGACGATCCCGACGAGCGCCGAAGCGCGCAGCAGGGGCGGCGCGCCGAAGCGGGTCAGGGAAACCTCCGCGACCACCAGGGTCCCGAGGGCGAAGACCACGTTCAGGACGAGCGGCGTCCAGTCGTGCACCTGGAGCGCGCGGTAGGCGACGCCGAGGCCGAACGTCCACAGCAGCGACGAGGACGACGACGAGAAGTGGAAAGGAGTGCAGCCCCAGACGCCGTGGCTCGCCAGCGTCCTGGCGACCGCCATGTGGATGTAGGCGTCGTCGACGGCGTAGACGAGGCGGCCGTCGGTCCACCCCAGCGCGGCCCGGAGGGCGACCGCGAGGGACGCGAGGAAGACCGCCAGCGGCGGCAGCAGGGGCGAGCGCCAGACGCGGGGCGAACGGGAGAGAAGCCGGGGGCCGCGATCGCCGCCCGAAGAGCCGGACGTGGCCCCACGACTCGATTCAGGACCCTTCATTCCACCCCCGCGGCGCGAGCGCCGTCCGTCAGTCTAGGAAGCGGCTCGGGAGAGATCAACTGGCCGGGCGATCCATCTGCGACACGCGCCTCAGCAGACGAGGCCCCGCGCGGCCCCGGGACGTCGCTCCGCGAGACCTGCGAGCCGCGA
>Ga0335076_10007030_pt1 | contig 11342 bp, 9 predicted proteins | sample Lox_Sample_25_FD_206717 | JGI IMG/M metagenome (GOLD analysis project Ga0335076, IMG submission 206717) | Soil microbial communities from Loxahatchee National Wildlife Refuge, Florida, United States - Lox_Sample_2.5 | ecosystem: Environmental > Terrestrial > Soil > Wetlands | place: USA: Florida... | reverse complement strand
TTCAACGTGCAGGGAGAGGGTCAGATCATCCGCGAACTGGAGCGCCGCCTCCGCGTTACCGAGCCGGTTATCAAGTTCCTGACCGTACGCGTGGACGAAGAACAGAAGCGCCTCGCCAAGATCAAGAAGATCCGCGAGTCCCGCATGAAGGGCCGCGGCACCCAGGCCGCTGCTGCCGCGCAGGCAGCCGAGGCAGCACCCGCTGGCGGCGGAGAAGGCACTCCGGCAGCGGTTTAGTCGCACAGTATTTCGCCTCCCACATCTGCCAATGGCGGCCAGATGTGGGGCACCGCATCACGAGTTACGGCGCTCTTGGCGCCACTAAGAAGGAGACTACATGGCTGACGAAGTAAGAACCTCTGCCAGTTCAGCGTCCGGCGAGCAAAGCTCAGGGGGCGGTGGTGACCGCCCTAGCGGAGACCGCGGGCCGCGTCCTGGTGGACCGCGTGGACCGCGCACTGGTGGGCCCCGTGAAGGCGGGCGCAAATATTTCCGGCGCAAGAAGGTCTGCAAGTTCTGCGTGGAGAAGATCGACTCGATCGACTACAAGGACTTCCGCCTGCTCGGGCAGTTTGTCGCCGAGAGCGGCAAGATCGTTCCGCGCCGGCTGACCGGTGTCTGCACGCCCCATCAGCGGCGTCTGTCCACCGCTATCAAGCAGGCGCGCAATATCGCTCTGCTGCCGTTCGCGGGAAGGATGTAGGAAGGTTTCAAAGTTTCAGAGTTTCAAGGTTTCGTGGCAGTTCGACCTTGAACGCGGAGCTTTGAAACCTTGCAACCTTGAAACTTTGAAACCTGGAGCTCTTACATGGAAGTCATACTGAAAGAAGACGTACCCAAGCTGGGCTCGCGCGGCGATGTAGTGAAAGTCGCCGAGGGATATGGGCGCAACTACCTGCTGCCCCGCAAGCTCGCCATTGAAGCCAGCAGCGCGAACAAGGCCGTCATCGAGCAGATGAAGGCCGCTGCGGTGCGCCGCCAGCAGCGCGACAAGTCCGAGGCCGAGAACCTGGCCAAGCAGTTGGAAGCCGTGTCGCTCACCTTCCATCGCCGCTCGGGAGAGCACGACCAACTCTTCGGCTCCGTGACCTCCAGCGAGCTCGCCGCGGAACTGGAAAAGAAGGGCTTCAACATCGACCGCCGCAAGATTCACCTCGACGAGCCGCTGAAGACCTTGGGCGAGTTCAAGGTGCAGATCCGCCTTTACAAAGACGTGAACGCCACCGTCCGGGTGGAGATTCAGAAGGAAGCGGAACCTGCCTGATCGAAGTGTGCCGATACGAAAAAGCCCTGCCTTTCGGCAGGGCTTTTGTTTTTATGTGACCTTCTTCCTAGGCCAGCACTGGCTCCAAGCTGTGGTTCTTGAGCATGCCCTTCACTGCCAGCGATAGCCTGCGGATGCCTTCGTGGATTCGCTCTGGTTTGGCGTTGGAGAAGTTCAGCCGCATCTGCCTGCAGCCTTCGCCGCTCGCGGCGTAGAAGCAATCGCCCGGCACGAAGGCCACGTTCTGCTTCACCGCGGCACGGAACAACTCGTTGCAGTTCACCGCCGGCGGCATGGTCACCCACAGGAACAGCCCGCCCTGGGGCCGCGTCCACTTCACTTCCGCCGGGAAGAAATCCTGCAACGCCTGCAGCATCACATTACGGCGTTCGCCATACACCTGGCGGATCTTCCTGACGTGTTCGTCGAGGAATCCGTCCTTGGCAACTTCATAAGCCACCATCTGGTTAAAAGTTGGCGTGTGCAGGTCAGTTCCCTGCTTGAGTTGCACCAGCTTGGAGATCACATCGTTGGGCGCCACGATCCATCCCAGGCGCAGCCCCGGCGCCAGCGTCTTGGAGAAGGTGCTCAGGTAGATCACATTGCCCAGGGAATAACCGTTGTCGCGCCGCAGATTCTTGCGGTCCAGCACCACCAACGAAGTAATGTGTTCGCCTTCGTAGCGAAGCTGCCCGTAGGGATCGTCTTCAATGATCGGAATGCCGTACTTGTCGGCCAGCTTCACCAGCTTTATGCGCCGCTCCAGCGTGAGCGTCACCCCGCTGGGATTCTGGAAGTTCGGCAGGATGTACATGAACTTCGGCCCCGAGCGCAGCGCTTCTTCCAGTTCGTCGGTGCGCAGGCCGTCGTCATCCACCGGCACTGACACGTACTCCGCGCCGTACATGTTGAACGCCTGCATGGCACCGAGATAGGTCGGCGCCTCCACCAGCAGCTTGTCCCCGCGGTTGATGAGCAGCTTGGCGATCAGGTCGAGCGCCTGCTGCGATCCGGAGGTGATAAGCACGTTCTCGCCCTTGGCCAGAATCCCGTAGCGAGAAATATTGCGCGCAATCAGTTCCCGCAACGGGGCATAGCCCTCGGTGGTGCTGTACTGCAGCGACTCCGGACCGTGCTGCGCCAGCACCGCGTGGCAAGCTTCCTGAAACTTCTCTACCGGAAACACTTCCGGCGCCGGCAATCCGCCGGCGAACGAGATGACGTTGGGATCCTGGGTGAACTTGAGCAGTTCCCGAATCGCGGAACTCGTCACCCCCTTGGTGCGCTGCGCATAGCGATAGCCCCACGGTGTGGACATGCTATTCCTCCGGAGCAGTTTCTTGGATGAGCAAAGCGATAGTGAGGTGACAGAGACTCACAGACTAGCCTAGGCCGCCCCCGGGCAGAGCACTAGGACCCCGGTCACGAGCGGGAGTGACGCCGCGCGCAGGCCGCAGGCCCTTTCTCCGCGCCTCCCTGGCGAACTGCGGTGCTCACGGCGCCACCCCTGCCACCGCCGGCAGCGGCTGAGAATTCGGTGATCCCGCGCGCTTCACATCCACCAGCCTCAACTCCAACCCGCCGAAATCGGGATGATCGTTGTGGTCAATGGTAAAAGCAATATCCGTTGTGTCGCCGGCCAGCAGGCTCTCCGCCTGAACCCGCTCAGCCATCCGCCAGCCCATGGCGTCAAACGCGCGGCCGTTGCCCTGCGCACGCGGTTGCGATAGCCGCAGCTTGATGTGCTTCTCCTTGATAGTTCGCGGAGGCACCAGAATTTTCGCCGCCCGCGCCACGAACACCGGTTCGGGATTCTCCATCCCAAACGGCTCAATCTGCTGCAGTGCACGAAAGAGCGCCGGCGTCACCTCCTCCAGGCTCAGCTCCGCCTCGACTTGGAGTTGCGGCTCAAAGTCTGCCTCCGTCAGGCAGGCGCGAGCGTAGGCATCGAGCGCCGCGCGCAGCGCCGGCACTCGCTCCACCGGTAGCGAAAATCCCACCGCGTGGGCATGCCCACCAAAGCGTGTAAACATCTGGTGGCATGACTCCAGCGCCTGCAACAGATGAAACGCCGGAATCGACCGCCCCGATCCGTACGCCTCGCCGTCCTCGCGCGACAGCACCAGCGCCGGGCGGCAATATTTCTCCACCACTCGCGTGGCAGCGATGCCGATCACCCCGCGATGCCACTGATCGCCGTCCACCACAATGCAGAATGCCTCGCGGATGTCGGGCGCCTCCGCCAATCGCTGCTCTACCGCCTCCAGGATTCGCCGCTCTTCTTCCTGGCGCTCGGCGTTCAGGCGATCCAGCCGCGCGGCGATTTCTCGTGCGCGATCGGGTTCTTTTACGCTGAACAGCTCGATGACGTCTTGCGCAATATCCATGCGCCCGGCCGCATTCAGCCGCGGCGCCAGCCGAAACGCCACATCGCTCGCCACCAGCGCACGCGATCCATTCAACTGCGCCACTTCCAGCAAAGCCTTCAATCCGGCATTCACCGGACGCCGCAGGCCCTCCAGTCCCAGTTTGGCGAAGACGCGATTTTCACCGACCAGCGGCACCGCATCGGCGATGGTCGCGATCGCCACCATCTTCAAAAACGACGGCAGTAGCCGTTCGCGCCCATTGTTCGCCAGCAGCGCCTGAGCCAGCTTGAACGCCACGCCGGCGCCGCACAACGCCTTGCACGGATACTCGCAACCCGACTGGTTCGGATTGAGTACCGACAGCGCCGCCGGCACGCCCTGCGACGCCTCCGGCAAATGGTGATCGGTGACGATCAGATCGACGCCCACCCGCCGCGCCGCCTCCGCCGCCGAGAACGCCCGTATCCCCGTGTCTACACTGATAATGAGCCGCACGCCTTCCGCCGCAGCGCGCTCGATCACGTCATCTTTCATGCCGTAGCCGTCGCGGATGCGGTGCGGCACATGAAATCCCGCGCGCCCGCCGCACAGCTCGATCGCGGTCTTCAGGATCACCACCGCCGTAGTACCGTCCACGTCGTAGTCGCCGTAGATGAGCACCTGCTCGCAATTGGCGATGGCCGCGCTCAACCGCTCGACCGCGGCGCTCATTCCCGTCATGAGGTAGGGCGAGTGAAGATGATCCAGCGACGGCCTCAAAAACCGTGCCACCGCATCCGCGTCGCCGATGCCGCGGTGTAGCAGAAGGCGCGCCAGCACCGGAGAGATCGCAGCCGCCTCAGCCAGCGCCTGCGCTTGGGAGTCGTCGGAGATGAGGAGGATCCAGCGCACTCGAAGAAGTTAGCACGCCGCGCCAAAATTGAGGGCGGCGGAATGACGATTTCCTCGCACAACCCAAACTGCTGCGCGAAGTTTCGCCACAAAGACTTTCTCGCCGAAGTACATGTCCCAATTCCACACGCGACAAATCCGGAGTAGCTGGGTTTTTTCGGGACGTGCAGGCTCCTGGCCCACGACAGCTGCATCTGGAGCGACACACATGCGACGGTACCCGATTTTCCTCATCGCCCTGTGCGCGGCGATGCTGGCCCTAACCTCATGCGGAGGCGCCGGCGCCTCCGGCACAACCGCCAACAACAATAACCAGGCCCCGCCGGTCCAGCAGGGCGCAACCTTCATGACGGCGGAAGACACACCACTGCCCGCCGTGCTGGCATTTAACGTCGCCGTTAGCAGCGTCATGCTCAACAACGGCACGACCAGTGTGGAGGCGCTGGCGGCGCCCGCTACCGTGGACTTCGCCCGCCTCATCGGCCTGCGCACCCTGCTGAGCTTCAACTCGGTGCCTGCCGGCACCTACAACAGCGCCACCATTAAGCTCGACACGCCCGTCATCTCTTTTCTCGACCTGAGCACTAACCCGCCGGGCGTCGGTACCATCAATGGCACCTTCGCAGGCAGCGCGACGCCAACCAGCACCACCGTGACCGTGGCGCTCAATCAAGCCATGGTGGTCACCAGCAACGGACTGGCCGGCCTGCACATGCACTTTGACCTGCGTGACTCGATCCAAGTGGACGGAACCGGCCAGGTGACCGGCGTGGTCAATCCGCAGATCCAGCTCAACCCGGTGCAGCCCACCGATCAGGATGCGCAAATCACCGATCTACGTGGCGGCCTGGTTTCGGTGAACGTGGCCGGCAACGCGTTTGTCATCCAGCGGCCCGACGGCAAAGACATCACCATCGACGTCAACAGTTCGACCACCTTCAGCGGGAGCAACACGCTGGCTTCGCTGGCTCCGCCTGCGGTGATTGAAGTCGATGGCCAGGTGCAGAACGACGGCAGCATTCTCGCCACCGACGTCGAAGTCGTCTCGATTGAGTCGGCGTTCATCTCAGGCCGCATCGTGAACGTCACTCCGTCCAGCGGCGCGGCCACTTCGCTCACCATTCTGGTGGATGAAGAAGTGCCCGCTCTCACCGGAATTCCGGTCGGCTTCCCGGTCACCATCGACGTCAGCCAGGTGCAGATTTACGACATCCGCCACATCGACAACTGGTTTACCAACTTCCTGTTCAACAACACCACGTTGGTACCGGGACAGCGCGTCGGCATCGGCGGGCATCTGGACACCAGCCAGAATCCTCCGGTGCTGGTGCCGAAACGCGTAATGCTGCGGCGGCAGGGCGTGGAAGGCAACCTGGTTTCAGGCAGCGTGCAGATCGTGAGCGGGAACCAAGGCACCTTTCAGATCCAGAACGGCAATCTCTTCGGCTACGTGCTGGGTGCGCCGCTGGATGTCTCGACCGACAACAAGACGCGCTTCCCCAACATTAACGGCCTTACCGGACTCCAAGCCGCTGGAGCCGCCAAGGTCGCAGTCGAAGGCCTGATCCTCAAGGACCCGAACACCGGCAACCCGCGCATGTATGCACAAGGGGTGAAGGTCCTGCAGTAGAAAGAATTGGGTCCAGTGAGGTTGCCCCACCCTTGTCCGCCGGTTTGCGGATAGGGTGGGGTTTTCCATGATTAGTTACTGCCCACCGGTACCCTTCGCTACCTTCGTCTCTCCCACATCGGCAAACGAGAACGCGTTCCGCACGTTGGAGTATTCCTTCCCATCCACCTCAACATAGGGATAGACAAAGTAGTTCAGCGGCGCTCCACTCTGCGCCGGGCTGAGTGTGATGTCACGTCCCAACGTGAATTGCACGCGGTTTACGTCGTGAGCGCCGAAGAAGTAGGTCTTCATCTCCGGATGCTTCCAAGCCTCCGAGATATCCACCGGCACCCAGCCAATCTTCGGTGCGTAAAACTCCGCCCAGCAGTGGTAGCCGGGGATCTCCCCGCTGTTCTTGCCCACAGGCAGCGGGAAGCCGATCTCGAACCGCGCCGGGATGTGCTGTGAACGCGCCATGGAAATAAACAGCGAGTGGAAGTCGGTGCAGTTGCCGTGCTTAGCGTCGCAGGCCCACATCACGTCGCCGCGCCCCCAGCCTGTTCCCGTCTTGTCGTACTTCAGCGTGCGGAAGACGTAGTCGTACAGCGCCTGCGCTTTGGCTAGCGTGTCGTCCTTCCCGGCGACTTCCTGTTGCGCGATCTGAGCCGGCAGCCCGCTGGTGGGTACTAGCCTATCGGGCTGGAGGAAGCGCTCCAGATGCACGGGCTTCTCGGCGGCGGTCTCCGCCACCGGCTTGCCCGCGTTCAGCTTGACGTACTCACTGCGGACGACGTCATATTCCACCGCAAAGTGGTACTCGGCTTTGTCGGCCTTGTCAGTCGCGCCGTACAGCATGTGATTGCCGTACTCGTGCTCCTGGGTCTTCTTCAGCGGCAAATCACCGGTAATCGATTTCACCTCGACCTTCTGATGCGCGTCCGACTGGGCAAGCGGGATCCACACCCGCAGCGACTTTCCCGGCTCGTTATTCTGGACAGCGAATTCATAGCGAAAAGTGAAGTGGCGGCTTGGCGTGCTTTGGGCAAACAGGCAGCTCGAAAGCAGCACGATCGCGGCGGCTAAGCGGCGCAGCATAATGCTCTCCTTCAATGTCTGGCAGATACGGTTTTCGGGGAACGGAACGACCGACCGGTGTCAGAAGAGGCGAATTCAGGTAAAGCCCCGACGGGGATGCATACGCAGTTGCAGATGCCTAAGTGGCCGCTGAGGATACAGCAAGAATTGCGGAATGTCGATTGACCCTTTTTTAGCGCGAACCCTACAATCGAAGATTCTCGCCGTACCAGCGAATCACACCGTCACACCTCCTTTTCTTGACGGCTGATGGCTAACGGCTGATGGCTCGCATGCCTCGCTTCTACAACACGATGAGCGGCAAGGTGGAAGACTTCCACCCCATGCGCGACAACGAAGTCCGCATGTATGCCTGCGGGCCCACTGTTTACGACTACGGCCATATCGGCAACTTCCGCACCTTTGTCTTCGTGGACGTGCTGCGCCGCTTCCTGCTGCAGTCCGGATACAAGCTGAAGCACGCCATGAACATCACCGACGTGGACGACAAGATCATCCGCAACGCCGCCCGCGACGGCGTCAGCGTCCGCGAATACACCAAGAAGTACGAAGAGGCGTTCCTGGAAGACTGCGACTTCCTCAACATCCAGCGGCCCGAGATCATCGCCCGCGCCACCGAGCATATCCCCGAGATGGCCGAGTTCACGCAGAAGCTGGTGGACAATGGCCATGCTTACAAAGCCGACGACGGCTCCTACTACTTCAATATCGCCAGCTTTCCCGGTTACGGCAAGCTGTCGAAAAAAGACTTTGCCGGCATGCAGGATGGCGCCCGCGTCGACGTGGACGAGTACGACAAGGACAGCGCCCGCGACTTCGCCCTATGGAAAGCGCCCAAGCCCGGCGAAGCAAAGTGGGAGACCTCGATCGGTCCCGGCCGTCCCGGCTGGCACATCGAGTGCTCCACTATGTCGATGGAGTACCTCGGCGAAACCTTTGACATCCACCTCGGCGGCGAGGACCTCATCTTCCCGCATCACGAAAACGAGATCGCACAATCGGAAGCCCTCACCGGCAAGACCTTCGCTCGTCACTGGATGCACGGCCGCTTCCTGCTGGTCGAGAACGAGAAGATGTCGAAAAGCCTTGGCAACTTCTACACCGTTCGCGACCTGATCCTGAAGAAGGGCGCCAAACCGTCGTCGGTACGCTTTCTTCTGACCTCGGTTCCGTATCGGCGCCAGCTCAACTTCACCTTCGACGGCCTCACACAGGCTGCCAACTCCGTCGAGCGCTTGCGCAACTTCAAACGGCGTCTGGAAACTGAGAAATTCCCTGAGCGCGGCGCGGCCGAGATGCAGCCTCTCGGGCAAGACACCATTCGCCGCCTGCAAAATGCTCTGGCCGATGACCTCAACACCGCCGAGGCCCTGGCCGCCATCTTCGACATGGTGCGCGACGCCAACAGCGCAGCCGACAAGGGCCGGCTCGGTCGCGATGACGTGCCCTCGCTGCTGGAAGCGTTGCAAAAGTTCGACGAGATTTTCGCCGTTCTTCAGGACGACGACACACCCAAGGTCAAACGTGTGGTCGAGTGGGCGGAAGAAGAGGGACGTCTGCAGGATGCCGCCAAAGAGACCATCGAGGTCGCAAGGTCAGGCGAATTGAGCGACGAAAAGATCAACTCGCTGGTGGCGGAGATTCAGACCTCGCGTAAGAGCCGCAACTTTGCCCGGGCCGACGAGATCCGCGCCGAACTCAACACCGCCGGCATCATTGTGGAAATCACCAAAGACGGCGTGCGCTGGAAGCGCAAGTAGCGTCGAGAAGCAATGACCGTGTAGCGCCGGCTCCCAGCCGGCTGGACTGCGGCTCACCGGGCCGCAACTTGAGCGCGACTCAACACACGAAGTAAGAGTAACAAACCGCAACGGGAAGAGTTCCAGCCCGTTAGGGCGGGATGCTTTTAGCCCACCGCGTAAGCGGTGGGTCTGCTGCCAGCCAGCCGCCAGCCCGTAGGCCGGCACGACGTTCGCGAGGGCGTCAGCCCGAGTCGGCCAAGCCGCGACCCTAATCCCCTACCACCCCATGCGCTCGCGCAGAGCTGTCACGTGCGCTACGTGATGCCGCCCATGCCACGCATAGAGCCCCAGGAGCTTGTCGAGCGTCATCAGCCCGGCCTCCGGATGCTGCAATGTCTTCTTCCAATCCTCTGGAGTCAACGCCCGCAGCAATACGATCCAGCGCGCGTGCAGCGCCTCTAACAAACCCAGCGACAGCTCGATCGGCGCCGACTTCGCGTCCGACAGTTCCGCCCAGGTCTTCTCGTCGTAAACCTTGATCGCCGGTTCGTTCTCCGTCAGTGCCCAGCGGAAGCGGATGTAGCTGTTCATGTGGCTATCGACAATGTGGTGCACGACCTGACGCACCGTCCAGCCCCCATCGCGGTAGGGCGTGTTGAGCTGCGCGTCGTTCAGGCCGGCAACGGCTGCCCGCATGCGCGCCGGCACGTCGGCAACCTGCTGGATCAACTCCCGGCGCTTGTCTTCGCCAAACGGTCCTTCGTAGCTGAACTTTCCAACTGGATAGCGCAGGTCGGGCGTGGTCGCCGTCGTAGACATGGTTCTAATCTCCGTTCTTTTTGCTTCGGTCCTGAGATGTTCCTGAGCTTCGCCAGGATACAGAGTTTGTCGAAGCCGCTATAATGCGCGCGCAAAACAAGTCTTCAGCCTTTCAGTCTTTCGGCTTTTAGCTCTTAGCTATTAGCTCTTAGCTTTTCGCCATTTTGAAGTGCGCTCTGAGCGCTAAGAGCTAAAGGCTAACAGCGAATAGCTGCCGAGCGACTGCATGACTGAATAGGAGTTCTCCATGCGAATCGCCGCACGCACCCTCATCGCTGCTCTGCTGCTCAGCCTCGTCGCATCAGCGCAGGATCTCCAGGTCGGCACCGCTCACGCCGTCGCAGGTCAGAAGACTACCGGGGAGATCCAAGTCCCCGCCGGCGTGGATGCTGGCACGAACATCCCCGTCGAGATCATTCGCGGCGCTAAGCCCGGCCCGGTGCTGGCGCTGGTCGCCGGCTCCCACGGCACCGAGTACGCCTCGATCATCGCGTTGCAGAAGCTCATCCAGCACGTCGACTCGGCGCAGATCAGCGGCACTCTCATCGTGATCCCGCTGGTCAATCTGCCCTCGTTCCAGAAGAAGGTGCCGCACGTGAACCCGGTGGACAACAAGAGCATGAACCGTTTCTACCCGGGCGACATGCATGGCACGCAGACCGATCGCGCCTCCTGGATGATCACCAAAGAAGTGGTCGAGAACTCCGACTACCTCATCGACTTCCACGGCGGCGACCTCGACGAGAGCTTGCGCCCCTACAGCTACTGGTCTCCCACCGGCAAAGCCCAGCAGGACGCGGTCTCCAAAGAGATGGTTCTCGCCTTTGGACTCGACACCATCATCATCGTGCGCGACCGCCCCACCGACATTAATCACTCGCGCTTCCTCGACAACACCGCCAGCCTGCGTGGCAAACCCACCGTCACCGTCGAGGCCGGACATGCGGGCACCGTCGAAGTCGACGACGTCAACGCTCTAATGAACGGCTCGCTTAACGTGATGCGCTACCTCAAGATGCTGCCGGGCGAAGCCAAGCCGGTTGCGAATCCCGTGTGGATCGAGCGCATCGCCAGCGCCACCAGCGACCAGCCGGGAACCTTCTATCCGCTGGTCAAGCGCGGCACCTACGTCAACCAGGGCATGAGGATCGGTTACCTGACCGACTATCTGGGCGCCAAGATCGCCGACATCACTGCTCCGGCCAACGGCGTGGTGCTCTACATCTGCGCCCTGCCGACCATGAACAAAGGCGACACCGTGGCCAACATCGGTGTCATCGCCGCGCAAGCGCCGTAGAGCAGCGGAACTAGACTACCGCGACCTCCGCCTCCAAAAACATCCCGACCCTCCGCGCTTGCTCTTCCAACTGCGGCCGCAGCGCGCGCGGCAGCTTCTCGAATGCCTCAATCTTGATGTTCAACTTCGACCCGCGTTGTTCCGCCGTCCATACCCCCGCCACTCTCCCGTTTAGCAGCACCGTCGCCGATATCCAGCCCTGCGGCCGATACACCTTCTTATAGTGCGCCGCCGCGATCAGGTGATCCTTTCC
>Ga0335076_10007029_pt1 | contig 11342 bp, 10 predicted proteins | sample Lox_Sample_25_FD_206717 | JGI IMG/M metagenome (GOLD analysis project Ga0335076, IMG submission 206717) | Soil microbial communities from Loxahatchee National Wildlife Refuge, Florida, United States - Lox_Sample_2.5 | ecosystem: Environmental > Terrestrial > Soil > Wetlands | place: USA... | reverse complement strand
GCGCGGCCGCGCCAGACGCATGACGGCGCATCGCCCTCCGGCGTCGGGATGCTCGCCGAGGCGCTGGTTCGGCTTTGGCATTTGACCGACGAGCTGCGCTGGCGCGAGGCGGCCGAGGGCCTCATCCGCGCCGTCTCCGGCTCCCCCGAGGGCCTTGGCGGCGTTCCGCTGACGCTGATGAGCGCTGACGCGCTCGAGCGCGGCGGCTCGGTCGTCATCGACGGCGCATTGAGCGATCCGCGCGCTCAGGCGCTGGCGCAAGTCGCGCTCAACGCGCCCGATCCGTCGCTCGCCGTGCTGCGGCTCGAACGCAGCCTATGGCCAGAGGGCGCCCCGCGCCCCGACCTGCCGCGCGCCGCTGAGCCGGTCGCCACGCTGTGCCAGGGCCAGACCTGCTCTCTCCCCGTCGCGACGCCGGAGGCGCTCGCGGCGCTCATCGAGGCGCGCGGCCTAGTCGCTATCGGTCGGCCCGCGACCTGAGCGCCTGGGCCACGCGCCAGCGCGGCTAGTCACTTGTAAAAGAGGTCAACCTTTCCGTTCGGGTTGGCGTTGCTGGCGACCACGGTGTGCTGGCCGCAGCTCGTGGCCGCGTTGACCGGCGTCCAGTTCAATTTGGGATGCTTCTTGCCGATCGCGATGTCGATGTCGCCCATCAGGGTGCCGGGCGTCGCCGGGAAGTCCGAGCATTTGGTGAGCCCATAGCACTCCAGCGTCTCGTTAGCCCAGTGCAACACCGCGATGTTATTGACCGGCAGGGTCGTGTGCGCGATCCCCCGGAAGGTCGAGCTATAGTTGTAATGGCCGCCGGAGGCGCCGGTCTGGGTCATCAGGCCCTTCAGCTTGGCTCCGGGTTGGACCTGCACCAGATTGGTGTGGAACGCTTGTCCGCCGGAGGTGACGTACCAGCTCGCCACCGCCCAATAGGCGCCTCCGCCCGCGGCCGAAACGCCCCACTGAAGCACCGGCTGAAGGATGCCGTAGTTCGCCCCGGTGTTTTGGATACCGTTGAACAGGAAGATGATCTGGCCGGAGCTCGTGGCCGGCGCCGGCGGCACGATCCACTCGGTCAGGAAATAGCTCAGCGAGTTAGCGCCGCTGTCCCACCACCCATAGGTTTGCCACCCGTTGGGCAACGATGGGCCCGGGGGCGGCGCCAAACTTCCCTTGGGCGCGCCGTTCGGCCCATGCGCGGCGAACTGAGCCTGGAGCGCCGGCGGCTTGGCGAAGCGGGCGATGACCTTCTTGCTGGCGATCTCGACCTTTGCGAATTCGCCGGTCTCGAGCAAGTTCAGCGCATGACCAGGTTCAATCGCATTGACCAGCTGTTTCGAGCGGAACCCACCCGGGGTAAGGACTAAATCATTATTCATGACAGATCTCCTTCGTAATAATAAGAATTAAAACAAACTCTTATTACAGCATATTGGCTATGTTGTAAAGGGAAAAGGTTGTCCGCGCGCTAACCTAGGAGGGCGTCTTGCGGGGCGCATGACTTCGGTTGGTTTGCTGCGACAAACACATGACGAGATTTTCTTAAAATGGCCGCCGAACCTGATACGGCGCGCGCGAACTCGTGCGGCGCGTTGCTGGCGTTCGGGGAACTTCCGCCCCTTCGGTTTGGTTCTGTGCTAAATTCAAACGGAAAAGTGTCGTGACGACCGAATGTGCTGGGGGCGGCGAGAGGCCCGTGAAATGTTGCCGATGCCCGCCATCTTGATCTCCCTCCAATCGAACGCCGGTTCGCCGGCGATTTATTCGATGCAAGTCTCCGCGAGCAAGAAGGACGACCTCGTCATAACGCCCGAGGGACCGCGCCCGCGCAACAAGGTCCATCACGTTCGGCCGGGCGAGGCACTGCGTCAAAACGAAGACGGAACCTTCACAATCGTTCCGAATACCGAACCGCCCGAACCCAAGGGCAAGACACGAAAGCGAGACTGACCCGCCGGAGGCGCTCGCGGCGCTTTTGGAGGAGCGACACGAAGCCGACGGGGCTGACGTCCCCCCCCGGCTCCCCCCGCCGCGGCCCGATCCTCGCGCGCCCAGGTCAGAACGCCGACCCCAACCGCGCCATCGAAGAATTCAACCGGCCGAGCGTCGGTGACAATGTGGAGCTCGCCGTCCTTCAAGGAGAAGTTGCGGCCTTGCGCCGACCCGACCCAAGTCGGAAACCAGGCGATATCGACGTCGGTGACGAAGCGGTTCGGAGGCTCGATTCGATAGCGGCCGGAATAGGCGACAACCTGCTTCGGCGACGGCGGAGGATCGTTCCGTTTCAGCGACGGCGTGATGAGCGCGGCCATTCGCCCGCCCTCATGGAGGATGAGAACGCCGCGCGGGTTTTCGCCGAACAGGAAAGCTCTTTCTTTCGAGTCGACCCGCTCGCCATAGGCCGAGCGCAGGACCCAGACGCCCATCAACGATTTCGCGTCATCCCCCATCGCGGCCTCCAACGTGAAATTCAACGCCAACGCTCATGTTGGGGCGGAGTCCTCCGGCTCCCCGAGCCCATGTCGCCGCGCCGCGGCTTTGGCTAGCCGATGGCGTTCCTCGATCACCGGCGCCATGCGCTTGCGCACGGTTTCGACCGTCGCCGCCCGCGCGGTCTCCGGGCTGCCCGCTTCAAAGGGCGGCGCGGGCGCATATTCGAGATTGAGCGCGATCGCCTCCGCAACCTCCTGGCCGGCGAGCTCGGCGACCAGGGTCAGCGCAAAATCGATCCCGGCGGTCACGCCGCCGCCGGTCATGAGTTTGTCGTGGCGCACGACTCGCGCCTGAACGGGAGTTGCGCCGAGAGTTTCGAGCAGATGGTGCGACGCCCAATGGGTGGTGGCGCGCTTGCCCTTCAGCAGTCCGGCCGCGCCAAGCGCGAGCGCTCCGGTGCAGACGGAAGTGACGAAACGCGCGCCTTCCGCCTGGCGCCGGAGAAACGCGAGCGCCGCGTCGTCCGCCATCAGCGCGTTGATTCCGACGCCGCCGGGCACGCACAGCACGTCGAGCTGGGGGCAGTCGGCGAACGAGGCGTCGGGCTTGAGCACGAGGCCGGTGGACGATGTCACCAGCTCGAGCGTCTTCGCCACCAGCAGCACACGCGCGCCCGGCCACGACGCGAACACCTCATATGGCCCGGTGAGGTCGAGCTGCTGGACATGAGGAAAGACCAGCAGGCCGAATTGCAGTCGAGCAGAGCTTTGGGTCATTGCGTCTCTCGTCCCGCGCCGGCAGGAGCGCGCGGTTGACTTCGCGCGGCCGAGCCCCGAAGCAAGGCTGGCCTCATCGCCAGGTTCCTCGCATCCCGCGCCTCAACCCGCAAGGACGTTAGCTCAAGTGTCGCCTGAAGAGTTCCGCCGTCACGGCCATCGCCTCATCGACTGGCTGGCCGATTACCAGCAGAGCCTGGCCAAGCGGCCGGTGATGGCGAAAACCAAGCCCGGCGAGATCCGCGACGGCCTGCCCGCCGCGCCGCCGGACCAGCCCGAGGATTTCGCGGCCGTGATCGCCGACCTCGATCGCATCGTCGTTCCGGGCCTGTCGCTTTGGCAGCACCCGCGCTTCTTCGGCTATTTCCCCGCCAACACCCTGCCCGCCGGCGTTCTCGCCGATCTCGTCTCGACCGGGCTCGGCGTGATCGGGCTTTCGTGGCAGTCGAGCCCGGCGGTGACCGAGGTCGAAGAAGTCGTCACCGACTGGCTGCGGCAGATGCTCGGCCTCTCGCCGGCGTGGAGCGGCGTCATTCAGGACACCGCCTCGACCTCGACTCTCGTCGCCCTCATCTGCGCCCGCGAACGGGCGACCAACTATGCGCTGGCGCGCGGCGGCCTGCAGGCTGAGCCGCGCACGCCGCGCGTCTATGTGTCGGCGCACGCCCATAGTTCGGTCGACAAGGGCGCGCTGCTCGCGGGCTTCGGCCGCGAGAACCTGCGGCTCATTCCGTTCGACGACAGATACGCCATGCGCGCCGACGCGCTGGCCGATGTGGTCGCCGCCGACATCGCCAACGGCGATCTCCCCTCAGCCATCGTCGCCACCGTCGGCACCACGGCGACCACCGCGGTCGATCCGGTCGCCGAGATCGCCGAAGTGGCGCGCCGTCACGGAATCTGGCTGCATGTCGATGCGGCGATGGCGGGGAGCGCAATGATCCTGCCCGAATGCCGCTCGATGTGGGAGGGCGTCGAGGGGGCCGACTCGCTGGTGATCAACGCCCACAAGTGGCTCGGCGCGCCATTCGACTGCTCGCTCTACTATGTGCGCGATCCCGAGCACCTGATGCGGGTGATGTCGACCAATCCGAGCTTCCTGCAATCTTCGGTCGACGGCGAGGTCAAGAACCTGCGCGACTGGGGCATCCCGCTCGGGCGCCGGTTCCGGGCGCTCAAGCTCTGGTTCGCCATCCGCGAGCAGGGCGTGAGCGGGTTGCAGCGGCGCTTGCGGCGGGACATCGCGAATGCGCGGCGCCTGGCCGAGCTGGTCGCCGCCACGCCCGGCTGGCGGGTGGTCGCGCCGGTCAATCTGCAGACGGTGTGCGTGCGCCACGAGCCTGTCGGGCCGGACGGCGCAACGCTCGACGGCGAGGCGCTCGACCAGCACACCACCCGCTGGGTCGAGGCGGTCAACCGCTCCGGCGCTGCCTATCTCACCCCCGCGGTCCTCGACGGACGCTGGATGGTCCGGGTCTCGATCGGCGCGCTCGCGACCGAGATCGCCGACGTCGAGGCCGCCTGGGCGGCGATGCGGGAAGCAGCGGAGGGGCTTGCCGCCGCTCGATGACAATCCGCACCCCCGACCGCGGCCGAAGCGGGGGTTGACTCGCTCAATGCCCGCGCCCTAAGCGCATGGCCCGGCCGCACGGCCGCCAGGGGCAGGCCACAGAACGTGAGCGCGGCGCGCATGCAGGCCGCGCGGGCGTCCAATAGCGAAACGGGAGGCGAATATGGCGCTCAAGGAATACAAGTCGGGCCAAGCGTTTCCGGGGGTCATCGGCCGCACTTTCGACGTGTCCAAGCCCGCGTGGCCGGCGCCCAACCGGGCGCGCGAGGGGGCGCCGAATGTGCTGTTCATCATCCTCGACGACACCGGCTTCGGCCACCTCGGCTGCTACGGCAGTCCGATCAAGACGCCCAATCTGGACGCGCTCGCCGCCGACGGGCTCCGATACTCAAACATGCACACGACCGCGCTCTGCTCGCCGAGCCGCTCGTGCTTTCTCACCGGGCGCAACCATCACTCGAACGGCATGTCCTGCATCACGGAAGGATCGACCGGCTATCCCGGCGGCAACGGCAACATTCCGTTCGAGAACGGCATGCTCTCGGAAATCCTGCTGCAGCACGGCTACAACACCTATGCGCTCGGCAAGTGGCATTTGACGCCCGCAGAGCAGACCTCGGCCGCCGGCCCTTATGACCGCTGGCCGCTCGGTCGCGGCTTCGAACGCTACTACGGCTTCCTCGGCGGCGACACGCACCAGTATTATCCGGAGCTCGTGCGCGACAACAGCCAGACCGAACCGGACATGACTCCGGAGGAGGGCTATCACCTCACGCCCGACCTTGTGAGCAAGGCAAAGGCGATGATCGCCGATTCGAAACAGGTCGCGCCCAACAAACCATTCTTCATGTATTTCTGCCCCGGCGCGATGCACGCGCCCCATCACGTCCCGAAGGAATGGGCCGACAAGTACAAGGGCAAGTTCGACGCCGGCTGGGACGCCTACCGCGAGCAGGTGTTCGCCAAGCAGAAGGCGCTCGGGATCATCCCCGCGAACACGAAACTGTCGCGGCACGATCCGGACGTGCAGGACTGGGGCAAGCTCTCCGCCGACGAGAAGCGCCTCTATGCGCGCATGATGGAGGTGTTCGCGGGTTTCCTCGAGCACACCGATCATCACATCGGCGACCTGATCGCGTTCCTCAAAGATATAGGCGAGTACGAGAACACCCTCATCATGGTCGTCTCCGACAATGGCGCGAGCGCCGAGGGCGGGCCGACCGGCTCGGTGAACGAGGGCAAGTTCTTCAACAACGTCCCCGACGATCTCAAGCAGAATCTGGCGGCGATCGACGACCTCGGCGGTCCCAAATTTTTCAACCACTACGCCTGGGGCTGGACCCACGCCGGCAACACGCCGTTCCGCCGCTGGAAACGCGAGACCTATCGCGGCGGGACGTCCGATCCGTTCATGGTCGTATGGCCCAAGGGGATCAAGGCCAAGGGCGAGATCCGCACCCAGTACGCCCATGCGATCGACCTGGTTCCGACCGTCCTGGACGCGCTCGGGATCGAACCGCCGACGCAAATCCGCGGCGTCACCCAGTCGCCTCTGCAAGGGTTCAGCCTCAAGTCGTCATTCGACGACGCGAAGGCCGAGCCGCTCCACATCACCCAGTATTTCGAGATGATGGGCCATCGCTCGCTCTATCACGACGGCTGGCGGGCCGTGTGCCCGTGGCCGGGGACGTCGTTTGCCGAGTCGGGTCTCCCCTTTGGTGCGCCCATTGACTACAACAAGCTGATCGAGCTCGACGCCAAGGGATGGGAGCTCTACAATCTCAAGGACGATTTCGCCGAGACCAACAACCTCGCCGAAAAGGAGCGCGACCGGCTGATCGCGATGATCGGCATGTGGTACGTGGAGGCCGGCAAGTACGACGTACTGCCCGTCGACAGCCGTGGGGTTCAGCGCTTCGCCGATGAGCGCCCGGAGATAGCCGTCGGCCGCAAGAAGTACATCTACTACGCCGGAACGCAGCAGATTCCCTCCAACGCGGCGCCGCGGCTCGTCAACGTCGCGCACTCGGTCTCCGTTCACGCCAACGTGCCGAAAGGCGGCGCCGAGGGCGTGCTGTTCTCGATGGGCGGGGTCGACGGCGGTTTCGTCTTCTACGTGAAGAACGGGAAGCTGACCTACGGCTACAATTATGTCGCCGACCAGCGCTTCAAGGTGCAGTCCGACAAGGCCATTCCCGAGGGCGACCACATCTTCAGTTTCGAGTTCAAGCCGACGGGAAAGCCCGACATCCCCAAGGGCAAAGGCGTGCCGGCGGCGATCACGCTGCTTGTCGACGGCGCGCCGGTCGGCAGGGGCGATCTGCCGGTGACGATCCCCCTCTCGCTCGGCCTCTCGGCGGGCGTCTCTGTCGGCTCGGACGCCGGAGCGCCGGTGATGGAGGATTACAAGCCGCCGTTCGCCTTCACCGGGACGGTGAAGAAGGCTCTGGTGGACGTGACCGGCGAGGCGGTCGAGGACATGGCGGCGAAGATGAAGATGTATCTCGCCCGGCAGTAGGGCGGGGGACGGCTCAGCCTGAGGGCGAGGAGAGGCCGCTTGCGACCGTCCTCGTCATCAGGAGCGAGGCGAACGCCTCGGAGGAACCCGGTGGCACCGTCTCGACTGAAGTTCTACGGCTGGGGCCATGAGGGAGAAGGCCTGAGCAAGCAAGAGCGGGAGCGTCTCTTCCGCTTCGTCGCGGACAAGCTTGGCGTCGAGCCGCGCGGGAGCGCGTCCCCGCGGGAGGATGAGATCGCCCTCCGCGCGCCGCGCGTCTCGCCTCCATCGTCGCTCAAAAGCATCCTGACTTCAGCGCATTACGAGCGCCTGCTCCATACTTACGGCAAGTCCTATCCCGAAACAGTGCGGGCGTTTCAGCGCGACTTCGCCAACCCGCCGGACCTCGTCGCCCTGCCGAGGATCGAGGCGGAGATCGCCGCTGTGCTCGACTGGGCCGGCGGCGCGCGGATCGCCGTCATTCCGTTCGGCGCCGGCTCTTCTGTGGTCGGCGGCGTCGAGCCGATCGTCGGCGACGGCTACGTCGGCGCGGTCAGCCTCGATATGCGGCATTTCGACCACGTGCTCGAAGTGGACGCCGCGAGCCGCGCGGCGCGCATTCAGGCCGGCGTTCGCGGGCCGGCGATCGAGGCGGCGCTCAAGCCGCATGGGTTCGCGCTCCGCCACTATCCGCAGAGCTTCGAGCACTCGACCCTCGGCGGCTGGATCGCCACCCGCTCCGGCGGCCATTTCGCCACCCTCTACACCCACATCGACGATTTCGTCGAAAGCATCCGCACCGTGACGCCGGCCGGGGTCATGGAGTCGCGCCGCCTGCCCGGCTCGGGCGCCGGCCCCAGCCCCGACCGGATGATGATCGGCTCCGAGGGCGCGCTTGGAATCATCACCGAGGCGTGGATGCGGCTGCAGGGGCGCCCGCGCTTCCGCGCCGACGCGGTGTTCGGCTTCCCCGATTTCCTCGCCGCCGCCCGCGCGGTGCGCGCCGTCGCCCAGGCCGGGCTCTTTCCCTCCAACCTGCGGGTGATCGACAACGACGAGGCGGGCGCCTACGGCGTCAACGCCTATGAGGAAAGCCTGCTGGTGCTGGCGTTCGAATCCGCCGACCATCCGCTCGACGCGTGGATGGCGCGCGCGGCCGAATTGATGGCCGACCACGGCGGGCGCCGACACACGGGCGAGGCGGCGGGCGGGCGCTGGCGCACCGCCTTCATCCGCATGCCCTATGCGCGCGAGCTCACCGTGCCGATGGGCCTCATCAACGACACGTTCGAGACCGCGATCACCTGGGACCGGTTCGAGGCGTTTCACGCCGCCGTGCGCAAGGCGACCGAGGAGGCGCTCAAGGAGGCGACCGGCCGCAGAGGGACCGTCTCGACCCGCTTCACTCATGTCTATCCGGACGGGCCCGCGGTCTACTACACCTTCAATGTCCGCGGCGACCCGGGGCGGCTGATCGAGCAATGGCGCTTGATCAAGGCCCGCGCCTCAGACGCGCTGATCGCCGCCGGCGGCACCATCACCCACCACCACGCGGTCGGCCGCGACCACATGCCCTGGTATCGCGCCCAGCGCCCCGACTTGTTCGGGCGTGCGTTCGCGGCGGCGAAAAGCGCGCTCGACCCGGCAGGGATCATGAACCCGGGGGTGCTGGTTCCGTGAGCGATGGGGACGTCTGCAATTTCTGCAAGGAGCAGTTGTCGTCGACGGCCGAGCTAGTCGTGATAGAGCAATCGTTGTTTTCGGACCTTCGCCGCGCCTTGCTTGGCGAAAGGGGTCAAATCAACCGTTCGCTGCTGCCCTTCAAGAGCTTGGCGCGCGCTTGCTACAACCCGTGGCGGGGGGCTCCTCTATCTTCAGAGGTTTGGCGACCGGAGCGCCGGCTTCAATCGCTGCTAGCTGCCGGATCGCAGCGTCCAGGATATCGTCGCGCGTCCACCAATAGGTCCATTGGCTCCATGCGTGTTCTCCGGTGCTCTGACTCAAGGAAAGAAATTTCATTCTGGCATTCTGGCGCGGTGCGCCCCATAGTTCCTCAATGCCCTCCACGCTGAAAGCCAGGTTTGAGCCCGTTCGATCGAAAAGCGGAAAGGGTTGGCATGTGCGCGTCACGCCGCCACACGGGCGTGCGACACAGATCGATGGATTCACGAGGAGGGCCGAGGCTGTCGCCTGGGTGGAGCATGAGGCGGCCGAATGGCTGAAGACATACGAAGGCGGTAAGTACGCCTGAGCTGGCGGCTTTCTTTGCCGGCTGTTTTCAGGTCCGCTCGGCGTAAGGGGGAACCTCCACAAGTGTTCCAATCAACCGCAACAGAGCTTGTTGCTCAGGCCCCGCCGCGTCCCTTAGGAAGGCTCCGAGTTCAATGTGCGACAAACGGCCTCCGGAAGGCGCGTTGGGTTGATGGACAATGAATGCGTGCCCGTTCGCCGGCTCGCGCCCGAGGAACCAAGTATCGCCGTTTGGGCTGCGGTAGAGCTCTCGCCGGTCTGACATATTTCGCGCTCCATGCTCGCCGATTCGCTCAGCATTAGATAAGGCTGCCCGCGATCGTGTCGCCGCGATCAGCCGCCGCTGTCCGCGCCGCGGAACGGTCCCGAAGCCCCCCGCGCGGACTAGTGAGGGCGTTTGAGGCCGGCGGTCTTGAGCGGCCCGCCCGAGGGCCATTTGAGCCGCTGAACCAGGCGAGCGCGCTGTTCTGGATCAAGCCGAAGAAAGGCTTGGAAAACAAGCTCGACGGGGTCCGCACGCTGCTCGGTCACGATAACCGGGTGAGGTCGGCGGCGCCTGCGGCCGACATTTCCCGAGCCGAACAACAAGCCTGGCCGGAATGTGCCGAGGCGCGGAAAATCAATCCAGAAGCGCATGGCTGACAGTCAGGCGCCGAGCAGGCGGAATTGCAAGGGATTGTGCTTCGCGTGCACCATCGTCATGCGACCCAGACTCGCATGTGAAAGTTCGTCTTATGTGGCGTCCTCGGGCGGTTTGAGGGATGCGCAATGGCGTGGTGCTTCTTGCAATACGAGGCCTTAGACGGGCACGGGGAACCGCAGAAGCGGAACGCTTCGAATTGTCGGGGATCGCCAATCGGCCAGCGGCACATGCTGGGCCGCAGGTCCATGAATTTGATGGAAACCAACATCGGCGCCGAACCATCATGAGGCGAACTTCGCTGCCAACGAATTTGGCCGAGCGGAAGAGCGAAACAAGGAAGGGAGAGGGTAGAAGGCCGGGCGCTACCCCGGCCTCTGCATGGCTACTTCTGCGATGAGCTTTTCGCGTGTGCCGCATCTGAGGCCCCGCTGGCGACCTTGGAGTGCTTCTGAGCCTCCGCCGCGTGCTCGCTACCCTTCAAGTGGTCATTCTTGCTGTGAAACTCTGCGGCCGCGCGATGCGATTTGGCTGCACTCTCGTGGTGTTCGGCGGCTTTTGTGTGTGCTTGATTGGGCATGTGGGTCTCCGGTTGTCCGGGGAAATTCCGGTTCGTCACTAGCAGCCTAAATAGTGTTCTCAGCAAGTGCTTTTGTTGTCTTTAATGAGTGGGAATTGATTGGTGAGCCAGTTTTGTGATATTTTCCTTGCGAAGCGAGCGGCGTTGGCGCATGATAGATCATGACATACAGTGCCGGATTCACGACCTTCGTCGTAAAAGATATTGGGAATCCCAATCGCTTCCGCTGGAATATTTACGATAACGAGAAGGTTCGAGACAAATCCTTTTATTCCTTTGCGACAAAGCGCGAAGCCCAAATCGATGCTGACAAGTTCGTTCAAAAGCTCAACGCCATTTGGCCAACCGCAAAAGAATAGAGAGCCAGCGAGTTCAGCATGCTCGCCGCCCGGTTATTCAAAACCGGAGTCGGCGAAGCGACAAACCGGGCGCAGGGTGCATCGCAGCACATCGCCCAGGAGATCTCAAGCATGGGCACATCAAGTCCGACCGAACTGGCCACAGAAGTGGTGGCTTCCTTCGTTTCCAGCAACCCTTTGCCAAAGGGTGAGCTGCCCGCGCTGATTCATGCGGTACACGCAACTGTGGCGCGGCTCGCAGCGGAG
>Ga0335076_10007028_pt1 | contig 11343 bp, 9 predicted proteins | sample Lox_Sample_25_FD_206717 | JGI IMG/M metagenome (GOLD analysis project Ga0335076, IMG submission 206717) | Soil microbial communities from Loxahatchee National Wildlife Refuge, Florida, United States - Lox_Sample_2.5 | ecosystem: Environmental > Terrestrial > Soil > Wetlands | place: USA: Florida... | reverse complement strand
TCAGGTTCGCCGGCGAGCAAACCTCGCTCTGCGCCGCCTGCTTGCACACTTCCATCACGTCTGCCGGCGACAAGCCCATGATCGCTGCCATAGCGCCTTGTCCCGCAGGCACGGCTTCCTGCATATATTGCCCGCGGCTGCGCACCAGCTTCACCGCATCCGAAAACTTCAATGAGCCTGCGGCTACCAGCGCCGAATATTCACCCAGGCTGTGACCTGCTACGTAATCCGGCGTCACGCCCTTCTCTGCAAGAACGCGGTACACCGCAACCGAGACGGTCAGAATGCACGGCTGCGTATTCGCCGTGAGCTTCAGCTCATCTTCCGTGCCGGCAAAACACATGTTCGACACTGAAAATCCCACTGCCTTGTCCGCCTCGTCAAACACAGCTTTCGCCGACGGATATTTCTCCGCCAGCTCTTTTCCCATGCCGCTGTATTGCGAAGCCTGACCTGGAAACACAAATGCGACTTTTCCCATACGCCACTCCTCTCTCCCGCCTCACGCGTGTGCGTGCGTCAGGGAGAGCTCCTGCTCGATTTTTTCGTTCACGCGCGCCTTGGCCAACCCCGCGGCTACGCGAATTGCGTTTTTCATAGCATTAGCGTTCGATTTTCCGTGTGATATCACGCACACGCCGCGGACTCCCAGGAGCGGCGCCCCGCCGTACTCCGAGTAGTCCATCGTCCGCTTGATGCCCTTCAACGCCCCCCTGGATAACAGATAGCCCAATTGCGACGCCAGCGAACCCTTGTACGTCTTGCGGAGAAACTTCACAATCTCCATCGCCAGCCCTTCGCAAATCTTCAGCGCGATGTTGCCCACAAAACCATCGCACACAATCACGTCCACCTTGCCGGAAAACAAGTCGCTGCCTTCCACATTCCCGACAAAGTGTACCGGCAAATCCTTCAGCCGCTCGTAGACCGCTTTCGTCAGCTCGTTGCCCTTGGTCTTTTCTTCCCCAATCGAGAGCAAACCGACGCGCGGCCTCCTGCTCCCAAACGTCAGCCGGTAATAAATCTCGCCCATAACGCCAAACTGCAACAGGTGCTCCGGCTTCGAATCCACATTGGCGCCCACGTCCAACAGCACGCTTGCGCCGCCCTTGGCGTTCGGAAACGGCGCCGCCAGCGCCACACGGTCCACCGAGGGCAATGTGCCCATGATGAACTTCGCTGCGGTCATCACCGCTCCGGTGTTCCCGGCGCTCACAAACGCATCGGCGTCCCCGTCTTTCACCAGCCGTGCGCCCACGTGCACCGAACTGTCCTTTTTCCGCCGGAACGCTTGCGCCGGATGATCCTCCATGGTGATCACTTCCGTCGCCGGAACAATCTCGATCGGCAGGGCTGGCCTTGAAAGCCGTGCCAGCTCGCCGCGAATCACGCTAGGCTGCCCCACCAGCAGCACGCGCACTCCATATTCCTGCGCCGCCAATACACTCCCCTCCACCTCCGGACGGGGTGCATGGTCTCCCCCCATGGCATCTACCGCGATAGTGATCATGGGATTCCGTTGACTCAGGCAAGTTCAGGTGGGCACTGGCCAACTTGTGCCGATCGGGACTTCGCGAGTCCAGCTCTCCGCCGAATGCTACTTCGCGTCGTGAACGGGCCGGCCTTTATAATAACCACAATGAGGGCAAGCCTGGTGCGGCTGCTTCATTTCGTGGCAGTTCGGACACTTCGCAAGCGCCGGTCCCGCCAGATGATCGTGCGCCCGTCGCGTGCTGGTGCGCCGCTTCGAATGACGTCGCTTTGGATTTGGCATACTCCTACCTCTTTCTTTTCCTCACTTCTTTATCTCTTTACTTCGCCTTTTCTTTCTTTCAAAACACACACATCGCGCGGCGAAAATCGCCGGATTTCAGCACGTAATTTACTGTTTTTTGAGCCAGTCCTGCTTCAGTCGCGCGAGGGGCGCCAGACGCGGGTCGGTCGAGTGCGTCTCACAACGGCACTCTTCGTGGTTCAGGTTGGCCCCACAGCTTGGGCACAACCCCCGGCAATCGCTCTGGCAGATGACTTTCATCGGTAATGACAGCAGCACCTGTTCCTTCAGCACATCCGCAAGGAACAAGCCTTCTCCTTCGAAAAAACCTATATCCGTTTCATCGTCTTTCAGCCGCTCTTCTTCGTGCCGGGTTCCCTTTGGCAACGGCTGATAAAACAGATCGAAGTCCTTGTGTACTTCCTCAACTACGGGGTCCAGGCAGCGCGCACAGGCCATCTCAATCTTGGTCTCCAGCTCGCCCGCAACGCGAATCTGCCCCTCTACCAACTCGGCCGTTGCTGTTACTTCTAGCGCCTCCACCTGCCGAATCTCGCTGATCCCGTAATCGATACTCCCCGGAGCATACGTCTTCCGGATGCGCACTTTGCGGACGGCAAGATCCTTGACGTCAAGAAACATATCGTCTGCGCCTCCGGCGCGTACGCTCATGCCTTTCTATTATTTGGGCACTTCGTGTCCAAGTCAAGAAAACGACGGTCCCGGGCGTTTGGCGTGCGCCAGGTTGGGCAACCCTAACTCCTAGTACCGCGAAACCTTATTGTCCGCGAGATAGCCCGACATTACTTTCACATACTCGGGGAAGGCCACCTCGGGATCGAGCAGGTCCGGATGCCAAACCTTCTCCCACTCAAAGCAGTAGTAGCCCTTGTAGTCGATCCGCCGCAGAGCGTCTACTTGCGCCTTCATAGGCACCTCGCCCTTGCCCGGCAGAACGTACTTGCGCTCCTTGCCGTCCTGAACGGAATCCTTCAGGTGCGTATGGCGAATCCACTGGCCAAGTTCCGCCACGGTGCGCCCGGGCTGCTCGTGTCCGTCGACGAATGTATGGTGCGCATCCCAGAGCAGGCCGACGTGATTCGAGTTGGCCCGCGTTAGCACTTCTTTCAGTGTCGGCGAATCCACGAAATCACCGTGGGATTCGATGATCACGGTAACGCCGCGCGGGCCCGCGTACTCCGCCATCTCGTGCATACCCCCGGCTACCCGCGCGATCACTTCGTCTCGCGTCCCGCCTTCGAATTTGTTGCCGAAGACACGCACATTCGGCGCGCCAAGCGCTTGCGCCAGGTCGATAAAGCGCTTGCCATCCGCGATTCCCTGTGCGCGCTTGGATTGGTTCGGAATATGCAATTCCGTCGAGCTGCTCACGCAAGCGATTTTGATTCCGTGGTCGGCAATTTCTTTTTTCGTTTGCGCCATGCGCTCGGGCGCGAACTCCGGACGCGAGGGCAAATCCAGCGTCCCCATCAGCCCGCGCAGTTCCACAGCCGCAAAGCCGTTGGTCGGGGCAAACTCAAGGATTTTCGACAGTTCCCATTTCGGGCAGCCTAACGTAGAAAATGCCAGTGGGAGTTTTTCTTGCTTCGCCGTCCAGGCAAGTCGGTTCGCGACAAGTGCCGCCGCGCCTGTCCCCACAAACTCTCTCCTCGTGATCTTCATGACTCCCCCAGGCCTGCTTCGCTGCGTCCGGAACTTAAGACTTATAGCTTCAAACTGCTCTCATGATACCCTCGAATTTTCCACGGGAGGTTCTTTTGCGGCGCCGTGAAGTGCTGAAACTGCTGGTCACCGGATCCGTCCTCCCCACACTCTCCCCGCCCCTCCTCGCCGCCTGCCGCGAGATTCATGAAGCCATCACAGAATCGAAATCGTTGAAGGCGCTATCCGTCCACCAGCACGCCACGCTGATTGCCATGGCTGAATTGATCCTGCCGCGTACTGATACGCCTGGCGCTAAAGACACCAATGTGAATCTGTTTATCGACCGCATTCTGGCCGACTGGTGTACGATCGCCGAACGCGATCGGTTCCTCACCGGGCTCGCAGACGTCGACCGTCGCGCGCAGTCACTCTTCCAGAAGAATTTTGTCGACAGTTCCGTTGCACAGCAAACCGAAATCCTTCGGGGGCTCGGCGAGGAACTTGCCGAAGCCGTCGCAGCGGTGGCCAGCGGGGCGCGCGGCAATCGCGGTTCGACGCCAGAGCCGCAAGACAATTTCTATCTGCAATTCCGTAAACTCACGCTGACCGGCTATTTCACTTCGGAACCCGGCTTCACGCAGCAGCTTGGCCAAGAAATTGTTCCAGGGCGCTTCGATAGCTGCGCCCCCGTTCGATCCGCAGTGCAGACAAAGGGTTCCTGAACATGGCGCCATCGAAATACGACGCAATCGTCATCGGCTCGGGCATCACTGGCGGCTGGGCCGCCAAAGAGCTTACAGAAAAAGGCCTGCGTACTTTGGTTCTGGAAGCTGGCCGGCCGATTGTTCCGGAGAAGGATTATGTCGAGCACGTCCCATCCTGGGAGATGCCCTATCGCGGCATGAAGGATCGCCGGAAATTGGAAAAAGAGCAGCCCATCCAGAGCCTCTGTTACGCCTGCGAAGAAGTGAATTCAAATTTCTTCGTAAAAGACACCGAGCATCCTTACACCACCGCCCCTGATAAGCCTTTCTGGTGGATTCGCGGGCGGCAGGTGGGCGGCCGCTCGATTCTGTGGGGTCGGCAATCTTACCGTTGGAGCGACCTCGACTTCGCCGCGAATCTTCGCGATGGCATCGCGGTGGACTGGCCAATCCGCTACGCCGATCTGGCGCCTTGGTACGACTACGTGGAACAGTTCATTGGGGTCTCCGGCGAAGCAATGGGTCTGGCGCAGCTGCCCGACGGCAAATTTCTGCCGCCCATGGAGCTAACGTGCGCCGAAAAAACGGTGAAGGAAGCCGTCGCCAAATCGTTCGGCCCTGAGCGCGTGCTCACCATCGGGCGAGTCGCGGTGTTGACCCAGGATCACAACGGCCGTGCGCCGTGCCACTATTGCGGCCCCTGCCATCGTGGCTGCATCTCGCTCTCGTATTTCAGCAGCGTCAATGCCACGCTGCCCGCCGCTGAAAAAACCCGGCGGCTGACGCTGCGGCCGTTCAGCACCGTGCATAGCTTGATCTTCGATTCGAAAACCCGCCGCATCACGGGCGTACGGGTCATTGACACGAATACCCGCGAGGCGTTGGAATTTAACGCACCGCTGATCTTTCTCTGCGCCTCCACTCTGGAATCCGCCCGTATCCTGCTTAATTCCGCCACGCCGGAGTTTCCCAATGGCCTTGCCAACTCCTCCGGCGAGGTCGGGCACAACCTTATGGACCACATCAAGGCGGGAGGCGCGCGGGGCATCGTCCCTGGCCATGAGAAGATGCGCACGATCGGCAACCGCCCCAACATCGCGTACATGCCGCGCTTTCGCAACGTGAAAGACCAGCGGCACGATTTCATCCGCGGTTACGGCATGCAGGCTTACTCGTTTCAGGACGATTGGCGCCGCGGGGCGATGGAAGTCGATTTTGGAGCGGACTTCAAGCGGCGCATCAGCGATCCCGGCCCGTGGAACTTTATTTTTGAGGGCTACGGTGAGTGCCTGCCGCGCTACGACAATTTCGTGGAAATCGACAAGAACACCGTGGACGCGTGGGGCATTCCCAGCCTGAGAATTCACTGCGCGTTCGGTGAAAATGAGTTGGCGTTGCGGAAGGATGCGTCCATCTCTGCCACGGAAATGCTTTCTGCCTCAGGGGCGCGAGAGATTCAGCCGTTTCGCGATAGCGACCCGCCCGGCTTTTCGATTCACGAGATGGGCACCGCGAGGATGGGTCGCGACCCTAAAACATCGGTGCTGAATTCCTGGAACCAGTCGCACGACATCAAAAACCTGTTCATCACCGACGGGGCCTGTATGACATCGTCCGGTTGCGCGAATCCTTCGCTCACCTACATGGCCCTGACCGCACGCGCTTGCGATTACGCCGTAAATCAGTTAAAACGCGGCGAGCTGTAATTTGGGAGTGCGGCGATACCTCGCCGCTTTCGAGGTGCACACATGGCCGGCAACACCCTCGGTCGCAGACAATTTCTTCAGAATTCCGCCTCGGTCGTAGCCGCCTCAACCGTTCTCCCCGCGTCGAGCTACGCCCGTATCGCCGGTGCCAATGATCGCGTCCGCGTCGGCATCGTGGGCTTCTCGGACCGTTTCCGCTCCAGCCTGCTGCCCGCCTTCTTGCAGCACTCCAAAGAGCTCAACTTCGACATTGTCGCGCTCTCCGACATCTGGACTATGCGCCGCGATGCCGGGAAAGCGCACATCGACAGGCTCACCAGCGGCTCGCTCACGGCCGTCCGCAATAACGACGAACTCTACGACCGCAAGGATGTCGACGCGGTCATCATTTCCACCGCCGATTTCCAGCACGCATTGCACGGCGTCGAAGCGGTCCACGCCGGACGCGATGCCTACGTCGAAAAGCCGTTGGCGCATACGATGGAGAACGCACACGCGATCCGCAAAGCCGTCCATGGTTCGGGCAAGATCGTGCAGATCGGCACGCAGCGCCGCAGTTCCCCTGTTTATCAAGCTGCCTACGAATATATCCGCAGCGGAAAATTCGGCGACATCGTCTCGGTGTTGATGACCTGGAATGTGAACCAGCCAGGGCGCTGGCGCCGTCCGAAGCTCGTCGCTGGAATCACCGAGGATCAAGTCGACTGGAAGCGCTATCTGCTGAATCTGCCGGAACAACCCTTTGATCCTCGTAAATATGTCGAATTTCGTTTGTTCTGGCCGTTTTCTTCCGGCATTCCGGATCAGTGGATGGTCCACCAGATTGACACCGTGCACTGGTTTACTGGCTTGCCTCGACCACGCAGCGTCGTCGCCAACGGCGGAATCTATTACTGGCACGATGGCCGCAAGAACTGGGACACCATGACCGCGGTGTTCGACTACGGGCCGCTCGACGATGCGTCGAGAGGCTTCCAGGTCGTTTACACCTCCCGCATGACCAACGATGCCGGCGATGTGAAAGAACTCTATTACGCAAACGGCGGCACCCTCGATCTCGACAAGCAGACCGTTTCCTCGGAAGGCGGCCTGACCAAGCACTACGCCGATGAGATGGACATGAAACCGAACCTGCTCCCCCAAATGTCACTACGGGAAAACGCGCGCAAGATCGCAACAGGCGCGGATACAGGCGGTGATCCCGACACCTCAGCCAACATGCGCAACTGGATGGAATGCGTGCGCAGCCGTAAGACCCCGAATGCCGGCATCGAAGCGGGCTACAGCCATTCCGTCGCGCTGTGTATGACTATTGCCGCCATCCAGACCGGCCGCCGCGTCACTTTCGACGACGCCAAGCAGGAAGTCGTCGTCACTTAACCCGCTCATCTAAACCCAGAAATTCTCTCTTTCGTGTTGCCGAGCGACGAATGACCGGACCGTGTTTCTCCGCAACGGCTAGGCTTGCTTGATTACCTTCAGCAAGCCGTCCATCGATTCGCGGCTCGAGGCTTCCTTGTCCTTCGCCGCATTCAGGTAATGGGTTTCAAGTGACATCGTGCCTTTGTAGCCGTCCTTGATCAGCGCGCGGAATTGCCCGACGAAGTCAATCTTGCCGCCGCCGATCGGCGCCCACGCAACTCCGTTCGCACCCGGCGCACCATCCTTCAGATGCATGTGAAAAATTCGCGACTTATCGAGTGCCGCATAACCGTCCGGAAATGGCGTCTCGCCCGCATCGTACGCATTTCCCGGATCCCAATTCAGCCCCAGCGAGGGCGATTTCACGATCTTCAGCATACTGGCGCTCTCCATGCCGGTCGCCACATTGCAGGAAAATTCGTTTTCGAGCACCAAGCGAATACCTTCACGATGCGCAACCGCCGCTGTCTTTTCCAACTCCGTAGCCACCCGGGTGAGAACGGTCTTGGGATCGTCCACACGCAAAAAGGAAAAAATTCGCACTTTGTCCGTACCGAAATCCTTGGCGCGGGCAATGGCTCGCTCCAGGATCGCCTGCTGCTGCGAGTAGTCGCTCACCAAAGGATCCGGCCTACCGGTATCGAACTTCGATTTCGTCCCCGGCAACAGGGTCTTGAAATAGGGTGAATCGACCACTGAAACTTTCAATCCATATTTCGCCAGCAGGTCTTTGGCGCGTTTCACCTCATCGGCATTGAAGTCGGTCACATATTTATTCCAGACCAGTCGCAGTTCCACCCACTGCAATCCGTAACCCTTAGCCCATTGCAGCGCTTTCTCGAAGTCTTGCGTAATCTCATCCGTAATCACGCCCAACTGGAATTGCTTCACGTCCGCCGCCCAAGCGGGAATCGCGCTAAACACTGCCGCTGTCGTCGCGCCCGCCACAAATTCTCGTCGTTGCATCTCATTCACCCCGCCTCATCGTAGTTTCCTGAGTTGTCTGCCGTCAATCGCATGACCGCGTGTTATTCTCGATGAACTGGGACCAACAGCTATGCCGCACATCGTTCTGCTCGGGGATTCGATTCTGGATAACCGCTGCTACACCGCTGGCGGGCCCGACGTAATCTCCCAGGTCAAGGCGCTGCTCCCAAAGGCCTGGCGCGCCTCTTTGTTGGCAGTAGATGGTTCCACCGCAACGGATGTTCCAGGTCAAATGCGCCAACTGCCAACAGACGCCTCGCACCTGGTTCTGAGCGTGGGCGGCAACGACGCGATCATGAATTCCGGCATGTTGAATAAGCCGATAGATTTGGCTTCAGAGGCAATCGCGGAACTTGCCGAAATTGCGGAAGGGTTCGAATTTCTGTATCGCGAAGCGATACGAGCCTGCCAGAAAGCGAATTTGCCACTCTGCATTTGTACGATTTACAACGGAAACTTTCCCGATCCTGCGTACCAACGCCTTGCCTCCACTGCATTGATGGCCTTCAATGACGTGATTCTCCGAGTGGGAATCGGCCTTGCCCTGGCAATTATCGACCTGCGTCTCATCTGCACGGCTCCGGAGGATTACGCGAATCCAATCGAGCCCTCCTCCGTCGGAGGCGTCAAAATCGCCCGAGCGATCGTCTCCTGGGCCTGTGACGATGCCCGAAGCAGACCACGCTCTGAGGTCATCGCTGGATGAACTCTCTGTTGCGATGGTTCGTGCGACCACGGATGCACTTTGTAGTAGTTGGCGTGCTGGGCGCCTGCCTGCGGCTTTGTGGCCAAGACAAACCCATCCAATTCACGAATGTGACAGACCAGGCTGGCATCAAATTCACCCATTTCAAAGGCAACAAGGGCATTTCGATCAACCTCGAGGAATTTGGTCCCGGCGTATGCGTTGCCGATTTCGACGGCGATGGCTGGCCCGATATTTATTTTGTGAACGCACGCGACCGTTACGATCGCGGAATCAAGGTGCAGAACGCGCTTTATCGCAACAATGGCGACGGCACCTTCACCGATGTCACAGACAAAGCCAAGGCTCCCGGTACGGGCTTTGGCCTTGGCTGCGTCTGGGGCGATTACGACAACGACGGCTACCCCGATCTGTACATCACGCAGTACGGGCGCAACGTGCTGTATCACAACAACGGCGATGGCACCTTCACGGACGTGACCGACAAAGCTGGCGTCGCCGGAATGGAATTCGACACGTGGTTCCACGCGGGCGCCACCTTTCTTGACTATGATCGCGACGGAAAGCTCGATTTATACATCGGTGGCTATGTCGCATTCGGTCCGAACGCGCAGCGCTATTGCAACCTAGGCGGGGTAACCAGCAGTTGCCCGCCCAGCGCTTATGAAGGCAGCGCAAATATCCTCTACCACAACAACGGCGACGGCACGTTCACCAACGTTACGAAAAAAGCCGGCATCTATCAGCCTCATGGCAAGAATCTGGCTGTCGGCGCAGCGGATGCCGACAATGATGGCTGGCCGGACATTTTCGTCGCCAACGACGGCCTGAACGCTTACCTCTATCACAACGAGCACGACGGCACCTTCAAAGAGCAGGGTTCGCTGTCAGGTATGGCCTTCACCGGACAGGGCCGCACCATGGCCGCAATGTGCATCTCTCTCGGGGATTTTAATAACGATGGCTGGCTCGATCTATATGTCTCCGATTTTCAAGGCAGCTCCGACCACCTCTGGCAGAACGATGGAACCGGTTTGTTCGATGACGTCAGCGACCACGCGGGCATCACCGTTCCCACGAAAGCCATCTTGAGCTTCGGCGGCGGCTTTCTTGACTACGACAATGACGGCTGGCTCGATCTCTACATCGCCAACGGCCACGTCTATCCGGAAATCGAGCAGGTCTCACCGGAGACCAAGTACCGCCAGACCGACACGTTGTTTCACAACGGCGGTCACGGAAAATTCACCGATGTCTCTAAACTTTCGGGAGACGCGTTTCAAGTGTCGCACGTCGGGCGTGGGGTAGCTTTTGCGGATTTCGACAACGACGGTTTCGTGGACGTGGTCGTGGCGAGCAACGGCGGGCTTCCTTTCTTACTTCACAATGGAGGCGGAAACGGCAATCACTTCGTTTCCTTCCGGTTGACCGGCACAAAGAGTAATCGAGACGCGATGGGTGCCCGCTTGAAATTGACGGCCGGTGGCGTCACGCAGATCCGCGAGATCATCGGAGGCGGCAGCTATCTTTCCCAGGGCGACCTCCGCGCGCACTTTGGGCTCGGCTCGAACGCCACCATCGATAAGCTCGAAATCACGTGGCCCAGCGGCACAAAACAATCTTTCCAGGGCTTCGCCGCGGACCGCTTCTACGCCATAGCGGAAGGTAAGGACGAACTCGCGCTGGAAAAAATAGCGAAGCCGGCACCACTTCCTGCAAAGCCAAACAAATAGATCTGCGCTTCTCTCGAGCCTATTCCTCGGCGAAGCATGCTAACATGCAGCCACTACAGAATTACGGAGTTGGTCGAATGTCTTTGCGTTCCCGCAGTGGTGCGCTCATCCTCATTCTGATTCTCGCCGCGATGCCGCTTGGGGCTGACACTCGGATTGTGCATCGTTGGGTCCTCACCGGCGTGCCTATGCCGAAGTTTAGAAAAATTCTGGTCGCCAGCGTCCTGGAGAATTACCTGATCCGCCAGGAATTCGAAGACGAAATGAAAAAGCAGCTCGCCAAGTATGGCGTGGAGGGCGTGCAGAGTTACATGGTCATGCCGCCGAAAAACGAAATGATGGAAGGCGAGCTGAAGCAGCGCATCAAGGAGAGTTCACTGGACAGCGTGTTAGTGATCCGCCCGAAGAACGTCCGCCGGGAGACCGAGGAAGTCATAACCGGAGGAATCTGGGTGCCGCCGCCGGGCTATTACAACTTCTGGCCCTATTGGAACACCGCCTATGGCGATTTTTTTCCAACCAGTTCTTACACCAAGGAAAACGTCGTCGTCCGCGTTGAATTCAATCTTTACAATGCCAAAGACGAAAAACTGGTGTGGAGCGGCGAAACCGACACGGTCTATTCCACGGATTTCGAGAAGCTCGG
>Ga0335076_10007026_pt1 | contig 11344 bp, 8 predicted proteins | sample Lox_Sample_25_FD_206717 | JGI IMG/M metagenome (GOLD analysis project Ga0335076, IMG submission 206717) | Soil microbial communities from Loxahatchee National Wildlife Refuge, Florida, United States - Lox_Sample_2.5 | ecosystem: Environmental > Terrestrial > Soil > Wetlands | place: USA: Florida... | reverse complement strand
TTATGGCGGGATCTGACTGGACGATGTCGGACTTGTAGAAGCCCTCGTAGTTCCCCTGAAGCTTGGAGTAGCGATAGGAAGCGATGAGGGACCAGTTGTCGGAGAAGCTCTTGTTGGCCGTCACTTCGATCGCGTCGTACGTTCTGACGGGACGTTCCTCGCTGATGCCGCTCGGGAGTCCCGGCAGGTCGGGGATCGCAGGGTTTCCGGGGGCGATGTTCGTCAGCCGGTAGACGATATTGTCCGGGGCGACGCCCGAGTAGTACGCGACGACAGGCACTTGGGCTGCGTCCTCAAGGACGCGGGGAAGCGTGCGATGGATGTAGCGGACGCCCAGGTTGATCGCCTGCGCGGCCTGGAACTCGAAGCCAACGACGAACTCCTGTGAGAAGGTGAGTTTGGCTTTCGGATCGATGATCTCAGGAGACGTGGACGTGAGGTAGTGCGTGGTGCGACCGCCTGCGTCGACACCCTCAGGGACCGGCTGCGTGAGATTCGGGTCGAAGTAGTCGGCTTGGAGGACCGCGGCGTCCGAGGTGAGCGATCTCGCGGCGAGATTATTCGGGAGCCTCACGTAGAAGCGTGAGAAGCTCGCGTAGAGCTTGGTCTTGCCGTTGCCCGAAACGTCGTAGGTCGTGCCGATCCGCGGTGCCCAGTTGCCGCTGAAGCTGAACGAGCATGCGACGAGCGGGCCGGTGCCGTCCGCCGCGCCCGGCTCCGAGTCGTTTGCATGGCAGAGCGGCGGGTCGCCCGTGAGCCTTTCCTGCTCGTAACGCACACCCGGCCGCAGGGCCAGGCGCCCGACCTGCCACGTGTCCTGGAGGAAGGCGCTGAAGTACTTCTGGGGTGTGTTGTGCTGCTTCTGGATGTACGCCCACTGGACGCTGTAGATCGCCCCGTAGGTCGGGTCCGGGAGGATGGCAATTTGCGCTCCTGAGACACTGGGGGTGCCGTCGGGGAAGATGAAGGTCGGTCCGCTCACCCCGTTGGTGACGTCGTACTCCACGTCCTCGAGGTCGACACCGTAGCGAAGCTGGTGGCGGCCGGCCGCGCGGAACATGTTCGTGGACTTGAGCTGGTAGTCGTAACGATGGCTCTGGGTGTCCAAGAAGTACCCGATGCCGCCCGTGATCCTCACCGGAGTCACGAGACCGTTCGTCACGTAGTTGGTGTTGGCGGAGGGGTTCTCGGTGAAGTGGTTCTGGCTGTGAGCGATCGCAGCTTCGATCAGCCAGTTCTGGCTCAAGACCCCGTCGTATCTCAGCACCTGCTGGTGACCCCCGTAGTTGATGGCCGAGAAGGCCTCGGTGTCGTCCCCGATGAGAGAGATGGGCCGCTGAGGACCGTTGTCCCCTCGCGATGGGTCTCCGAAGGCGGAAAGGTTGAGGGTGTGGTTCGAGGACACCTGGTAGGTGAGCTTCCCGGCGTAGGAGTAGGAGTGCCGCTTGCGATCGACGCTCCCGAGGCTCGCGAGAGGGAAACCCTTCGGCGCCCGAAAGCCGTCTCGCAGGAACTGCGGGTTGAAGAGACCGAACAGGAGGACCTTGTCCTTGACCACGGGCCCGCCCGCCGCCACTCCGAAGTCCAGTTGCTGCGTGCCTTCGCGGTTGATGTTTCCGTTCGGGGTATCGAGTTGCCTGAAGGCTGACTCGAACCACTGAGGCCTGAGATAGCCGAACACTTGGCCATGGAACTCGTTGGTCCCGCTCTGGGTCAACACGTTCACGACGCCGCCGGTGGCCATGCCGTACTCGGCTTCGAAGCCACCCGTCTTGACCTGGGTCTCCTTGACGAAGTCGGTCGTGACCCCGGTCCCCAGGGAGCCGAAGACCGCGGAGTAGGTCCCGACGCCGCCGTAACCCTCGTCCGCGATGTTGACGCCGTCGATGATGTAGGCGTTGTCGAGGCCGCTCGCCCCGCCGATCGAGGGGTTCGCGCGTCCAACGCCGCTGCTGTCGCTCACGCCCGGGACCAGATACAGCGTGTCCGTGAAGTTGCGGCCGACGGGCAGCCGCTTCAGGACGTCGCTCGAGAGATTGCCGCCGATCGTGGTGGAGTGGGTGTCCACCACTGGTGATCCACTCACGACGTCGATGACTTCGTGGAGGTCGCCAACCTTCAAGGTGAACAGGAGCGCGAGCCGCTGACCGAGATGAACCTCGATGCCTTGCCTCTCAACCGTCGCAAAGCCCGCGAGGCGCACGTTCACCGAGTACTTGCCCGGGGTGAGGAAGGGAGCGAAGAAGCTCCCCGTCGCGTCCGTCTTGAAGGTGCGCGACCCCTGCTCCGAGGTCACGGTCACGTCCGCCCCAGCCACGGCGCTCTGCTGGACGTCGAGCACCCGGCCCGCGAGCGAACCGCTCGTGGTCTCCTGGGCCTGCAATGGCCAGGCGACGGCTGACAGCAGGACAGCGCTCGTCAGTGCTTGTCGCACCATGGGAGAACACCTGTTCCAGAGGCGCGCTCCGCGACGAAGTCGTTCTATCGCCGGAGCGAGGGCCCTTCGATGTGGCGACAAGACGGCCCGCCCCGACGCTGCATTCGATTGTGGGTACCATGTCCATTCTGGTCGCGCCGCCCAGTCGCGGTCAAGATGCCCCTGCGCCCTTCGGGCGAGAAGCCAGTCGCCCAAGCTCTCACTCTTTGGTGAACGCGGCGCCCCTGGCGGTCCCGTCGTCGCGCAAGAAACGGCGTAGGAAGCGCTGGGCCTTGGGCGTGTCGAGCCGGTTGAAGACGTCGTCCAGGCCGGACTGCGACGAGGTGGGATCGTCTTGCAGGGTACCGGCCAGCGTTTCGACGTACCTTGGTATGCGCCGATCGTCGTTGTCGACCAGGAAGACGGGCCCCCCCGAATCCTCGGCGCAGGCGCGGTCACCCCTGAGGTCGACCTTCGCACGGTAGGTGCGCTCGTACCTCATGGGCGCGTAGCGCCGGACGCCGAAGTCGGGCGTCGCATTCCCGTCGCAAGCCTCCCGGGTGCCCATCCCGTAGCCTGCAAAGCCAAACGTCCACGTTCGGAGACTCCGCGGATTGCGATCGAAAAAGCCCTCCTCGACGAGCTTCGCGGGATGGACGCCGGGCACCGGCTCGTCGAGCAGATAGACGGCAACGTCGACTTCTTCCGAAGTGTCCACGAAGCCAGAGGGGCTCCCATCGAAGAGAAGCCCGAGAGCGTCGTCCCAGCTCCAGCCTGGGTAGATGACGACCTTGGCGGGGTAGACCTTCGCTTCCGGGGGCAGGGGGTTGAAGTAGTCGGTCTGTTGCACGTCAGGAGAGAAGGTGATCCCGGCCTCCCAATGGTCCATCCCGGCGAGCTGTGGATACCACTGGGCAAGGAACTGGGGTGGCGTCAGGTTACAGTGCGCCACCGTCGCAAAGACTCGGGGTGAGATCATCGTTCCTGTGCATCCGTACCACGTCCATTCTCCGCCGACCTTCACAGCCGTCGTGGCCACGTTCAGAAGGCGGTCGGGGGCGGGGGTTCCACCGACCATCGCCTGAGCGGCGGAGGCACTGAAGTACAGAATCGCGACAACGTGCAATCGGACACTGAATCTCTTCGACATCTGGTCTCCTCCCTTCGCGCGTATCGATAGTCGCTGCCCTCTCTGGCTGCGCGAGGCCCTGGAGCTCCGCTCTTGGCCAAGGATCGGCCGCTGCGGGGCGATGGTGTTCGGGGAATGTTGGGTTTTTGTTGGACGCTGAGGCCGGCGGGGCTAGAATCGATGCATCAGCCCATGGCGCGTCTTCGGTTCGGGGACTGCACCGTCGACCCCGCAACGCACACCCTCACGCGCGCCGGGCGGGAGGTGCCGCTCTCGAAGAAGGCGTTCCTGCTCCTGGAAGCGCTGATCGAGATGCGCCCCCAGGTGCTCTCGCATCGGGACCTTCGCGACCGGATCTGGCCGGGCACGTTCGTGGGTTACTCCTGCCTGGCGGGCCTCGTCTCGGAGGTACGACAGGCGGTGGGCGACGACCGCCGCCGCCCCCATTGCGTGCGCACGGTCCACGGCGTCGGGTACGCCTTCATCGCCGAGACGCGACCGACGCCGGCGGGCGGCGCCGGGCGGTCGCCCTTCAGCCTGCGATGGGGCGGGCAGGAGTTCCCGCTCGTCGAGGGACCGAACCTCATCGGCCGCGTCCCCGAGTGCCAGGTGCAGATCCCCTCGCATATCGTGTCCCGGCAGCATTCCCGTCTGGTCGTGACGAGCGATCGCGCCACGATCGAGGACCTCGGGAGCAAGAATGGCACCTACGTCAGGGGCCGGCTCGCGACAGGACCGACTCCGCTGCGGGATGGCGAGGAGATCCTGCTGGGGCACGAATCGCTCCGCTTCGTCGGGGCGGCGCTCGCTGGCTCGACCAAGACTGACAGGCCCAGGCGGGCACACACGACCGGCCGCGACGGCCCGGATTAGAATCAGCTCCTCTCACTCCGAGGACAGGATGGCCGAAGGGCCCTCTTACGGTTTCGCCCGTTCCGGCTGGAGCCGGCACGACGGCGCCTGCTCCACGACGGGGCCCCGTGACGACTGATTTAGACGGGCGGCGATCCATCTTTCACCAAAGCGCCGGCGCGCTTCCGTCGCCGCTGGGGGCGCACCGCTGGCGCCCGCAGGAACGGTCACGCATAGGAATGAAGATGAGCGTCAGAACCCCGAACTCATGCTGCTTGCTCCTCAGGGTAGTGGTGCGACATCCCGAGGCTCTTGGTCCGCCGGACACCGGGTGGGCAGAACACCCGCAATAGTCTGCGAGGGGCGCCGCCCCTCCACCCTGGTTCTTGGTGGAAGCGACACCGCGGCGACTGGCCCCTCTTAGGGCCGCGAGGCGGCCGCTCCAGGCCCGAACCAGCGCTCCCGGCAGTCGAGCAGCGCCTTCAGGACCGTGTCGAACCGCGCCTGCTCCTCCCCGTGCGTCGTCGGCGACATGCGGGCGAAGCGGCGGGCCTGGACCTTCCTCTCGTGACGGAGCACCCTCACCGCGAGGTCCGTGAGCTCGTCGGCGTACAAGTTCACCGGGAGGCGGGCGACACCCTCCTCGCGAAGGAGGCGCGCGAGGGCCGTGGTCTCGACGGCGTCGAGCCGCGCTTCCGCGGAAGCCGCCTCCGCCCCCGGCCACTCCATCCTCGCGGTCCGCCCATCGACCCTCAACACCCAACCGTTCGGAGGAGCCCGTTCGGGCCGACGGCTGAGGAGGACCTGCAGCACCTCGGGGGCGAGGGTCCCTGCCGCCACCTTGGCGAGGCCGTCGTCGAGATCGAGGGCAGAGATCCCCGCCGCGGCTCTTCCTCGGCACGCGTCCAGGATGTGCTCGGCCAGGCGGCGCAGCTCCGACGACTGCCGTCCCCCGAGGAGCTGCACGACCAGGCGGGAGGCGCCGTCGAGCTGGAGCCCCACGCGGCAGGTGAGCTGCTGCGGCTCTTCCTCGGGCGTCGCCTCGTCCGGGTCGCCTCCGTAGCTCGAGGGCATGGACGCGAAGCCGGAGTCGCGCAGCTCGACGAGGAGGAGCCGCACGGCCTCGCGAGGGAGCGTGAACTGCGTCTCCCGGTTCCAGATCCCGACGCCGCTGCCGAAGACTTCCGCCCGGGGCAGTCGGCCCTCGACGCGGCACTCGGCCTCGATCCGGAGCTGCCCCCAGCCGCCGGAGAGCGCCCGGTCGAGCGCCTCGGCCACGAGCGAGCGGGCTTCCGCGGCCGGCGCGGGGCTCGCGCCGGGGGCGACGAGCAGCATCGAGAGGGCGGCGCTCGCTCGGAGCTTCGGCATCGGGTCAGCTCGTCCGGGTTCGCTCGGCGAGGAGCTTAGCAGCAAACGTCCGGCGCCGTGGCCGACCTGCCCTTCCTTGACAGCCCGTTCGCGGCCGTGATAGCCAGTCTCCAACGAACTCGTCCCAGCAGGATTCCGCGCGGCCGACGCGCGGGCATCGAGGTCGTCCGAAGGGCGGACCCTCTGCTGCCCTTCGCCCGGGGAGATCTCTCCCTCGGGGCACGGGGAGGTGGTCGATGACGATGCCCTTCTTGACGGTGGCGATGCTCCTGGCGAGCCCGGCGGCGAGCGCGGGGCAGGGGAACGCGGCCCAGGTCCTGGCGGCCGTCCGCCGGGACGTGTCCCCGCCCCTCCGCACCCTGATGGAGTCGGCGCGCCTGGCGCCGGTCGTGGCGGGGCTCAATCGCGAGGTGGAGGACCGGCTCGAGAAGGGCGTGGGCGGGACGACGAGCCGCGCCCTGGATCGCGACCCCCTGGTCGACACCTCGAACGCCTTCGTCCCGAACGCGGCCCTCACGCCCGCGCCGAGCCTGAGCTTCGACGGGACGAGCGACGACGACAACGCGGCCGTCGTCGGCTTCCGGGTCGTGCCGCCCGACACGAACGGGGCCGTCGGCCTCGGACACTACGTCCAGATGAACAACCTGGTCCTCGAGATCTTCGACAAGGCGACCGGGACGAGCCTGGCCGGGCCGTCGGCCGACAACGTCCTGTGGGCGGGCTTCGGCGGGCTCTGCCAGACGAACAACGAAGGAGACCCGATCGTCCTCTACGACCACCTCGCCGATCGCTGGGTCTTCAGCCAGTTCGCCCACCAGTCCGGGGGGACGGACGGTCACCAGTGCTTCGCGGTCTCGACGACGCCGGATCCGACCGGGCCCTACTTCCGCTACGACTTCTTCGTGAGCCCGGGCATGTTCAACGACTATCCCAAGATCGGCGTCTGGCCCGACGCGTACTACGTCTCGTTCAACGAGTTCAACGCCGGACCCGGCCTCTTCAGCCAGGCGGTGGCGGTGGCCGTCGAGCGCAAGGCGATGCTCGCCGGGGGAGCGGCGCGCTTGGTGCGCATCGGGGTCCCGGGAAACTTCGGCCTCCAGCCGTCGCACCTCGAAGGTCCTCCTCCCTCCGCGGGCACGCCCAACACGTACGTCGCCCAGGTGAGCGTTCCGTCCGGCTATCGCGTCTGGAGCTTCGCGGTGGACTGGACGAACCCCGGCGCCTCGACGCTGACGCTCCTGCCCTTCGTCCAGACCCCCGCCTTCGACTCGAGCGTGCTCACCGTACCGCAGGCGTCGCCCGGCGAGGCGCTGGCCGCCCTTTCCGGCAGCTTCCTCATGTACCGCGCCCAGTTCCGCCAGTTCAACGGCTACGAGAGCATCGTGCTCAACCACACGATCAACGCGGGAGGGGGACGGGCGGGCATACGCTGGGCGGAGCTCCGCAACACGGGGGCGGGCTGGGCGCTCTTCCAGGTCGGCACCCACGCTCCCTCGGACGGCCTCCACCGCTGGATGGGGAGCATCGCGCAGGACCGCAACGGCGACATCGCTCTCGGCTACAGCGCCTCCGGCACTACCCAGGCGGCCGACGTCCGCTACGTGAGCCGGACGGCGGCGGATCCGCTCGGCACGCTCCCGGGGGGCGAGATCACCCTCCAGGCCGGGCTGGGCGTCCAGGTCAGCTCCTCCGGCCGCTGGGGTGACTACTCGGCGATGAGCGCCGACCCCTTCCCCGACTGCACGTTCTGGTACACCCAGGAGTACTACGCGAACACCGGCAGCTTCGACTTCAAGACCCATGTCGGCTCGTTCGCGTTCCCGGGGTGCGGCCCGTCGCTCCTCCTGAAGCTGAACGGCGACGCGGGGGAGGTCGTCCACGTCCCCCCCTCGCAGTTCGAGGTGACGCTGGCCGGACGAGACGGCGGCTCCGTCGCGCCGATGGACTGGTTCTACGCCGTCTTCGTCGGGGGCACTCTCTTCTGGCTGACCCCGAGCGGGTTCAGCCTCACCCCCGCCCCGATCCTCTCCGGCGTGCCCCCGGCGGACTTCCCAGACACCGTCATCTGGAACACGCCCCTCCCGAGCGGCACGACCGCCACCTTCGTCCTGTTCGTGAGCCAGGGAGGGACCGTGAAGGCGTTCGACTACATCACCGGCGTCGTGTCCTGACCCCGAGGGCATCGCCGCACGAGGCGAGGACGGGCGCCCCGCGGCGTCGGGTCCCGCCGCGAGGGAGGCGAAGTGCTTCGCACGTCGCCCCCGTCCGCGCCCCGCGACGCGTCCGCCGGTCACGGTGCTGAAGCCCCTCTGCGGCGAGGAGCCCGGCCTCGAAGAGAACCTCCGCTCGTTCTGCGATCAGAACACCCGGACGTCCAGCTGGTGTTCGGCGTGCGAGAGGCGAACGACGCTGCGGTGCCGATCGTGGAGCGCCTCCTCCGCGACCGGCCTGGTCGAGACCTCGTCCTCGTCGTCGACGGCCGCGTGCACGGGTCCAACCCGAAGGTCTGCAACCTGCTGAACACGATGGGCTCGGCGCGGCACGACGTGCTGGTGATCGCCGACAGCGACATCCGCGTCGGCTGCGCCTGCTCCTCGTCGGCTACGAGACCGGCAACCAGCAGATCCTGAACAACATCAAGAAGGGGACGCGCATCGACGTGGCGCGGCGCTTCACCCGCGACTGCCACGAGCTGGGCATCACCATCCACGGGACGTTCGTCCTCGGCCTGCCCGGGGAGACCCGGGAGACGATCGAGGAGACGATCCGCTTCGCCCGCGAGATCAACCCCCACACGATCCAGGTCTCGCTCGCCGCGCCCTACCCCGGCACCGAGCTCTACCGGCAGGCGGTGGAGAACGGCTGGCTCGACCGCGGGAACGCAGAGCTCGTCGACGACCACGGCGTGCAGATCGCGCCCCTGCACTACCCCGGCCTCTCCCGAGATGCTGCGCAGCCGGGAGATGATGACGCGGCGCCTGCGCGAGGGCGTCGAGTTCTTCCAGTTCATGCGCCGACGGGAGATGCCGCCGTCGACCTCGTGATCGGCGGCCACGCGTCGCCCGCGCCACGGTGACTCGAGCGGACGACGAGGGCGCGGCCCGACGTGGTGAGGGCGACGCTCAGGTCCGGCCCGCCGCCTCCAGCACGCGCTTCCGGGTGTAGGCGATGAGCCCGCCGGCGTCGATGATGGCCTGGCGGGCCTTCGGCAGAGGGACGACGGGAAAGGCCTTCCCGGTCGTCTTGTTGACGACCTTCTCGGCCGCGACCTCCAGCTCGTCGCCCTCGCTCGCCTCGAAGTCCGGAGCGGTGACCAGGTTCAGGCCGAGGTTGATCGAGTTCTGGAGGAAGATCCGGGCGAAGCCCTTCGCCACGACCGTGAGCTCGTAGCCCTTGAGGCAGGAGCAGGCCTGCTCGCGGGAGGAGCCGCAGCCGAAGTTCTTCCCGGCGGTGATGACGCTGCCGGGCGGGACCTGCTTCGCCTTCAGCTTCCCGTTGAGCTCCGCGTGGTCCGCGAAGGCGAACTGCGGCGTCTCGGTGGGGAGGACGGTCGCCATGTAGCGGCCGGGATAGATGACGTCGGTCGAGACGTCGTCGCCGAGCTTGGCGATGACCTTGGCCATGGCTACGCCCCCTTCCGCGGGTCGGTGATCTTGCCGGTGAGGGCCGAGGCGGCCGCCACCTCGGGCGAGCAGAGGTAGACCTCGGAGTTCGGGTTGCCCATGCGGCCCTTGAAGTTGCGGTTGGTGGTGGAGAGGGCGACCTCGCCGTCGCCGAGGGCGCCCTCGTGCACGCCCAGGCAGGGGCCGCAGCCCGAGTTCATGACCACCGCCCCCGCCCGCATCAGGTCGGCGACGTAGCCCTTGTCGAGCGCCTGCTGGAAGATCCGCGAGGAGGCGGGGAAGACGAGCATGCGGGTGCCCCTCGCCACCTTCTTCCCGCGGAGGATGTCGGCCGCGGCGGCGATGTCGTCGAGCCGGCCGTTGGTGCAGGAGCCGATCACGACCTGGTGGACCTTCGTCCCCGCGACCGCGTCCACCGGCTTCACGTTGTCGACCGTGTGCGGGCAGGCGATCTGGGGGGCGAGCGCGGTCGCGTCGATCCGGATCACGCGCTCGTACGCGGCGTCGGCGTCGGGAGCGAAGAGGAGGATCGGGTCCCTCACTCCGGCGACGTCGCGCAGGTAGCGGACCGTCTCCTCGTCGCCGGGCACGACGCCGGAGGTCGCGCCGGCCTCGACGGTCATGTTGCAGAGGACGAGGCGGCCGGAGGTCGACATCGTCCGGATCGTCTCGCCGTGGAACTCGATGACGCGGAAGTTCGCTCCCTCGGCGGTGAGGAGGCCGACGAGGTGGAGGATCAAGTCCTTGGGGCCGACGGCGGGGGCGAAGCGGCCGGAAGCCTCGACCTTGATCGTCTGCGGCACCTCGACGTTCAGGGCCACTCCGAGGGACCAGACCGAGGCCATCTCGGTCGCGCCGATCCCGAACGCGAAGGCGTTCAAGGCTCCGTGGCTCGTGGTGTGGGAGTCGGTGCCGACGACCACGGCGCCCGGTCGGACGTAGCCGTTCTCGGGGAGGATCTGGTGGCAGATCCCGCCCTCGTCGCCGCGGATGTCGTGGAAGCGGGTGATGCCGTGCTTCGCCACGAACTCGCGGACCTTCTTCTGGTTGCTCGCGGTCTTCGACGACTCGGCCGGGACCCGGTGGTCGAAGACGATCGCGATCTTCGACGGGTCCCAGATCCTCGGCTCGAGGCCGGTGCCCTCGAAGACCTCGGTGAACTGGTTGACGACGAGGGCCGCGTTCTCGTGGGACATGGCGAGGTCCACGCGGGGCTCGACCACGTCGCCCGCCCGCACCGCGTCGCGCCCGGAGGCCCGGGCGAGGATCTTCTCGACGACTGTCATTGGCATCAGACGATTCCCTTCTCCTTCAGTGCGGCGACGTCGTCCTTCGAGTACCCGACGCCGACGAGCACCTCCTCCGTGTGGGCCCCGAGGCGCGGCGGGGGAGACGTGATCTCGCCCGGCGTCTTCGACAGCCGAGCGGTGAGGCCGAAGAGCTTGACCTCCCCGATCTCGCCGTCCACCTTCACGGAGCGCAGGACGTTCCGGTGCTCGACCTGGGGCTGGGCGAGGGCGTCCTTCAGCGACAGGATGTCGCCCGAGGGCACGCCGCGGGCGTTGAGCGCCTCGACCCAGCAGGCCGTCGCCTTCTGCCGCAGCTTCTCCTCGACGAGAGGCGTGAGGGCCTTCCGGTTCTTCTTCCTCTCGTCCCGCTCCCGGAAGCGAGGGTCGGTCAGGAGCTCCGGGGCGCCGATCACGTCGGCCATCGCCTCCCACTGCTCCTGCTTGTTGGCGGCGATGTTGATGTGGCCGTCCTGCGTCTCGAAGGTGCCGGACGGCGCGGCGGTGAAGTTGTCGTTGCCCATGGCGACCGGTTCCTGGCCTCCGATGAGCAGGTTGGCCGCCACCCAGCCCATGAGGGGCATGATCGAGTCGAGGAGGGCCACGTCGATCATCTGGCCCTCGCCCGTCCTCTCGCGGTGGTAGAGGGCGGCGAGGATGGCGAAGGCCG
>Ga0335076_10007024_pt1 | contig 11345 bp, 10 predicted proteins | sample Lox_Sample_25_FD_206717 | JGI IMG/M metagenome (GOLD analysis project Ga0335076, IMG submission 206717) | Soil microbial communities from Loxahatchee National Wildlife Refuge, Florida, United States - Lox_Sample_2.5 | ecosystem: Environmental > Terrestrial > Soil > Wetlands | place: USA... | reverse complement strand
CAGAGCGAAGAGAGATCCCTCCTCCGCGGACTCTGTTCGGGATGACGAACAGTCGCGAGGGAAGAAGAAAGCGCCGGTCTAAAGACCGGCCACTACAGAGGCGAAGAGGATCGGGGCAAAACGCAATGATGGTGCGGACATGGGGCGCAGCATGCTGGGCCCCTACGAAGAAAGGCTAAGAGTAACGAAGAGGGTGCGGGCCCGCGGGATGATGTGCCCTTAGTTCTGCTATTCTTCTGTTTCCGTTCATGTCCCACGCGAAAAACTTCCGGCTGTATTTCGCACTGGTGTTGCTGCTGGTTTTTGCGTCGATCCTCCTGTTGGGAGAGCACCGGCCGTCGTTCCTGCGACCGAACCTGCACATGTACGCGTACGTGTCCACGGCGGATGGCGCACTGACGGTGGTGGATCTGGCGAAACTGCAAGCGATCAACAAGATCGCGGTGGGAGCGGGGATTTCGGATTTGCGCGAGCACACCACACGCGACGAAATTTGGGGAGTATCGAGCGCGGGCGGCTACGTGTTCGTCGTGGACACGCATTCGAACCAAGTGACACGGATTGAAGTGGGGCCTGCTCCGTATTCGCTGGATTTTTCGCCCGACGGCGATCGCATTTACACGACGGCGTCCGGGTCCGATCAACTGGTGGCAGTGGACACGGTTTCGCGGCAGCTGTACGGACGCGCACACACCAATGCGGAACCGGTGCAGGCGCGGCTGACTCCCGATGGGAAGAATATCGTGGTGGTGAACCGGCGCGCTGGAATGGTGTCCATTCACGACGCGCGCACACTGCAACTGCTAAGTTCAGTGGAGACGATTCCGCAGCCGGACGAAGTGGTGATCCTGCCTGATTCCACGATGGCGTATGTGATGAGCCGGACGCAGAACCGGCTTTCGGTGGTGGATCTGAATCGGTGCGTGCTGGTGGCGAACCTGGAACTTGCGGGCAAGCCAACACAGATTCTGCTGAAACCGGATGGCGGAGAATTGTATGTGATTTCGCCGGAGGCGAACGGGCTGCAGGCGGTGAACACCTGGACGCACGAGGTGGGCGACACGATGCTGCTGGGCTCGGCGCCGACGTTCGCGGTGATTACGCCGGATGAATCGGCGATGTATGTGTCGGACCATGCGGCATCGCGGGTGGTGGTGGTGGATATTAACAACCGGCGCATCCTGGGACGGCCGATTCCGGTGGGGGCGTCGCCTGCGTTGATGCGATTTTCGCCGACGGATCGAGGGGCGGAGCCAGCGATGCTACTGGCGGTGAACGAATCGTCGGACGACTTGGCAGTGATCCGTACAAGGACGAATTCGCTGATCACGTTGATTCCGGTGGGGACGCGTCCGGAACGGTTGGCGGTGAAGACATTTTGAGGGCGGAGCAGAAAAAGGCGAAGAGTTACGCGGAGGGCGCGGAGGAGCACAGAGAAGACGCTGAAGGAAGGATAGCGAGACGCTAGATCGTAAGAGCCCACCCTTTGCAAAAGGCGCAAAGGATGGGGCACCCTCAAGTTTCTTTGAGCGTTTAGTAACATCGAAAACCAGAGCGAAGAGAGATTCATTGCGCGAAAACCGCGCAATGCAAAACCGTACCTCACTGCGCGGACTCCCTTCGGGATGGCAACGTTCTTTTGATCCATTACAACCTGCGGACATGAGGCGCAGCATGCTGCGCCCCTACGAAGAAAGGCCAAGAGTTACGCAGAGGGCGCGGAGACGCGCAGAGGACGCAGAGAAGCACAGAGAAGACGCGGAAGGAAGGATGGCGAAACGTTTGATCGTAAGAGCCCACCCTTTGCAAAAAACGCAAAGGATGGGGCACCCTCAAGTTTCTTTGAGTGTTTCATAACATCGAAAACCAGAGCGAAGAGAGATCCCTCCTCCGCGGACTCCGTTCGGGATGACAGATTTTTTTGACCCATTACAACCTGCGGACATGGAGCGCAGCATGCTGCGCCCTACGAAGAAAGGCGAAGAGAGTCGCGAGGGAAGAAGAAAGCGCCGGTCTGAAGACCGGCCACTACACAGGCAAAGAGGATCGCGGCAAAACGCAATGATGGTGTGAACATGGGGCGCAGCCGTTCGCGTGGCTCAGGGTAAACAATGCTGCGCCCCTACAAGAATGCGTTGAGCGGGAAAGCACGTGTAAAGAAGCGGATTACGGGAGATGGAAGGTTTCGTCGTGATCGACGCTGACCATGACTAAGCCTTGCGGGGGGACTGTGGGACCGGACTTGGAACGGTCTTTGAGCTCGTAGAGGCGATCGATATCCGCGGGGGTGAGTTTGCCGCGACCTACGTCCAATAAGGTGCCGACCATTTTGCGGACCATGTAACGCAAGAAGGAACGGCCGTGCACGGTGAACCATAACTCCTCGGAGTCATCGGTGCGGCGGAGATTGGTGGAGTAAATTTCGCGCAGCATGTTGCGTTCTTTGTCGTCGTCTTCGGAGCCGGTGGAGGCGGCAAAGGAAGAAAAATCGTGAACGCCGACGAAACGAGCGGCGGCTTGTTGCATGGCGTCTTCATCGAGGGGGAAAGGATAGTGCAGAACGTAGCGCCAGAGAGGCGGGGGAACGACTTTTCCACGATAGAGGCGGTAGCGATACACCTTCCCTTTCGCGGACCAGCGCGCGCTGAAATCGGGACCTTTTTCTTCGGCGGCGACGATGCGAATGGTTGGCGGTAACAGCGCATTGAGAGCGCGTTGGAATTCCGTAGCGGACAACGGGGATTGCGTGCGAAAACTGCCGACTTGGCCGAGGGCGTGGACACCAGCGTCGGTGCGGCCAGCGCCAAGGAGTTGGATATTTTCCTGGGTGAGACGGCGGAGGACGGCAACGATCTCACCCTGGATAGTGGGTTTGTCTTTTTGGAATTGCCAGCCGTGGAAATCGGTGCCGTCGTAGGCGATGGTCAGTTTGAAGTAGCGCATCGAGGAAGAACGAGTGTAACGTAAGCACATTTTAGCGCAAGAAACGAAAGGCTAGGAGTTACGCTGAGGGCGCTGAGAAGCGCAGAGGACGCAGAGAGAGCGAGGCAAGACGCGGGCAGTGACGAGGGATTTCTTGTGGTGCCTCGGATGACGGGAGGAAACCGGTGATGTCGGAGAAGGAAAGAGCACCCCAAGACCCACCCTCCAAATCCGAGGGTGGGGCACCCGCGAGAGAGGAAAAGCGAGACGCTGGATCGTAAGAGCCCACCCTTTGCAAAAAGCGCAAAGGATGGGGCACCCGCAAGGTTCTTTGCGTGTTCCGTAACATGGTTAAAGTATGAAAGCCAGAGCGAAGAGGGATTCATTGCGCGAAAACCGCGCAATGCAAAACCGCACCTCGCTGCACTCGGGATGACGGTTTTGTTTGGTTGAAACCGAGGGCTAAGAGTTACGCAGAGGGCGCTGAGAAGCGCAGAGGACGCAGAGAAGGCGAGACAAGACACGGGGAGGGAAGCTATCCCACGTGCAAAGGCGGCGCGTGGGGCACCCGCGGAAAATTTGCGGCAAGACGCAATGACTGAGGTCCTTCGTCGCAAAATACGCTCCTCCGGATGACAATTTTATGGCAAGACCATGAACGAAGAGAGATCCCTCGCTGCGTTCGGGATGACAGTTTTGAAATAGTGGGCGGGGTCACGTGGTGGTGCCGCGGGCGAAGCGGCTGCCGGGTTTGTAGGCCAGGCTGCCCTGGCGGCACAAGGGACAATCGTCAGGTTCGTAGCTATCAATTTTGAGCTGGATGAGGGAATTGGATTCGACTGGAAACTCGATAGCACCGCCACTGCGGTCGATGAGGGCGCCGGCAGCGACGACACGACCGCCGGCTTCCTGAACGACGTGGATGGCTTCTTCGGTGGAGCCGCCGGTGGTCCAAACATCTTCGACGACGAGAACGTGCTGGTCTGGGCGCAACATGAATCCACGGCGAAGAGTCATGGTGCCGCTGCCGTCGCGCTCGACAAACATGGCCGGAACGCCGCCGCCATGTGGATCGTCGGGAGTGGGAATGGCGCGGGCCACTTCCTGGCCGATGATGACGCCACCCAAGGCTGGGGAAACCACGGCGTCGATGCGGGCGTCGGAAAAGAGTGCAGCCAAGGCGGCGCCAAGCTTTTCGGCGAAGCGAGGGTATTGCAGAACGAGGGCGCACTGAACGTAGGTGTCGCTGTGGAGGCCGCTGGAGAGTTCAAAATGGCCGCGGCGGATGGCACCGACGCTCTCAAACAACCCGAACAGTGCTTCGCGCTCAGACATACTCACAATCCGCTCAACCTAACCTTATACAGCTGGTAAACGTCGAAACGTGAGGAGATTAGCTGCCGTATCCCGCATTGTCAAGCTTACGCAGCAGTTGCTAAACTGGCTTGGTGGTCAGCGGGATTCTCGCGTCGAACGGCGCTCCTTCCTCCCGCACCAATGAAACAAATTCGAGTGCGAAAACGTTACATTAGAAGCAGATCCGAATTACAGTATTTGCTGTAGTCGCTCCACCTTATCTGAGCTTTGACGTGAGGGAACCAATGAAAATGCCGTTTATGCGACCCCTGCTTGCAGCGGTGCTGGCCGGGGTGTTAGCGGGAACACCGGTGACGCCGGTATTGGCCCAGGAGCCGTCCTCGCCCGCGCAAGGTAAGGCCGCCGCGCAAGGTGGCGTGCCGATTTCTTTGGGAGTTTCGAAATTCGACTATTCGCGGCCGCCCAAAGCGTTTCCAAATCTGGTGAATCCGTACCGCATGCAGTACATCGACCCGGCGGTGTTGACGAACTCACCGCGGCTGGAGACATTAATAAAGGACGGGAAACTGCCGCTGAGTTTGCAGGACGCGATTGCCCTGGCGTTGGAAAACAGCATGGACATCGTGGTGCAACGGTACAATCCGTGGATTGCGGACGTAAGCTTGCTGAAGGCGCGGGCCGGCGGTTTCGGATATGGGACACCGGGCAGCATCGCGGTGGGGTCCACGGCGAATCTTCCGGAACTGTACTACGATCCGTATCTGACGCAGTACATGGGGTTCAGCGATGCCACGACGCCGATCGCCAACCCGTTCCTCTCCGGTACAGCAGGCACAGGCGTGAGCGCGGGAGCCAACACAGCACAACCACTGTTCTCGCACAGTGCGACGTACAATACTTCGTTCTCGAAGGCGTTCGACACGGGCACCTCTATGAACATCAGTTGGGATAACACCCGGGCGTCCACCACGGCGTCGAACTTCTTCAATCCGTACGTGTCGTCGGCCTTGTCAATCGGCATATCGCAACCATTGCTGGCGGGAGCCGGACGGTTTGTAAACCGGCGAAACATTATTATTACGGAGAATAACCGTAAGATTGCGGACCTGTCGTTCGCGCAACAAGCGATCACGACGGTGACCAACACGATCACCGCGTACTGGGAACTGGTGTACGCGCGGGAGAATGTGAACGTACAGAAGCAGGCGGTCACGGTTTCCGAGAAACTTTACAACGACAACAAGAAACAACTGGAAATCGGGACGATGGCGCCACTGGACGTGACGCGGGCGGAATCGGAACTGGCGACGGATCACCAGAACCTGATCGTGGCGCAGACCACGCAGTTACAAGACGAACTGGTGCTGAAGAACTACATTTCGAAGGACCCGATGGCGTCGAACTTAATCGACGTGGAAATTATACCGACGGACAAGCCAGAAACGCCGGCGGCAGTGGAAACGACACCGTTCGGGGATGCAGTGAAAGAAGCGTTCCAGAAGCGGCCGGATGTGCAGGAACAGTATTTCAACTTGAAGAACGCGGAAGTGGACGTGAAGGCGACGCGCAATGCCCTGCTGCCGACGGCGACATTGGGACTGCAATATTCGTCGAATGGATTGGCGGGCAACTCTTCGATTACCGGCATGCCGGTGACGAGCGCAGGGTCATCGATCGTGGATGCGAATGGTGTAGCGATTCCCGGGTATTTCCTTCCCAATGTGACCAGTCCGGTTACCGGGACCAGTCACGCAGGATTCGGGAATGCGCAATCGGAAATCTTCCACAACAATTTTCCGGTGTACTCTGGGTCGCTGACGTTCAGCTTGCCGCTGCGCAACCGAGCCAATCAAGCGGACAACATCCACGCGCAACTGATCGAGCGGCAGTTTGAAGCACAGGTACAGCAGATCAAGAATACGGCGCTGCTGGATGTGCGAAATACGACGATCGCGGTGGAGCAAGGGCGGGCACAGGTACAGGCGGCCAGCAAAGCACGCGAACTGCAGCAGCAGACGTTCGACGCAGAACAGAAGAAATATCAGCTGGGGGCGTCGACGGTGTACAACGTGATTTTAACGCAACGCGACCTGATTACCGCGCAGGGCACGGAACTGCGCGCACTGGCGAACCTGGCGGAAGCGAAAGCCAATTACGAGCGCGCGCTAGGACGGACACTGGAAGTGAATAACGTGACCATCGCGGGGATCAAGGACAAGGGATATGAGAAAGACACGTTGATTCCGGGAACGCTGAATGGACAGGTGGTCGGGACGGACAATTTGTTCAAGGAATTGGAGAAGGCGGGAGTGCAGGGGCAGCGGTAGCGGTAGAGAAGTGTTTCGATGCCAAGAAAAGGCTAACGCAGAGGCGCGGAGAGCGAAGCAAGACGCAGGAAACAGGAAAGGCGAGAAGCTCAATTGCAAGAGCCCACCCTTTGCAAAAAGCGCAAAGGATGGGGCACCCTCAAGATTATTTGAGTGTTTCGTAACGCAGAGGAGCGAAGAGGGGGATCGCGGCAAGCCGCAAGGAACGTGCGGACATGGGGCGCAGCATGCCGCGGCCGTACGAAGACACCCCCACCGAGGCGTGGAAGGCGGGCGGGGCGGGTGGGTCGGCGTGGGCAGGGGCGTAAAGCCACTGCCACTTCGCTTCACCACAGTAGGCGCGGTGGGGCGGCTTGCTAGAGGTGGGGCAATCGCATACCATTTGGTTTTGTGACTTCCGCACATTGTTTCGTGATTTCCACACAAGCCGAAACCAGTGGGACAAAACCCGTTGATCCAAGGCAATCCCGACGCTCTGGGAGCGCTCTCCAATGAACAAACCAACCGATGGTAAAGGCGCGGGGACGCGTCATCCTTCCGCCGCGGAAGCGTCGTGGGAGAAAAATACGCTGGCGCCGACGCTGGCGAAATCTCCCGAACGGCAGAACGAGTTCACCACGACATCGAGTTACCCCATCCGGCGGTTGTATACCGAAGCGGATCTGGCGGACTGGGAAGCGGAGCGAGACCTGGGGCTGCCGGGGCTGCCGCCGTACACGCGAGGGATTCACCCGACGATGTACCGGACGCGGCTATGGACGATGCGGCAGTTCGCGGGATTTGGAACCGCGGAAGATACCAACGAGCGATTCAAATATTTGCTGGGGCACGGGCAGACCGGACTTTCGACGGCCTTTGATTTACCGACGTTGATGGGCTACGACTCCGATCACCCGCTGTCCGAGGGAGAAGTGGGCAAGTGCGGAGTGGCGATTTCGTCGCTGGCGGACATGGAAGTGCTGTTCGATCAGATACCACTGGCGGATGTGACCACGTCGATGACGATCAATTCGCCGGCAGCGGTGATCTGGGCGATGTACCTGGCGGTGGCGGAAAAGCAGGGAGCGGACTGGAAGAAAATTTCCGGCACGTTGCAGAACGACATTCTGAAGGAGTACATCGCGCAAAAGGAATACATTTATCCGCCGGAACCGTCGATGCGGCTGGTGATCGACACGTTCGAATTCGGGATGAAGCATACGCCGAAGTTCAATGTGATTTCGATTTCGGGTTACCACATCCGGGAAGCGGGGTCGACGGCGATCCAGGAACTGGCGTTCACGCTGCGCGATGGGATGGAGTACGTGGAATGGGCGCTGAGGCGGGGGCTGGCAATCGACGAGTTTGCCCCACAGCTTTCGTTTTTCTTCAACGCGCACAACGATTTTTTTGAAGAGATTGCCAAATACCGCGCCGCGCGAAGGATCTGGTACCAGGCCATGACTGAGCGGTATCAGGCGAAGACAGCGCGTTCCTGGGCGCTGCGGTTTCATACGCAGACGGCGGGCTGCTCGCTGACGGCACAGCAGCCGATGAACAATGTGGTGCGCACGGCGATTCAGGCGCTGGCCGGAGTGCTGGGCGGGACGCAGTCGCTGCACACGAATTCGCTGGATGAAGCTTGGGCGCTGCCTACGGAATTTGCGGCGACGATTGCACTGCGGACACAACAGATTCTGGCGCATGAAACGGGAGTGACCAATACGGTGGATCCACTGGGGGGGTCGTACTTCGTGGAAGCGCTGACGAACGAAGTGGAACAGGGGGCGTGGGAGTACATTCGACGGATTGATGCGATGGGCGGGATGGTGGCGGCGATCGAAAAGAGTTACCCGCAGCGGGAGATTGCGGAAGCCAGTTACCGGTACCAGATGGCGGTGGACAAAAAAGAAAAGATCATTGTTGGCGTGAATGAGTACGTGACGCCAGAAAAGCCGCTGGAGTTGCTGCAGATCGATGAGTCCGTGGCAGAGCGACAGGGTGCGCGGCTGCGGAAGCTGCGGGCGGAGCGCAGCCATGAGGAAGTGCAGCGGCGGCTGGGAGCGCTGCGGAAAGCGGCGGAAGGAACGGAGAACCTGATGCCGCCGATCTATGAGGCGGTGAAAGCGTACGCGACGCTGGGAGAAATTTGCGAAGCGCTTCGGGGAACGTTCGGCGGGTATGAGGAGTCTCCGGTTACGTAGTAGTTCTATAACTATAGGATAATATAAACTACAAGAGATATACTGCTAAGAGTTACGCAGAGGACGCAGAGAACCGCAGAGGTCGCTGAGAACGTCTAACTGTGCCGGTTCCACCATGAGAACTGAGCAACTCACTCATGAGATTATTGGAAGCGCGATTGAAGTCCACCGACTGCTCGGGCCGGGCCTACTAGAATCCGCATACGAAGAATGCCTGGCACACGAGCTGACCGTTCGGGGTCTGAACGTGCGTCGTCAGGTTCCTGTGCCGGTTGTGTACAAAGGCATACGCTTGAGTGTGGATATAGAATGGATCTTGTTGTTGAGGATATTGTTGTCGTCGAACTGAAGTCGGTGGAAGCGATCGCAGCGGTGCATGAGGCTACGGTGCTGACGTATTTGAAACTGTCAGGTCACTCGCTCGGGCTGCTCATTAACTTCAACGTCGCGATTCTAAAGGATGGCGTGCGCCGGTTCGTACTACGACATGAGGAAATACTCAGAGTTACGCTGAGTGCGCAGAGGATCGCAGAGAATGCTGAGGGAGTGAGGCACGAAGCGGAGTGCGGTGAGAAGCGAAGAGGTTGGTGAGAATGGATGAGAAGAAGATACGCGTATTGATTGCGAAGCCGGGGCTGGATGGACACGACCGCGGGGCGAAAGTGATTGCACGGGCGCTGCGAGATGCTGGGATGGAAGTGATCTACACGGGGCTGCGGCAGACACCGGAGATGATCGCGTCGGCGGCGGCGCAGGAAGATGTGGACGTGATCGGATTGTCGATCCTGTCCGGGGCGCACAATACGCTGTGCCCACAATTGATGAAACTGCTGCATGAAAAAGGAATGGACGATGTGACCGTGCTGGTCGGGGGGATCATTCCCGAAGCGGACATTCCGGCTCTGAAGCAGGCCGGAATTGCGGAAATTTTTCTGCCTGGGAGTTCGACGCAAGACATTGTGCAGTTCATCCAGAGGCGTTTGGCGGCGGCGTAGTCGTGGAGGTCGAGGAAGGCGAAGAGGGATCCCTCACTGCGCGGACTCCGTTCGGGATGACAACCATCATTCTGTACATCGTGCCAAGCTGGGGCGCAGCATGCTTCGCCCCTACGGGGAATGGCACGGGAGGAGTTGTGTCGCCGCAGGAGCCCCAGACCCACCCACCAAACCCGAGGGGGGCCCGCGCCCATCCGCTACGAGGGGGCTTTTTCAAATTTGAGGCGGGTGTAGAGGGTGTGAAAGCCGAAGCGGGTAATGTTTCGCTGGGAAGCGCTTCCGGGCTGAGCGAGACTCATGGCGAAAGTGCAGCCGGAGTCGGCGGCGCGGAGCAAACGGAAATGGAGCAGCGCGGTCTGCACGCCGCGCTTGCGAAAGTCAGGCAACGTACTGGCGCCGAAGAGTCCGGCGATTGTGCCGTGTACCGCCAGGGTGGCACCGCCAACGACGCGACCTTCGATGCGAGCGAGATAACATTCGGTACTGGGCGAGGTAGCGAACATTTTCATAACATTCAGCAATTCCTGGGTGACTGGATAATTTTCTGCGAAGCCCTGGGCGACGGTCATGACCCACAAATCCAATTCTTCCGGAGGCGCGAGGCGAATGTCGATGGCGTGGCCGGTGGAAAAGGGCCCGTCGCGGTGGACGCGTCGAACCATGACGTTGGAAAACTCGCTGACGAAATATTTTCGTTCTTTGTAGAAAGAGAAAAGCGTGGGATCGGCCAGCGGGCAGGTTTCCACGCGCACCGGCTCTTCGCGGCTGAAGTAGAAAGACTCCAGCGCATCGAAGTCAGCCGCGGAGACCGGACCGTGAAGGCCTAAGCCAACGGCCTGGGTGATGGGATTCCCTGCCCCGCAGAAGATGGCATAGCCTCCGGCGAGGGGTTGCACAGCGGCGATGGAGGAGGGTTGCTTTGCGGTGACCTGCGTGGCACAAGCGACCGCGGCTTGGGCTTCCGCCATTTCCAATTCGCGTGCCAGTGATAGATCCAACAAAATCGGTTCGGTTTCGTACGTCACGGTGAGCTCCTGATGCGTTTTTTGTTGACGCTTATTGCGAACAGCCAAGTCTGAAGTGACTGTGTGATGAAGGCTTCGAACTGCTTGTGAATGAGGGTGCGCGGGAGCGGACAAGAAGGATCGTCAGCGGAGGTTGACGCGCCGAGCACACCCGTATCGGGAATCGATCAAGCAGGTGTACACAGGCGCCTCCCAGTGCTTGCAGGTACGAGGAACGGGGCGATGCTAAGACAGTCGGGGTTGATAGTCAACTGGGGAGGAGATGCGAACGCAGAGATTGAGACAAGACGCGATGGTGCGTTCCTTCGTCGCGAGCAGCGCTCCTCAGGATGACAGTGGTGGTGAGGGAGGGATGTTAAGAGTTACCGAGGACACACGGAGGGGAGTGGCAAGACGCAGGGCGCGAAGAGGGATCCCTCGCTGCGCGGACTCCGCTCGGGATGACGATTTTTTTGGGGATTAGATCGTGCGGACATGGGGCGCAGCCCTTCCTACCTCAGGGTAAACAATGCTGCGCCCCTACGAGGAGACCCACGTGCAAAATACCCGTGAAGAGCCCAGGCAGGAGTGCCTGTG
>Ga0335076_10007023_pt1 | contig 11345 bp, 10 predicted proteins | sample Lox_Sample_25_FD_206717 | JGI IMG/M metagenome (GOLD analysis project Ga0335076, IMG submission 206717) | Soil microbial communities from Loxahatchee National Wildlife Refuge, Florida, United States - Lox_Sample_2.5 | ecosystem: Environmental > Terrestrial > Soil > Wetlands | place: USA... | reverse complement strand
GGCTTGCCCGCGTGTCGCTCCCAACGCATGCCAAACAGAAAAATCGAGGGAAATCATGAACCCTGCCAACCTGCCCTTCGATGCCGAGGCCATGCTGGCTGGCCTGCGCGGCTGGGTGGAGTGCGAGAGCCCGACCTGGGATGCATCGGCCGTGGAGCGCATGCTCGATATCGCCGCGCGCGACATGGCGATCATGGGAGCGAGCATCGAGCGCATTGCGGGCCGCGACGGTTTTGCCGGTTGCGTGCGCGCGCGCTTTCCGCATCCCAGACAGGGCGAGCCCGGCATTTTGATCGCGGGCCATTTCGACACCGTGCATCCCGTGGGCACACTGGCAAAGCTGCCGTTCCGCCGCCAGGGCGACAAGTGTTTCGGCCCCGGCATCTACGACATGAAGGGCGGCAGCTATCTGTCGCTGGAGGCCATCCGGCAATTGGCGCGCGCATCCGTCACCACGCCCTTGCCGATCACCGTGCTGTTCACGCCGGACGAAGAGGTCGGAACGCCCTCGACCCGGGACATCATCGAGGCGGAAGCCGCCCGCAACAAATATGTGCTGGTGCCGGAACCCGGCCGCGCCAATAACGGCGTCGTCACCGGGCGCTACGCAATCGCGCGCTTCAACCTCGAAGCAACGGGCAAGCCGAGCCATGCCGGCGCCAATCTCTCCTTGGGGCGCTCGGCCATTCGCGAGATGGCGAAGAAGATCATCGAGATCGATGGCATGACCACGGAGGACTGCACCTTCTCGGTCGGCATCGTTCATGGCGGCCAATGGGTCAATTGCGTCGCCACGACCTGCACCGGAGAGGCGCTGAGCATGGCCAAGCGCCAGACCGACCTCGACCGCGGCGTCGAGCGTATGCTCGCGCTGTCGGGCAGCGACAATGACGTGACCTTCAAGGTCACGCGCGGCGTGATGCGGCCGGTGTGGGAGCCCAATGCAGCCACCATGGCGCTTTACGACAAGGCAAAGTCGCTCGCCGCGGAGATCGGCATGGAGCTTCCGCACGGCTCGGCCGGCGGCGGGTCGGACGCGAATTTTACCGGCGCAATGGGGATTGCGACGCTCGACGGCCTCGGTCCTCGCGGCGCCGACCCTCATACGCTCAACGAACACATCGTGGTGGAAAGCCTCGCCGAACGCGGCCGGCTGATGGCCGGGCTCCTGGCGACGCTGGAATAGACCGATGGCCAGGACATCGAACAAGAAGGCACTGAATAGCACCCAAGCGGAGTTCCGCACCATTCCCTTCAAGACCATCCTGACGCGCGCCGAAAAGCGCAAGGGCGGACCGAAGGCGTTGGAGAAGCTGCTGCCGAAGAAACCGAGCGCCAGAGCGCTGGAAAAGATGCCGGACGATCGCTTCCTCTCCGAGATGACCAAGCGAGTGTTTTCCGCGGGCTTCGCCTGGAGCGTCATCGAGGCCAAATGGGAGGGTTTTGAGCAGGCGTTCCTTGGCTTCAATCCTGCCAGGCTGACCTTCCAGCCCGATGATTATTGGGACAGTCTGTTGAAAGACGCACGTATCGTGCGCAATGGCGCAAAGATCTCCTCGGTGCGCGAGAACGCCGCCTTTGTGCAGGCAATCGCAAAGGAGCATGGCAGCTTCGGAACATTCCTCGCAGGCTGGCCTTCCTCCGACGAAATCAGGCTGCTCGATCTCCTCGCCAAACGCGGCAGCCGGCTCGGCGGCAATACCGGGCAGATGTTCCTGCGCTTTGTCGGCTGGGACGGGTTTGTGACGTCGCAGGATGTGGTGGCGTGCCTGCGCGACGCCGGGCTGGACATCGCAGAAGAGGTCAAATCGAAGGGCGATCTCGCCAAGGTGCAGGCGCAGTTCAATGTGTGGGCCGAGGAGACCGGATTGCCCTATGTGCATCTGTCACGCATCTGCGCGATGTCGATCGGCGAGAACTATCAGCCCAAATGATCGTGTTGCGATGGCATGACGTTTGCAGCGCACGCGCGGCGAAAGGCGATACGAGTATCGGTAAAATGGTGGATTGCGAAGGACATGCAGAAGCATTCAAAATCGCCTGCTGATCGCCGTTGCTGAGATAGTGGCTCCCCGATGGTCGGTTATCTCTTCCGCCGCGTGCTCGCCGCCATTCCCGTCATGGGCGTGGTCGCTCTCTTTGTGTTTCTGCTGTTGCGGCTGACGCCGGGCGATCCCGCCGCGATCCTTGCCGGCGACAATGCAACTCCTGAGCAACTCGAGCGCATCCGTGTCTCGCTCGGCCTGCATGAACCGATCTACATCCAGTTCTTCACCTGGATCAACAAGCTCCTGCATGGCGACCTCGGCGTCTCCCTGATCTCCAATACTCCCGTCCTGCAGATGATAGGCCACCGCATCGAGCCCTCGGTCTCGATTGCGCTCTCGACCATCATCCTCTCGATCCTGATTGCAGTCCCGCTCGGCGTGATCGCGGCCTGGAAGCACGGCACCTGGATCGATCGTCTCGTGATGGCGCTGTCCGTGCTCGGCTTCTCCGTGCCCGTGTTCGTCATCGGCTATGTCCTGATCCAGCTGTTTGCGATCGACCTGCGCTGGCTTCCGGTGCAGGGCTTCAAAAGCCTCTCCGCCGGCTTCGGACCGTTTTTCGAGCGGCTGATCCTACCGACACTGACCCTTTCCTTCATCTACGTCGCTTTGATCGCGCGGATGACGCGGGCATCGATGCTCGACGTGCTCGGCGAGGACTACATTCGAACGGCGCGCGCCAAGGGCATCGGCGAGATCGCCGTGCTGCTCCGCCACGGCCTGCGCAATGCCGCGGTGCCCGTCATCACCGTCATCGGAAGCGGCTTTGCGCTTCTGATCTCCGGCGTCGTCGTCACCGAAAGCGTGTTCAACCTGCCCGGCATCGGCCGCCTCACCGTCGATGCCGTGCTCGCGCGCGACTATCCGGTGATCCAGGCGATGATCCTTCTGACTTCGCTGATCTACGTCGCCGTCAATCTCCTGATCGATGTCGTCTACACCCTTCTCGATCCCAGAATCCGTTACTGAGGCCGGAACCGATGGCGATCGAAACCTTACCAGAACCGTCAATCCCGATCGCAAAGCCGCTCCGGCCGACGCTTGGATTTCTGACCGCGACGCCGATCATCGCCATCGCAACGATCTGCCTCGTCCTGATCGTCGTCATGGCGATTCTCGCGCCCTACCTCGCGCCGCACGATCCGATGAGTCTGGCGCCCGCGTTGCGGCTAAGACCGTCGAGCGCGGAATTCCTGCTCGGCACCGACGCCTATGGCCGCGATCTCTTGTCCCGCATCATCTTTGGCGCGCGGATATCGCTCCTGATCGGCGTGGGTGCTGCGATTTTCTCCGTTGGCCTCGGGCTCGCGATCGGCCTCGTCTCCGGCTTCTTCAAATGGGTCGACGCGGTGATGATGCGCGTGATGGACGGACTGATGGCAATCCCCGCGATCCTGCTCGCGATCGCGGTCGTCTCGCTGTCGGGTGCAAGCGTCGCAACCGTGATGGTCGCGATCACCATTCCGGAAATCCCGCGTGTCGCCCGCCTGGTGCGATCCGTCGTGCTCTCCGCGCGCGAGGAACCCTATGTTGAAGCGGCGATCTCGGTCGGCTCCAGCCAGTTCAAGCTTATGTGGCGGCATCTGATGCCGAACACGGTGGCGCCGTTGATCGTGCAAGGCACCTATGTCTGCGCCTCCGCGATTCTCACCGAAGCGATTCTGTCGTTCCTTGGCGCGGGCATCAGCTCGGAAACTCCGACCTGGGGCAACATCATGGCCGAGGGCCGCACCTATTTTCAAATCAAGCCATCTCTCATCTTCTGGCCGGGGCTTTTGCTGTCGATCGCGATCCTGAGCGTCAATCTGATCGGCGACGCGGCACGCGACGCGCTCGATCCCCGCATGAAGCAGCGCGAGGGCAAGAAATAATGATGGAGCGAATCCTCTCACCACTCGTCATTGCAGGATGCGCCGAAAGCGCAGGCCCGGAATCCTTAACCACGGCCGGGGGTTATGGATTCTGGGCTGGCCGCCTCGCGGCGCCCCGGAATGACGACAGAAATTCAGGGACATGACCGACACCGTTCTTGCCATCGACGACCTCGCGGTCAGCCTCGGCAAGGAGGCCGGCGCGCCCCGCATCATCGATGGCGTGTCGCTCGACGTCGCCGAAGGCGAGACGCTGTGCGTTGTCGGCGAAAGCGGTTCCGGCAAATCGGTGACCTCGCTCACCGTGATGGGCCTGTTGCAAAAGGGCGCGCTGATGCCGACCGCCGGCAGCGTGAAGCTGGTCGGAGAAGAGCTGCTCGGCGCGAGCGAGTATCGCCTGCGGCAACTGCGTGCCACGCGGATGGCGATGATCTTCCAGGAGCCGATGACGGCGCTCAATCCGGTGGTACCGGTGGGCCGCCAGATCGACGAGGTGTTGTGCGCGCATACCGATCTCGATGCCCGCGCCAGGCGCAAGCACATCCTCGACATGATGGACCAGGTGCGGCTGCCGGAGATCGAACGCATCTTCGCCTCCTACCCTCACCGCCTGTCCGGCGGCCAGCGCCAGCGCATCATGATCGCCATGGCGCTGGTGCTGGAGCCGAAGCTTTTGATCGCTGACGAGCCGACGACCGCACTCGATGTGACGACGCAGAAGCAGATCCTGACCCTGATCCGCGACCTGCAGCGCGAACGCGGCACGGCGGTCCTTTTCATCACCCATGACATGGGCGTGGTTGCCGAGATTGCCGACCGCGTCGCGGTCATGCGCGGCGGACGGCTGGTCGAGACCGGCTCGCTCGATGCCATCCTGAGCGCGCCGCAAATGGAGTACACCCGCAACCTGCTTTCGTCCGTGCCGAGCCTCGTGCCGCGGCCGCCCCGCCCGGAAACCAGAGAGCCGGTGGTGCTGGAAGCCAATGAGCTGGGCAAGATTTATCGAGAGCGTTCCTTCCTCGGCAAAACCCGCGAGGTCACGGCGGCGGCAAACGTCACTCTCACCCTGCGCAAGGGCCGTACTCTCGGCATCGTCGGCGAATCCGGCTCGGGCAAATCGACGGTGGCGCGCTGCATCGTGCGGCTGATCGATCCAACCTCGGGCGGCATTCGCCTGGCGGGCCGCGAAATTTCCGGGCTGTCGCGCCGGCTGTTGCAGCCGCACAGGAAGGGCATCCAGATCGTGTTCCAGGACCCCTACCGCTCGCTCAATCCACGCATCACGATCGGCGAGACCATCGCGGAAGGCCCGGTCAATTACGGCATGCCGCGCGCGGAAGCGCTGGAAAAGGCACGCGAGCTGCTCGAGCTCGTCGACCTGCCTGCCGACGCAATCTCGCGCTATCCGCATCAATTCTCCGGCGGCCAGCGCCAGCGCATCGCGATCGCGCGCGCACTCGCGCTCAATCCCGACGTGCTGGTCGCCGACGAAGCGGTTTCCGCGCTCGATGTATCCGTTCAGGCGCAGGTGCTGGAGCTGCTCGACGAAATCCAGAAACGGCTCGGCATCGCGCTTCTGTTCATCACCCATGATCTGCGCGTCGCAGCACAAATCTGCGACGAGGTTGCCGTGATGCAACATGGCCGCATCGTCGAACAGGGCCCGGCGGCCGAGGTGCTGACCAATCCGAAACAGGCCTATACGCGGGCGCTCCTGGATGCCGCGCCCGGACGCGGGTGGGACTTTGCGAATTTTCGGCCGGTTGCTGCCGCAGGCGTGGCGTGAACCCTCACCATCGTCATTGCAAGCCATCGGGCCGCGGTTTGCGCGGACCCGTTGGCTCGCAATGAGGGGGTGGGCAGTGCGTCATGCAAAACTGGATTGCTTCGTCGCTTGCGCTCCTCGCAATGACGGCGCTAACGTAGCGCAGCGAGAATTGATGAGACAGCGCTGCGGTCCGAACGGCCACGCTTTCAATCCCGCAACCATACCACGGACAACCGGATAACAGACATGCCGACCATCGACCGCATCCAGAACTTCGCCGACGAGCTCACCGCGATCCGCCGCGACCTGCACGCGCACCCGGAGATCGGCTTTGAGGAGGTGCGCACCTCCGGCATCGTCGCCGAAAAGCTCGCGCAATGGGGCATCGAGGTGCATCGCGGTCTGGGCGGCACCGGCGTGATCGGCGTGCTCAAGGGCAAGGGAAGCGGCAGCAAGCGCATCGGCCTGCGCGCCGACATGGACGCGCTGCCGATGGAGGAGAACACCAACCTCAAATGGCGCTCCACCATTCCCGGACGCTTCCATGGCTGCGGCCATGACGGCCACACTACCATGCTGCTGGGGACCGCACGATACCTCGCTGAAACGAGAGATTTCGACGGCACCGTGCATTTCATCTTCCAGCCGGCGGAGGAAGGCCTCGGCGGCGCGCGCGCCATGATCAAGGACGGGCTGTTCGAGAGATTTCCCTGCGACGAGATCTATGGGCTGCACAACGCGCCCGACCTCAATTACGGCGAGGTCGCGATCATGCCGGGACCGGCGATGGCGGGCGCCGATTTCTTCGACATCAGGATTCACGGCTATGGCGCGCATGGCGCGATGCCGGAGCGCTCGAAGGATGCGATCGTCATCGCGATGACGCTTGGCCAGGCGCTGCAGACCATCGTCAGCCGCAATGTCGATCCCCTGAAGGCTGCGGTGCTCTCGATCACGCAGATCCATGCCGGCTCCGCCTACAACGTGATTCCCGGCGAAGCCTGGCTGTGCGGCACCGTGCGCGCATTTTCCGATGAGGCGCGCGCGCTGATCCGCGAACGCATGCGCGCGATCTGCGCCGGTATCGCGGCCGCGTACCAGGTCGAGATCGAGGCCGACATCCGCGACACGTTCAGCGTGCTAGTCAACAAGGAGGAGCAGTCGCGCGTGGTCGAAGAGGTAGCGCGCTCCGTGGTCGATCCGTCCAAGGTGTTCACGCGCTCGCAGGCGAAGATGGGCAGCGAGGACTTTGCCGATATGATGCAGACGGTGCCCGGCGCCTATTTCTGGATCGGGCATGACGGCTCGGTGCCGCTGCACAACCCCGGCTATGTGCTCGACGACAAGATTCTGCCGATCGGTGCCAGCGTGTTCGCACGCATCATCGAAACCCGGATGCCGGTGGGACGCCATGCATAGTCTGGAAACGGAGGATGCGGTCGCCTCGCTGCACGATCTCAGCGCGGTCGACCTGATCGCGGGTTATAAAGCCAAGCAGTTCTCGCCATCGGAGGTGATGGAAGACCTGCTTGCGCACGTCGCGGCCTGGGAGCCGCATATCAAGGCGCTCTATCTGTTCGATCCAGACGGCGCCCGCGCCGCCGCCAAGGCGTCGACCGAACGCTGGAACAAGGGCGAATCGGTCGGCTGTCTCGATGGCGTGCCGGTCACGATCAAGGACAACATCGCAACCAAAGGCCAGCCGGTGCCGCTTGGCGCTGCCAGCGTGCCGTTGGTACCCAAGCTCGCCGATGCGCCGCCGGCTGCGCGGCTTCGCGAGGCCGGCGCGATCATCTTCTCCAAGACCACGATGCCGGATTACGGCATGTTGTCGTCAGGCCTCTCGAGCCTGCATCCGCTCACACGCAATCCCTGGGACCTCACGAAAAATCCGGGCGGCTCCAGTGCGGGCGCCGGTGCCGCCGGTGCGGCCGGGTACGGCCCGTTGCATCTCGGCTCCGATATCGGCGGCTCGGTGCGGCTGCCGGCCGGCTGGTGCGGCCTGGTGGGACTGAAGCCTAGTCTGGGTCGCGTGCCGATCGATCCGCCCTATGTCGGCCGTGTCGCCGGACCCATGACGCGCATTGTCGATGACGCCGCGCTGATGATGGGGGTGCTGTCGAAGCCCGATCGCCGCGACGGCATGAGCCTGCCGCCGAACGACATCAACTGGAAGGCGCTGGAAAAATCGCCGCGCAAGCTCAGGCTTGGCCTGTTGCTCGATCCCGGCGTCGGCCAGGCGCTGGAAGGGCCGGTGCGCGAGGTCGCGGTGAGGGCCGCAAAAGCCTTCGAGTCGGCCGGCGCTGTTGTCACCGAGGTCGACGGCATCCTCAATCGCGAGATGCTCGACGGGCTTGACAATTTCTGGCGCACCCGGATGTGGAACGAACTTCTGAAGCTTCCGCCGGCTGCGCGCAGCAAGACCCTGCCCTACATCCTTCAATGGGCGGAAAAGGCGACAACGCTTTCCGGCATCGACGTGTTCAGGGGTTTTGACGTCACCATGGATATCCGCGAGGCCGCGGCAAGGCTGTTCCACGATCTCGACTACGTGATCTCGCCGGTCTCGCCGGTCGTGAATTTCGGCGCCGAGCTCGCCTCGCCCATCCACGATCCCGAAAAGCCGTTCGAGCATATCTGCTACACCGTGCCGTGGAACATGGCGGAGAACCCGGCGATCTCGATCAATGGCGGCTACGACGCAACGGGCTTTCCGATCGGCGTGCAGATCATCGGCCGCCGTTTTGACGATCTCGGCGTGCTGGCGCTGGCCAAGACCTTTGAAGGCCTGCGCGGCCCGCAGCGGCCCTGGCCGAGCCCGCCGAAGAGGTAATTTCCGTCGTCATTCCGGGGCGGAGCGACGAGCCCGTAATCTCGAGGTTCCGGGTTCGTGTCTTCGACCAGCCCTGGAATGACGGCCAACAATAATAGTTAGGAAACACCCATGACATATGAGCAGATCGCATATGAAATTGCCGACAACATCCTCACCATCACGCTGAACCGGCCGGAAAAACTCAACGCCTTCACCGCCACCATGCAGCGCGAGCTGATCGACGCCTTCGACAAGGCGGACGGCGACGACAACATCCGCGCCATCATCGTCACTGGCGCGGGCCGTGCCTTCTGCGCCGGCGCCGACCTCTCCTCCGGCTCCGACACCTTCGACCGCGATGCGCGGCGCGGGCCCGTCAAGCGCCATCCCGACGGCAGGGTCGATTACAGCGATCCGCAGGTGCGCGATGGCGGCGGCCAGGTGACGCTGCGCATCTTCAAATGCCTGAAACCGGTGATTGCCGCCGTAAACGGACCCGCGGTCGGTATCGGCGTCACCATGCAGCTCGCAATGGATATCCGCATCGCAAGCGAGGCCGCGCGTTTCGGCTTCGTGTTCTCGCAGCGAGGCATCGTGCCGGAAGCCGCCTCGAGCTGGTTCCTGCCGCGCATTGTCGGCATCGCGCAGGCGCTCGAGTGGTGCTTTACAGGCCGCGTCTTTCCCGCACAGGAGGCGCTTGCAGGGCGCCTCGTCAGCAAGGTGGTGCCGCCGGACGATCTCCTGCCGACCGCGCGTGCGCTCGCAAAGGAGATCGCCGCAAAGACCGCGCCGGTCTCGGTCGCGCTGATCCGGCAGATGATGTGGCGCATGCTCGGCGCCGACGATCCGATGGAAGCGCACAAGGTCGACAGCCGCGGCATCTACACGCGCGGCCGTTCGGATGACGTGAAGGAAGGCGTGGTTGCGTTCCTGGAAAAGCGCCCGGCGGTCTTCAAGAACAAGGTGTCGAGCGACATGCCGGACTATTTTCCGTGGTGGGAGGAAAGGGAGTACAAATAGGTTAGCGTCGTCCCGGACAAGCGAGCGCTAGCGAGCGCGAGTCGGAACGACAGTTATGTAATGAGCGCCACGCGCCCGATCGCCTTGCGCTCGGTCAAAAGCCGCATGGCGCGCGCAAAATCCTGAAGCGGCAGCCGGTGCGAGACGTTGGGCCGAAGCTTTCCCTGTTCCGCCCACTGCAATAACGCGCTCAAACGCGCCTCGCCGAGCGCGGGGTTCTTCCGCGCGGCTTCGCCGGCGCGCACGCCGAGCACGCTTGCGCCCTTGATCAGCAACAGATTGGTGCGCGCCAATCCGATGCCGCCGGTGAAGCCGATGACAAGCAGCCGCGCGCCCCAGGCAATGCAGCGGACGCTGTCCTCGAAAACCGCCCCGCCGACGGGATCGAACACCACGTCCGCGCCGCGCCCGTCGGTTAAGCGCTTGACCGCGTCACGAAACGGCTCGCGCGCATAGAGCACGAGATGGTCGGCGCCCCTCGCCTGCGCCACCGCGAGCTTTTTCTCCGATGACGCAGCCGCGATCACGGTCGCCCCCAGCATCTTGCCCATCTCGACCGCCGCAAGCCCCACGCCGCCGCCAGCACCATGCACCAGCAGCACCTCGCCTGCTTGAAGTTTTCCGCGATCGATCAGCGCGTGATAGGCGGTCCCGTGCGCGGCAAGGAACGTCGCGCCCTCCGCATAGTCAAATGTGCGCGGCAGCGGCGTCAGCTGCGAGGGCGCCACCATCGCTTCGTCCGCATAGGCACCGTGACGCATCTTGACGATGACCTTGTCACCGACCGCTACAGCCCGCACGCCGCGATCGACCTCGATCACATCGCCGGCGGCCTCCACACCCGGCGTGAACGGCAGCTCCGGCTTGAGCTGATATTCGCCGGCCGCCATAAGAATATCCGGGAAATTGATTCCGGCCGCGCGGATCGCGACGCGAACCTGCCCGTCGCCGAGCGGAGTTGGGGCAAATGTCTCCAGCCGCAACAGCTCGGGCGGGCCGAGTTCGCGGCAGACGACGGCCCTGGGCATCAGGCGGCGCGCTCCTTGCGACGCGCGAGCGCGTCCCGCACCAAGGGCAGACGGTCATTGCCGAAGTACATGTCGGTCTTGTCGACAAAGATCGTCGGCGAGCCGAAACCGCCGCGTGCCATCACTTCGTCCGTGTTGGCCTTGAGCTGGTCCTTGACCTGTTGTTGCGCGATGCCGGCAAGGAATTTCTGCGCGTCGACGCCGGTGCGTCGGCAGACCTCGGCCAAAACCGCATCCTGCGAAATGTCCTGGTCCTCGCCCCAATAAATCTCGAACACCGCGCGCGCGAACGGCACCATGTGTTTGCCCAGGAAGATGCAGCCGCGCATCGCTTTCACGCTGTTCACTGGAAAGACGGTTGGGCGCATCTTGATGGCCAAGCCCGCCTGGCGCGCCCAGTCGGCCATGTCCTTTTTCTGGTAGGCGAGCTTTGCGGGCACGGGATTTTCGCGCGTGGCGTAGACGCTCGGATTGATGGTGTTGAAGATGCCGCCGACCAGGATCGGCCGCCAGATGATCTCCTCTCCAAACTCCTTTGCGAGCGGCTGGATGTTGTGGAAGGCGAGATAGGTCCAGGGGCTGGAGCAGTCGAAGAAGAACTCGATCATCGGGGTTTCCTTTTGGTTGTTTTGTTTTTCACTCGTTGTTAAGCCGTCATTGCGAGCGAAGCGAAGCAATCCAGAATCTATCCGCGGCGACAATCTGGATTGCTTCGTCGCTTTCGCTCCTCGCAATGACGACGGCGGAGCCTATTTCCTCTCCGCCAGTTCCTTCGCTCTCTCGCCGAACATGTTG
>Ga0335076_10007022_pt1 | contig 11348 bp, 7 predicted proteins | sample Lox_Sample_25_FD_206717 | JGI IMG/M metagenome (GOLD analysis project Ga0335076, IMG submission 206717) | Soil microbial communities from Loxahatchee National Wildlife Refuge, Florida, United States - Lox_Sample_2.5 | ecosystem: Environmental > Terrestrial > Soil > Wetlands | place: USA: Florida... | reverse complement strand
GTTGAGTTCGAGCAAAGCCCAGCTCACGTCGACATCGATCAGCTTGCTATTCTTCGTCACATGCTTCCAGATGCGAAGCGAGTGCTTGGAGGAAGTGCCTTCGCCCAACGCTTTGAGGAATGCGGACCGCTCTTCTGGTACCGGAAGCTCGCGCAGGGTCATCGCCGTAAATTCTTCTCTCGAGTAGCCGTAGTGCTGGACGGCAGCTGCGTTCACAGTGAGAATTCTGAGGTCGGAAGTATCAAAAACGCAGCAAGGCAGTGGATTCGCTTCAAAGAACGAACGATACTGCAGTTGCGATTTCCAAAGTTGCTCCTCCAATGCTCGATCCCGGAGGAGTGCGCGCACGGTGGCAATCAGTTCTTTAGGTTCGATGGGCTGGGTAAGGTAGGCGTCCGCCCCGCCTTCCAAACCCGCGACACGCGCTTCGGTACTTACCAGAGTGGCCGAGACCTGCAAGATCGGGGTACGCGCTGTGAGCTCTTCAGCTTTGAGTCGCTTACAGACCTCAATTCCACTGATGTCAGGAAGGTTTACGTCGAGAACAATGAGATCGGGCCGACTCGCGCTCATCTCAAGCGCCTGTTGCCCGGTGCGAGCTTCAAAAACATGGAAACCAGCATTCCGCAGAACGCGCGAGACGGCATACCGTTGCGCCTCTGTATCGTCGGCGTAGAGGATCGTCCCTCCTGACGATTTTTCGCTAGGCTCCGGCATGAAGTGACTCTCGCTCAGTATTATCCACAGTTTAGGGTAAAAGCTTTGTCGGGGTTTTCCCTACAAACCCGCAAATTTTCAGGAGAACTCCCCTTTGATCTTCCGCCTCTCAGATGTGAGAGTAGGGTTTCTCAAACAAACGCGGTGTGGTGACATCCCCGATGATAAACGACGAACAAAGCAAAGAAGCATGGGTGAAGCTTTGCGAACAAGCAGCGATCGAGCAGGACCCCGAAAAACTCGTGGCCTTGACTCAGGAAATTTGTCGCCTGCTTGACGAAAGGGAAAAAAGAGTCAAAAACGTGAGTTCTTAGCGACTCTCGTGGTCGGCGATCTGCCTCCGCTCCGGGGCCTCTCTTCGACTATAATCGCGAAAAGCTCAACTCTTTCTGCCGAGTTGGATGGCCTACCGAATGTCCCTGGACAAACAGGGAGAAAATGCAGTTCCCATCTTAAATTTACCTTTGGAGCAGAGGAGAAAAATGGCGACCACGCTGAATCACAAGACCAGCAATCTGGGATCCATCATCCCGCAACGCAGGGATGCAATTCTTTCAGGTTGGTTGCGCGACATGTTGGGGTCCACTCGTCGCACCGACCTCATGAAGGAATCGGAGTTACAAACGCAATGTCAGCAGTTCCTTTCATTGCTGGAGAAAGCCACCTCACAAAGCACAAACACACAAAGCGCCGTATATGAGCCACTGCGGGAGATGTTGTCGGACGTCTCGCGCACGCGGGCGCTTCAAGGATTCAGTGCCCGCGAGACGGCGACATTCATTTTCTCCATCAAGCAGCCTTTATTCACGGCGATTCGGGAGATATTGGGCAAAGATGCAGAGACCATGGCCGATGAAATGTGGCTTACCACCGAAATCGTCGACGGCCTGGGCCTATACACAACCGAAGCGTATCTGAAGACCCGGGAAGAAACCATCCGGCGCCAGCAGGAAGAGATGTTGGAACTGTCCACACCGGTAGTGAAGCTCTGGGAGGGAATTCTCGCCTTGCCGCTGATCGGCACACTGGACAGCGCCCGCACACAAGTGGTCATGGAATCATTGCTGGAAGCGATCGTGCAAACCAATTCCAAGGTCGCGATCATTGATATTACCGGTGTTCCGACCGTTGATACGGTAGTCGCCCAGCATCTGCTTAAGACGGTGACCGCCGCGCGCTTGATGGGAGCGGATTGCATCATCAGCGGAGTACGGCCACAAATTGCGCAGACGATCGTGCATTTGGGAATCAATCTCCTCGATATCACCACAAAGGCAACGCTCTCAGATGCGTTCTCGATAGCCATTCAGCGTGCGGGGTTCAAGTTCTTTCGTCCGCAGAAAAGGGAATCTGCCGAGGAGAAATAGGAGACTACATGGAAAAGATTCCGATTCTGCGGATGGGAGAATTTCTGCTAGTTACCATCCAGGTCGACATGCATGATCGTCTGGCGATGACCCTGCAGGACGATCTCACCAATCGAATCAGCGAGACTGGAGCGAAAGGAGTGCTGATCGACATTTCGAGTCTGGAGATTGTCGATTCTTTCATTGGGCGAATGTTGGGCAACATCGCCTCGATGTCGAGAGTGTTGGACGCGCAGACGGTAGTGGTCGGAATGCAGCCGGCTGTTGCCATTACACTCGTTGAACTCGGCATGTCGTTGCAAGGAGTCAGGACAGCACTCAATGTTGACGCGGGAATGGAACTTCTTCGCAACTCAGTGAACGGTCACGAGGCATCGGAATATGGCAGTTATTTCCACTGAGACCTTAAAGGTTGTTTCCGAAGCAGACATCGTAACCGTTCGGCGTTGCGTGCGCGAAAGTGCGGCGACGTTAGGTTTCAGTCTGGTGGATCAGACCAAAGTAGTGACGGCGGCGAGTGAATTGGCGCGTAACACGCTAATCCATGGTCAAGGAGGGCAGATGGAGTTAGCCACGCTGAATGGCCCTCGAGTTGGAATTCGCCTGATTTTTGAGGATAAGGGTCCCGGCATTCCCGACATCGACCTGGCCCTGCGCGATGGCTTTACGACCGGTTCTGGTTTAGGGCTTGGCCTGGGTGGGGCCAAGCGGCTGGTGAATGAGTTCGCTGTGCAATCCCGTGTGGGGGAAGGCACGAAGGTGACGGTTACGCGATGGAAGTAGCTGGTGCATCCAAGATGCAGTCATTGATGGAAATCGTCGAGTCGTCTCACGTCGGCGAAGCGCGCCGAGCGGCGGCAGAACTCGCTGCTTCCCTGGGCTTGAATGAGACCGATCGCGGGAAGATAGCCATCGCAGTCACGGAAATGGCAACCAACATTGTGAAACATGCGGAACGCGGGAAGATCTTGTTCGAGCCGTTGGGTCACAATGGAACTCGCGGCCTGCGTGTTCTTTCCCTTGATAAGGGGCCTGGGATCGCCGACGTTCCGATGGCTCTCCGCGACGGATACTCGACCTATGGTTCCTGCGGAAACGGTTTGGGAGCAGTACGACGGTTGGCAACCGTGTTCGATTTGTATTCGGCGCCGAGGCTGGGAACATGTATTCTCGCTGAATTTTGGCCACAGACGAAGAAAGATGCCGCGCCACCTTTTTCGCTTGGGGTTGTATCGCTCGCGATGCGAGGTGAACTAGTGTGTGGCGACGGCTGGGGAACTCGTGCATCGGCCAGCCATTCGTTCTTCATGGTTGTGGATGGTCTCGGGCACGGAACGTTTGCGTCGGATGCTGCCCGAGAAGCGGAACGAGTGTTGGCCCAGTCCAACTCTGGTTCTGCTGCCGATATTCTCCGCGACTGCCACGACGCTCTCAAGAAGACTCGAGGCGCAGCGGCGGCCATTGCACAAATATCGCAGGACAAGGGTCTTTTGACGTACGCCGGAATCGGGAACATCGCTGCGACTCTGATTGACGGCCAAACCCGCCGCGGTATTGCCAGCCATAACGGCACTCTTGGGCACCAAATGTACAAAATTCAGGAGTTCACTGTGCCGTGGAATCGAGACAGTCTTCTGATCATGCATTCAGATGGGCTGGGCTCGAAGTGGGATTTGAGCCAGTATCCCGGGCTTGCGGGAAAACCACCAAGCATTATCGCCGCAATCTTGTATCGGGATTTCGAGCGCGAACGGGACGATGTAACCGTAATGGCGGCCAAGAACGAGCAGTAGGTTGAGTATGCCTCTGAATTTGCTGAGAATGGAAATCCGCCGGGAGCACGACGTTGTGCTTGCGAGGCAACGCGCTCGTCAGATTGCGGCAGCGCTGAAGTTCGATTCGCAGGACCAGACACGAATCGCAACTGCGGTCTCGGAAATTGCGCGAAATGCGTTTCAGTATGCAGGCGGCGGTATTGTGGAGTTTCAAATCCAGAAGAGCCCTGAGGCGGCCTTCCAGGTCACGGTCAGCGACAAGGGGCAAGGGATCTCGGACATCAATCGGATTCTCGACGGCAAGTATGTTTCGCCGACGGGAATGGGCTTGGGCATCATTGGCGCCAGGCGGTTGATGGACATTTTCAGCGTCGAAACTTCTCCCAAGGGAACTATTGTTGTAATCGGAAAGAGAATAACTTCGAAATCTCTGCTATTTGGAAAAAGAGAGCTCGATGCACTTCTCTCAAAGATTGCGGTCCAGGGCCCGCAGGACGCGTATGAGGAATTGCAGCAGCAGAATCAGGAATTGCTGCGAACGCTAGACGAACTTCGTACCCGCCAAATGGAATTGGCACAATTGAACCGCGAACTGGATGAAACCAATCGCGGCGTGGTGGCGCTTTACGCGGAACTCGACGACCGGGCCGATTTTCTGCAAAGGGCCTCCGAACTCAAAAGCCATTTTCTGTCGAATATGAGCCATGAGTTCCGGACTCCTCTCAATTCAATTTCCGCCCTGAGTCAGATTCTGCTTGATCGCCTTGATGGCGATTTGTCTGTCGAGCAGGAGAAGCAGGTTCGTTTCATTAAGAGTTCGGCTCAAGATCTGACTGATCTGGTAAATGATCTGCTGGACCTGGCCAAAGTTGAGGCCGGCAAAGTCACGATTCGTCCGAATCAATTCGACATTAACACACTGTTTTCCGCGCTCCGCGGCATGCTTCGTCCTCTTCTGGCGCAGAATTCCTCGGTTAGACTGCAGTTCGATGACCCCGAAGAGGACATTCAGATCTATAGCGATGAAGCGAAAGTGTCACAGATCCTGCGGAACTTCATCTCGAACGCATTGAAGTTCACTGAGCGCGGAGAGGTTCGAGTTTCCGTGGCGCGCGGAAACGACGGCACGATCTCATTTTCCGTTTCCGATACCGGTATCGGGATTAAGGACGAAGACCAGGAACGGATTTTTCAGGAGTGGACCCAAGTCGAGGGCAAGCTGCAAAAGGTCGCAAAGGGGTCTGGCTTGGGACTACCGCTGTCGCGCAAGCTGGCACAATTGCTTGGTGGAAGTGTCCACGTCAAGAGTGAACTGGGCGTCGGTTCCATGTTCACGGTTGTAATCCCGATCTCCTTCCAGGGACAAACGGACGTGGTTTACGTTCCTGAGGTAAAGCGCGAACTCGATGCGAACCGGATACCGGTGCTCATCGTCGAGGATAATCGCGAGGCACTCTTTGTCTACGAAAAATATCTAAAAGGCAGCAAATTCCAGGTTATACCGGCCAACAACATCTCTGAAGCCCGGCAGGCTGTTCACTCGTTTCGCCCGAGAGCGATAGTCCTGGACGTGCTTTTGCAAGGGGAGCACTCGTGGGATTTCCTGCGAGATCTGAAAGGAGATCCAGCGACTCACGACATTCCAGTCTACGTAGTGACGGTTGTCGATAATCGCGAAAAAGCTCTCACGCTCGGAGCCGACGGTTTTTACTCAAAGCCAGTGGATCGGCTCTGGCTGCTAAGTCAACTCGAGGCGCTTGCTGTATCGGCTTCGAGGCCTCGGATCCTGGTGATTGACGATGACGCGGCTTCCCGCTATCTCGTTCGCAATATGCTGGCCGAATGCGACTGCGAACTGCTGGAGGCGTCTGGTGGTGCCGAGGGGTTGCGCGTTGTTCAGGAATCCAAACCGGCGCTCGTCGTTCTCGACCTGGCAATGCAGGGGATGAATGGATTCGCAGTTCTGGACAAATTGCGGCAGGATCCAAAAACCGCTTCGCTTCCGGTGGTAGTCCATACCTCAAAGTCTTTAGATGATGAGGACTATAGTCGGTTGAGCACCGCCATCGACATTATTCCGAAGAGCATCATGACCTCCCGCGAGCTGGCGGTTTTGAGATTCTCTCAGGCACTACAGAGGGCAGGCGTAACCGACCTCACGGCTAACAGTCAGCCAGTTTCGACCCCGTAATCCTATGGCGGAACAGACACACACAATTTTGTCAGTCGATGACAACGACGCCATCCGGTACTCCTTCACTCGGTATTTGCGCGAGGGTGGTTACAAAGTCATTGAAGCCCGCACGGGGGCAGAGGCCTTGGAACTCGCGCGCCACGAGCCTGCGCTGATCACCCTCGACATCAACCTGCCTGACATGGATGGGTACGAAATCTGCCGCAGGCTCAAAGACGATCCAGTTACGCGAGATATTCCCGTCCTTCACATCTCTGCTTCGTGTGTCGACACGAGCGATCGAGTACGCGGGCTGGAGGGAGGCGCGGACGCTTACCTCGCTGAGCCTGTCAATCGACTGGAATTACTAGCAACCGTGAAAGCGTTGCTGCGCATGCGGCAGGCGCAGAGGGAGGCGCATCGTCAGGCGTTTGAAGCAGAAGTCGCGCGCAAGAAACTGGAAGATGCGAACGAGACTCTGGAGACGCGGGTACGAGAGCGGACGGCCGAACTGGAGCGCGAAAGACGCGATGTTCAGGATCTTTCCAGTCAGCTGCTGCAGGCTCAGGATGAGGAACGACGGCGCATTTCGCGCGAACTGCACGACAGTACCGGCCAGTTGCTGGTGGCTCTGACGATGAACCTGGCCCGGCTCAAGACAGAACAGGTCTGGTCCAATCCCGCCGCTGACGTTCTCATCGATGATACGACTTCCATCGTCGACGAGATGAGCCGTCAATTGAGGACAATGTCTTACCTGCTGCACCCGCCAATGCTCGACGAAGCGGGATTGCTTTCCGCAACGAAGTGGTACATCAACGGATTTTCCACCCGCAGCGCGATTCAGGTCAGCATGGACGGCACGGATCTGGGACGTCTACCAGGAGAGTTGGAGATCACGCTGTTTCGCTTGATCCAGGAGTCGCTGACGAACGTTCATCGCCATTCTGAAAGCAAGACCGCAGTCGTCCGCCTCAGCCGAGATGATGACTTTGTGACGCTCGAGGTGACCGATGAGGGAAAGGGATTCCGCCTGGCTAACGCTGTGGCTGATACCTCACCAAAGTGCGGGGTAGGAATCACCGGAATGAAGGAGCGTGTGCGGCGATTTGGGGGCACGATTGATATCTCATCGAGTGCAGGCGGAACGGCTGTCAAAGCTCGTCTTCCAATTCATTCACATCCGACCGGCGGGCGTCCTTCTCGGAATCCTAAGAATTGAGGCAACTTGTAGGCTGAGGTGGTCACACGCGATCGCGCGTCTTGATTTCGAGGCGTCCACTTTCAAGGCTACGCGTCACAAACGATCTAGTATCCACAACCTACCAAGCTGCGCTGCGTGTGCTCCTCCAGGTCCAGTCGAAGCTGGCCGACCTATGAAGCCGGGCCAGAGGCACAATTGCCGTCCTGCAGGGCTATGCTCCGTTGCAATTGGGTGAGTGTGCGCTAGAATTGACCCGTTCCAGGAGGCAGTCTCAGGCGGGTCGTCTCTTGCGGAGTGCATCATGCCCAACGCGCCAAAGAAGAAGAGCAAAAAGCAAAAACGGCAGGGCGCAGAAATCGTGTTGCGCTCCGAAGCGAACTTTCCCATCGTTGCGATCGGGGCCTCTGCTGGCGGCCTGGAAGCCTTCAGCAATCTGCTGCGCTCCCTGCCGGAAGGGCCGGGCTTGGCTCTGATTCTTATCCCCCACCTGGATCCCACGCATGAAAGTGCCATGGTTGAGTTGCTGTCTCGTACCACGGGTTTGCCGGTAGTACAGGCAGCCGAGGGGCTGCGTGTTCAGGTCAACACCGTCTATGTTCTTCCGCCGAATTCCGATATGACGATCGGCAACGGTACCTTGCATCTTCTTCGCCGTGAAGCTGGGCGAGGTCATCACATGCCGATCGATACTTTTTTCCGTTCTTTGGCGGATGACCAGGCATCGAACGCGATCGGAGTGATCTTGTCTGGTACTGCAAACGACGGCACCCTTGGTCTCGCCGCAATAAGGGATGGCGGGGGGATAACGTTTGCGCAAGACGCAAATTCTGCCAAGTACGACGGCATGCCGAATAGCGCCGTTGCATCGGGCGTAGTGGATTATGTGCTTCCTCCCAAGCAAATCGCGGAATCATTGATTCGCATCCAGAAACAGCCATCGACCTCTGAGTTACCGAGCGACGCGTTCGATGGTCAAGACAGGTTGATGAAAGATGTTTTTCGGCTGTTAAAGAATTTCAGCAGAGTCGATTTTGTCGATTATAAAGTGGCCACGATTCGACGGCGTATTTTGCGCCGCATGAATATTAACCGGATCACGGAGCTGCGGGATTACGTCAAGCTGCTGCATCGCAATCCGCAGGAGATCGAAGCTCTTTACCGCGACGTTCTCATCAATGTCACTAGCTTCTTCCGAAATCCTGAAGTATTTGAAGGTCTCCACGAGGTTGTTTATCCCAAGGTTCTGGGTGACCGTTCGCCTTCCGATCCGCTGCGCGTTTGGGTGCCCGGTTGCTCCACCGGGGAAGAGACGTACTCTCATGCCATTTCACTGGTGGAGACGCTATCGGAACTTCGGATCGAGGTCCCGATTCAGATTTTCGGTACAGACCTGAGTGAGAATGCCATTCAGAAGGCACGTGCTGGAGTGTACAAAGAGAGCATTGCCAGCGAAGTGTCGGAAGTACGCCTGCGGCGCTTTTTTCATAAAGTCCCCGGCGGATATCAAATTTCAAAGTCGATCCGCGACATGTGCGTATTTGCACGCCAGAATGTGTTCAGTGATCCTCCTTTTTCGCGGATGGACCTGATCAGCTGCCGAAATGTGCTGATCTATCTCAGCCCCGTGTTGCAGAAGAAAGTTATTCCGATCTTTCACTATGCCTTGAAGCCAAAAGGATTTCTACTCGTGGGGAACACGGAGGGTCTGCTGGGATCAGGCGCAGAGATTTTCGATCTGGTCGACCGGAAGTGCAAAATTTATCAGAAAAAAGCTGTGCCGTCGCCAGTCACATTCGGTCTCACCATCAGCGGACACGAAACCGTCCGTGGCACTCAGGAGAAACCGCACGCTTCCGGCAAAGAGGACGACCTGGCCAAGACACCTGGCGATGTTCAGCGTGAAGCCGATCGCCTGTTGCTGACCAAGTATGTGCCGTCGGCCGTGGTGGTGAATGATGAACTTGAGATCCTTCAAAGCCGCGGTCGCACCAGTCGCTATCTCGAACTGCCAACCGGTCGCGCCAGCTTGAACCTGATCAAAATGGCGCGCCCTGGGCTTCTTTACGAACTACGGTCTCTCATTGAACAGGCACGCAAGCATTCGATTCCTGTTTCGAAGGAAGGAATTGCGGTCGAGGACGGTGAAGAGACCGTCGTGTTGCGAGTGGAGATCATTCCGTTTCGGACACCAGCGCGGGACCAGCGGCACTATCTGGTTCTTTTCGAGGAGAGAGAGTCTGCTCAGCCGCTGGAACCTAAGCGCCTTCCACGCCAGTCCGCGAAGGAAACCGCTGATGCGAAGGAAGTGCAGGTCGCTCAGTTGAAGCAAGAGCTGGCCAGCACCAAGGAATACTTGCAATCCATCATCGAGGCGCAGGAAGCGACCAACGAAGAACTGCAGTCGGCTAACGAAGAAATTCAATCGGGCAACGAGGAGTTGCAAAGCACGAACGAAGAGCTGCAGACCTCCAAGGAAGAACTTGAGTCTGCGAACGAAGAGCTGAACACGGTCAACGAAGAGGTTCAGCATCGCAATCAACAGTTGGCGCAGCTCAGCAACGATCTGATTAATATTTTGAACAGCGCAACTATTCCAATTGTCATGTTGGGCGAGAATCTTCACATCCGGCGTTTTACTCCTGAGGCTGAGCGAGTGTTCGGTTTCTCAAGCCATGATGTTGGGAAAGCGCTTACGCACCTTCCGCTAAACATCGAGTTGCCTCAATTGGAGCGGTGGATGCTCGACGTGATGCGCGATGTAAGTATGAAGCAGGAAAACGTGCACGCGCGTGACGGCCGGCCCTACAAACTTCGCATCACTCCCTACCGTACCCTAGAGAATAAGATTGATGGGGTGGTTATTACCCTGCTGGATATCAGTGATCTTGTGCCACCCGTCGACCGGAAACCAGCCGGCCGCTGAATAAGATTCCAGGCGCCCCTGTGACATGGGACCGTTCGCCGGGGCCCCTGATCGCCTGCATTTCGGGTGCAACCCCTCTTTGTAAAACCTTCTCCAATCCTAGATGTTTCCGCAGAAGTCACTCCTGAAGGAGGCGATCCTTGCCATCCCAAGACATTGTTGTCATCGGCGGTTCGGCAGGATCAATCGAGAGCCTTAGAAAAATCGTAGAGAACCTGCCACCCGATTTTCCAGGAACGATTTTTGTCGTAATCCACGTCTCACCGGATTCCTCGGGGCTGCTGCCCAACCTACTTTCCCGAACGTCGCATTTGCAAGTCAGTGGTTCGCAGGACTTGGAACAGTTCGAGGCAGGCCATATTTACATCGCTCGCCCGGATCACCATGTGACCTTGGATGACCATCGGATGCGGGTGCAACGCGGACCGAGGGAGAATCGGCATCGCCCGGCCATCGACCCGTTGTTCCGGACAGCGGCACGAGTCTTTGGTCCGCGAGTTGTCGGCATTGTCCTCAGCGGGCTGCAAGACGACGGCAGTGCCGGCCTGTATGCAGTCAAGCAGCGTGGTGGTATGACGATTGTGCAGGAACCGAACGATGCGCCCTGGAAGGACATGCCCATCAATGCGATCGAGTATGCGGACCCTCACTACGTCATTCCAGCGAAGGATATGGGATCCCTCCTCATCGAACTTGCAAAACCACAGGGAAGCGAAGCCGCCATGGTGAAAAAGAACCACGCTTTGCGAAAATCGAACGTCAAGAACAGAAAATTCACCGACAAGAAACAAAGGAACGATTTATCGGGTACGCAGGAAGCGGACGCGAACAAGCAGGTCGCTTATCCCGACGAGGGCGAGGGGACACCCTCGGTCTTTGCTTGCCCGGAATGCCACGGTGTTCTTTGGGAATTGAAAGACGGGAAGATGACGCGATTCCGATGCCGTGTTGGCCATTCCTACGGAACCGAGAGTCTCTCGAAAGAGCTGTCTGCCGCATCGGAAGCTGCTTTATGGGCCGCGGTGCGCGCCCTCGAAGAGAAATCCTCGCTACACCGGAGAGTGGCGGAGGGCATGAGAATGGATGCCTCGATGTCATTGCGTATGCTCGACCAGGCGTCGACCGATGATTGTAACGCCCGTATTATTCGTGAGATGATTTTTCACCGCGATGCCGAACTGGAGACTGA
>Ga0335076_10007021_pt1 | contig 11348 bp, 5 predicted proteins | sample Lox_Sample_25_FD_206717 | JGI IMG/M metagenome (GOLD analysis project Ga0335076, IMG submission 206717) | Soil microbial communities from Loxahatchee National Wildlife Refuge, Florida, United States - Lox_Sample_2.5 | ecosystem: Environmental > Terrestrial > Soil > Wetlands | place: USA: Florida... | reverse complement strand
GCCGTCCAGTTCAGAGGGCAGCGTCTACCTTACCCCCTGAGCCCCGAACACCACCTCCCACAGTCGGAATACCGGACCGGTCAAGGACTCGACCCGCCGCCTCGGAACCCGCGCATAGCTTTCCCCTTGCAGGCGCACCTGATGTTGCAGGCGCCGGAACTCCCGATAGCTATGATGTGCGTCTGCTGCGATCTGCTCCGGAATCAAGCCTAACCGCCCCGCCAGTTTCAACAGCGCGAGGTTACCGATATTACCGGTCAGTTCTTCGTGCCGGTGTGCGTGTCCTAGAACCAGGTACTGCACCGCAAACTCGACGTCTACGATTCCACCGCGATCGTGCTTGACGTCGAACAAACCGCTGTGATTGGGATGGCCGTCCAGCATCTTCTGCCGCATCGAAAGCACTTCCTGTTGCAACGCCTGGAGTTCTCGCGGTAGACGCAACACTTCGCTGCGCAGTCGCTCGAAACGCATTCCAATGCTCACATCGCCAGTCTCGAAGCGCGCGCGCGTAAGGGCCTGATGTTCGAACGTCCATGCCTTGTTCCGCTGATACTCGGCATAGGTGTCGAAGCGGCTGACGAGAAGCCCGCTCGCTCCGTCCGGGCGCAGCCTGAGGTCGGTCTCATACAGTACCCCGGCCGGCGTGAAACTGGTTAGCCATGTGTTCATGCGTTGCGCCAGGCGGGCGTAGTTCTCCTGCGCTTCCGGATCGTCGTCGTCATACACAAAGATGAGATCCAGATCCGACGCGTAGCCAAGCTCCTTGCCGCCCAGCTTGCCGTAGCCCACGACCGCGAAGCGCGGTTCGTCGCGATGCCGAGTACGTAGCCCGGCCCATGCGAGGCGCAGTACTTGGCCCAGAATCTCACACGCGAGATCGCTCAGGTGGTCCGATAACGCTTCGAGCGGCAGCGTGCCTGCCAGGTCCTGCACCAGCAGGCGGATCGTCTGGACCTGTTTGAAGTGGCGCAGAACGTCCATCTGGCGCTCTGTGTTGCCCTCGTCCCGGTCGAGACCCGCAGCTAGTTGGGCACGCAGCTGACTCCAGTCGGGGGCCTCCAGAGCGTGAGGCGAGATCAACTCGTCGAGGAGAACGGGATGCTGTGCAAGATAGTCCGCGGCCCACGGGCTTGCCGCTGCCAGGCTGGCCAAACGCTCGAGCGCGGCGGGAAATTCCAGCAGGAGAGCGAAATAGGATTCGCGTCGCCCGATGCTTTCGAGCACCCGTGTCAACCGCTCGAGCGTTTGGTCGGGGTGGTCGAACCGGGCAGCCGCTTCGATTACGCGCGGGGCCAACTGATCCACGCGCGTCTGTGTGGAAGGGGCCATGCGGCGATATACCTGACTTTCGCGCAATCGCCGCAGGCGCGCCAGAACCTCCCCGGGATTCTCGTAGCCTTGCCGCGCCAAGATCTCGACCCCTTCTTCCTCGGATAGGCTACCCTGCCACAGGCGGCTGACCGGATCCGGGGTATCAGGTGCGCGATGGTCTGCGAAGATGGCCTCGAACTGGCGTGTGACCACGTCTCGATGCTGGTCGAGACGTGCGAGAAGCGCCCCATAGTCATTGCAGCCCATAGCGCGCGCTACCATGCCCTGGTCCTCGGCGCTTGCAGGCAGAGACTGCGTCTGTTTGTCCTCCAAGTATTGAAGCCGGTGTTCGAGGTTGCGCAGAAACACGTAAGCGGCTTCCAGGTCGGCTGCGGCATCGAGTGGTAGCTGCCGATGCAGCGCGAGGCGTCGCAGTGTGGCCAGCGTCGGGCGCGTGCGCAAAGTGGGTTCCTGGCCGCCGCGCACCAGCTGGAATACCTGGGCTATGAACTCGATCTCGCGGATGCCGCCGGGGCCTAACTTGATATCCTCGTGCAGTTCCCGCCGTGCGACTTCGGCTCGCACCTGCGCGTGCAGGCCGCGCAGCGATGCGATGGCGCTGTAATCGAGATAACGTCGAAATACGAACGGAGTCACGATCGAATCGAGTTCTGGATCTGCGAGCTCGCTGACCACCCGCGCTTTGATCCACGCGTAGCGTTCCCACTCGCGACCCTGGGCATGCAGGTAGGCTTCCAATCTGTCGTGACTCATCGCGAGCGGTCCGCTGTCCCCGTAAGGCCGCAGCCGCGTATCGACTCGGAACACATGCCCGTCGGATGTGTATTCGGACAGCGCGTTGATCAAACGCCGCGACAGCCGCGTGAAATATTCCTCGTTGGAAACGCGCCTGGCGCCGTCCGTCTCCCCTTCCTCTCGGTATAGGAAGACCAAGTCGATGTCCGACGAGACGTTGAGCTCCTCGCCGCCGAGCTTCCCCATCCCGACCACAACGAGGTCTTGCGATCCTGCGCTGACTTTGCCGTGCGGAACCCCGTAGGTGTCCTGCATCCACAGTTGCAGGCAGCGAAGCGCGAAACGCAGAGCCTCCTCCGCGAGCGCGGTAACGCTGGCCATGACCTCGCTGAGATCTGCCAGGCCATTGAGGTCCCTGGTGATGATCTGCAGCATTGCCGCCTTGCGCACATCTCGCAGCCGCTGGTGGAGTTGTCCTTCAGTGGCGACGCCGTCTGCCTCGAGCCAGGCCCGGATCTGGCATCGGGTGCAAGGGGTGGCCAGCAGCCCAGGAACGAACAGGGATGGCGGATTGGTCATCAGGCGCCGGATGTAACGGCTGAGCTGTGCAGCACGTTCCAGCGCCGCGAGGGGCTCGAGGTCGCCGGATGGGGCGGGAGGTCCTGCGGGTTTGTGTGACTGCATGGGATGGTGTAGCGATAAAATGGCGGCTGCAGACCTTCAGAGACCCCGCTCAGGATCCGCGGCGGATAGCGGTACCCAGCTTGCCGTCCTGGTCCGGAGTCGAATTGGGCATGCGATAGCCCTAGGCACCGGCTTCTGCGTTACGGCTATAGCAGCCCCGGTGCGGGCTGCGCCGGTAGTGTGCTGCTAATTCCGATTCTATTGACCTGACGCCGGCCGTGGCAAATCCTGCCTTGGCCGGCCGCGACTGGACACGAAGACTGAATGCCGCTGCGTTTCGCTTTCCGCCTGTTCAAGCACAGCTCCCTGTGGGTTTACCGGCTCTTGACATTCGTCGTGCTGACCGGCGCCCTGCTGTTTGCTCTGGTGGTGCTGACGCTGCGCTATTGGATTCTTCCCCATGTTGACGACTACCGGAGTCACATAGTCGAGGGGCTGTCAGGCGCGATACACCAGCGTCTGTCGATCGGTCGCATCGAGGGCGACTGGGACGGCTATCGGCCGCGTCTCATTTTGCGCGATGTGAGCTTGCTTGATGCCCAGGGTCAGGAGCGCCTCAAGCTGGCGGAGGTGGATAGCACCCTTTCCTGGGTCTCCCTGTTCGTCGGAGAGTTGCGCTTCAATTCGATCGAGCTTGAACATCTTAGCCTGGAGATCCGGCGTGACCATTCCGGGCGGTTGCTGGTCGCGGGTATCCCAGTCGATGAGTCCGGCGGCGACGGTGGACTGAGCGAATGGTTGCTTGCGCAGCACCGCGTCGTGGTGCGGAACTCCCAGCTGACCTGGATCGACGAACGGCTTGGTGGCACGCCGCTGGTACTGAGGGATGTCGATGTCCGCGTTGAGCAGCTGTTCTGGACGCACCGCTTCGGGGTGCGGGCTAAGCCGCCGATCGAGGTCGCATCGCCTATCGACATTCGCGGCGACTTCCTTGGTCGCTCGTTCCGAGAATCATCCAGCTGGTCAGGCCGGCTATACGTTGCGATTGGCTATACGGATCTGGCTGCCCTGCGGCAGTGGGTCGAGCTGCCTATGCAGACCACCCAGGGATCAGGCGGGATCCGGATGTGGGGGGAGTTGGAGCACGGGCAGCCGCAGCAGCTGACCGCTGACGTCGCTCTGTCCAATCTCCACACACGACTCTCCGATGAGGTCCCGGAGCTGCAAATATCGAAGCTTCGCGGACGCGTCGGTTGGCGCTCCGACACGCGCGCCCTGGAGGTATGGGCCCGCGGCCTTACGTTTGCAACGCCTGACGGCGTGAATCTGCCGCCCGCCGACATCAGTTACATGCGTACCCGACCAGCTGCGAACCGGCCCCCGGCAGCGGACGTGGTGTTCAATGCCGTGGAACTCGACGCCGTGGTTCGCCTTCTTGACCGACTTCCCGTCGATTCTGCCTTGCGTAATCGTCTAGGCGAACTCAACCCGCGCGGGAGGTTGCGCGATTTCCGCGTGCGCTGGCAGGAGCCGTTCAGCTGGAGCGGTCCGTATGCGGTGAGCGGGAGTTTTCAGGATGTGACCGTAAATCCCGCCGCCCAGGCCCCCGGCATGTCCCATCTCAGCGGCGAAGTGGAGGCGAACGAACGTGGCGGCACGCTGGCCGTGAACGCACAGGCCGCGGCATTGGATATGCCCAAACTGCTATTGGCGCCGGTTCCGCTGGACACCTTTCAGGCTAGTGCATCCTGGACTGTACGCGATGGCCAGCCGCAGATCGCGCTCGAGCGCCTGGTCTTGTCCAACAAAGATCTCGCCGGCCAGTTGTCCGGCCGCTACAGCGCGGCAGCCGATGCTCCGGGGACAATCGACATGACAGGGACCTTCGCCCGCGTGTCTGGACCGGAGGTCTGGCGTTATGTACCGATAACGGCGACAGACTCTTTGCGGCAGTGGCTGCATCGTGCATTCGTGTCGGGAAACGGCCGCGATGTTCACATCAAACTGCGGGGCGACCTGCGACGGTTTCCGTGGGCTCGTGGCGGTGACGGTGTGTTCGAAGTCGTTGGTGCGTTCAACGACGGTACCGTGGCATACGCGAGCGCGTGGCCAAGGCTAGAAGGGTTGCGTGGGCAGATCGCGGTCCGGGGCAAGCGTTTGGAGGTCACGACCAGCGGCGGAGGGGTGTTCGGAGCTGGCTTGAGCGCTGCCACCGCCGTCATCCCCGATCTCGGTTCCCCCGATCCTGTTTTGGAAGTGCGGGGCGAGCTCGAGGGCCCCACCAGCGATTTGATGCGATACGTGCATGAGAGTCCGATCGAGGAGCGGGTCGGCGATTTCATCGATGGCATGCGTGCCAGCGGGCGCGGTCGTCTTAGCCTGCGCGTCGACGTGCCGCTCAATAGGAGCCTGGATACCGAGCTCTCCGGCGTTTACGTTTTTGCCGACAACACTCTCGATCTGGGTGATGGCCTGCCGGTGCTCGGCCAGCTGGCCGGCAAGCTGTCATTCACCAACCACGATGTCAGCCTGACCGACGGCGCTGCACGCGTATTCGGCGCCCCGATGCGTTTCAGCGTCTCGCGCGAGGATACCGGAGCAGTCCGCATACAGGCGGTCGGACAGGTGGATGTTGCGCGACTGCGCCGCGAAATCGACCAACCAGCGCTTGGCTATCTGAGCGGTAGCACCGAGTGGCGACTGACCGCCACAGTGCGTGATCGCCGTCACGACTACATCATCGAATCGAACCTGGTTGGTGTTGAGTCGTTGCTGCCTGCGCCATTCGCCAAGCCGCCGCTGCAGCGCGTGCCCCTGCGCGTGGAGCGGCGCGAGCGCACGCGCGGTCATGATCTGCTCTCGTTCAGTTATGGCGATATCGCCGCGGGTCAGCTGCTGCTGGACAAGATTGGCAAGGGTGGGATCTGGCGCGGTGAGATCGCGTTGGGTGGCAGCGCAGCGTCGCCGCAGCGTGACGGGATATGGATCGGCGGCACGGTCGACCGCATCGACGTGGACCAGTGGCAGGAGTTGCTTGCGTCCGGCAGCGCGGGGGGCCGGACGGGCGCCACGGCGGTCTCAGGCATCAACGTATCGGCGCAGACAGCGCGCGCATTCTCGCGCGATTTTCATGATGTGCGCGTGACCGCCGTCCAGCGCGATGGGACCTGGCAATGCCGGTTGGATGCCCGAGAGCTCGCGGGGGATGTGAAATGGTTGCCCGAGGGCGACGGCATGATCGTTGGCCGCTTCACCCGTCTTCAGCTTCCGACCGCCACCGCCGAGGTCGAACCAGCGCCCGATCCGGGTTCGGCCCGTCAGGGTCGAGGCAAAGACTTGCCGTCTGTAGATGTTACGGCCGACGACTTTCGCATGGGACAACGTCAGTTCGGAAAGCTGGCGCTGCTGGCCGTGCCGAGTGGCCCCGACTGGCGTATCGAGCGACTGGAAATGACGAGCCCCGACGGGGCGTTCAGTGTCAACGGGATATGGCAGGCCTGGACGGTGAACCCGCGTACTCAGATGAGGCTCAAGCTCGAGGTAAACGATATCGGCCGATTCTTCGCGCGCATGGCTCTGCCTCAAGGTATCCAGGGCGGGAAGGCGCGTCTCGAGGGTCCACTGGCGTGGTCCGGGCCACCTTACGCCCTCGATCTCGCCACCCTGTCGGGCCAGCTTGCGCTCACGGCCCGCGACGGACGGTTCGTAAAGATCGACCCAGGCATCGGCAAGCTCCTCTCTGTGATCAGCCTGCAGACCCTACCCAAAGTGGTGACGCTCGATCTGCGCGACATCTTCAGCCAGGGATTTGCGTTCGAGGACATCGCGGCGAAAATCGACCTCGCGCGTGGCGTCGCTCATACCCAGAACTTCGAAATGAACGGGCCCGCAGCCCGGGTCAAGATGTCTGGCGATGTGAATCTGGCGTCCGAGACGCAGCAGCTCGATGTCCACATCTATCCCTCTCTCAGCGAGAGCGTTGCGCTGGGCACTGCATTGGTGAATCCGGCGGTAGGTCTCGGCGCGCTGGTGCTGCAGAAGGCGCTCAAGGATCCGATCGGCCAGATGCTGGGCTTCAACTATATCGTGGCTGGAACCTGGACCGCTCCAACCGTCACCAAGAAGAAGAGGGATCGGATCGAGCCGGAGCCTGGACGCCGATGATCGCTTGAACGCAGACGATGAAGAATAGACGCACGACGAAGAAACCTCCCACGGAAGCACGCTTCGGCTTTGGGCGGGCGCGACCGCGCTCGAACGCAACGGTCGATGCCAAGAGCCAGACTCAAGCTGTCCAGGCGCCTGCTTCCGTCTTTCGCATCGCCGGCGTCCAGATGGCCTCCGGCCCCAACGTCTCGGCCAATCTCAATGAGGCACGTCGACTGATAGAGATCGCGGTGGAGCAGGGTGCGCATTTGGTGGCGCTGCCCGAATGGTTCGCGATCATGGGTCTGAAGGACACCGACAAGCTCGCTATCCGTGAAAAGGACGGCGATGGGCCAATCCAGCATTTCCTCTCGGTTACCGCACGCAAGCACCGGGTATGGCTGATTGGTTGTTCTATCCCGTTGGAATCTCCGGACCCGGGGCGCGTGCACAACAGCATGCTGGTCTACGACGACAGCGGCGCCTGCGTTGCGCGCTACGACAAAATTCACCTGTTCAGTCTCGACCTGGGGCAGGAGCGATTCTCGGAAGAACGCACCATCCATCCCGGGCACGAGGTCAAGGTTGTCGATACGCCGTTGGGCCGCATTGGACTTTCGGTGTGTTACGACCTGCGTTTTCCGGAGCTGTACCGGGCGATGCGAGACGTTGACGTCATCGTGGTGCCCTCAGCCTTTACCGAGACCACCGGTCGCGCCCATTGGGAGGCTTTGTTGCGCGCGCGCGCGATCGAAAACCTGGCCTACGTGCTTGCACCGGCCCAGGGCGGGTATCATTTGAGTGGACGTGAGACCCACGGACACAGCATGATCGTGGATCCATGGGGAGTCGTCCTCGACCGTCTGCCGCGGGGCTCCGGTGTGGTGGTGGCCGGCGTGAACCCAACCTACCAGGAGCAGCTGCGGAAGAGTCTGCCGGCCCTCAAGCACAGAACCATACAGCGCTTGTGAAAGCCGTGAACGGCGTTACAGGCCGTAAAGGGCCGTGGTTCGTGACTCGTGGGCTCGTAAAGCGCCCGAGTCGCCCACATATCACCGCGCTGGGACCAGGAGATGACTGGGCAGGGACCAGGGAATTTTCGAAACACGAACCACGAAATACGAAACACGGACCACCAGGCGACGCGCCTTGTCACAAACCACGAAAACATGAATGCCTTGACCAACACCGAATTGCTTTTTGCCACGGCCGATCAGGCATTGCTCGCGCCCTATGGACTCGACGCCGGGGGGCTCTCCCAGGTATTCGGACGCATTTTGGCCCACCAGGTGGATTTCGCCGACCTCTATTTCCAGTACAGCCGCAGCGAGAGCTGGAGCCTGGAAGAAGGTATCGTCAAATCCGGGAGCTTCAATATCGATCAGGGGGTAGGCGTGCGCGCGGTCAGTGGAGAGAAGACCGCATTTGCGTACTCGGACGATATCAGTCTGCCAGCGCTGCGGTCTGCGGCGGAAGCGACGCGCGCGATTGCCCGCCAGGGCGGCCAGTCCCGCACGCGCGTCGCCACGCGCAACGACGGGCACAATCTCTACCTGCCGGCGGATCCGCTGGCGAGCTTGGATGATCCCAGGAAAGTCTCGCTGCTGGAATCGGTGGAACGTTATGCCCGAGCCCGAGACCCGCGCATCAAGCAGGTTATTGCGAGCCTGGCTGGAGAATACGAGGTCATGCTGGTGGCACGCTCCGACGGTGCGATGGCGGCGGATGTGCGGCCCTTGGTGCGCCTGTCTGTGCAGGTGATTGCCGAAGAGAACGGGCGCCGCGAGCAGGGCTCTGCGGGCGGCGGTGGACGCTTCGACTATGGCTACTTCACAGAAGAGATCTTAAACGGCTACATAGAGAAGGCAGTCGAGCAGGCGATCGTCAATCTGGACGCGAGACCGGCACCGGCGGGCACCATGACAGTGGTCCTGGGTCCAGGATGGCCTGGGGTGCTCCTGCACGAGGCGATCGGGCACGGTCTGGAGGGCGATTTCAACCGCAAGCGCAGCTCGGCTTTCTCGGGCCGCATCGGCGAGCGCGTAGCAGCGCCGGGCGTGACTGTGGTGGACGACGGCACGTTGCATCGGCGCCGCGGGTCCCTGAATATCGACGACGAGGGAAACCCGACACAACGCACGGTGCTCATCGAGGACGGAGTGCTCAAGACTTATATGCAGGATTCGCTCAATGCTCGGTTGATGGGGGTTCCGGTGACGGGCAATGGCCGCCGCGAGTCGTTCGCGCATGTCCCGATGCCGCGCATGACCAACACTTATATGCTTGCCGGTGACAAGGCTCCGGAGGAAATCATCGCCTCGGTCCAGCGTGGCCTCTACGCGAAGAACTTCGGCGGCGGGCAGGTCGACATCGTAAGCGGGAAGTTCGTATTCTCCGCTTCCGAGGCCTACATGATCGAGGACGGCCGGCTTACCTACCCTGTCAAGGGTGCAACCTTGATCGGCAACGGTCCGGATGCGCTGACGCGGGTGACGATGATCGGCAACGATATGTCGCTAGACCCAGGTGTGGGGACCTGCGGCAAAGAGGGTCAGAGCGTGCCGGTCGGGGTGGGCCAGCCGACGCTGCGGATCGACGGTCTGACGGTGGGTGGCACAGCCAGTTGATCGGGCACTCGCGGCGGGATGATGCTTACCTGTCGTCCGGGCTGAGGGCGCAATTGTGGACGTAGCCGCCCATCTGGAACCGGCTGCGCGAGCCTTCCTGGCGCAGATAGTCGTTCTGAATCTGATAAGCCTCGAATTCCCTGGCATACCATGCGTCGCATTGCGGCAGGGTGCTGAACTTGCCGGCAACGCCTTGGACATGGTGGACGAGTTCGTGCAGCAGTACCGAGCGGTCGCGCAGGTCATGCTCGACGTCGAGCGACGCATCGATAAACACGCCCTCGCCTGGAAGATAGAAGGCCTTTACCCCGCACGGGCCCGCGCAGATGCGTGCCTCCAGCTGGGTCCTGGGCAGTTGGTGGATCTCAGGCAATTCTGCGGGCATTGGATAGCCGGACAGCAGCTTGATGGCGGTAAACAACTGAACTAGGAGCTGCGCAAGCGCCTGATCGGTCATTCGCATCCTCTCGAATCGCGGGGTTGACGCCGCCCCTGGGCGACTGTTTCTTCAGATACGCCAATCTTCCAGTGGTGTCCATCCTCGCCTCCCATGCCGGCGCGCGTCAATCGCATCGCTCCTCCGAAGCTTTGGGATAAAATCCCCGCCTTGGGAGGCTCTGATCTGTGCTCGCGATGCACATTGCGTCAGGTGCGGATGACTGCGAGGCGCCGCGACGAAGCCAAGCTAGGTACCTTGGCAAGGGGTGTCGTAGCGCGGAAGAGGGGCCCCTTTGGGGATCTGACCGCGGAGACACGCATGGGGCCGGTGCGGACACGCTTAGGGCCGGCTCCACGGTCGCATCCCCGCAAGCGGGGCCCCTGCTCCGAGTTGCGACGGCCCCTGCTCCGCGTTCCGGCGCGAGGCTCGAATCGCCGCGGTCGCGCACGTGAGGATCGATCAGAACTTCCCTAGATCTTGTTGCGGGTGCTGTTTCTCCTTCTTGGACCTCAAACCAATCCCTCGTGATACTGATCCTCAACGACAAGGCCGACCCGCGTAGCGTCGAGTACGGCCGACTCATGGCTGCGCTGCGCGGTTTCCCCGGCATCGAAGTCAAAGTGCATCGCATCGAAGGTGAGTTGCGTGCCGTCACCGAGGTTTACCTGATCGGCGACACCAAGCAGCTGTCGGTCGACGAGATGCAGGCGCTTCCGTGCGTCGAGCACGTCGTGCGGGTTTCCGAGGAATACCGGATTCTGGGCCGACACAAAGATGACACGCGTCCCAGTCACTTCGACTATCAAGGCCTGCGCTTCGGTCAGGATACCCTGCAGGTATTTGCCGGGCTATGTGCAGTGGATACTCCAGAGCACGTCGAGCTGATGTGTCGGGCGCTGAAGGAGCACGGACAAACCTGCACGCGCATGGGCGCTTACAAGCCGCGCACCAGCCCGTACTCTTTCCAAGGACATGGCAGTTCCTGCCTGAGCTACGTGTTCGACATTGCCGGCAAGTACGACATCAAGATCATCGCGATGGAGGTGACGCACGAGTCGCACGTGGACGAGATCAGGGAAGCGCTGCGTTCAACAGGCAGCCCGACCGGGGTGATGCTGCAGATAGGTACCCGCAATACTCAGAATTTCGAATTGCTGAAAGCAGTTGGCCGCCAGCAGGAGTTTCCGGTGTTGCTCAAGCGGGGATTCGGCATAACGTTGGATGAATCGCTGAACGCGGCCGAGTACCTGGCGAGCGAGGGCAACAGCAAAGTCGTGTTCGGGTTGCGTGGCATGAAGACGAACATGGGCGATCCCCACCGCAACTTTGTCGATTTTGCCCAGGTGCCCACGGTGAAGCGACTTACGCGCATGCCAGTCTGTGTGGACCCGTCGCATTCGGTCGGATCGCGCGCCCGCGCGCCGGACGGCATTCTGGATCTC
>Ga0335076_10007018_pt1 | contig 11351 bp, 8 predicted proteins | sample Lox_Sample_25_FD_206717 | JGI IMG/M metagenome (GOLD analysis project Ga0335076, IMG submission 206717) | Soil microbial communities from Loxahatchee National Wildlife Refuge, Florida, United States - Lox_Sample_2.5 | ecosystem: Environmental > Terrestrial > Soil > Wetlands | place: USA: Florida... | reverse complement strand
TGGCTTTTTGCGGTCGCGCTCGGCGCGGTGACGGCGCTCGCGACCGCGCTCCTCGCGGCGCGGCTGTGGGGGCGGCCGGGATTCCTCGCCGGGCTCCTGCTCCTGGCGACGCCGACGTGGATCACGCTCGTCGCGCGGGCGGGCAACGACGCGCTCGCCTGCGCGGCGCTCGCGGTCGCGCTCCTGCTGTCGGCCCGCCCCGGAGAAACCTGGACGTCCCGGATCGGTGAAGCCGCGAGCTGGGCGGTGGCGGCCGCCACGAAGCTCTACGCGTGGCCGGCCGCCCTGCTGCTCCCGCTGCTGTGGCCGAAGGACGCCTCCCGGACGAGGCGGCTCGTCGTCGCCCTGGCCTTCGCGGTCGCGGTGACGGCGACGGCCCTCGACCTCCAGGCGCGCACGGGGAACCCGACGGGCAAGTACGAGCTGCGTACGCCGGAGGCCGTGCCGTTGTCCGGCGACTCCCTGCGCGGGGTCGCGGCGCTGCCGTGGTTCGACTACGCGAAGGTGTTCGTCGGCTCCGCCATCTGGACGAGCGGCCCGCACGCCGACTTCCTCCGGCCCGCGGGCTTGGTTCTCTTCCTCCTGCCCTGGGCGCTCCTCGCCGCGGCGGGACTCGCGGCATGGTCCGACCTGCCGCGCCGGCGAGGGGAGCTGCTGCTCGCCGCCGTCGCCGTCTTCGCGGCGGCGGAGGTGGGGCAGGCCTGGGGCGCGATCCGTCAGGCCGTGCGCGGGCACCCGACGGTCGGCGCCGGCCTCGCCGGCTGGTATCTCCACGCGTTCGACCCGATCTGGTACGGCGTGGGCGTCGGATTCGCGGTCGCGGCGTCGGTGGCGCGGCGCCGTGGCATGCTCGTCGCCGTCGCGCTCGGCCTCGCGTTCGCGGCGGACGTCTGGGTCACCGAATTCGCGCTGTTTCCGGACTACGCGGGCCTCGCCACGCCGGACGTAGCGGGGACGCTCTTCCGGTGGGGAGGCGGCGCGGCCTGGCCCTCGCTCGTCCGGCTCGGCACGTTCGGCCTTGCGACGCCGTCGCCATGGCTCGCGGCCGGTCTGCGCTTGCTCGAGGGCGCCGCGTTCGGAGCGCTCGCGGTCTTCGCCCTGCGCCCGGGAGGCGGCGTCGCGGCGCCCTCCGACCGGCGAATGACCGTATAATCCCGCGCCTTTATGGAAACGACCGCAATCTCGAAGATCGGGCAGAGGGCGGGCTCGACCGCGCGGGTGCGGGGCTGGCTCTACAACAAGCGCTCGTCGGGCAAGATCCAGTTCCTCATCGTCCGGGACGGCACGGGGTACGTCCAGTGCGTCGTGCCGCGGGCCGACGTGTCTCCGGAGACCTGGGACGCGGCCGAGCAGGCGACGCAGGAGTCCTCGCTCGCGGTCACCGGCACGGTGCGCGAGGACAAGAGGGCCCCGGGCGGTTTCGAGATGACCGCGACCTCCGTGGAAGTCCTCGGCCCCTCGCCCGAGTACCCGATCTCGCCGAAGGAGCACGGGGTCGACTTCCTCATGAACCTCCGCCACCTGTGGATGCGCTCGTCGCAGCAGCACGCGGTGCTGCGCGTGCGCTCCGAGATGGAGCAGGCGATCGCCGACTTCTTCTACGAGCGCGAGTTCGTCCGCATCGATTCCCCGATCCTCACCGGGTCGTCCGTCGAGGGCACCTCGACCCTGTTCGAGACCGACTACTTCGGGGACAAGGCGTACCTGTCGCAGTCCGGCCAGCTCTACCTCGAGCCGGCGGCGGCGGCGTTCGGGAAGGTGTACTGCTTCGGGCCCACTTTTCGCGCGGAGAAATCGAAGACGCGGCGGCACCTGACCGAGTTCTGGATGGTCGAGCCGGAAGTCGCCTTCCTCGAGTTCGAGGGCCTCTGCGAGCTCGCGGAGGACTTCGTCGTCTTCCTCGTCGCGCGCGCGCTCGAGCGCTGCGGCGAGGACCTGAAGCGCCTCGAGCGGGACACGACGAAGCTCGAGAAGGTGCAGAAGCCGTTCCCGCGGATCACGTACCGGGAGGGCATCCACCACCTCCAGAAGAAGGGCTTCCCGGTGAACTTCGGCGACGACCTCGGCGCGGACGAAGAGACGGCGCTCTGCGCCGAGTCCGAGCGGCCGCTGATCGTGTCGCGCTTCCCGACGGCCATCAAGTCGTTCTACATGCAGCCGGACCCGCAGGATCCGGAGGTCGTGCTCGGCCTCGACATGCTGGCGCCGGAGGGCTACGGGGAGATCATCGGCGGCTCGCAGCGCATCCACGATCTCGCGCTGCTCGAGAAGCGTCTCGAGGAGCACAAGCTGCCGCGCGAGGCGTACGAGTGGTACCTCGACGTGCGGCGGTACGGCACGTTCCCGCACGCGGGTTTCGGCATGGGGCTCGAGCGGCTCGTCGCCTGGGTCTGCGGGATCCACCATCTGCGGGAGGCCATCCCGTATCCGCGGACGCTGAAGCGGATCTATCCCTGAGGCCGTCCATGCCGTCGAAGCCCCTGCCCACGGTCGGCGTCGTGTCGCTCGGCTGCCCCAAGAACCTCGTGGACACCGAGGTGATGCTCGGGCACCTCAAGCGGGCCGGGCACGAGATCGTGCCCGACGCCGACGCGCGCGTCGTCGTCGTGAACACCGGCGGGTTCATCGACCGCGCCAAGGAGGAGTCGGTCGAGGCGATCCTCGAGCAGGTCGAGCGCAAGAGGCGCGGCGAAATCGATCGCGTGGTGGTCGCCGGCTGCATGGTGCAGAAGTACGGCCGCGAGCTCGCGGGGGAGATCCCGGAGGTCGACGCCTTCGTCGGGCTCGACGAGCTCGAGAATGCGCCGGCCGCGGCGGCCGGACTGCCGACGCTGCCGCGCTTCACCGACAAGCCGCTCGCGACCCGCCTCTACGACGAGCTCTCGCCCCGGGTCCTCTCGCGGCATCGCGGGTACGCGTACCTGAAGGTCGGCGAGGGCTGCGACAATCCCTGCACCTTCTGCACGATCCCGCAGATGCGCGGCCGCCAGAGGAGCCGCACGGTCGCGTCGCTCGTCGCCGAGGCCAGGAGCCTCGAGGCGCAGGGCGTCTCGGAGCTCGTGCTCGTCTCCCAGGACACGACCCGCTACGGCGACGACCTCGGCCTCGGGCGCGCGGGGCTGACGCGGCTCGTCGAGGCGCTGCTCGCGGAGACGGCGTTCCCCTGGATCCGCTTCCTCTATGCGTATCCGAAGACGCTGGACGAGTCGGTGCTCCGCCTGATGGCGTCGGAGTCCCGCTTCCTCCCCTACGTGGACATTCCGCTCCAGCACGTCGCGCGGCCGATCCTCGCCGCGATGCGCCGGGGCGGCGACGGCGCCGCGTACCTCGCGATGATCCGCCGGATGCGCGAGATCGTTCCCGGGATCGCGATCCGCACGACCTTCATCGTCGGCTTTCCGGGGGAGGGGGAGGAGGAGTTCCGGCAGCTGGTCGAATTCGTGCGCGAGGCCGAGCTCGACAACGTCGGCGCCTTCGCGTATTCGCCGGAGCCGGGGTCCGGGTCCGAGCCGTTGGGCGACCCCGTGCCGGCGGAGGAGAAGGAGCGCCGGAGGGACTTCCTGCTCTCGCTGCAGCAGCCGATCTCGCGGGGCAAGCTGAAGGCCCTGCGGGGGACGACGGTCGAGGCGATCATCGAGGGCTCGTCCGAGGAGTCCGAATACCTCCTCGAGGGCCGGTTGCGCTCCCAGGCGCCCGAGATCGACGGCCGCCTTCTCGTCACCGACGCGGGCGATCGCCCCCTCGTCCCCGGGCAGGTCGTGTCCGTCCGCATCGAGCGGACGTTCGACTACGACGTCGCGGGCGCGGTCGTGTAGCCAGAACGCCCGCGCTCCGACCCATGCAAGTCGTCCGCGATCCCTTCCGCTCGACCGACCTCCCGCGCGGCGGCATCGGGACGATCGGCAACTTCGACGGCGTCCACCTCGGCCACCGGAAGATCCTCGAGAGCGTGGTCGCTCGGGCCCGCGCCGTCGGCCGTGCCTCCTTCGCGATCACGTTCGAGCCGCACCCGATGGCGGTCCTCCGGCCGGACCAGGCGCCGCGGCGGATCCAGACCCTGCGGCAGAAGGAGGAGGCGATCGAGGCGATCGGCGTCGAGACGCTCCTCGTCGTCCCCTTCACGCGCGACCTCTCGCTCATGGAGCCCGAGGAGTTCGTCCGGACGCTCCTCCGGGACCGGCTCGGCGCGTCGGAGATCCTGGTCGGCGCGCACTTCGCGTTCGGCCGGGGCAAGCGCGGCGATCTCGCCCTCCTCGCGCGGCTCGGCGCGGAGTGCGGCTTCACGGCGTCGGCCGTCGAGGAGGTCGTGGTCGACGGCGCGCCGGTGTCCTCGACCCGCATCCGGCGCGCCCTCGAGCGCGGCGCGATCGGCGAGGCGAACGCGATGCTCGGGCGCGACTACGAGCTCGACGGCCTCGTCGCCCGGGGCGACCGCCTCGGCCATCAGATCGGCGTCCCGACGATCAACCTCGAGCCCGAGAACGAGCTGCCGCCGGCGGACGGCGTCTACGTCACCGAGATCGAGATCCGGTCGTTCGGCCGCCGCTTCCCGAGCGTTTCGAACATCGGCCGGCGTCCCACCCTCTACGAGGACTACGCGACGACGATCGAGACGTTCGTCCTCGACTTCTCGGCCGACGTCTACGGCGAGCGGGTGCGCCTCTTCTTCCTCGAGCGGCTGCGGGAGGAGCGGAAGTTCCCCTCGATGATGGACCTGAAGGCGCAGATCCAGAACGACGTCGCGGGGGCTCGGGCTTACTTCGAGTCCCGGAAGCTTTGAGAGGGCACCGAGGAATCGGGCGAGGCGGCGTTCGCGACGCTCCCTCCCGCGTCGGCGCGTCGAGCGCCGCTCACGGATCGTCCGGCTCGGGATGCAGTCCGAAGGCGGCGAGAGCCGCGCACAGGGCACCGGCGCACAACGCCGCCCGGGCGACTGCCGAATTGCGCGTGTGTCGGACCATCGGTCTTTCAGAGCCTGACCCGTCCATTGTATTCCGTCGAGCTCCCGACTGCCCGGCTGCGTAGAATGCCGCGATGAACGGATCGGCGCAGCCGGACGCCCGGCGCTCGGGGCAGACCGAGGGGCCCGTGCTCCGGAGGCGGATGCACTGGCTGCTCGGGCTGACGTTCCTGCACGTCTTCGGGGAGGGCGGGCTCGCGCTCTTCGAGGCGGTCCGGAGCGGCAGCCTCGCTCTGATGGCGTTCGGGCTCGAGAGCGTCATCGAGGGCGGCGCCGCCTTCCTCGCGGTGCGCCACCTGCGCCACCTCGCGGACGAGGAGGAGGACCACGCGCATCGTGACCAGGTGCTCGCGCGCTGGATCGGCGTGTCGTTCCTGCTCCTCGCCGGCTACACGCTCGCTCGCGGCGTGTACGAGCTGACCCGGGGGTCGCACGTGTCGCCGAGCCCGCTCGGGCTCTTCCTGACGCTGTTCGCCACCTTCGGCATGCCGCTCGTCGGGTACCTGAAATGGAAGACGAGCCGGCGGCTCGGCAGCAAGGGCCTCGCCGCGGAGGCCAAGGAGTCGATCGCCTGCTCGATCGACTCGGCGCTGACGCTCGTCGCCATGGTCGCGGGCCTCCTGTCCGCCCCCTCATGGACCGACCCCGCGCTGTCCCTCCTGATGGTGCCCTGGTTCCTCCGGGAGGGCCTCGCCCACGTGCGGGGACGCGTCCACGCGCACGTCCACTGAGCCCTGCAGCACGGGAGAGGATTTGCTAAGCTTCGCCGGCCCGCCGGAACCCGCCGTTGCGGTTCGGGCGTATATCGGCCGAAGGAGTTTTGTGGATGGCAAATCCGAACGTGAAGGAAGTCTCCGATTCGAGCTTCGACGGGGACATCCTGAAGAGCTCGGTCCCGGTTCTGGTGGATTTCTGGGCGCCCTGGTGCGGTCCCTGCCGCTCTGTCGCGCCGGTCATCGACGACCTCGCGACCCAGTACGCGGGCAAGCTGAAGGTCGCCAAGATCAACGTCGACGAGTCGACCGAGGTGGCCATGCGGTACCAGATCACCTCGATTCCGACGTTCATCGTGTTCAAGAACGGACAGGTGGCGGATCGGGCGCTCGGCGCGCTGCCCCGCAGCGAGTTCGTCAAGCTGATCGACCGCAACCTCTGATTCCTCCCGCTTTCGCGCCCCGTGGGCCCCGTGAGGGGCCCTTTGCATTCCGGGGAGGTCCTGCCGTGTAATGTCCACCGCGCCGCGTCCGTAGATGGGGACACGGCCGGGAAGATGCCGCCTGTCCGGGCGGTTGGACGGAGCGAGATGAAGAAGATTCTGGGGCTGGTGCTGCTCCTGGCGGCGGGAGTCGGCGTGGCCGCCTTCCTGAAGGGCCGGCGCGCGCCCGAGCAGAAGTACCGCACGGTCGCGGTCGATCGAGGGAACGTGACGCAGACGGTGGCCGCGACCGGGACCCTCTCGGCCGTCATCACGGTCAAGGTCGGGAGCGTGGTGTCCGGCAACGTCGCCGTGCTCCACGCGGACTTCAACAAGCAGGTCAAGAAGGGGGAGCTTCTCGCCGAGCTCGACCCCGTCCCGTTCCAGGAAAGGGTGGACCAGGCGAAGGCCGCCCTCGACAAGGCCGAGGTCGACGTGCGCAACAACGGGATCGCCCTCAAGAGGCAGAAGGCCCTCTGGGACCAGCAGCTCGCCGCCCAGGCGGACCTCGACCAGGCCCAGGCGAACTACGACTCCGCCGTGGCCGCCGTCGGCCAGGCGAAGGCGTCGCTCGCGCAGGCGCAGACCGACCTCAACAACAGCAAGATCATCGCGCCGATCGACGGCGTCGTCGTCGACCGCCAGTACGACGTCGGCCAGCCGGTGGCCGCCTCCTTCCAGGCTCCGACGATCTTCACGATCGCGCAGGACCTGACCAAGATGCAGGTGTCGGCGGACGTCTCCGAGTCGGACATCGGCATGTGCAAGGTCGGGCAGCCGGTCCGCTTCACGGTCGACGCGTATCCCGACCAGACGTTCCGCGGCACGATCGGGCAGATCCGCTTGAACGCCACGGTGAACCAGAACGTCGTGACGTACCCGGTCATCATCTGGGTCGACAACCCCGATCTCGCGCTGCGCCCCAACATGACGGCGAACATCACCATCGACGTCGCGACGGTGAAGGACGTGCTCCGGATCCCGAACGGCGCGCTGCGTTTCCGGCCCGAGGAAAAGGAGTCGGCCGGCTCGGCGGCGGCGCGTCGCACGCCGGCCGCGACCGTATCGACGACGCCGCGAGCGGGCGGGTCGCCCGAGGAGCGCGCCGCGCGCGGCGGCCCCGCCGGACCCGCGGGCGCGATGCAGCAGTTCGATCGCACGGCCGGCGCCAGCAGCCACACCCGCAAGGCGGGCCAGACCATCTACGAGCTCGGCGCCAACGGCGAGCCGAAGCCGACGGAGGTCCGAACGGGCATCACCGACGGGCGCTACACCGAGGTCGTCTCGGGAGACGTCAAAGTCGGCGACACGATCATCGTCGGGCTCGTGACGGCGAAGGCGGACGCCTCCGCGGGCCGGCCTCCGGGCGGTCCGGGCGGCCGGAGGTTCTAGCCTCGTGGTGCGAGCCGCCGCGAATGCGGGCGACGTCATCCGCATCGAGGACCTCGTCAAGGTCTACGTGATGGGCGAGGTCGAGGTGCGCGCCCTCGACGGCGTGTCGCTGTCGATCGGCGCCGGCGAGTTCGTCGCGGTGATGGGACCGTCGGGTTCCGGGAAGAGCACCTTCATGAACATCGTCGGCTGCCTCGACCGTCCCACCTCGGGCCGCTACTTTCTCGACGGCATCGACGTCTCCTCGCTCGATCGCGACGAACGCGCCGAGATCCGCAACGGGAAGGTCGGCTTCGTCTTCCAGTCCTTCAACCTGCTCTCGCGGACGTCGGCGCTCGAGAACGTGGAGCTTCCGCTCATCTATTCGAACGACGGCCAGAACGCCCGCGAGCGCGAGGCGAAGGCGCGGCGCTGCCTCGCGATCGTCGGCCTCACCGGACGCGAGGACCACCAGCCGAGCCAGCTCTCGGGCGGGCAGCAGCAGCGCGTCGCGATCGCGCGCGCCCTCATCAACGAGCCGAAGCTCCTCCTGGCGGACGAGCCGACCGGCAATCTCGACACGCGCACGTCCGGGGAGGTCATGGGCGTCTTCCAGCGGCTGAACGACGAGGGCAAGACGGTCGTGCTCATCACCCACGAGCCGGACATCGCGGAGTACGCCAAACGGGTCGTGGTCTTCCGCGACGGGCGCGTGGTCGAGGACCGAGCGGTCGCGTCCCGGCGCGAGGCGCCGAGAACGGTGGCCTGAGATGCTCAAGTTCGTCACGATTCTCAAGGTCGGCATGAAGGCGATCGGCCGCAACAAGCTCCGCTCCGCGCTGACCGCGCTCGGGATCATCATCGGCGTCGCCTGCGTGATCGCGATGATCGGCGTGGGCCAGGGCTCCCAGGCGTCGATCCAGGCGCAGATCTCCGCGCTCGGCACGAACTTCCTCATGATCTTCCCGGGCATCGCGACCCAGTCGGGCGCGCGCATCTTCACGGGGCAGTCCACGATCACCGACGACGACGTCGCCGCGGTGAAGTCCGAGTGCCCCGCGGTCGCTTACGTGACGCCCGTCTCCCGCACGGCCGGCCAGGTCGTGGCGGGGAACCTGAACTGGGGCACGACGATCCAGGGTGTCGGGGTCGAGTGGCCGTTCGTGCGGTCGTGGAACGTCGACAAGGGGGCCTTCTTCAGCGACTCCGACGTGCGGGCCGCCGCGAAGGTGTGCCTCCTCGGCTCGACCGTCGCCGACGCGCTCTTCGAGGGACAGGACCCCGTCGGGCAGACGGTGCGGATCAAGAACTTCCCGTTCCGGGTCGTCGGCGTCCTCGAGACCAAGGGCGGCAATACGATGGGGCAGGACCAGGACGACGTGGTCGTGGCGCCCTACACGACCGTCATGCGGATCCTCAAGGGCACGACGAAGATCGACATGTTCATGGCGTCGGCCGTGTCGCAGGGCGCCGTGCCGGAGGCGCAGAAGCAGATCGAGGCGCTGCTGCGCCAGCGCCATCGCCTTCAAACGGGCCAGGACTCCGACTTCATGATCCGCTCGCAGCAGGAGATCGCGCAGACCGCGGACGAGACCTCGCGCACGCTCTCGGTCCTGCTCGCGTCGGCCGCGTCGATCTCGCTCCTCGTGGGCGGCATCGGCATCATGAACATCATGCTGGTCTCGGTGACGGAGCGCACCCGGGAGATCGGGATCCGGATGGCGATCGGCGCCAAGGGCCGCGACATCCTCACCCAGTTCCTGATCGAGGCGCTCGCGCTCTCGATCGCGGGCGGCGCCATCGGCATCGCGCTCGGCATCGCCGCGTCGCGATTCCTGGCGTGGAAGGCGCACTGGCCGATCATGCTCGCGCCGGAGGCCGTCGCGCTCGCGTTCGGGTTCTCGGCGGCCATCGGGATCTTCTTCGGCTTCTACCCGGCGCGGAAGGCGTCCCTGCTCGATCCGATCGACGCATTGCGGTACGAGTAGCCGCCCGAGGCGCTAAGATCCCTCGATGTCACCGGTTCCCTTCGAGGGCCTCCGGCGGCGCCTCGACCCGCGCGTCTCGATCGCGGCGCGCCTTCTCTTCGGATTCTTCCTCGCCTTCTTCCTGCCGGGGGCCCTCTTCGTCTTCCTGATCGACCGGCGGCTGACGGCGATCCAGGCCGCGTCGTCGGGGCAGATCGCCGCGGTCCGGGCCGCCGAGTTCGAGATGCGGATGGCCCAGGACACCGGCTTCCGCGCGGAATGGATCGAACGCCGGTCGAGGGCCGCCGAGGAGAACGCGTGGTCGCTGGCGGCGACCTCGGCCCTCGTCCTCTCCGCGGACGGCGCGCCCGCCGCCACTTCCTCGCTCGGGCCCGACCGCGACGGCCACTTCTGGACGGAGGTGCCCGAGGACGAGTCGGTCGCGTTCGTCTCCGGCGCGAGCCCCGATCCCGCCGCGGCGCGGCGGGAGGCTGCCGCGCTGCGCGCCGTCGCACCGCTCATGGCGGAGCTGCGGGAGCGCCGTCCGGCGATCCCGTCGGTCGGGGTCTGGACGGTGAACGGGGCCGTGCGGCTGTCGCCCTGGGTCGAATTCCACCGGGCGGACCGCGCGTCGGGCGGAGCGCTGGATCGGTTCGTCCTCGATCGCGCCGTGCATTTTCCCGCGGCCAAGCCGGCCGATGGCGACGCGCCCGTGTGGACCGGGCTCTACACCGGTCCCCTGCGCGACGTCGGGCCGGTACACCTCGCGACCTGTCTCGTGCCGGTGCGGAACGCGGGAGGCCGTCTCCTCGGCGTCGTGGCCGTCGACGTGGACGCGCGGCGCTACGTCACGGAGGCGTTCGCCGGCTCGGACCCGGTCGGCGATTTCTGGTTCGCGACGGACGCGGAGGGTCACGCGCTCGCCTTGACCCCGCGCACCGGCGCTCTCCTCGGCTGGAGCGGCGTCGGCGGGGCGACGCTCGCGGACGCGCCGTCCCCGTCGCTCAAGGCGCTCGCGGCGAAGGCGCTGCGGCAGCCGCGCAGCGAGGGCGAGTACTCGGTCGACGGCCAGTCGCTGTACCTCGCGTCGGCGCGGATGGACGCCACCGGCTGGGTCCTGTTCGAGGGCCTGTCGGAGGAAGCGCTGGCGACGATCCGGGCCGAGGCCGAGCGCGCGTTCCTGCCGGCGTCGTTCTCGGAACTGAAGCGGGAGATGCTGTTCTTCTTCGCGATTCTCGCGCTCGCCGTGCTCGCGGCGGTCGGCGTCGTCGCACGGCGGGTGTCGGCCCCGGTCGAGGACCTCGTCCGCGCCGCCGAGGACGTCGGCCGCGGACGTCCCGTCGAGCTCGCGAGCCGCGAGGGGTCGGACGAGATGGGACGGCTCGCGGCGGCCCTGGACGCGATGAGTCGCCGCGTCTCCCGGCGGGTCGAGACGCTGCGGCGCCTGCACCAGTTCTCGCGCACCGCGTACCGCATGACCGACCCGGCCGAGGTCATGGCGCGGGCCACGCACGCGATCGCGGCCTTTACGGGCGCGGAGCGCGTCGCGTTCCTGCTCTTCGACCGGAACACGAACCGCCTCGAGGCGCGGCTGCCGGCGTGGAATCTTCCCGCGGAAACCGCGGAGAAGCTGAAGGTGTCCGTGGATGCGCGGTCGATCATGGGCATGGTCTTCCGCACGGGCGAGGCCTACGGTTCGAACGACCTCGCCCGGGACCCGTACACGAACTCGGAGCTGGCCGCGGCGGTCGGCGCGACCAACGCGATCTTCGCTCCGCTCAAGACCGAGGAGGAGACGCTGGGGGTGGCCTGTGCCGTCAACCGCCCGGGCGGCTTCGGACAGGAGGAAGTGGACGGC